>Ga0105049_10011513_pt1 | contig 10138 bp, 9 predicted proteins | sample MAT06_FD_78087 | JGI IMG/M metagenome (GOLD analysis project Ga0105049, IMG submission 78087) | Freshwater microbial communities from Lake Fryxell liftoff mats and glacier meltwater in Antarctica - MAT-06 | ecosystem: Environmental > Aquatic > Freshwater > Ice > Liftoff microbial mat | place... | reverse complement strand
AGCGTGTCCAGCGGCTGTTGCGCTAGCTGGATTGGATTAATCCCCGGTTGAAAGAGGCAACCCAGCACGGCAAAAGCCGCTGCGCGATCCGTGTTGAGGGTCGTTGGCAGCAACCTGAGTGTGTCCAGTTGCGTCAGATCAAGATTGTCGAACAGCGTCTGAAGTGACACTTCCAGGGTTGTCGTCACCTGGAGAAATTGGTTGACAATGCCTTCTACAATACTGCGAACAATGCTAGCAGATATGGCGCGTCCACTGTTGCCGTAGACTTCCAGCGCGCTGGCGCTGGCATCCGGCGAATTGAGGGCAGCATCCGTGAAGGTAGGCATAAAACGCTGGGTAAAATCGGTGGGAATGATCACGGCGACGGCATAATCACCGCGTTCCACACCTTGACGGGCCACGGCAGGATCGGGCAACACGGTCGTCGTTAGCAGATCATCCAGTGTACCTTGAAAACGGGTGGGGTCTTCTGCGTCGGCAGGCACAAGCTCGCAGGTCAATGCGCTGACATCAATAGTTGTGCCCGCGGTTGTCAGGACACCACTTGCCGTCATGGGCTGGGACAGCAAAACGCTGGCAATTACATTGCCCACATTGAATGAAAATCCGTCAGCCGGATTGCTAACCACCGCCGTGGCAGAGAGCGCCTGCGTTGTCGAAATCGGCACCCCATTCCTCGCCAATGCGCCCACATCCAACCCTTGATCCAGGTTGACAATCGCCACCGGAATTTTGGCAATTGTGGGCGTATCTGCACCGATGCCGCCAAAGGCCAACCCGATAATCGTCGAAAGTGCCAGCGGTGTTGCAAACATAATCAACAAAAAGTTGCGGTCGATCAATGTTTGATAGAGTTCTTTCCACGCAATCGCCCAAATCTTACGCATGACCCCAATTCCCAACGCTACCCACTTAATCGCGCAATGCCCGCCCTGTTAAGGCCAGGAAGACCGCTTCCAGATCCGGCTCGCGCACCGCCACAGACTGGACATCAATGCCGCTGCGGTTGAGCAGGTTGATCACATCGGGCAGAGCGCGGCGACCGCGTTTGGCAAAGACGGTTATCTGCCCAGTTTGCTCGACCCCGCCTGGCTCTGGTTGGGTGATCAACACTTGCGACACGCCGGCCACAGTCGCCTGCAGTTGCGCGACCACCGCATCTGGCACAGGTTGCTCGCCAATCAGAAATTCAAGTCGATCATCTTCGCCCACACGCTGGGTCAGTTCCTCTTGGGTACCCAGCGCAATGATCTCGCCGTGATCAATAATTCCAACGCGATCACTCAGTTCTTGGGCTTCTTCCATCAGGTGGGTCGTATAGAGCACGGTCATGCTGTATTCGTCGCGCAACTGTTTGACGGTATCTAAGATGCGCCGCCGACTTTGGGGATCGATGCCCACCGTCGGTTCATCCATGTAGATCAGTTGCGGACGATGGATCAACCCTACGCCAATATTCACGCGCCGTTTCATGCCACCGGAGAAGGTATCGATGCGATCTTTTTGGCGGTCGGTGAGATCAATAAATTCGAGTACCTCATCGACGCGTTTATTCAGTTCGGCACCGGCCATGCCATACATTTTGCCAAAGAAAACCAAATTCTGTCGGGCGCTGAGTTCTGGATAGAGCGCAATCTCTTGGGGAATAAAGCCCATCAACCGTTTGGCGGCCAGCGGTTCTTTGGTAATCGAATGGCCGCCAATCCACGCGTCGCCCGCCGTGGGCGGCAGCAACCCGCTAATCATCGAAATCATCGTGGTTTTGCCCGCCCCATTCGGCCCGAGCAGACTAAAGATTTCGCCCTGATAGATCGTCAAATTCATATCTTTGACAGCATCGACCAGCGTACCATCGGCACGCTTAAACGATTTGCGCAAGCCTGCTGTCTTCACCATAATTGCCCGCTCGGCCATACAATTTCCCTCAATTGTCAGGCAATTGCCCAAGATACTGTACTGATAGCAGGAGGTAGCGGGCGGCGCATCTTTATACCCGTCACCGGTAACTTGCTGGATCGTTAGGCGTCGGCAATCGTTGCCAGCTCGGCGAGCAGGGCCTGCAATTTGGCGCTGCTGATGCCAGCTTCGGGGTAACTCGCCACTTCACCCAACGACATACCCCAGGCATCGGCCAGTTGCGGATGGCTGGACGCGCCCGGCAGATGCTTCTCGACAATCGCTTTGGCCTGTGCGTTGGACATGATCTTACCAATCGAAGAATGGATGGTGAATGCCATAAGAGAACTCCATGTGGATTAAGTACGGGTAAACGAAAGGTAAGGCTATTGTACTGCATCTAGCCACAAATGGACAACTAACCGGGCGTAATGAAGCACGCAGATCGTCTCATAGATAAAACCCTTAAAAGTCATAGATACGCTCTCATGTATTACCGGGCTTATTTGTATGACTTTTAAATGGTTTGTCCATCAGAAAGCAGGCAAGGGCGCGGCGGATCGTATCTAACACTGCATACATGGCAAGCGAAACAGGCTTACACTAGGCGTTGATTGACTTGGCGCGCACGACTGCAAAAGCAGAGCGGAGCCGTCGATCGACAAAACAATTTCTAGAAATCAGGCCAAACAATTATGAATGCTTATCACGCTATACCCCTATCTGTGCTAGACTTGGCCATTGTGAGCCAAGGCACGACCAGTACCAAAGCCTTGACCGACACCACCTTGTTGGCCCAACGCGCCGAGGCCCTTGGCTACACCCGCTTCTGGGTGGCCGAGCATCACAATATGCCCGGTATCGCCAGCACGACACCACCCGTGCTGATGGCGCACTTGGCCGCCTCGACCAACACCATACGCGTCGGCTCGGGCGGGGTAATGCTCCCCAATCATCCCTCATTGGTGGTCGCCGAGCAATTTGCACTACTCGAAGCGCTGCACCCTGGCCGTATTGATCTGGGCATTGGCCGCGCCCCCGGCACAGACCCGGCCACCGCGGCCGCCTTGCGCCGCACCGCCGCTGGTCTCGGGGCCGAAGAATTTCCCCGTCACTTGATCGATCTTATGGGGTTGCTGGGTGACCGACGTACGGCCACGGGCATGTGGGATCGCTTTTCGGCCACCCCTGCCGCCGACTCGACCCCCACCATTGTGTTGCTTGGCTCCAGCGGTTTTAGCGCCCAGTTGGCCGGCCAGTTAGGGCTGCCCTTTGCCTTTGCCCACCATTTTGATACGGGTGGCACCCTACAAGCACTGGACATCTATCGCCAAAACTTTACGCCTTCGGTAACGCTGGAGCAGCCCTATGTAATTGTTACAGCCAATATCCTGACCGCTGACACGGATGAAGAGGCAGCCTGGTTTGCCGCCCCCGGCCAGTTGATGATCTATTGGCTACGCAGTGGACGCCCCACCCAACTATTGACACCCGAAATAGCCGCCGCGCACCCCGATTTGCCGATTGCGCGCCAAATGCCGACGAATCGCATTATGGGCGCGCCCAGCACCGTGGTTAAGCGTGTTGAAGAATTGATTGAACAGACAGAGGCTGCGGAAATTATGGTCTCGTCCTTTACCCAGGGTATCGAGGAACGCATTCATAGCCTGGAACTGCTGGCAGAAGCCTGGTAGCAAGCGCGAAATGCAAACGCGCCCGAAGCGACGCGCAGTGTCACCAAGGCTGCCCTTGCTGCGCGTCGCTTCCGGGGAACGGATTACGCAACGTGGGCGTGTAGCCAGTCGCTGATCGTGGCGGCAGCGATGTCAATTTGTTCGCCGCTCGCCAAATCTTTCACCGCGATCACGCCGGCTTCCAGTTCGCGTGGGCTGGCAAGGACGGCATAGCGAATGCGGCGTTCTTCGGCGTATTTGAACTGGCGACCATAGCGATCAATATCTGGGTAGAGATCGACACGTAGTCCCGCCTTGCGCAACTGCTGGGCCAAGGTGAAGCTGGCGGCAATCGTGCTTTCATCAAACTGTGTAACCAACACTTGCGGTTGACCAGCCAGCCGCTCGGGAAACATTTTTTGTTCCTCCAGCAGCAGCATGATGCGTTCCAGCCCCAAGCTGAAGCCACAGGCGGGAATGCTTTGGCCGCTAAACATGCCCACCAGATCGTCATAGCGACCACCGCCACCACCCGAACCACTGAAGCCGGGAAATTCGATCTCGAAGATTGGGCCAGTATAGTAACTAAGGCCGCGCGCCAGATAGGGATCGACACGCAGATAGGCGGCGGCTGGCCCTTGTTCGCTATAGGCGACGACCGCTTTAATTTCGTTCACACCCTTGCTGCCGGCTGCGGATTCCGCCAACAGCTCGCTCAACCAGGCCAGCGTTGCGCCATTGGTCGTGGGGGCCGCGGCCAAATTTGCCAATAATTTTTCGGCAGCATCGGCTGTGATCCCACGCTGGTCCAGTTCTTTGCGTACACCGTCAAAGCCGATCTTGTCCAATTTATCAATCGCGACCAAGGCATCGCCTTCTAGCGCCACCGGCACGCCCGACACTTCCATCAGCCCGCGCAGAATGCCGCGATGATTGAGACGCAGCGCAAACGGATGGGCGTCCCCGCCAAAGCCAAGTTCGGTCAGCACCTGCGCGCCAGCCGCCAGCACCTCGGTTTCGACGGTCTGGCTGGCCGAGCCAACAATATCGACATCGCACTGAAAAAACTCGCGGTAGCGCCCTTTGGCTGGCCGATCAGCACGGTAGACCGGCTGGATCTGGTAGCGCTTGAAGTAGCGCGGCAAGGTGCTACGATATTGGGCAACGACGCGCGCCAGAGGTACGGTCAGATCGTAACGCATACCGGCATCGCTGACGCCATTTTCGCTGGGTTCTTCCGCGAACGCGCGCTGGAGCTTGTCACCGCGCTTGAGGACGCGAAAGATCAGCTGATCGCCCTCTTCGCCATATTTGCCGAGCAGCGTTTCCAGCCGTTCCATGGTGGGTGTCTCCAGCGGCTCAAAGCCATAACGCTGGTAGACGCGCTCGATAATGTCGATCACATAGTTGCGCCGCAATAGGTCTAGCGGTAGAAAGTCGCGCATGCCGCTCAGGGGCGCGGTATTGGTCTTTGCCATACTGTATACTCCAACCGTATACTTTTATGGAGGAAATTACGCAATATATCCTCCATCTTATTATCGTAGATTGTGCTGCCCAAATCTCTAGATAGCCAATGCGTTCAATGGCGCAACATACGCCATGCCAAATGCTTCGGCAACTGCGGCATAGGTCAGTTGACCGCGATGGGTGTTCAGACCAAGGCAGAGCGGCGGACTGTTACGAATCGCATTCAAGCCATCACCCGCCAGGCGTAGCGTATAGGTCATGGTCTGGTTGACCAGGGCAAAGGTGCTGGTACGCGGTACAGCGCCCGGCATATTCGCCACACAGTAGTGTACCACGCCATCGATCACATAGGTGGGGTTGCTGTGGGTTGTAGGTCGCGACGTCTCAATACAGCCACCCTGATCCACGGACACATCGACGATCACCGAGCCGTTGCGCATCTCTTGCAACATCTTGCGTGTCACCAACCAGGGTGCCCGCCCGCCGGGAATCAAGACTGCGCCGATTACCAGATCAGCCTCATAGACCACTTCTTCAATGTTATACTCGTTGCTGGCGCGCGTCTGCAATGCGCCGGTATAGATGTCATCAAGATATTGAAGCCGATCGTGATTAATATCGACCACCGTGACCTGTGCGCCCATGCCCACAGCGACACGCGCGGCATTCGCGCCCACAGTTCCTGCGCCCAAGATCGCCACATTGGCCGGTGCGACACCAGGCACACCACCCATTAAGACACCGCGGCCGCCGTGGTTCTTTTCCAAGTATGTTGCGCCCACCTGGGTTGCCATGCGGCCGGCGACTTCGCTCATGGGCATCAACAGGGGCAGGCGACGGTCGGATGTCTCTACGGTTTCATAGGCAATGCCGGTGACACCACTGGCTAACATGGCATCGGTCAAGGTGCGGTCTGCCGCCAGATGCAAATAGGTAAAGAGCATCAAGTCGGCGCGCAAATAAGGATATTCGGCGGCAATGGGTTCTTTGACCTTGACCACCAGTTGTGCCGCCCACGCATCAGCTGCCGCATTGACAATTTCGCCGCCTGCGGCTAAATATTCGGCATCGATCAAAAAGCTGCCTTCGCCGGCCCCGCGTTCGACCAACACGCGATGGCCGCGCGCCACCAACGCCTTGACGGCACCGGGGGTCAAGCCGACACGATTTTCCCCATCTTTAATTTCCTTGGGCAGACCAATAATCATGGTGGACTCCTCGCTGAGCAACGGTTATGATGTCGCTAGAGACGATGCGGGCAGGCATTTGTCGCGGGTCGTAATGCAGCCAACGACGGAACGCCATATCCATTGGACAACTATAGCAGGCGACGCGTATTCAAGCAAGGCATAGGCGTGGTGTTTTGCCAAAATCGTCCATTCTGGCGAGAATAAGAGAATAAAATTGTTTGGGACTCAAATCTACCCTCAAATCTACCTAGGTATTTATGAATGTTGAGAATCCTGCGGCGCGCCAACCGACACAACCACCGCGCCGCCCACTACCAGTTTTGCAACCACCCCCGCAGCCAGTCGCAACCCTAGAGACTCTTACGGCCCAGGTGGCACAACAAACGCAACTGCTCCAAGCAATGCACCAAGAGTTGCTCGCCCTGCGCGCTGCCCAGACGACCAAAGGCGAGACGCTTGCGAAAATCGATCGCTACCTACGCTGGACACGCTGGGGACGCCGTTTGCGCGGGGCGATCTTCTGGCTTTTCTGGCTGGGTATGGCGTCTGTTAGTGTCTATTACTGGGCCGAGCTATCAAAAATTTGGGAGGATATCACCAGATTTCTCTTGTGATGGCACGCCGTATTCTAGCTACCCGAAAGCTTTATTATCCGAATCACGCTAACTTAATGGAGCAGCCCCATGTTTGATGTCCACGCGGTACGCCAGCAATTTCCCGCGCTCAATGAATTATTTGACGGCAGACCCGGCATTTTCTTTGACAATCCCGGTGGAACCCAAGTGCCACAACGGGTGATCGATGCCATCACCAATTATCTGGTGCGCAGCAACGCCAACACGCATGGCCTCTTTGTCACCAGCCGCCGCAGCGACATGATCCTCGACAACGCGCGCCAGGCCGCCGCCGATCTGCTGGGCGCGACGACCGAAGAGATTGTCTTTGGCAACAACATGACCAGCTTGACCTTTGCCTTGACCCATACGTTGGTCCACGAATTGGGCCCAGGCGATGAGATTGTGGTCACACGGCTGGATCATGACGCCAATGTTGCGCCCTGGTTGCGCCTAGCCGAGGATGCCGGGGCCACGATCCGCTGGGCCGATGTGGACACCGAAACCTGTACGCTCGACATGGCACATCTGCAATCGCTGATCACGCTGCGCACCAAATTGGTGGCGGTCGGCTATGCCAGCAATGCCAGCGGCACGATCAATGATGTCAAAACGATCATTGGGTGGGCCAGGGCAGTAGGGGCGTACAGCTTTATCGACGCCGTGCAATATGCGCCCCATGGCTTGATCGATGTCAAAGCGCTGGATTGCGACTTTCTGGCCTGTAGCGCGTACAAATTTTTTGGGCCACATGTAGGTATTCTCTATGGCAAGCGCGAACATTTGCATCGCCTGCGCGCCTACCGCGTGCGCCCGGCGGGCGAACAACTCCCGGGTAAATGGGAGACCGGCACCAAGAATCACGAAGGTTTGGCTGGCGTTGGGGCCGCCATTGATTATCTGGCCGATCTGGGCGTGCGCTATGGCAACGCGGCAGCGAACGCATCGCGGCGCGAAAAATTACAAGCGACCTGGCAGGTGCTCGAACCCTACGAGCGCAGCCTGAGTTCAACACTGATCGACGGCCTCCAGGCGCTTCCTGGCGTGCGCATCTATGGCATTACCAATCCAGCAGAGCTGAACAAACGAGTAGCAACGGTTTCCCTGCGCAAAGAGGGAACTACCCCCCAACAATTGGCCGAAGCGTTGGCTGCCCAGAATATTTTTGCGTGGGACGGCAGTTTTTATGCACTGTCGATTAGTGAGCGCTTGGGTGTGGAACAGAGTGGGGGCTTTCTACGGTTGGGCTTGGCTCACTATAATACTGCGGAAGAAGTGGATCGCTGCCTGCGCGTGCTGGAACGCGTCTAGGAGACAAGGAGACAAGAAGACAAGGAGTTCTCGTGTCTCGTGTCTCCCGATCTCGAATCTCGTGTCTCCTTGTCTCCCTATCACGCCAGCGTCTGCTCTGTATAGGTGTGGCTGCTTGTGTCGTACAAGCCCCAGGTTGGTATGCCATACATGCCAAGCAATTCGCCGGGGTTGACCAAGTGGCAGCGCCCGATCTGTTCGTGGTGTTTTTGATGATTGTGCCCATAACAGACCAGATCGAGTTGGCCAGACTGGGCGATACGGCGCGCCGGTTCTGGATAGTGGATCAGCGCCAACGTGCGATTGGCAACTGTGATCTCGGCATAGATGCCGTACAAAGTAACATGTGGATGTTGGGCGGCAATGGTTTGTAAGAGACGCCCATCACCGTCGTTGTTGCCAAACACAATATGAATCGGACCGGTGAACTGCTGGGCCAGACGTGCGACCATAAAGGGTGCCGACAGATCGCCACAGTGGAGTAGCACGGTCGCGCCCGCGGCCCGTGCCTGGTGTAGCGCTTGTTCTGTATGGTGAATTTGATCATGACTGTCGGAAAAGATAGCGATTTTTGGCATGGGTTTTCTCCTGTCGCGGACTAGGCTTAGGTCTGCTTACAATTTTATAAGAATAGGCGCTGGTTGGCGCAAGCGCAAGCGCACGAAATCACGTTCTTGATTGAAATTGTAAGGAAAATGGTTGGTCTGAAATAACACAAAATCTAGTATACTGAAGTCTATATGCTTTTTCAAGGAATGCCAACGTCACCGCCACTTCGCGCAAAGCTTACGCTGTTTACCGGGCTGCTTCTCGGTAGCCTGTTTGGTCTATTCCTGGCTGGTTGTGGCCAGGTAATTACCCTGACCCCAACGCCCCTGCCGCAGCCCACGCCCACGGTTGGTCTTACCTTGGCGGCCAATGCACCGCAAGCCACGGCCACGCCGGCACCCTATACGCCAGCCCCCACCCTCACCCCCACGGTGACCCCGACACCGATTGTCCATACGGTACGCGCTGGCGAGAGCTTGCTTTCGATCGCCAGTCAATATGCGCTGAGCATTAGTGAATTGCAAGATGCCAACGGCATTCTCGATCCACGCACACTGCAAATTGGGCAACAACTGATCATTCCGCGGCCAGAAGCAGTCGAAGGTGGGCCAGAGTTGACACCCACATTAACGCCCTTGCCGCTTGAAATCCAACATACCTACTTACATGACACGCCCATTGGCAATTTGTGGGTATTGGGCGAAATCTATAACGGCAGTGAAAATGCGCTTGAACAAGTGCAAGTTGCCGTCGTCTTGCTCAACGAACAAGGTGATGAACTGGCGCGCGATGACACCTTTGTCGCACTCGATCTAGTTGATCCCGGACAACACGCGCCGTTTGCTATTTTGTTTGAAGCGCCCGTGCCACGTTTTGCCCGCTATCAAATCTTTGTACTGCATGCTGTGCCCGCGTATATTGGCAGTTACTATCGTGATCTGCAAGTGAATCGGCTGGAGAATGCGAATCAACGATTTGCCTCGTACACAGTGGCAGGCACCATCTTAAACACAGGCCCAGAAGAAGCGGTGAGTGTCCAAGTGGTGCTCACGGCCTACGATTCACTCGACCGCGTGGTGGCAATGCGCAAGGTTGATCCTGAATATAACGTCGTGCCGCGCGGTGGTGAAACCAATTTCAGTGCCATCCTCACACCCTTTGGCGGTCCGATTGCGCGCGTGGCAGCTGTAGCCCAAGGTCGCCGCCTGCCACCGGCCCAGCCGTAAACCCATTTCCTTTGGCGCAGGTTCACATTTCGAGCGATCATAGTTGACAGACCTTTAATAGCCTGTAAAATAGGGTAAGTGAACAAAGCCTATCCGTTCGAGCAAATTCCAGAAATCACCTTGACACCTATGTCTATCCAGGCAATCGCATTAGCACAACCTTTCATGCGTGGCATACTGCTTAGCAGCTTAATCGTTCTATTGCT
>Ga0105049_10011512_pt1 | contig 10138 bp, 9 predicted proteins | sample MAT06_FD_78087 | JGI IMG/M metagenome (GOLD analysis project Ga0105049, IMG submission 78087) | Freshwater microbial communities from Lake Fryxell liftoff mats and glacier meltwater in Antarctica - MAT-06 | ecosystem: Environmental > Aquatic > Freshwater > Ice > Liftoff microbial mat | place... | reverse complement strand
TCGCGCCGCGTGGCTTCGGCATCGAGACCAAGCCCGAGGTCACCGGCAAGGTGGTCGCGAAGGTCTCCGAGATCGCGAGCCTGCTCGGCGCGATCCGCGCCACCAAGGTGCAGGCGAGCCACGGCGGCGCCGACATCGGCCCGATGGTTTCCAAGGGCGTGCCCACCGCCGGCCTCGACGTCGACGGGCGCACGTACTTCGACACCCATCACACCGAGGCCGACACGCTCGACAAGGTCGACCCGGCGACGCTCGCCGATAGCGTGGCTGCGATCGCGGTGCTCGCGTACGTGATCGCCGAGATGCCCGGTCGAGTCGACGATTGACGCTGTCCTGGCTCGAGCGCCCGCTCGTCGTCGCGGATGCGTTCGAGCCCGCCGATGCTCCGCGAGTCCGCGGCGTCGGGGAAGCGGTTACTCCGTCCGCAGCGTTAGCTCGATCGCGGGCGCACCGGCGGCACCGAGCGAGATCGCGATCCGGCCCTCGGTCACACCCTGATCGACGAGCCACCACTTCACGGCATCGGCGCGGCGCTTCGCGAGATCCTCGCCGCCGGCCTTCTCGGGGCGACCGGAGATCCGGATCAACACGTCGGGATGCGCGAGCATCACCAGGTACAGCGGGCGGAGCAGGGCCTGTGCAGCCGGGGTGACGCGCGCGCGCTTGCGCTCGAACCCCAGCTTCGATCCACCGGCGATCGCCTTCGTGATGTTGTCGGGGACGGAGTCGGGGCAGCCATCGCCATCGTCGACCCCGTTCCTGGTCTCGGGCTGCAGCGGACAACCATCGCGCAGATCGTCGATGCCATCGTTGTCGTTATCGAGCTCCGGGCAGCCGTCCTCGTCGGAGAACTTGTCGAAGTCCTCGGGGGCGTCGGGACATTGATCCACCGCACCGACCAGGCCGTCGCCGTCCGGATCGGCAGGTGGAGGCACGACGACCGGCGGATCGGGACGCACCGGCGGTGTCGGCTCGGGATCCTCGCGAACGATCACGCGCTCGCGCTTCGCGCCACCGAACCGCGCGGCGAGCCCGAGCTGTGCCTCGAGTGTCGAGGTCATCCCGTCGTCACGCGCCGGCATCACGCCGTGTCGGACGTCGATCCGCACGCGCCACCGATCGGTGACCGCGATCGACACGCCGGGACCCCAGTAGAACACCGCGTCGGTCTCCTTCGACATGTACGGCGACGACGACGCGACCGTCGCTCCTCCACCGCCGGCGATCAGGTGCGGCGAGATCGCGGACCATCCCGCGAGCCGTACGATTGTATGCGCGCGCCAGCCGAACACCGGCGCGAAGTAGCTCCTCCGCCCGCGGTCACCCTCGAACGCCGCGTCACCGGTGAACGTGGTCGCGAGCGAGAGCTCGCCCTCGATGCCAGCCGCGAGATGCACCCCGTCGCGCGTGCCGGCGATCACCGGCAAGGCGAGCCAGCCGAGGCGCGCTCCGACGACCGGCGCGGTGTTCGGAACCTGCTCCGGAGCCCACGAGTTGCCGAGCTCGATCTGGCCTCCAAACACGCCGAGCCCGACGAAGCCACTCGCTTCGAACGGATGGTCGTCGGCGTGCGCGTTGTCGACGAGCAGCACCAACGCGATGGCCCCCGAGGCGCGCACGATGGAAATTGTAGCAGTGCTTGCGGCAGGGTTCACGAAAGGGGAAGCTGGCGGTGTCGATGCTCACCTTCAGCCAAGACCCGAACACTGCCGAGCAGCAGATGAACGCCATCATCTTCTACTTGACCGCGTTCGGTTACATCGACGGGAACTTCGACTTCACCGAGAAGACGTTCGTTCGCATCTATATCCGCCAGCTGGTCACCGCTCGCGCCAAGACGGCGATGCCGGATGCCGATTCGAAGACGCGTGACGAGGTGGTCGGCAAGTTCGTCTCCCACTTCCACGAGGTGTTCGAGCAGATCGATCGCGGTGTCAGGGACCTGTTCGACGAGGCGGTCGCCGACGGCGAGGATGTCGAGAAGTTCGTCTACGCGAAGCTCAAGCTGCGCAGCTACGAGATCTTCCAGAGCTTCGATCATGGCAACCAGCGCGAGCTGCTCGCCACGATCGACGAATTGATCTACGCGGACGGCAGCGCGCATCCGTTGGAGCAGAAGTTCCGCCAGGAGCTCGAGCAGCTGCTCGACAGCCCGATCGAGCATCACGAGATCGAGATCCTCAAGAATCAAAGCAAGATCGCGATCGGCGAGCCGGCGGCGGTGCACACGCGCCACGAGAACCATCCGTTCTTCGCCAACTTCGAGCAGCACTACTCGGCGGACCCGGATCGCCTGCGCCAGCAGACTGCGGCGGATCTCGATCTGATGAAGAAGTTCCTCGCCCAGCTCGATTCGCAGCGGCTCGGCGGCACCAACAAGCTGATGGGCAAGAAGAACGTCCACGAGCTCATCGGCCAGAAGCCGTTCCTCGACGGCCACGTCTACGTCCATCCCGCCGAGCCGGGACGCGTCTACGAGCTCACCGTGCTCGGCGATCTACACGGCTGCTACAGCTGCCTCAAGGGCGCGCTCCTCCAGGCCGATTTCTTCGCGAAGCTCGAGGCGTGGAAGCTCGATCACACGCGACCCGAGCCCAAGCTGATCCTGCTCGGCGACTACATCGATCGCGGGCGGTTCTCGTACAACGGCGTGCTGCGCGCGGTGATGCAGCTGTTCCTCGCGGCGCCGGAGCACGTGTTCCCGCTGCGCGGCAATCACGAGTACTACATCGAGTATCGCGGCCGGATCTACGGCGGCGTCAAACCGGCCGAGGCGATCAACACGCTCGCGGGGTACATGCCCGGCGAGATGTTCGCCGAGTACATGAACCTGTTCGAAGGCCTGCCGAACATGCTGTTCTTCGACGAGCTGATGTTCGTGCACGCCGGCATCCCGCGCGACGCCGACCTCAAGACCAAGGTCACCGACCTCGCCGGGCTCAACCACCCCGACATCCGGTTCCAGATGCTATGGAGCGATCCGTCGACGGCGGACTACATCCCCGACGATCTGCAGGCGCAGAACGCGCGCTTCCCGTTCGGCAAGCAGCAGTTCGAAGCGTTCATGCAGAAGCTCGGCTGCACGATGATGGTGCGCGGGCACGAGAAGGTCGATAGCGGCTTTCGCACGATGTACGCCGACGGGGCCGCGACGCTGGTCTCGCTGTTCTCTGCCGGTGGTGCGGATAACAACGACCTCCCCGAGGATTCGAGCTACCGCTCGGTGACGCCGATGGCCGCCACGATCCGGCTCGAGTCGGGCACCGCGCAGGTCACGCCGTGGCTGATCGATTACCAGCGCTTCAACGATCCCAAGCGGAACCGGTTCTTCGCGTCGAAGCCGGAGATCGAGCACAAGGCTGGCTAGTGCCGGTCGGGCTCTAGTGCCGTCGTGGTTCGTCTACGTCGCGCGCTGCGCTGACGATTCGCTGTACTGCGGGATCGCCCTCGACGTCGCGGCGCGGATCGCCGCCCACGACGCGGGCACGGGTGCGAAATACACGCGGGGGCGCGGGCCGCTCGAGGTGCTGGTGATCCGCCGCTGCCGTGACAAGAGCAAGGCGCTCCGGCTCGAGCATGCGATCAAGCAGCTGTCGAAGCCGCACAAGCAGGCGCTCGCGGCCGCACCGGACCGGCTCGCCGCGCTTGCCCGCCGGGTTTGAAACTCGCGATACTGGAGCCAGGAGACGCCCATGGCAGTCCAGAACATCCCCGTCGTCGATCTGCGCGACTGGAACGCGGGTGGCGAGGCGCGCAACAAGTTCGTGCGTGCCGTTGGCGAGTCGCTCGCGGAGATCGGCTTCTTCGCGGTCCAGCACCACGGCATTGCCGACGAGCTGACCAGGCGTGCGTACGCGGCGTCGCGTGCGTTCTTCCACCTCCCCGTCGAGACCAAGGCGCGCTACCACGATCCCGAGAAGCACGGCCAGCGCGGCTTCACCGGGTTCGGCACCGAGCACGCGAAGGATTCGAAGGCTCCCGATCTGAAGGAGTTCTGGCAGGTCGGGCGACCCGACGTGCCCGACGATCACCCGGTGCACGCGGTCTACGGTCCGAACGACTGGCCGTCGGAGACCGCGGAGCTCGGTCCGGCGCTGACCGAGCTCTACCGCCAGCTCGATCAGCTCGGCGCGGTCCTGCTCGAGGCCGCGGCCGCATACCTCGACGAGCCCGCCGACAAGTTCCGCGCGATGGTCACCGATAGCGACACCATCGTGCGCGTCCTCTACTACCCGCCACTGTCGGCGGACGTGCCCGCGGGCGCGATCCGCTCGGCGGCGCACGAGGACATCAACTTGATCACGCTGCTCTCGGGCGCGACGTCCGAGGGGCTCGAGCTGCTCCAGCGCGATGGCTCGTGGCGCGCGGTGCACACGGGCTTTGACACCATCGTCGTCGATGCCGGCGACATGCTCCAGAACCTGACCAACGGGCTCTACAAGAGCACCACGCATCGGGTGGTCAACCCCGGCGATGCGTCGAACGAGCGGTTCTCGATGCCGTGCTTCATGCACGCGCGGCGCGAGGTCGATCTGACGCCGCTGCCGTCGTGTGTCGCTCGCACGGGCGGCACCGCGAAGTACCCGGCGATCACCGCGGGCGAGTACCTGACGCAGCGGTTGCGCGAGATCGGGCTGGGCTAGCGACCCGTTGTGAGGACGGGCACGGAGGTAGCGCTCGCCCTGGGACCCTGGGCGGGGATATCCTCCGGGAGATGCGGTCGTTAGCACTCGTGTTTGCTGCGCTTCTCGGCCTGACCGGCGTCGCGCTCGCCAACGGTCGCGCCCCCGGCACGTCGACGATCAACTTCCGCAAGGGCAACGACGCCGAGATCGCGGCGGGCATGACGTTCGGGGTCGTGCACTCGTTGGATGGCGGCGCGACCTGGACGTGGCAGTGCGAGGACGCCGTCGGCTACGGCGGCATGTACGACCCGGACTACGCGTTCACCGCGACGGGCGCGGTGTTCGCGACCACGTTCGACGGGCTCAAGGTCAATCGCGACAACTGCTCGTACGGCCGCTCGCCGCTGATCATCACCGACGGTGCGTGCTTCGACAACGATGACGCGGATACCGATCTCGACGACTGCAACCCGGGCTTCACGTGCTCGACCGGCGGGGTCAACGGCTCGCTCGGCGACGGCTTGTGCGAGAAGATCAAGTTCATCTCGGCGATCGCGCTCGGTCCCGATGGTGCGGTGTATGCGGCGGCCGCTGATCCGCTCGACGGCAACATCTACAAGAGCACCAACGACGGCGTGACGTTCCCAGTCAGTCCTCAGCCCGGGAACTTGATGGACTGGTGGCAGAGCATCGAGGTGGCGCCGTCGAACGCGCAGGTCATCTACCTGTTCGGCTATCGGCTCGCGAACAACACCAAGTCATTCCTGCTGTTCAAGAGCGTCGACGGCGGCGTCAGCTACCAGCCGCTCACGGGCAACGGCGAGAACGATGGCGACGTCAACGGGCTCGTCACCAAGGCGAACTCGGTGATCGAGGTCGCCGCGATCTCGAAGTCCAATCCCAACGTCGTCTACGCGCGCGTCACGCTCTCGGACAACTCGCTCAGCGACGCGATCTATCGCAGCAATGACGGCGGTGGCTCGTGGACGAAGATCATCGAGAAGGCCGGCTCGCTGGCCTTCCTCGCGCGGACGAGCGGCGAGCTCGTCGTCGGCTCGCAAGCGGTCGGGACGTTCAAGGTGATGGATCCGGGCGCGGCCACGTCGAGTGCGACGATCGCGGCAGGCTTCACCGAGGTCGTCGGTGCGCCGCACATCAACTGTCTCGCCGAGAATGCGGCAGGCGAGGTCTGGGCGTGCACGCAGAACTACGGTTCGCCGACGGTGCCGAAAGACGACTTCGGCATCATGAAGACGACGGACCTCGTGACGTGGACGGGCGCCTTGAGGTTCCAGTCGATCGTCGAGCCGACGGTGTGCAAGAACGGGAGCGTCCAGAAGGATCGCTGCGATGCTGTGCTGTGGTGTGGGTTATGCGCGCAGCTCGGGTGCCAAGCGAACCGCACCTGCGAGGTCGCCGGCGATGCGTCACAGCCGGATGGCCTGGTCGTCGACCCGCCCGGGAAGAAGACCTGCTGTCAGAGCGGCAGCGACGACATTCCAGGCCTGCTGATCATTTGCATCGCCGTCTCGCTCGTCGTGCTGCGTCGCAAGCGCGTACCGTGCGGCGGCGCCACGGACGAGTGATCTCGTCGACGAGTCAACCCGAGAAGATCTCAGCGTTCGTGGGAAGTCTGTGAATTGCACGACTGGTCGACGATGCCGCAGGCCTCGTGGATGATCGACAGGCTTCACGAGGCGACCCGCGAGGCCCACGCCGATGCCACCGACACGGACTTCGAGCTGCTGTTCCACGAGCACACCTCGCACGGGGACTATCTCGCCTACCTGACGAGGCAATACGGCTTCGAGGCGCCGCTCGAGGCCGCGCTCGAGATGACGCCTCACCTCGACCTCATGATCGATCTGCGCGCTCGCCAGAAGGCGAACCTGCTCGCGCACGACCTGCTCGGGCTCGGCATCCGACCCAGCGAGCTGTCGCTCGTCCCGTTGTGCCTCCGCGTGCCGCAGTTTCGCGGCGCCGCCGAGGCGCTCGGATGGATGTACGTGATCGAACGCGCGACACTCACGCACTGCATGATCCGCCGTCACCTGCTGACACGCTTACCGAAGACGATGCGCGATGCATCGGGATATCTACAGGCGTATGCCGGCCTGATCGGCACGCGGTGGCGCGGGTTCGGCAACGTGCTCGACGAGGTCGCACGACAGCCGGCGATCGCGGACCGCATCGTCAGTGCCGCGAACGACGCGTTTCGCACGCAGCGCCGGTGGATCCAGAACACCATCACACAGTCCAGCCCGGCCGCCGCCGTCGCCAGCTGACAGGCGTAGTAGGTTCGTCGGATGTCCGACGACTCGAAGGCCCGTCTAGACACGCTGCGCACCGAGCTCGGCGACATCGATCGCCAGATCCTCGCGCTGGTCTCGCGGCGACAGACGACCGCTCAGAAGATCGGCCAGGTCAAGCGCGAGGCCGGCGTCCCGACGAGGGACTACCGGCAGGAGCGTGACGTCGTCGAGCGTGCCCGCGCCGCGGCGGTGGCGAACGGCCTGACGCCGGAGCTCGGCGAGGAGCTGATCCTCGCGCTGATCCGCGGCTCGCTGACGATCCAGGAGAAGGACACGGTGTCGACGAAGGGCGAGGGCGGCGGCAAGCGCGTGCTCGTGATCGGCGGCTGCGGAAACATGGGTCGCTGGTTCGTGCGGTATCTGGGCGCGCAGGGGTTCGCCGTCGAGATCGCGGATCCGACAGGCGAGGGGCCGGTGGGCATCCCGCTGCATCGCGACTGGAAGGCGATCACGCTCGATCACGAGATCATCGTGATCGCGGCGCCGATGCCGGCGACCGGCGAGATCCTCGAGGCGCTCGCGGTGAAGCCGCCGAAGGGCGTGGTGTTCGACGTCGGCTCGCTCAAGAGCCCGTTGCGCAAGGGCCTGCAGGCGCTCCACAAAGCCGGCGGCAACGTGTGCTCCGTCCACCCGATGTTCGGGCCGGATACCGAGCTGCTGAGTGGACGGCACGTGATCTTCGTCGATGTCGGGGCACCGCAGGCGACGGCGGTCGCGCGCGCGCTGTTCGAGCCGACGATGGCGACCTTGGTGGAGATGGATCTCGAGAGTCACGATCGGTTGATCGCGTACGTGCTCGGACTCTCGCACGCGCTCAACATCGCGTTCTTCACCGCACTCGCGGAGAGTGGCGAAGCGGCGCCGAAGCTCGCGACGCTGTCGTCGACGACGTTCGACGCGCAGCTCGCGGTGGCGGGCAAGGTGGCGGCAGAGAACCCGGATCTCTACTTCGAGATCCAGACGCTCAACGACTACGGCACCGAGTCACTCGCGGCGTTGCTCTATGCGATCGAGCGGCTGCGCAGCGTGGTGCGGGCGAACGATCTCGAGGGGTTTCGCAGCCTGATGACGCGTGGTCGCGCGTACCTCGATCATCGTCAGCCTCGTTGAGAGACTTCCTGTGGTCCAAGGCGCTCGTCGACTTCACCGACATCTTCGCCACCGGCGAAGGCCTGCTCGCCGACCTGCGCGCGACGATCTCGACGGCGCAGACGTTCCCGATCGTGTTCGATTCGATGGCGCTCTCGTGGACCGAGCTCGATGCGCTCCGCGTGTTGATCCGGCAGAACTGCCCGCAGGTCGACTCGCCGGAGTTCCGGTCGAACCCGTCGGCGCATCGTAGCTGCACCCGGTAACGCCGCGGCTCACGGCGCGGTAAACGGCGGCGTGTGCGTCTCGGTCGTTGCTGCGGCGGTCTCCTGGCGACTGCTCCGCGAGGTTCTGGCGCAGCACGTCGCCTTGCTCGCGGACGAGCTGCCAACCTGCGGCGCGTGTGGTGAGGCCCACGGTGCGACGTGCGGACCACCATAACGAGCGGGTCGCACGGCGAGCTCTGCGACGATCGGAGGGCGACGCTGGTGCGTCGACCTTCTGCTGCGAGGTGGTGGTGGTGAACGGATCAGGATCAGTCATGTGAGCTTCCATGGCAACGGGTGAAGAGCGACGACCGAGTCGCGGCTCGAGAGGGCGCACACGCGGATGCGTGCGGCACCGTCAACCAGCCAGCGCGAACGAGGGGCTCACGTGGTCAGGACGCGCCAGCGCAATCCAAGGCGCGATCAAGCTCCGCTGGCGCCGGGCTCGATCCGAGCACCTGCCTCAGGCGGCGCGAGGCAGGGTTGCCACGGCAGCGACGATCCACTTCGGCATCGGCGCGGTCGACGGCTGCGCCACGACCTGGGCGATCACGGCCTGGACCGCATTCGAGAGCTCCACCGGGTCGCGCGGCTCGACCGGCAGGCCGAGCATCGTGCGGACCTCGGAGAGCGGCGTCGACCAGTGATCTTCCCACGGGAACACCGCGAGTCGCTGACAGCGAGCGCCGACGCGATATGCGCGGAACACGTCGCGGAACAGATCACGCTTGAGCTGTGACCCGTGCAGCGTGCCGAGCAGGGCGAGGATGCCGGAGCTCGGTGCGCGGAGCTGCCCGAACGTGAACGCCTGGAGCGCGACCTCGCTCGCCGGATCGGTGTTGTAGCCGGTGACGACGTGCCAGAGATCGTGGGTCTGGCGGAGCCGGAGAACGACATACGCCATCTCGGGGCTGGTGATGTCCTCGGGCGGGTTCTCGAAGATGTCGGGCGTCAGGCCACGCGAGGTGAGGAAGTCGGAGTAGGCGCGACCGAGCGTGCCGACGGGCAGCGTTGCGAGCGCGTCGAGATCGACCGCGTGCGCATCGATCGTGCGGTACTCCTGGTAGAGCTTCTTGCCGGTCGGGTGATCGTGGAAGAAGTGGATACGCTCGGGCATCGAGCCGGCGTTCGCGTACGTGCTGAACACCAGCACCTGCTCGGTGTTCTCGGGGTCGCGCAGCACGGCGGCGAGCGCGGTGAACGCGCGCTTCCAGCGCTCGAGCGCGGGGAGCTGGGTGGCATCGATCGGGTGGGAGGACTCTGACGTTGCTTGGTTCATCTGCATGACCTCTATTGTCATGATGATAATAAGCACGGCATTATTGTCAAATTGAAAATAGCATGTGGTAAGCAAGCGAAATGGCGCGGATCGGCGGCACACGGGATCGGCTACGGGCGGCACGGGCAGCGGTGCGCGTCTCGCTGACGCAGAACCGTGCGGCGCGCTCACAGGCGCGGGCGGACAAGGCGCAGGCCCGGGCGGTGAAGGCCGTCAAGCAGGTGGATCGAGTACGACGGCGGCGGGCGCCCGAGGAGGCGAAGGTCGAGATCCTCGATGCTGCGGAGCGCGTGTTCGTCGAGTTCCAGCCGGATCAGGTCGGGCTCAAGGAAGTCGCGGCGGAGGCAGGCGTGTCCCATGCGCTGATCACGCACTACTTCGGTACCTACGCCGGGATGATCGAGGCGGTGCTCGAGCGTCGCATCCGCGCACTGCGCGAGAAGCTGCTGGCGCGGATGCGCGAGACCGGCGCGCTCGAACGACCGGGCGAGATGCTCGCGATGCTATTTCGTGGGCTCGAGGACCCGGTCCACCTGCGGCTCACCAAGTGGATGATGGCGAGCGAGC
>Ga0105049_10011511_pt1 | contig 10138 bp, 7 predicted proteins | sample MAT06_FD_78087 | JGI IMG/M metagenome (GOLD analysis project Ga0105049, IMG submission 78087) | Freshwater microbial communities from Lake Fryxell liftoff mats and glacier meltwater in Antarctica - MAT-06 | ecosystem: Environmental > Aquatic > Freshwater > Ice > Liftoff microbial mat | place... | reverse complement strand
TTAGGCGCGCTGGCCAACCGTGTCTACTTTATTGCCGCCCAGGATCATGATCTGGGGGGCGCTCACCTTGTGGAAAAAGTATTGCGCAATCCGAAAGTCTATCTGTTTCGCGACTGGGAAGTGCAAGGCATCAGTGGGGATACCTTTGTCACCGGCGTAGATCTGGTCGCGGTGAATGGTGAAACGCGCACGCTGACAGTGGAAGGGGTTTTTGTCGAGTTTGGGCTCTTGCCCAACAACGAACTTGTGCGCGAGCTGGTCGCTTGCGATGAAGAGGGCCATATCTTGGTGAATCACCGCTGCGAAACCAACGTGCCTGGCCTTTTCGCCGCCGGTGATGTCACCAACGTCTATAGCGAACAGGTGCCGGTGGCGATTGGCGAAGGCGTGAAGGCAGCCCTGAGTGCATGGTCCTATCTGGCCTAAAGGGAAATGTCACATTCGAAGCTGGAGAGAAGGGAGTAGCGTGTTATGGTCACTGCCATGAAAGAGCAACGCGAGATTATCGAGTTTCAATCAACAGGAGCACAGAGTTGGGTCTACGCTTTTGATGCCCTGGATACGCTAGAAGCGCAAGTCAAGCCAGCAAGTTGGGATGAGGTGCGTGCTTTGCTCGGCGGCAAAGGGGCGAATCTGGCCGAGATGACGCGCCTGGATGTATCTGTGCCCCCTGGGTTCACCATCACCACTGCAGCCTGCAACGCCTATCTGCACCATGATCGCCACTTTCCGCCCGATATGTGGGAACAAGCAGTGGCGGCTATGCGTAAGCTGGAAAAGCAGACCGGGAAAGGCTTTGGCGATGCGACGAATCCGCTCATGGTCTCCTGTCGTTCTGGTGCTAAATTTTCTATGCCCGGCATGATGGATACAGTGCTCAACATTGGGCTCAATGACCAAACCGCGGCAGGACTGTGTACGTTGACGAACAATCCGCGCTTTGTCTATGATTCCTATCGCCGCCTAGTCCAGATGTTCGGCGCGGTCGTATTGAATGTCCCCGATGAACCCTTTGAACAAGTCATTGCCGACGTCAAACGCGAGCGCGGTGTGACGTTAGATATCGAGCTGACAGCGGACGAATGGCAGCGCATTACAGAGCGCTTCAAGGGGCTGGTTTTGAACTACAAAGGGGTTGAATTTCCCCAAGATCCGTGGAAACAACTAGAGTTTGCAACACGGGCCGTCTTTGATAGCTGGCATGGCAAGCGCGCCGCGGATTATCGCAACGCCACCGGCATTCCACACGACCTGGGCACGGCAGTGAATATTCAGACCGTTGTCTTTGGCAACATGGGTGACAATAGTGGCACGGGCGTTGCCTTTACGCGTAACCCCATCGATGGCGTGCGGGAGCTCTATGGCGACTATCTGATCAATGCCCAGGGCGAAGATGTGGTTGCGGGCATTCGCAATACGCTGGCGATCGACCAGCTGCGCCAGGATATGCCTGCGATCTATCAGCAATTTGTCGATATTTGTGAAAAGCTGGAGCGCCATTTTCACGACATGCAAGATGTCGAGTTTACCATCGAAGCTGGCAAGCTATGGATGTTGCAGACGCGCAATGGTAAACGCACCGCGCGCGCGGCCATCAAAATTGCGGTGGACATGGCCAATGAAGGGCTGATTGAGCGCAACGCGGCACTTACCCGCGTCACGCCCGAACAGGTGGAGATGCTGCTCCATCCACAGTTTAGCGAGAGCATCAAACAGGCCGCGCGCGCCGCAGGGCGCTTGTTAGTCAAGAAAGCTGTGAATGCCAGCCCTGGCGCAGCCGTGGGGCAGGCCGTCTTCGATGCGGACACAGCAGAAAAGCTCGCACACGCCGGGCAATCGGTCATCATGGTGCGGCCAGAAACCAAGCCCGATGATGTCCATGGCATGATCGCGGCCAAGGGAATTCTCACCAGTCGGGGCGGGGCGACCAGCCATGCAGCGGTCGTGGCACGCCAATTCGGCAAGCCGGCGGTTTGTGGCGCCGAGGTGTTGCAGATCAGTGTGGAACAGCGACTTTTCATTGTAGAGACAGACAGTGGTGTGATCGAAGTGCATGAAGGGGACTGGATCAGCATTGATGGCAGCACGAGCGAAGTCTACCTGGGGCAGTTGGAAACCCGCGATCCAGACTTCGAGAGTGAAGTCGAATTGCAATCCCTGCTTGCCTGGGCCGATGCGGTGCGCACCCTAGGTGTTTGGGCCAATGCCGATTATCCCAAAGATGCCGAGCGCGCCCGGCGCTACGGTGCCGAAGGCGTGGGTCTGTGTCGCACCGAGCACATGTTCTTCGAGCAAGAACGCTTGTCTATTGTCCAAGAGATGATTATGGCGACGAGCAAGGCCCGGCGCGTAACCGCCTTGGAAAAGTTGCTCCCCATGCAGCGCAAAGACTTCGAGGGGATTTTCCGCGCCATGGCGGGCCAGGTGGTCATTATCCGGCTACTGGATCCGCCCTTGCACGAATTTCTGCCATCACACCACCAATTGGTGCAGGAACTGGCCGATCTCAAAGTACGGTTGCAACATTTTCATACCCTGAGCGAGATCGATACGGCGCTGGCGGAAGTACGCCAAAAAGAGGACATTCTCAATCGCGTCAACGCGCTGCGCGAGGCCAACCCGATGCTCGGTCTGCGTGGCGACCGCCTGGGGATTATTATGCCAGAGATCACAGAAATGCAGGTGCGCGCCATCCTCGAAGCGGCGATTCACATCCAGCGGACAGGGATTGTGGTCCATCCAGAGATCATGATTCCGCTGGCTTGCCATGTCAATGAGTTGAAGTATTTGAAACAACTGGTACAAAATGTGGCTACGGCTGTTTTTCAAGAAAATGGGTTGGAAATCGCCTTTAAATTCGGCACGATGATCGAGGTGCCGCGCGCCGCGCTCACTGCTGATCAGATGGCGACAGAGGCCGAGTTTTTTAGCTTTGGCACGAATGATCTGACACAGACAACCTTTGGCATCAGCCGTGACGATGCCGAGGCAAAATTCCTGATCGATTATACCGAAAAAGGCATATTGCCCGAGAATCCTTTTCATCACCTGGATGTTGATGGCGTCGGTCGGCTGATTGAGATGACCGTGAAATTAGGCCGTAGTACACGCCCGGCCATGTCCATGGGCATCTGCGGCGAGCATGGCGGCGACCCAGCCAGCATTGCCTTCTGCCATCGCATTGGCTTGAACTATGTCAGTTGCAGTCCATTCCGCGTACCCATTGCGCGGCTGGCCGCGGCGCAGGTGGTGCTAAACACCCCTTGATCGCAGCTTTACTGGACGCAACGCCAATTTTTCAGCACAGCGCGATTGGGCTGTAGCATTTACCCGCGACAAGTCGCAAAACTGGTCACCTGACGAGCAAGAACTCTCCCTATCTGTGCAGTGCGGATAGGGAGAGTTGGTTTTATGCTGGAAGACAAGTCTACGTATTATTCGTACGATTTTTCAAAGATTTTGTCAGCATGAAAGAATAAAATTTTATGAATACAGTCTTTTCTGCCCCTATAGAACAAAAAACTGAGCTCCAACGTCCTGCCTGGAAATGGCAAGGCGCACAACCACTCTCTTTCCTGATTGTTGTGTTGGTTGGTTTGGGAATTTGGTTGATACCGCCACCGAACGGTGTAGATGCGCCAGCCTGGCATTTATTCGCGATTTTTGTAGCGACTGTGCTGGGGCTGATTCTAAAACCGCTGCCTATGGTCTGATTGGGACAGATCTGGTCATGGCACCGGCCATTCCGAGCAATACGGCCCGTGCCGGGGGTGTGGTCTACCCAATTGCCAAATCGATCGCGCAAGCCTATGGCAGCGATCCACAAAACAAGACAGAGCGCAAGATTGGTTCCTTCCTCACCCTGAGCATTTTCCAGGGCAATGTCATCACCAGCGCCATGTTTTTGACGGCAATGGCAGCCAATCCCCTGGCGGTGAAGCTGGCCAGCCAAGCCGGGATTGAGATCTCCTGGGGACAATGGGCGCTAGCAGCGATTGTGCCTGGTTTGGTCAGCTTGGCGGTCATCCCGGCGCTGTTGTACTGGCTCTATCCGTCCGAGATCAAATCTACACCCGATGCAGCGCGCATGGCAACGGCCAAGCTGCAAGAAATGGGGCCGATCACGGTGAATGAGTGGATGATGTCGGCTGTCTTTGTCTTATTGCTGGTGCTGTGGATCTTCGGCCAGAGCCTGGGCCTTGATGCCACGACAGCCGCCCTCGTTGGGCTGGGGCTGTTGTTGGTGGCAGGTGTGCTTACCTGGCAAGATGTGATCAATGAAACTGGTGCATGGGACACCCTTGTCTGGTTTGCCGCGCTCGTAATGATGGCCAGCTTTCTCAATGAACTGGGGCTGATTCCCTGGTTTACGGCCACGATGAGCACTCTCGTGGGTGGCATGAACTGGATCGTAGCCTTTGGCGTGTTGAGCTTGCTCTATTTCTACAGCCATTACTTGTTTGCCAGCAACACCGCCCATGTGAGCGCCATGTATGCGGCCTTTTTGGCTGTCGCGATTGCGGCAGGGGCACCGCCAGTGTTGGCTGCATTGGTCTTGGGCTTTTTCAGCAGTCTTTTTAGCAGCATGACCCACTATGGCACTGGCCCTGCGCCAATTTTCTTTGGCTCGGGTTATGTAGGGATGGGCGAATGGTGGAAGATGGGCGCGCTGATCAGCGTGATCAATGTCGTGATCTGGCTCAGCGTTGGCACTCTCTGGTGGAAGGTGATTGGTTTGTGGTGAGCGACAAGGGCGGCGGCGGCAATTGCCAGTAAAAAAAGCGGGGGGCACAGATGAGTATTCCATACAAAAGAATTTTGGTTACGTTAGATGGCTCAGAAGTATCCAAGCAGGCGTTCCCCCATGCCGAATCGCTCGCCCACCAGACAAAGGCTCATCTATTTCTCTTATGGGTTGTGCCCTATCTTAGTGGCGAGCTGGGTGCAGAGAACGGCCTGCCCCTCGACTATGCCAAGCTCGCGCAGCAACAGCGGCAGCAGGCCGACGCGGCCATGCAAGAATTGCAGGCGCTGGTCACCCAATCGAAGATTCAGCATATTACGGCAAGCGTCGAAGATGCCGGCTGGGCGCATGGCACCAACCTGGCGTATCTCCAAACATTGGTTGCGTACTGGCAACACAGCTATGATTGGCGCAAACATGAAGCATACCTGAATACGTTGCCCCACTTCAAAGCGACCATCAATGGGGTCAACGTTCACTTTGTGCATGTGCGCGGTAAGGGGTCAAACCCGAAGCCGCTACTCCTCACCCATGGCTGGCCAGATTCATTCTATCGCTTTCACAGAATTATTCCCATGCTCACGGATCCCGCCCGTTATGGCGGCAAAGCCGAGGATGCCTTCGATGTGATTGTACCTTCGATGCCCGGTTTTGGCTTTTCAGAGCGCAAGGCGCTGACCAGTAGTGCCGTTGCCGATCTGTGGGCCACATTGATGAGCGATGTGCTTGGCTACACGAATTTCGTGGCAGCGGGCGGCGATATTGGCAGCGGGGTGAGCAAAGCGTTGGCCGAGCGCCACCCCGATCGTGTGACGGCCATTCATCTGACCGATGTAGGCTATCCCAGCGGTCAGGAAGAGGCGATGACAGCAGCAGAGCAAGAATTTGCCGGTTTTATTCAAGGCTGGTGGTACACGGAAGGCGCCTATGCGATGTTGCAATCGACCAAGCCGCAAACCTTGGCCTTTGCGCTCAATGACTCACCTGTAGGCTTGGCCTCCTGGATCATCAGCTTTGTCAACACGGGCGCACAAGCCAATGACGTAGAAGCGGCCTTTGGCAGTCGCGATGAATTGTTGACCAATATCATGATCTACTGGGTGACCGAAACGGCAGGCTCTGCGGCGCGCATGTACTTGGGGGATTGGGGAGACAATGTGCGCAGCGAAGTACCCGCAGGCATTGCACTCTTTCCACGCGAGGCACAATTTCCGCGCGAATGGGCAGAACGCAGCGTGAATGTGCAACGCTTTAGCAAGTTGTCGCGCGGTGGTCACTTTGCACCGCTGGAAGAGCCGGAGTTATTCGTAGACGATTTGCGCGAATTTTTCCGTAGCGTTCGCTAAACAGCTTCCGAGTTTCCTGTAAAATGAAACTAGCGGAGAGTCAACTGACACGGGCTGACTCTCCGCTAGTCCACACTCGATCAACGTCTTGCCCAGGCATGGCCTAATCGACACAATTTGATTGATACGAGGAATCATGACGCCACTCAACATTGGCCGACAACGGCTCTACACCCAACAGATTGTTGCCCCCGCCTTCGCCACCGCGCCGGATGTGGTGACCTGGATGGGTGCACTACAAGGGCAAGATTATACGGGTGCAAAATGGTCGATTGGCATGCGCCTATCCGGCAGCACCGATGCAACTATCGAGGCCGCCATTGCCAACAAGACAATTATTCGCACCTGGGCGGTCCGGGGCACGCTGCACTTGGTCGCCGCCGCCGATCTACGTTGGCTGATAGCCTTGCTGGCACCGCGCGTATTGGCGGCGGCGGCAGCGCGTTTGCGGCAACTCGAATTGGATGAAGCAACGCTGGTGCGCAGCAGTATACTGATCGCCCAAGCAGTGCAGGATGGCCAACCGCATACGCGCGCTGAACTGTTTGCCATACTCAACGCGCATGGATTGGCAACCGGCGGCCAGCGCGGCATCTACATGTTATTCAGGGCGTCGTTGGATGGATTGATTTGCCAAGGTGTGGCACAGCGCAACATGCCGACCTTTATCGCGCTTGATGAAACGATACCGCAAGGCAAATCGCTAACGCGTGACGAAGCTGTGCTTGAGTTAGCCAAGCGCTACTTTACCAGCCATGGGCCCGCCACGCAACAAGATTTTTTGTGGTGGTCCGGGTTGCCCACCGCCGATGCGCGTATAGCGCTAGCCGAGTTAAAAGCGCACTTGATCCAGGAGAGTAACGACGGCAAAACCTATTGGATGGCCGCAGCGCGGTCCCCCAGCAGCACCCCCAGCGTCGATATCCATTTGTTGCCTGGGTTCGACGAATATCTGTTGGGCTATCGCGACCGTAGTGCCGTGCTGGATCCACAGTATGCCAACCAGATCGTACCCGGTGGCAACGGCGTCTTCTATCCTACAATTGTCAGCAACGGCCGTGTGGTTGGCACCTGGAAACGAATCTTCAAAAAAGGTGCAGTGGTCATCACCCAACACCCATTTACCGGCTTGACGGTCAGTGAGCAAGCTGGATTTAACGCCGCAGCCCAACGCTATGGCGACTTTCTGGGTATGCCGGTGGTGATCGAGTGAGCTACAGTCTGGGGACAGCGGAGTTACACATACAACACAACCTCATCCCCCTCTTGGACTACCCGATAGGTCTTGACACGCAGTTTGGGATCGTAAAGCGCCTGGCCGGTTTTGATGTCAAACTCCCACTGGTGCCAGGGGCATTTGAGGATCTCCTCCTCGCGCGCATAGTCGATCTGTGTGACACCATCGGACGTGATCAGCGGGCGCAGCCGGCCTTTGCAGAGCGGGCCAGCGCGATGGGGGCAGCGATTGAGCAAGGCATAGTAGGCGTCGCCAATATGAAAGACGCCGATGGCATGGCCGTTAACAGTCACGACTTTGCGCTGACCACTGGGCAATTCTGCCATGGTTGCGACCACATGGCGCTGGGTTGCTTGCTTTGCCATTGGGTTCCTCCCGAAAATGAGACAAGGCATTGCCCGCGCTAGCTATAGCGCGGGCAATGCCTTGCTGTAATAGGTCTATAGGCGTGCTTTATACAGCTCGCGGGCAGTATCGTGCATAATGCGCTGGCGCAAGGCCGGCTCGTGCCCCGCCAGAAAGGTGCTCGGCTCGTCCCAATCCCAATGGGGATAGTCGCTGGCAAAGACCAAGGTTTCATCGGCCCACATCCAACGTAGAAAGGTTTCCATGTCGGCTTTGCTGGGCACATCGGGCAGTGGCTGGGAACCAAAGCGGATGTGCTCGCGCAGATATTCGCTGGGCAGGCGCTTGACCCACGGCGTGTAATCGCGCAATCCCTTCCAATCGCCATCCATATGCCACATCAAGCCCGATACCCAGAAGACATCATGCTCGACAAAGAGGAATTTGCTGCTGGAAAATTTTTCAAAGACCCCTTCGCAGATCAAGCTGGAGACATGGGCCATGGCGATCTGCGGCCGCGCCATGCGCATCTCCAGGTAGTAGGAGGGAAAGCCAGCCGCCGTGGGCGGCGCGGCAATGCCCGATCCCTCGGCCCCAAAGTGGACACAGATGGGCAAGCCATAGTGTTGACAGGCTTCGTAGATGGGGTGATAGAAGCGATTGCCAAAGGGCATCCGTGCCCCCGCGGGCATTAACACTTGGGCAAACGCCTTGTTGGCGCCCAGGCGTTCGATCTCGGCAACGGCCTGTTGCGGGTCTTGGGGCGCAATATGAATCGATGCCCGGAAACGCGCATCCTTGGCGACCCAGAATTCCGCCGTCCAATCGTTGAAGGCACGACAATAGGCCGCGGCATAATCGGCATCGGGGTGGACTGCTGCCGAATAGGGGCCACCGGTGAGGATGCCAATATCGATGCCATACTTGTCCAGATGACTTTCCATTGCCACTTCAGGCACGGTGGCTGGATTAATCTCTTGGCCCTCCCACAGATCATGGCGCGCGCCGCGACCGGGCACGTTGGTGTAGCCAATGCCTGGCATCATCGAGCCAAAATCTTTGATCCACTCGATGTAGTGGCGGGGCAGGTAAGGGAAAAGCGTTTCTGAGTCTGGCAGGTTGTGGTGAACATCGCAGTCGATGATCCCGGTTTGGGTACGCGGTGTGCTATGGCCGTTTTGTAACTTGGTCTGCTGCGCCAGAGTCACTGGTTCAGCCACTATATCAAGCGTCATAATTCCTCCTGTTGAACTTGAATCGATTCGCATCAAGTCGTGAACGTGCATTCACTTCGAAGTAGGGTAAGGAACAATGCTGCTATTATAACGCAGAAGCGGCAAACCGTCATGTAGGCAAAAAGCAACGCGGCAGCGGAAACAATTCCACCACCGCGCCAATCAAGCAAAGTATCAACTTGGTTTGAAACAAGTTTTTACAGCATGGCAGTCGAGGCACGCAGGCCAATCTGCACGCGCACAGAACCGTCATGCGGTTCGATATCGATGCCCGTAGAGGTCACGTAGCAATTCAACAGGCTTTCAATCTGACCGGCTAACCGGGGATAGGCGCGGTCGATCCAATGGCCGACCAAGCGCACGACTGCATCACGCCCAGCTTCGGTTTGGGCCAACGTACGTTCACCGCTGGTAAGGGCGTTGCGAATTTCCACAGTCAATAGATCGGCACGAAGACGGGCTTGTGGGTGTGCGCCCGGCTCGGCGCGCACTTGGGTCCATTCGGTCAAAAACACTTGAGCAATTTGGGGTAATGCCTTCATTACCAGCAAATTTTCGGCGTGTGCACCAGCCATCATGCGATTCTCCTGGATGAACGATGCCCAGCCTTGGTGAAGCACGGTTGCGCTGGACATGGCTATGGATTGAGAACTACCTGTAGCCAGCATAATAGCAGATGCGAATTTCAGATGAGTTACAACCAGTGCCGCAGCCAGTTACTTTTTAGAAATCGCTACATCTACGCCCCGGTCTTTTGCACAATGGCTGGAGCCTGACCGATAAACGCGTTGCGGGTCAATTCACGCAAAACAAAATCGGCTACGTCGGCGCGTGACACGCGCCCGCGCAGCGTGGAATCGACCCCAACTTGATAGCTGCCCGTGCGCGGCTCGTCAGTCAGACCACCGGGACGCACAATCGTCCAGGTGAGCCCACTATTGCGCACCAGTTGTTCCTGCGCTTCCTTATCTTTGAATACCTTGCGCAAAAAAGTCTGCATCAAGAGCCGAAGAATCAACGACAAGTTTTGTTTGCTATCACCAACGCCCAACGAGGACACAACCAGCAGCCGCGGGATGCCCTGCTGTTGCATGGCGGTAATCACCTGTTGCGTGCCCCGCGATACAACCATGTCTGGATTATTGCGCGTATTGCCGAGCGTGCAGATGACCGCATCCGCGCCCGCAACCGTTTTGTCTACATCGGCCTGGGTGAGCACATTGCCGGTGAT
>Ga0105049_10011509_pt1 | contig 10138 bp, 11 predicted proteins | sample MAT06_FD_78087 | JGI IMG/M metagenome (GOLD analysis project Ga0105049, IMG submission 78087) | Freshwater microbial communities from Lake Fryxell liftoff mats and glacier meltwater in Antarctica - MAT-06 | ecosystem: Environmental > Aquatic > Freshwater > Ice > Liftoff microbial mat | place... | reverse complement strand
GTTGCTGCTAGGAATTTGCTTTCGCGCCCGCCGCACCGTGGACGGTCAGAACGGGGATCGGTGCCGGGGAGTGAGGGGGTCTGCCGCGCGCCACTGCGGCTGGCGCTGCGGGACGAAGCGGTAGGCGAGAAAAATGCGACGAGGACGAAGACCGGCGGCAGCGCGTGGACGACGAGCTGGAAGAGCGTCTCCTCGCCAATCGGCAGGATGCCGAAGAACCAGCGCAGGATTTGAAAAACGAACGGCGAGGTCAGCGCGAGGAGGAACATCACGCCGAGCGTGAGCAGCATCGCCAGCCTGGCGAGCAGCCGTCTTCCCCAGTGAGGATCTTCGTCGGTCTCGAAGATGATATTGAGCGCCTTCATGACCGCGCCGAAGACGAGCGAACCGGTCCAGAGGAGGGGAATGAGGGTGATCAAGCCCGCGCCGCGCGCGGTCGAAAGGGTCTGCACGACGATGCGATCGATGGCCACCGGGCCGCGCGGCAGGAGCGTCCCGAGGTAATGAGTTGCCTGCGCGACCGCCCATTGCGGATCGACGAAAAATGCGGCGACCGACCCGATCGCGAGGAGCAGCGGGAAGAGCGAGAGCAGGCTGTAATAGGCGATCGCCGCAGACCAGCTCGGGTTGTTGTCCTTGAAAAAGCCCTGGGCAGACAACTTTACGACCCGCCACGCGAGCGCGCGCTCCGAGGTGGTCGGCCACGCGGGGACCAGCGCTCGGAGGTTCATCGCTCGCGAGTGCGCCGGACCGGTTGGCTGAGTTGCTGGCGGAGAAACGCGGTGACTCGTGGAAATGCCACAAGGCGCCAATCGCCATCGATATTCCGCGCTCGCAAGACTTGAAAGGCGCCTTCGGCCGGCAGGCGACGCTCGGTATGGCGGGCTTGATAGATCACATAAGCCAGTCCGCGCGCTTCCGTGATGGCATGGATCTCGATGGAAATGCGGCCCGTGCCCGAGGTCTCGGGATCGCTGCGCAAAGGATCAAGCCCGCTATGGTAACCCAGCCAAAAATGGCGCGGCGAAAAGGCGCGCAACGTCTCGAGATCGCCTACTTCCCGCCGGCGCCAGTAGTCGCCCCAGAAGCCGTTCCATTGGCGCTCCGCAAGTTGGAGCAAAATGCCACGCTGCTCTTCGTAGGACCCGTAATCGAGCCGCTCGCGAAACTTCACCGGACGCCCCGAGTAGTCCCACGCTGCGTATTCCTGAGTGAGCTGTCGCAGCGCGGATTCATCGGCGGGCGTCAGCGCCGACGCCGCGCTGGCGGACAGCGCAAGGAACGCGAAAGCCAGTGCGAGGAAAGTTTTCATAGCGCGGTGGAGTAACCCCCACGCTTGTAGCGGAAGGCGAGGCTCCCGGCTATAGCGCACCCGTCTTCAGCCGGAAATAGCGCAGGTGCTTCCCATCGTGGCGGTGATCGATTGCAGGGTTTTAAGCGACCGCAGACATCCTCATCGGCGATTCTCCTGAAGAACACCTTCCTCGTCCTCATCGGCGTCACGGCCATCGTGGTGGGCGGCTACTTCGCGATCAAGAACACGCCGGTCGATGCCATCCCCGACGTCGGCGAAAAACAGGTCATCGTCTTCGCGGACCGGCCGGGCGCTCGCCGCAGGACGTGGACGATCAGGTCACTTATCCGCTGACCACGAGCCTCACCGGCACGCCCGGCGTGAAGACCATTCGCAGCATGTCGGGCTTCGGCCTCGCGATGGTCTTCATCATTTTCAAGGACGATGTGGACTACTACTGGGCGCGGTCGCGCGTGCTGGAACGCATCAACGTCGCGCAGCAGCGTCTCCCCGCCGGCGTCATGCCGGTGCCCGGTCCGGACGCCGGCGCTGCGGACGATCCGGGCAGCGGTGCATTCGCGAACCACTTCCCCCATTTTCCAGGAATCCAAAGATGGATCAAAAGCCGTTTAATTATGGTTCTTATGGCAAGAACATTTCTGTATAAGTGGAAATTCGTTCCAAATCACTTATCCGTGCCTCCTCCCTTCGCCGCTCCAGCGGGGGGTTCACGCTCACTGAGGTGATCTTCGCCGCCAGCATGCTCGCCATCCTGGTGAGCACCTGCTGCTAGGAATTTGCTTTCGCGCCCGCCGCACCGTGGACGGTCAGAACGGGGATCGGTGCCGGGGAGTGAGGGGGTCTGGCCACGCTCGACACCATCGTCACGCTCGCGCCGCTGCTCGGGCTGTTCGGCACGGTCACGGGCATGATCAACGCCTTTGGCCTGCTCGGCGCGAGCGAGCTGGGCGCGCCGACGGCGATCACCGGCGGCATCGCCGAGGCGCTCATCGCCACGGCCTTAGGACTGCTCATCGCCATGATCTCGCTGCTGCCTTTCAACTACCTGAACAGCCAGCTCGAAAACGCCCGGCAGGAGCTGCAAAACGCCGCCGCGCATCTCGAACTCCTGCTCCTGAAATCCGCCCGGCAGGCCGACCCCGCGCCCCGCGCCTGACCGATGACGCCGATCCCTTCGCCCCGCAGCAGCCGCCGCGCACGCATCGAGATCATCCCGCTGATCGACATCATTTTTTTTCTGCTCGCGACCTTCGTCATGGTCTCGCTCTCGATGGTGAAAAACCACGCGCTGCCCGTGCATCTGCCCGCCGCCGCCACGGGCGCGCCGCAGGATCGCGCGGACTTCGCGGCGATCACGATCACCGACACAGGCGGCGTGTTTTTCAACAAGGAGCCGGTGACGCCCGAGCAGCTCGACGCCGCGCTGCGCGACCTGCTGGCGAGCCGGCCGGACCCGAAGATTTTCATCAATGGCGATAGCAAGGCGGAGTTTGGCCGCGCCATCGCGGTGCTCGATCAGGTGCGGCGGCTCGGCATCACGAAGATCGCCATCGAGACGCAGCCCAAGCCCGCCGCGCCGTGAGCCGCGAAGTTTTCATCTGCGGCGTCGTCGCGCTGGGTGGCCACGCGTTGCTGCTCTTCGGCGTGGCTTTGGGAAAGGGCGCGCGCCCGCTGCCGGTCGCGGAATCCGAGGTGGAGGTGAGCCTCGTGGAAGCCGCGCCCGCCGCGCCCGCCGCGCCGGCCCAGACGGCGCCCGAGGTCGCGCCGCCGCCGCCGGAGGAGCCGCCGGAGGAGCCAATGGTGGAGCCAAAGCCCGAGGCGATTCCCGAGCCTGAGCCCAAGCCGCGCCCCGCCGAGCCGCCGCGCCCCAGCGTGCCGCGCGCGGTCCGACCGGTCGCCCCGTCGCCGCGCGTCGGGACACCGGGCGGCGCGGGAACGGCCGCCGTTTCCGCCGGAGCCGGGCTCGGCAATACCAAGCCGCACTACCGCTCGAACCCCCGCCCCAACTATCCCGCCGAAGCCCGGCGACTCCGCCAGAAAGGCCGCGTGCTGCTCGCTGTGGAAGTGAGCGCCGAAGGCCGCGCCATCAGCGTCGCGCTCCAGCGCAGCTCCGGCGTTCCCGCGCTCGACGCCGCCGCGCTGGCCGCGGTGCGCCGCTGGACCTTCGAGCCCGCCCGCATCGCGGGTGTCGCCGTCTCCGCCCGCGTGGAAGTGCCCGTGCAATTCGACCTCGCGCGCTGAACGCGCGGGCCTCTTCCGCGGCCCCGCCGGAGCGCAGCGCGTCCGGCCCACCGTGCGCACGCATTTGAGCCAGGCACCCACGCGAAACAGAATTTCGCCGGCCGTGGAATTCCCAAATAAAGTTGGGAACGAGGGAGAAAATACCGGTGCCTTTTTATGGCTTGGTTTTCGCAGAGGAGCGCCGCAAGCGGATTTCCAGCCCGCGAGGTTCCTGCGATGACCGGCGCATGAAATCCTACTCTGATTTGTTTCCGCGTCCGGATTCCGCATCCGAACAACTCTTCACCCGCCGTGACGCCTTGAAGTCCGCCGCCGCGCTCGCCGCCGCCGCCGCCGTCGCGCTGGCTCCGCGTCACGCCCTCGCGGCAGAAGCCCCCAAAGCCGACGACCGCCGCGCCTCGCCCAAGCTCCACAACGTGAAGAAGTCGATCAACCTCTGGGCCTTTCCGTATCCCCAGCGCATGACGCTCGAGGAGTGCTTCCGCCTCGCCAAGGACGCCGGGTTCGACGGGATCGAGCTGAACTACGATCTGGACAACGATCTTTCGCCCAAGGCCGGCACCAAGGATTACGAACGGATTCGCAAGCTGGCCGACCGGATCGGCATCCAGATCAGCGGCCTCTGCTCGTTCCTGTTCTGGCCGTACCCGCTTTCCAGCAATGATCCGGAGAAGCGCGCCCGCGGGATCGAACTCGCCGGCAAGATCGCCCAGGCCGCGCACGACCTCGGTGTTGAAAACGTCCTCGTCGTCCCCGGCGCCGTCCACATCCCGTGGCGCACCGATCACGAGCCGGTGCCCAATGACATCTGCGACCAGCGCGCGAAGGAGGCGGTGCGCCAGCTCGAACGCCAGGCCGCGAAGCTCAAGGTGTTCCTCAACATCGAGAACATTTTCTTTAACGGCTACCTGATGACCCCGATGGAAATGAACTCCTTCGTGGACAGCTTCCAGAGCGAGCATGTGCGCGTCCATTTCGACACCGGCAACATCTCGATGTTCCAGTTCGCCGAGCATTGGATTCCCATCCTCGGCAAGCGCACGCGCAACATTCACTTCAAGGAGTTCACCAAGAAGGGCACCGACTACTCGCTCGAAACCTTTCGCCCGCTGCTCGACGGCACCACGAACTGGCCCGCCGTCATGGAGGCGCTCGAAGCCGTGGGCTACCACGGCTACGTGACGTTCGAGTATTTCCACCCGTATCCGCACTACCCCGAGGCGCTGATCTACCAGACCAGCGATTCGCTCGACCGCATCCTCGGCAGGAAAATCGGGCGCGCCGCTTGAACCAACGCGGCCCAAGGGGCGGGGCAATCATCTATGGTTGCTGGCTGCTAGGAATTTGCTTTCGCGCCCGCCGCACCGTGGACGGTCAGAACGGGGATCGGTGCCGGGGAGTGAGGGGGTCTGGCTGCGAGGAGTTTGCTTTCGCGCCCGCCGCACCGTGGACGGTCAGAACGGGGATCGATGCCGGGGAGTGAGGGGGTCTGGCTCGCCGACGGTTTGCGCGGGCGTCCACGTCTGTCCGTCGTCCTTCGAGAACGAAATCACCGGCAGCCCGCCACCAACTGTCCCTGCACATGCCGGTTCGCGACAAACGCCAGCCGGCCATCCTCCAGCCGCAGAAAGCTCACGCCGCCATCGCTGATCATCCCGCTCAGCGACCACTCCATTTTCATGCGCCCCTGCTCCTGCCATGTGCGACCACCGTCGCGGCTGCGATACAGCATCGGCACAGGGAACTTCGCGGCGAGTTGCTCGAAGTTCGTCGGCGGCCGACCCCACGGTGCGGCCATGAGGATGTCGCCATTCTCCAGCAGGAACATCCCAGGGCCGATGAAGGAGCGCTCGGGCGTGTGCTTCACCACGATCTCGGGCTCGACGATGAAGCGTGCCTCCTCCAGCGGTGGCGCAGGCGTCAGTTTGATGGGCTCGGCGGCATGCAGCGCGACCAGCGGTGCCAGTAGCAGGGCGGCGAGGAGTATGAGGGTGTGTTTCATGGTCAATGGTTGAAGAGGAACTCCGAACTGTTCAGCAGGGCGGTGGGGAAGGTGAAGGAGTGTTTCATGGCAAATTCCTTTCAAGAAATTCCAACATGCCGGGCAGGGTCGCCAGCACGGTCGGAAAATCATGTCCGCCCGCCACTTCGCGGAAGTCGTGGGTGATGCCGACGGCGTCGAGGCGTGTGTGGAAGTTACGGTTCATCTGCGCATCGAATGAGTCTTTCGCTGCGATGATGAGCAGCGGCTTTCCGCGCAGTGATTCCACGCCGGTGATGCAGTTGAATTGCGACCACTTGCTTTGTTCCGCACCAAAGAGCGGGGAGACGGGGAAGTTCTGCTCCTTCGGCAACTGCGGGTTCGGAAAATCGAGCAGGGCAATGGTCGTGGCGACGGCGCTGACTTCGTTCGGAAATGTCTCCGCGAATCGCACCGCGCCGTAGCCGCCCATGCTCCAGCCGCAGATGCCGGTGCGCTTCGCGTCGCGCGAAACGGGAAGCTCCGCGCACGCAACGTCGAGCAGTTCGCGCAGCATGGATTGATAGCGCGACGCCGGTTCAACGGGGCTGTCGAGCCACCAGCCGAGTGCGCCGTCCGCGAAGACGACGACCATCTTGTGCTTAACCAACTCCACGCGACAGCGCTCGTCGTCCGCGATGGTGCGGTGATTCCGCCCCGCGCCGTGCAGCAGCATCACAAGCGGCCAGCCGCCTGCGGGCGCTTCGCCCGCAGGGATGAAAACGGAGTAGTCCACCTCGCGACCGAGCGCTGCCGAGTGGAACTTCCGTGCGGGAAACTGCGCTGTGCTCTGCTGCACCTCAGCTCCGACGTTTCCGCGAATCGTTACATTCTCGCAGCCGACAGTGGGCGCGATGGTTCGCACGGGGCCGCGGAAAATGTTGTCGGCCACGAGCAGCGTATCGCCGCCGGGGGCGAAGGTGATGGCGTGCGTCGCCTCGTTACCGCTGGTGAAAATGTTTCCTCGCACGGTCACATTGCCGTAGCGCCCGCCCTCCTCGTGCGTGGTGAAATACATCTCGGCGAAGCGCTCGTAATCGCCAGTCACCAAGCTGCGCCGTCCGCGCCGTGGATCGCTTTCACACTTCGTCGTGTTGTTCACGAAGATGTTGTCGGTGAGCACGAAGTTGCGCGGCTGATTGATCCACGAACCGCGCCCGCCGTTGCGGAAGGTATTGCCGGTGATGGTGACGTCCTCGCACGACTTTTCCACGCTGATGACCCGCGAGCCATTCGTGCCGTCCACCGTGTTGCCCGTGATGGTCGCGTCCTTGCAATACTCCGCAAGAAAGAAGGCACCCATCCGCGAACCGGTGATGTGATTGCCGGAAAAAATCACGGCATGACTTTTCTGAATGTGCATCGTATCGCCGAGCGCACTGAGGCGACAGCCGCGCACGATGACTTTCTGGCAGCCGACGAGGTCGAGCGCGCCCTTGCCCGGCCCGCTGCCCGCTGGCGCGTAGAGCGCGAGATGCGCCTGAAACAAATCCGCGATGAGTTTGGCGTTAGGCCCCGCCGCACTTGCAAAGTGAATCGCCGCTCCGCCCGGCTGCTCCGCGATGCGGATGAATTCCGGCGTGCTTTCGACCACGAAGTATTGCCGCCCGCGCACGAGATTCGACGGCAGCGTGTCGCCGAAGAAACACACGGCGTTCTTTCCCCGTTCAAAATCAGCGCCGGTGCGCGCCTCAGAAATCGGCAGCGGCTTCGCATTGCCAAAGAACACGCGGTCGTCGCCCGCATCCATTCGCACCGGACCGCGCACGAGGTCATTGCGGAAATACTTCGCCGCCATCGCACGCTCCGCGTCGTTGTAGTCCTCGGGCCACACGGTGATTTGCCACAGATAGCCGTAGTCCCACATAAACTTCCCGCTGCGCTCCAGCGTGCAATTTTCCACCGTCACGTTGCGCGCAAACGTTTCCACCTCGCGCTCGCTCCCGCGCTTCTCAGCCCCGAGCACCGTGACGACCGCGCCCGCCATTCCGTCCGCCGTGATGTCGCGAAAAGTCAGATTCTCCGTGCGACCGTCTGTCGTCGTCGTGATGAGAATGCCGCGCGTATTTGCATTCGGCTCCCACGAGTTTTCCTCCTTCGTGTTGTCGAAGACATGCCCGCTGAAGTGTCCGCCGAACCAGCGGAAGTCGTTCACGTTTTCCCCCGCAAACAAAACCACGCGCGCCTTGTCGCCAAGTTTCTCCGGCAGATGAAACCGCGCGCCGTAGGCAGAGACGGTCGTGTGCGAAGTCAGCAAGATCGGCTTCGCACCATCGAGTTCATAGTCGCCCGGCGGAATCGTCACCAAGCCACCACGCTCGCGGGTGGAGGCGAACAGCGCGGTCAGCTTCTGCGAGTCGTCAGCGCGCATCGGCGCCAGTGTTGCGAGCAGCAGGGCGGCGATGAGTGTGAGCGTCTTTTTCATTTCGTGCCTTCTTTCATGAGATTCCTATTCACGTCTTCGCGCAGCTTGGTTCCCTGCCGGCCTTGAGTTCCTTGATGTTTTGAAACCGCCTGCCGGTAGGCGGCGCCGTAGCGGATCGAGTTGGGAAGGATGGGGAGAAACAGGCGGACGCATCGCTCAAACACCCAAGTGGCGGGCCGGTGCCAGCGACGCCCCGGCAGATGAAGGCGTGTGCGCACGGGCTCGGGAACATAGTCACAGGCAAGCGGCATGAGCAGGGGTGCCAGCAGACGCAGGGCAATCGGACGACGCGGCGATAGGATTGCGTTTGCGACTTCGGCGCAGAGCGGATGCGAGCCGAGCAGTGGCCCGGAGATCATGGCTTCGTAGTAACCGGAAAATTGATCCCACGTCTGCGGACCGGTCGCGGAATCCAGTCCGAAGCAGAGACCGAACAGCCGCATGTCGGCGTAGAAGCGATTGAGTTCCTCGAGAGACGGCGGCGTGGCGCAGCGACGATGCATTTCCACGGTCGTCATGATCAAGGTCGCCAGCACCCACATCTGCGCGTCGGGATCCATCGCGGAGTATTTTTGCGGCGTGTCGCCCTTCACTCTTGCATGAGCGGCACGGACGGTTCGCATCACCTGCTCCACGTCTTCTTTCGTGCCGAAAGCGATCGCATAGACGGCGGCGAGGGTGCGGCGGAGACGACCAAGTGGGTCGTCGCGAAACTCGCTGTGTGCCGCCACACCCATGGCCACCATCGGATGCGCGGCCTGCAGGATGGCGGCGGCAGAACCGCCGAGCAGAACGAAGTGTTCGCGATTCAGCCGCCACATGGCGGAGTCGGAAGGAAAGAAGCCGTCGTTCATGGCGCAATTTCCTGTTGGGGTTTAAGCTTCGCGTGAAGCGCGGCATAGGCGGCGCGCAACTGGCGCGTCAGCTCGTTCCAATCGGCCTCCGTCATCCTGCCATCGCGACGCTCATCACGATACGCCATGGCTTCTGCACGCAAGCGGGCGGCAGGCAGCGTATCGGCTTCGGGAATGCCGTAATTGAGCGCCGTGAGTCTGGCGATGGTTCGCGAATAATCATGCGTGGGGACTTTCTTGCGGCGCTCCGTCCACCAGGCCAGCTCGAGCCGCGCGGCCTCGCTCGCGTCGAAGCGCGCCGGGGCCGCGCGTTCGATGATGCGGTAGTAGCATTCCAACTCCGGCAGGCATCGAGGATCATCCGTGCGCGTGCGGAAATGCGCGGCGGAGAGCGCCGCGTGAGTTGCGATCCGCGCACCATCCCACCACGAGAAGCGATACTGCCCGCACGCCACCTCCAGCGTTTGCGCGCCCAGGCGAAACCAGCGCTCCTCGTAATAGCTCCGCCACATTCCCGATTCCAAGCGGCCCAGTTCGGCAGGTTCAAACCCGCTCAAGTCCGGTCGTGCGAGTAGATGTTGCCCGAAGATGATGACCGCGAGCGTGGCGATCAACAGACCCGCGACGCGGGCGACGACGCGCCACCCACGCAAAGCCGAAGAACGGCTGTCGGGCTTCGGGACGTCGCTTAGGGGGACGGTCTGCGATGAGTCCATGCGGTGGAAGTTCATGGCATTTAGCGCCAGCGCGCGCTGATGCCGTTCCCAGCGGGAAATGGGGTGCAAAATCCAACAAAAGCCGTTGAGTTGTTCTTTGGTCGTCCGACGGGGATGGGTGCGAGCGTGTGTTTCATGGTGTTTGATTGAATCTCCATCATCGAAGTTTTCCTGTGACTTGTTTCAAGATGTCTGCTGCTGCGATTTCTTTTCCGTCCGCCAGCACGCGCAGGCCCGCGCCTGCCGCTCAAACGAGCAGCAACGGCGAGCAGGGCGGCAATGAGTGTGAGGGAGTGATTCATCGTTTTTTGAGGAAAAGGCGACACATCACGATCAGTGATTAAAAAGAAACTCCGAGCTGTTCAGCAGCGTCCAGAAAATATCCTCAAAAGCCGCGTCGCGACCACCGGGATGCGTCTTCAGCAGTTCCGTAAAAGCGGTTTTTGGCTGCTAGGAATTTGCTTTCGCGCCCGCCGCACCGTGGACGGTCAGAACGGGGATCGGTGCCGGGGAGTGAGGGGGTCTGATGCGCTCGGCGAGCCAGAGTTTCATCACCGACTGACGGGG
>Ga0105049_10011507_pt1 | contig 10139 bp, 8 predicted proteins | sample MAT06_FD_78087 | JGI IMG/M metagenome (GOLD analysis project Ga0105049, IMG submission 78087) | Freshwater microbial communities from Lake Fryxell liftoff mats and glacier meltwater in Antarctica - MAT-06 | ecosystem: Environmental > Aquatic > Freshwater > Ice > Liftoff microbial mat | place... | reverse complement strand
TTCCACTCGACCTGGGCGCCGATGCTGCGGAGGTTTTCGACGAAATTCGGGTGGGCGCGTTTGATGGTGTCGGCGTTTTTCACGACGGATTTTCCTTCGATGCTGGCGGCGACCATGTAGAGCGCGACAGCGGCGCGGATGATGTACGGTGCTTCGACGACGGTGGGGCGGAGTGGCTTGGCGCCGAAGACCGTGATGCGGTGCGGGTCGCTGACGACGACGTGCGCGCCGAATTTCGAGAGCTCGGACATCCAGGTGAAGCCGCCTTCGTAAACTTTATTCCAAAACATGACGGCTCCTTCGGCGCGGACGGCGAGGGCGATCATGCAAGGGAGAAGATCGACGGGAAAATACGGCCAGGGCGCGGCTTCGATTTTTGCGAGAAGGTTGGTCGTGAAGGGTTGTTCGATCACGAGTTTCTGATTCTTGCGGACGAGGGCAGTGGTGCCTTCGTATTCGATCTTCACGCCGAGTTTGGCGAAGGAGCGGTTGATGAGATCGAAGTGGTGCGGGAGGGAATTCTTCACGCGCACTTCGCCGCCGGTGATGGCACCGAGGGCGAGGAAGGTGACGACTTCGTGGTGGTCGGTGTTGATCGTGAAGGAGCCGCCGCGCAGTTTTTTCACGCCGCGCACGGTGAGCTTGCTGGTGCCGATGCCCTCGATATCCGCGCCCATGGCGGCGAGGACTTCGCAGGCGTCCTGCACGTGGGGTTCGCTCGCGGCATTGAGGAGGACGGATTCGCCCTCGGCGAGAACGGCGGCCATCACGAAATTTTCCGTGGCGGTGACCGACATGTAATCCGGCCAGTGGCGCGCGCCGATGAAACGTTTTTTCAAGCGCAAGGTCAGCTTGCCCTTGTGGGTGACGGCGGCACCGAGTTTCTCGAGAATTTCCAAGTGCGGATCGAGTTCGCGGATGCCGAGCGTGCAACCCTTGGCGTTGGTGGGGATGACGAGTTTTTTCATCCGCTGAAGCAGCGGGGCGAAAAGCAGAACGGCGGAGCGCATGCCGGAGGGGAGTTCGCCATCGAGGCGCGCGGCGTCGAAGGACGAGTGATCGATATCCATGCGACCGCCGCCGCGATCCCAGTTGATGCGCGAACCCTGATCGACGAAGAAGCCGATGAGTTTTTCCACGTCGGTGATGTTGGGGACGTTGAGAAGCGTCACCTTTTCATCCGTGAGCAGCGTGGCGCAGAGGATGGGCAGAATGGAATTCTTGTTGCCGGAGGGCGTGATGGTGCCGCTGAGGGGTTTGCCGCCGTGGACGATGAGGTCAGCCATGGGGTGGAAGAGTGAAAGTGAGAGGGAAGGGGAGGAGTGGCGCGGGGTCGGCCTAAGGTTGGCGGCTAACCCCGCCTTCGCTCCAAGGAGCTACGGCGAGGTTGTGGCTGCGCAAAAAAAGGCGCCCGCGGTGAAGCGGACGCCTGAGTAATGCGATTCGCGCGAAGCGCGCCAAGGATTAAGTAGCGGAGGAACCGCCGGAACTTCCGCCTTGATCGCCGCCGCCACGGTATTCACCGCCGCTGCGTTGGCTGCGACCACGGCCGCCGCGACTGCGACGTTGGCCGCCGTCGTAGGATTGACCCTGACCGCTGCCGCCTTGACTTCCTTGGCTACGATCACGACCACCGCGATTGCGGTTGTAGGAACGATCACCGGCGGGTTGCGAGGTGGAGCTCCCTGCGGCCGGAGCTGCGGGAGTTTCGGAGGAATCGCTGAAGAGCGATTTCACCCAACCGAAGAAACCGCCCGAGGTGTTCGCCTTGGCTGCGGGAGCAATGGCTGGACGCGTGCTGGCGGATGGAGCGGCCGATGCCGGAGTGGAAGACGATTGGCCGTACGACTGACGATTTTCGCGAGGGGCCCCACCGTAGTTGGATGGAGTCGGCACGTAGTTGTAGCCGGGACGCACGTAGAGGAATTTCTCCGGGATGGAAGAAAGGTCGACGGGGGCGGAACGCTCGGCGCGCTCCTCTTGGCGAGGGCGCTCAGTGCGTTCCTCCTGACGGGGACGTTCTTCGCGGGCGGGCCGGGTGGCCTTGAAGCCTTCGCTTTCCCATGTCTGAGCGGGCGTGTTTTTCGCGCGCTCGGGTGGGAGAATGTTGAGTTCAGCAGGCTCGTCGCTTTCGGAGGAAACCGAAGCGGAAGCGCCGTCGAGGGGGAACATTTCGGTGGCGGGTTTAACGTACACGCGGGCGGGGGCCGGAGTACGGACGACGGGGGCAGGAGCGACGGGCCCCACTGCAACGGGAGTCGCGGGTGCGACTGACGGGGGAGGAACAGCGACCGGTGTTGCAACACTGGCGGTAGGCGCAGTGACGACAGGTGCGACGGGCTCTGGCGTGGCCGGGGCGAACGGATTCTGGTATTCGCGCGGGGCGTTGAGGATCTCGATCGCGGTGGGTTTATAACCGCTGGGAGAAGCGGCGGCGGTGGTGCTGGCTGGGCTGCTGGACGGACGTTTGCCGCGGGCTAGGCCCGAGCCGCGCGTTGAGCCGAATGAAGGAGCCGGGGCGGTGACGCCGGTCGGCTCGCTGGTCGCGGTGGCTTCGGCTGAAGCACCGGACGATTCTGTGGAGGACATGTCTATGTTGTTGGTTAAAAGCGCCAGCCTGGGTGGCGGCGCGGATGAAGTGCCGGCCGGAGTGCGAGGGTCGCTCTCTAACGGTGGCAATAAGGTTGTTACCTTCGTGTAACGGGGGCCCGCGCGCAACAGCAAAAATTTCTGATACCCGAGGCGGAGTGGGCGAGGTAAGGTCAGCGCGCGTGGGCTGACGTAGCGACAGGCCTCCGGGCCTGTAGAGATGGGTAGCCACATTTGAGTCAACGGCGAAAGCGTGGTGTGTGATAGCGGTCATTCTCACCGCGTTGTCGCTGGACCTACCACACGGAGTGGCTGCTCCCGTGGTAGGTAGCGCGCTGGTCGCGCTACGTTGCGAGGCGAGCTCGCCACCTACGCCAGCCCACAGGCCGAGACCAGCCTTCGCCAAGCCTACGGCGCGGCAAGCACCTGTCCCTACCGACTAACTTCACTTGTAGTTTCAACTGCCCGAGGCTTGCCAGCGGCGAAACGCCTCTCCACGTTCCGGCATGGATAAATTCGAGGAGATCTTTGAAATGCAAGATGCACTCAACCGGCGTATCGGTGTGAATCTGCCCCCGCCGACCGATGAGGAAAAGGCGAAGTGGATACTCAACTACACCCGTGCCCTGCAGCAGGAAACGGCCGAACTGATCGACAGTGTGCCGTGGAAATGGTGGGCCAAATACCAGAAGTTCGACGAGCAGAACGCGAAGGTCGAAGTCGTCGATCTGTTTCACTTTGTCGTATCACTGGCGCAGACGCTCGGCATGTCGGCAGATGATGTTTATCAGGCGTACCTCAAGAAAAACGCCGTGAATCATCAGCGCCAGGAAAGCGGTTACGCGAAGAAGGACGAGACTGATTCGAAGCATATTTGACGCGGCGCGCGGCGACGTGAGTGCGTGTGCTCACCACGTTGTCACTTCGTTCTAACGCGGCTACTTCCTGCGCGGTTTGGTCGCCGTGCTTGAGCCAGCGGCGAAAGCGCGTGGGTGGTGGTGGTGCGTTGTGCGTGTGCTCACCACGTTGTCACTTCGCTCCAACGCGGCTACGTTCAATACGGCTACGTTCAATACGGCTATTTCCAGTGCGGTCACACCAGCGCCACGAAACTGCCCGTGAATTCTACGGCGGGTTTCCCCGGGGTGCCTTCGACGATGGCGAAGAGATCCATTCGCGCTTTCTTGTGACGCTGCAGATCGTGCGCGAAAGTTTTCACGGTAGCGGCCGGTGGGCGTTCCCACACAGCGCGTAACCGCCCCGTGACGGGTGTGCGATAATTGGCTTGGCTGCGTTTCACGACGACGTGGCCGTCGAATCCAGCCTCGCGCAACAGGGTCCACAGGCCGGCATAACAGGCGAGGGTGGGCAGCGCGTGGAGCGAACCGCCGAAGGCCGTGCCGAGGTGATTGATGTTTTTATCGAGCGGCGCTTCGAGCACGAGTCGGTGGGCGTTGCTCTCCGCGACGTGCAGGCCCATCGCCAGCGTGAGGGGGATTTTCTCATGCAGGAAGGCTTCAAGTCTTTTTGCTGACAGGCTGTCTGGAACCAGTTCGCTCATAGGTGGGTCAAGGGATGACACTTTGGTACCGCCGGTTGCTTTTCCCGCCAAGCCCGCATTCGCCGTGCGCAGAGTTGCCAAAGTCCATCGCACCCGCATAACTCAATTCCATGTTACCCCGCCGCCGCGCCCGCTCACGTCGTCGTCGTCTCATCCTCATCGGATGCCTGACCGCTTTCGGGCTATTCACGCTCTTTGGTTTTTTCGGTTTGCCGCCGATCATCAAGGCTCAGGCGGAAAAACGCCTCAGCGCCGCGCTGCACCGCCCCGTGAGCATCGGCAAGGTGAGTGTGAATCCCTACACGTTGGCGCTGACGCTGGAGCAGTTCGCCATCCACGAGCGCGACGGAAAAAGCGTGTTCATCGGCTGGGACCGTCTGTTCGTGCAATACGAGATTCTCTCCTTGTTTGGCAAAGAATGGCGGTTTGTCGCCATCGAGCTCAACGGGCCGAGCGCCCAGGTGATGGTCAACCCTGATGGTTCGCTGAACTTTTCCGATCTGTTGACCGATAGTCCCGCACCCTCCACCAAACCGGAGCCAGCGGCGGTGCCAGACCGCCCCCTCCATATCAAGCGGCTTTGGTTGACTGGTGCCCGCGTGGAATTTCGCGATCAATCGCGGGCCCAGCCTTTCGCCACGACGCTTGGTCCCGTGGGCTTGAGCGTGACGGATTTCCGGACGATGGGCGGGCAGCAAGCGCCGTACAGCTTTGAAGCCGTGACGGAGTCGGGAGAGAAATTTTCCTGGAAAGGCTGGATGGAGGCCGCCCCTTTTCGCTCGGGGGGCGAACTGGGATTGAGCAATGTGGTGTTGAAAAAGTACGCGCCGTACTATGCCGGGAAACTCGGCGTCGATCTCGCCGACGGTTTGCTCACCGTGCGCGGTCGTTACGAGGTTAACTTCGGCGAGAAGAGTCGCGTGATGAAACTCATCGACGGCTCACTCGCGCTGCGAAATCTCAAAGTGGTGGAGCGGGCTTCGGGTGAGATGCTGCTGGATTTGCCGAGCGTGGACATTACCGGCGCGACCGCCGATGCCCTCACCTTTAAAGCCGGCGTGAAGCAGGTGGTCTTGCAAGGCGGCAAACTGAAACTACGGCGCGAAGCGGATGGATCGTTGAATCTGGAAAAACTCGTCGTCGCGGCGGCCCCCGCACTCGCGGGGGCCGCGACTCCTGCGCCGACATCGGGCGCGGCTTCGATGGATTTTCAAGCGGGCGAATTGGCGCTGCGTGATTGGGCTGTGGAGGTACAGGATTTCACCGTGCCCAATCCGGTGCAGCTGGGCGTGAATGGACTGGGCGTTTCCTTGAAAAATTTCTCACTCAGAGAAGGCGCGCAAATGCCGCTCGAGTTTGCGCTCAATTGGTTGCCGCAGGGCAAACTTCACCTTGGCGGCCAGATCGCGCTTAAACCGCTGGCCGCTGATCTGACGATCCAAGCGGAAGGACTCGGGCTCAGGCCGCTCGCGCCTTATCTCGAGCCCCTCATGGAGGCTCGGCTCGCCGACGGCGCAGTTTCAGTGAATGGGCAGGTGACGCTCGCCCTGCCCAGCGGCCAACCTCCGGCTTTGACTTTTGCCGGTGATGCGTGGGTGGAACGGATCGATTTCCTAACGGGAACGCCCGGCGAAAGTTTTGCCGGCTTTTCCGATCTGATCATTAACGGCATTAAAGTCGCGACGGCTCCGCAGCTCTCGGTGGGGCTTGCGGAAGTGCATTTAAATTCTCCTTACGCCCGCGTGGTGCGCGGCAAGGAAGGCGAATTTAATCTCGCCCGGGCCTTTGCGAAACCTGCCGGGCAGCAAGCCGTCGCACCGAAGGAACTCACGCTCGCGCTCGCACCTTTGTCCTTGCCCGCTGCGGCGGCACCCGCGGCACCCAGCATCGAAGTGGCCCGTGTCGTCATTATTGGCGGTGAGTTTAATTTCGTCGACCGTTCGATCAGCCCGCAGGTGCGGATGGCGGTCAATCAATTCGGGGGCACGCTGACCGCGTGGTCGTCGGCGAATCCGGGTCGCGGCGACGTGGAGTTAAAGGCCAACGTTGATGGCGTCGGCCCGGTGGCGATCACCGGAAAATTTGATCCGCTCGGCCCGGCGATTTTTGTTGATGCGAAACTCGCGGTGTCGCGCGTCGATCTCCTGCCGATCAGTCCGTATCTGGGAAAATTTGCGGGGTATGAACTCGCGCGGGGCAAGCTCTTCGTCGACGTGACGGCAAAAATCGCCGACCGGAAAATCGACATGACCAACCTCGTCACGCTGGAGCGATTCACGCTCGGTCGCGCGACCAACAGTCCGGACGCCACTAAACTCCCCGTGCGGCTCGGTATCGCGCTGCTCAAGGATCTTGACGGAAAAATCACGCTCGATGTGCCGGTGCAAGGCAGTCTCGACGATCCTGATTTTGAAATCAGCAAAATCGTGTGGGGCGTGGTCGGGAATACTTTATTAAAAGTAGCGACATCGCCGTTCGCTCTCGTGGGCTCGATGTTTGGCGGCGGCGGCGAAGAGCTCAGCTATCAGGAATTCGCGCCCGGCCAGACGACACTCGCGCCGGAGAGTCTCGCGAAACTCGCGACCATCGTGAAGGCGTTGCAGGCGCGGCCCGGTTTGAACCTCGGGATCGAAGGCAATTTTGACGAAGCGGCTGACCGTTACGCCTTGAAGCAGGAGAAATATCAGGCGGATTTGCGCCAAGCAGGGTGGGTCGAAAAACAACCGAAGGAACCGGCGGACGATGTGCCGTTTTTAGACCTGGAAAAAATGTCGCTTAAGTCTCGGCCGATGGCCCCTTCATCCGGGGTAACGAAACTTGCACCTCCGCCTCCCCCCGCGCCGAAGCGGCTCGCTCCGGCTGATTTTGTGCTGATGCCGGAAGAACGGACGAAGTTGGTGAAGAAAATATTCGACCGGAAATTTCCACCCGGCACCCAGTTTGGCACCCCGTTGCCCCCGCCACCCCAGGTGGAAGCCCCGCCGCCCCGATCATCCGGGGGCCTCGTACAACGCGTGATCGATTTTGTGACACTGCGTGAATCGCGGGAGCAAGACTCCTTTGAAAAACGGCAAAAGAAAACCCAAGCGGAATATATGCAGCAGGTGCATGCCGTGGCCGCCGCGGGATTGCCGCAGGAAGAAATGGAGGGACGGCTGGCCGAGCGAGTCGAAATTCCCCTCGACGATCTCCGGGCCTTGGCCGCGACCCGGGCGCAAGTGGTGCGGGATTATCTGATCACTGAAGGGAAGATCGCCCCCGAGCGGCTCTTCCTGACGCAAGCGGCGACAGCTCCGGTCGAAACCGCCGCACCCGCTGAGGTCGCCCCAGCGGCGGAAGCGCCAGAATCAGTAGCCACCGCCAACCCCGCCGCCGTCACCAAAGGCCCGCGGGTGTTTCTGGAATTACAGTGAACATGGAATGCCGTGCGCACTGCGGGGCGTGTTGCATCGCGCCATCGATCACGTCGCCGATTCCCGGAATGCCGCACGGCAAGCCGGCGGGAATTCCGTGTGTGCAACTCCTGCCGGACTATCGTTGTGCGATTTTCGGCCGGCCCGAGCGCCCGGCCTTTTGCGCGAGCCTGCGTCCGACTGATGAGATGTGCGGAGCAACGCGTGAGGCCGCGCTGGCGTACTTGAATCAACTTGAGCAGGCGACGCGCTAGAGGAGGGGAAAGTGAGGGTGAAAGTGAAAGAGGAAGGGGCCGATGAGGGTTGATTCATGCTCAGCGCCCAGTGGAAATTCTCGATGGCACCGTCAGGGTCCGATGTTTGGTCGGGCCGGTGTCTCTTGTCGGGCCGTTGCATCGCGAAGGCTTAGACCTCCTGATCCCGAGGAATTAGGAGGAGCGCAACGACGTCGCGAATCGGGATAAAATATAATTAACGTGGAGGACGCGTCCGTTCGACTTCGCTCAGGACGGCCTGCGGCTCAAATGGCGGCTTTTCCCCGGCGCGGGCCAGCCCGCTGAAGTGGTACGGAGTCGCTGAAGTGCCCGAATTTTCGAATTCACCGCGCAGGCCTCAGCGGAGGTGGAACCCGACCTCCGCGCCACTGCCGTTGAGTGAAGACCAGAGGCAGACTGAATCTGATGTAGGGCCGGCCCTTGTAGCCGTGCCGGAGTGCGCATCTGAAACGGCACGCCCACCAGGGGCGGCCCTACGAAATTCCGCAGCAAATCATCGCAGACGAAACCTCAGGCAGGCGACGATCATGCCGCTTAACTTAGCGCCATTCATGTCTGAAGTTACCGATACCCAGTGGAGGCAAATCTCGCCCGCACCATCGCCCCACTCGTCGGCGAGCGCAGCGAGAAGGCGCCACCCCCTCCGCTTCTCTCGCCCATCCTCAGAAACCGCCTCAACTTTCCTTCCCCCTCGGCGCGAGTTCAAGAAGCGTGAGGCGGTGTGCTGCGCTCCTCCGGGTGGAGTAGCGGCATTCGCGGGAAAATCGGCCGGCAGGGGTTTGCCGTGGTTGAACCAACGTCCCTTGATCATTGGACTTTTGAAACAGGATTCCGCTGGCAGGGCGTTACTGAGCGTCAGCGACACTCGGCAGCGTCCCGCCGCGCCGCGGCTCACCCGGAGGGTTCGCCCTACCTATACGCCCTACCTAAAGTCCCCATCTTTAGGGAGCTGGTATTGATTGAGCTTGGATGCGGGACTCGCTTCAGCGTCTTTAAAATATTTTAGCCAACAGAATGTATCGTTTGTGAAAGCGGGTCTAAAGTTAACAGCGGGAATGGCCGTTATTAGTTATAACAAGGAAGGAACCAACGGCCATGATCGACCATACACTTATCAACTTACCAGAGATCCGCTTACCATGCGATATGGCTTGGCGGGTCAAATTCATCGAAGCGGTTGAGCAACACGCCCGGAGGCTGGGTATCACGGGTCATTTCAAAGCTCCCCGCTTTTTCGGTTATTATTTTACCGGGGCCTACCCGGTCGTCGTGGCGGGTCACTGGACGGTCATGTTGGACGAGGTCCCGCTCATGAAGCGGCTGCTTAAGACTATCGATACGGTGACCGAAAATCGCTTCAGTATCGCCAGTGAAGGCGAAGGCATGGAGCCGGAATTTATGCTGGTGCATGATCGGCATGATGGCGCCTGCTGGTTGTGGGATTATTCGCATGGGCGCCGATTTCTTGAGGCCAGTGAGCCAGTAGCAACTTGGGGGCACCACAATAGCGCCATGGATAATGGCGATGATAGTGGACCTCGATTATTGGGGTTGTAGGGCCAAACGGGCCGGCGAAGCGCCGCCCAAATAAAAACGCAGCGTGATTGCCGTGTGATAGCCGGGTGGCTCAAGCTGCCCGGCTGTCTGCCTTCCGGAATTTTTGGCACAGTGGGCAACCACGACAATTCACCGCGTAGGTCCGGCGTGATTCGGGCCGGAATTCCCCGAGCCAATCCAGCCCCGGCCCGAGCCCTGGCCGCTGACGGCGGTGTCGTGCCGATGCGTGGCCCCGGTGAGGCGTTCGACGAGGGACTCGACGTGCGGCCAAAAATTCAGGCGCTCGAGGATGGGGTTCACCTGATTCGTGACCGGGCAATAATAGGTGTGCTTCGGATCGGAGTGCTGGAGCCCGTGCTGGCGCGGATTCTGGAAGACGGCCATCAACACGACCTGGAGGGTAAGCAAAACGGTGGTGAGAAACATCTTCATGGCGGGTGGGGGAGGTGGCCGGAGCAAACCGGCGTGCCAGAAGAATAGCGGAACCAGTGAAGGGGCGTGAGTTGATCTTTGGGATGCGGCGCAGCGGTTTTATTGATGAGCGTTTAGCGGCGTCTGCAAGACAGACGCCTGCGCGGCCGGAGCAGTGCAGCAGAAGGGGGAGCGGGTTTTATACCGCGACGAAGGAGGGCTGCAGTGGGCGGAGTCGGGGCGTAAAGCTCCTCCCACAAAAGGGGGCGTCGCCCCAAGCCAACGACTCAATCCTCCAGCGACGGCTTAGGGGGGCGATTTTTCTGCGGCGTT
>Ga0105049_10011506_pt1 | contig 10141 bp, 6 predicted proteins | sample MAT06_FD_78087 | JGI IMG/M metagenome (GOLD analysis project Ga0105049, IMG submission 78087) | Freshwater microbial communities from Lake Fryxell liftoff mats and glacier meltwater in Antarctica - MAT-06 | ecosystem: Environmental > Aquatic > Freshwater > Ice > Liftoff microbial mat | place... | reverse complement strand
GACCGAGCATGCAAGTCCGCCCCTCTTGCAACTCATATCGCCAAAGCATTCTCTGCATCTCCAAAGTGATCGACCTTCACGCCCATCCGATCCATCAGAGCGAGGTGGAGGCGGCAAAGTTTGCGATTCGGATCGTTGCTCAAGTCATAGGCTTGTCCACCTTTGATCGTGCCACGACCACCCCCGGCGAGAACGATGGGGAGTTTGGTCGAGTCGTGGGCATTGCCGTCCATCAGACTGCTGGTCAGAAGGATCATGCTGTTGTCGAGAAGAGAACGTTCGCCTTCATCCGTCGCAGCCATCTTCTGGAGGAATTCGGCCCAGAGTTTGACCTGGAATTCATTGACCTTCTGATAGTGGGCGAGCCGGGTCTCATCACCCGCGTGGTGGGAAAGCTCGTGGATTCCTGAGCTGACTCCGTCAAGGCTGGGGAAGCGCATGTTCGAGAGGTCGTTGTTGAGCATGAAGGTCGCCACCCGAGTGCGATCCATCTGAAAAGCGAGGAGGAGAATCTCAAACATCAGGCGAAGATGGTCCTCGGAGCTTTCAGGTATGCCGGAACCAGGGCGTCCGATCGTCGGAGCTTTCACCGAGGCATGCCAATCCTGCTCCCCTGTCTCGGCTTGACTGCTCTTTTCGGCCTGTTCGATACGCTTCTCGATCTCACGGACGGATGAAAGATATTCATCGAGCTTATGACTATCGCGCACGCTGAGGCGGCTTCGGAGCCCCTTCGCATCATCGAGGACGAGATCAAGGATGCTCTCGTCACGCTTGCGTTTGCTGCCGTCATCAAAGAGTTGATCAAACGCCTGCTGGGGAAAAATTTCCTTCGGTGCCGGGGTTGTCGGGGTGCTCCAGGATATGTAAGCAGAGTAGATCGAAGTGAAGCCCGAATCCGTCGAGTAACTGGGCCGCTCGGTTCCCAGAACGATACTGGGAACGGGGGTCTCACGTCCGACATGGGCCGCGATGATCTGGTCCATCGTCGTGCCTACCTCTACATCGGTGGTGGTCTTCTTCACCCGCAATCCGGAGAGGATATTCATCTTGGGATAGTGTCCCCCTTCTCCCTCGACCGTGGTCGGATTCCAAAGCCCTTCGAAGACCGCAACTTTGTCTTTGATCGATTCAAGCGATCGGAGAGAGTTGGCAAATTCGATTCCGTTCGCCCCCATCTTCGCACCCCAATGATGCGGGTTCACCCCGTTGCCCGTGAAGCAAACCGCGAGACGGCAAGGAGCGGTATTCGCCTTCGCTGTCTCCGCCCCAAAGGAGGAGACGGATTCAAACCAGGGAAGGCCAAGGGCAATGCCCGTGCCGCGGAGAAAACGTCTTCGAGTGGTCATGGTTACAGGATTACGATAGAAGCGAATGGTCGGGATAAGGTTGAATCAGGGATTCGACGTCAAGGCGGGCGCCTCGCGACGGCGGTTGAGAAACTGGCGACTCGTCACGATTTCAACGATGGAAGCGGAGACCTTTCCTTCACTACGATCCAGCGAAGCCTGCATTGCGGCGAGGAGCTTCTTGTCACTCGGGAGGACCTGCCGGCCGAGCGCATAACCGAGAAGCTTCCGATTAAACTGACCGGTGAAATGACCGCTTTGTTTTGCAAGATAGTCACGTAAACCATCCATGCCATCGAGCATCGTCCCATCCTTGAGAGAACCAGTATCGTCGATCTCGGCACCCTGATCGTCCGCGGTGTGGAAACGGCCGATGGCGTCGTAGGACTCAAGCGCAAAGCCGAGCGGGTCGATCCGGTCATGGCAGACCGAGCAAGCCTGATCCTGCCGGTGTCTCAGCAGGGCCTCGCGAACCGATGCGGGTTTCAGCGTATCCACGTGCAGCTCGGGCACATTCGGAGGCGGTGGCGGTGACGAATTTCCGAGGATGACTGCGTAGAGGAAATTGCCCCGGAGGACGGGGCTGGTCCGGTTGGGCCGTGAGGTCTCCGTCAGAATGGCCCCCATGCCGAGCAGTCCACCACGATGATGTTCGGATACCTTGACCTCGCGGAAGTCGGCCCCGGACACCCCAGGCACTCCGTAGAATTTCGCGAGTCGCTCATTCAGGAAACTCGTATCGCCGGTGACGATATCGATGACTTTGCGGTCGTCACGGAAGAAGCGGGTAAAATACTCCACGACTTCGCGTTTCATGTCGGCGCGGAGCTCAGGGGTCATTTCGGGGAACTGCTTGGTATCGACGCCGTCGTGAGACTCGAAGCTAGAAAATTTGAGCCACTGTCCCGCGAATTCTTCTGCCAAGGCTGAAGAACGGGGATTCTTCATCATGCGAGTCGCCTGGGCGGTGAGGACCTCGGGCTTAAGCAGACTGCCGTCCTCAGCAGCCTTGCGGAGCTCCCAATCCGGCATCGACGACCAGAGAAAATAGCTGAGCCTCGAAGCAATCTCCCATGAGGATAGCGGGAGATCGCCCCCACTTTCACTGCTTGTCAGGGTCTCGGTCGAAGGCAGGGTCTCTGCTTTGAAAAGGAAATGTGGCGATACAAGAATCCGGACAAGTCCCTCGCGGCCCGCCGATTCGCGATCAAGGCCCTCTGTCAGACGATCATGATATAAAGCGGCAATGGCACCTTTCTCCGATTCGGCGAGAGGACGTCGCCAGGCTTTCGTCGCGAAGGTAAACAAATGCGAGATCATCGCGTTGTCATAGTCCTTGCGCTGTCCCTCATTTATCTCACGGAGAGAAACGAGCCGCCAATCCTTTTTCATCGCGACAAGTTGATCCCGGTCACGCTGGTCGATAACACTCCCCAATTGCTCATCGCTAAAATAGTAAACCGAGATACCCGGCTTGCCGCGATTGAGGTTGTTGGCCACCTCCTCAAGGCGGCGTTCGAACATGTCGGGGAAGGCCTGCTTCATGGCGCCGAACTCGCCCATGGTGCGCCGCGCCGCCTCGGTCTGGCGCTTCCAGATGGTGAGAACTCCGGGCAGTGCCTTGGTCAAATCACGCGGTGCCCCTGTGGTCATGGTCCACTGGATCGTCGCTTCCTCGATCTCGGAATTCTCAAGATCGAGTTTCGTATCGGCCCTGATCGAAACCGCACCGTCGGGGAGCGGCAGAGTCACGACCCGAGGGGCCGCCACGGCCAGAACGCCGGGATCGATCTTACGATCCGCCTGGGGATGTTTGCCGAACCATGACCGGACTGTTTCAAGCGAGGCGAGCCGCTGCTTCAATCCATCGGTCTTGCCGGGATCCTTGTTTTCCGAAACTTCCTTTCGAAGCGACTCGATCCTCTTGCCAAGCCAGTCGAAGTAATTGACTCCACCTTTCTCCAACTTCACATCGATCTTCGTGACGAGCGCGATATCCCCTTTGTTCCCGTCACCCACATCTCCAAAGCAGAGATTGACCTGGTCATGACCTTTCACATCGGCCGTCATGGGATAGGGGTTGATCCCGTCCGAATCTTGCTGGCGGCGCTGCACACCGCTGCCTGGTTTCTTCGGGTTATTCCACGAAAGAAGATCGGCGTTGATCGCGTCGATGCGATCCTTCACCGCCACTGGAACCTTGCCCGTTTTCGCCGCATCCGGCCCCGGCAAGTCACGCCACGGCAGACGGGTGAGATCAAGGAACCGTGACTTTGGTTCCGTGCTGTTCACGAGATTCCACCAGTTCTGCAAGAAGGGAAGCTTGAGTCCTGACTCCTTGGCGAGATCCTCAAGCGGGGTTTGGAAATACCGATGCTTCCAGCAAGCCGTGAGGTAGTCGCCCTGGCGGAGGTCGTCCGTATCGCTCGGCAAATGCGGTGCCGCCTTCTGCTGATACCAGACGTAGAGCCCCTGCTGGGCCTGGGCCTTGAGCTGATCCTGCCCCCTCAATCCGATCCGATGATCTTGAAACACAGGTCCGGTTCCAGGCAGGAACGTGGCTTGGTCAGCCAATTGCCGTGCCGCGCTGAAATATTTATCGATCGCCGCCGGGCTGAGGAAAAGGACATCACCGATATTGGAGAACCCTTCCCCGCCGCCGCCTTCGGTCTGAAACTCCTTCGCCAAGGCGTAGTCGTGTCCGGTGAGATCGCGAATGGATCGGTCGTATTCCGAGTTAGTGAGCCGCCGCATCGTGACGGCCCCCGGATCACCCGAGTTCGCAGCGGCGAGCTGTTCGAGGGAGTGATCGACCCACGCTACGACCGCGCTCCGCTCACCCTCTTCGAGCGGCTTCGCATTTGTCGGCGGCATCTCTCCGCTCTCGATCACATCGAGGGCTCGTTCCCAGAGTTCATACTCCTCTGCTACCTTCGGGTCGCCGTTGAGGCGTTTCAGATCGATCCCTCCCTTCGTCTTCTCCCCGCCGTGGCATTGATAACATTTGGCGGCGAAAACCGGTTCCACTGACTTCCAATCCGGGTTGTTTCCCTCGTCTGACCAAGCGTTCACCGTTCCGAAGAAAACGGTCCAGATGATCGAAATGAAAAATTTGTCTGGCATGGTCACTTTGGAGATCAGACACCCTGATGGAATAGAACACTGTTAGTCCACATCGACGCTCATCCAAGCGATACCCAAGGCGTGATGGCGTGACTGAAACTCACCTACTTTGATTGAACAATTTCAATTACGCAGTTCACGACGACCCCGGGTCATCGATTTTCAGGCATCGATCACCATGCAAGATCCGGGTAATTCTGAGGGCAGAGGTAATGAAGTGAGTCTCCCGGCGGATCCAGAACACGATGTGCCATGGCTTGCAAGATCACTTCGACGCGCGCCGCCGCTGCGATATGCACCTCCTCGACAGTGTAGCTGCGAGGGTTCGCTGAAATCAGAATCGACGAGGCTGAACACCACGGAAAAACATCACTCCCGCCGATCTTGCAATGCCCCGGTTGCCGCAGCATCGCCGTCTGAGGAACGTAGGAGGGGCGGAGGGAAGATGCCTCTGCATCCTGATGGGAAGGATTTTCGGAACTCGCATCGAGAGCGATTCTCAGTGCAGTCAGTAAGCTCCAGAGGTCGGCTTCCCCCTCGTAACGAAGGGCGGCATTCAACGAATCCCCATCATTGGCATGTCCTCCCACCGCCCGCAAAAATCGGAAGTAACGGAGGCGCTGAACCCAATGTCGGAGAGTTTCCGGGCTGACAGTCTCAAACAGATATCTCGTTTGCCGGTTTTCCATAACCTGCGTTCGCGGAGGCACTCTTTCTGAGGCTCAGGCGGGTCGTTTCGACCGGAACATGCCCGAGATCAGCTTCTTTAACGTAGGCAACTCCCGGTTCCTCGCTCGGAACCATAGCAAAATAAGCCCCGTCGCCGCCACCGCGAAATTGGTGGACCAGGCGGCGAAGAAGGGCATCATCCGATTGCTTTGCCCGAGGGCCAGCAAGGTGCCACGCATCAAATACATGAGGGCGAAAATAACGATGGCACCCGTCACCCCGGCCATCGAACCCCGACGCGAATAAACGATCCCGAGAGGCGCGGAGACCAGAATTAGGGCCATGCAACTCCATGGTTCAGCGAAGACATACCACCAATTCGTGCGGAATGGCGCGAGGGTTCGATCTTCGAAATCGCGATTGGCATTGAGATACATGGTCAACCCGGGAATCCCGAGATACTCGGGATTCTGCGAAGAGCTCAAGACCTTCCAGGGCGTCTCTGACCAATCGGTAATTTCCAACGTGTCCATCGCGGTGATGCGGGGAACCTGGTTTTCATCATAGACGAAGTGCCGAACTTTTTCAAAAACCCAGCGGGAGGGATCCGCGTTCCACACCCAGTGCGCCCGCTCCGCGATCCATACCTGATCCGGTTGATCGTCCTCATCCATTTGGAAGATGAAAAGATCGGCCATCTCGTCGCTCAAGGTGTAGGGAATTTTACCGACGAACCACGTTCGCCGGTCCGCTTCATTGACATGCATCCAGCCCCGCTTGGCCCAGATATCGCGCGTAATCCTATCCCCACTGCGCTTGGCTTTGATGTCTTGCCGGGCGGTCATCAGCATCGCGTCCTTATAGCCGACCGAAGCGGGTGCCCATTGAAACTTGAAGGCCAGACAGACCATCGAGGCATAGGCACCAACCACAAAGAGGGGCATCAAAATCCGAACAACGCTCCGCCCCGCCCCGATCATGCTGATGACCTCATTCGACTTGCTCATTTTGCCAAGAGCGAAGAGCCCGGACAATAGCACCGCGATGGGAGTCGCAAAAACCACCATGAACGGAATCTGCACGATATAGAAGGTGAAAAGGAGGGATAAGGGTTGGCCCGAGAACTCGCCGCCATTATCGGTGAGATCACCAATGATGATGATCGAAATGAAGGAAAGCACTGAGAACGAAAACGGAGACAGGAAATTGTGAACCACATACCGATCCATCAATCCGAGCCGGAAATACACCATCGCCATCACCGGGATGCTGATCAACACCAGCGAGATCAGTCCCAACATGCCAAAATAGGCGGCGATCGATGGAGTCTCCCCCGCCAAAGCCTTCCCGGAGAGTGCGCCCATGGTTTGGGCGATATCGGCCGGTAACCAGGCCGCCAAACCGGCAGCGGCGGCGAACCAAAGACAAGTGACGATCAGCGACGCATCGCGCGACCGTTTCGCTTCAGCCCCGGTCACCCAAAAGCTCAGGATCGCGGCAATCAGCGCGAGAAAACAGGCAATCCCCCGCGAGACAAGCGGGGCTATCGAGGGGATCTCTTTCAGTTCCGCCGTCGCGCTCATACTTGCAACAAGTCGGGGGCCCGCCTCGTAGGTCCCCCAGGTGTTCCACAGCAGCATCGCGAGACTGACCAGCAGACCGACCATGGCGACCTTGATCGACACGTGGCCTTGCTGCAAAGCCAACACCCCATTCGTCAGGAAACGGATGTTGCGCTGGTTCATCGCCACCAGTGCCTGGAAGATACGATGGCTTGTGGATTGCGACATGATGGGTGATCGTCTCCCCTTGCAAGGAGCCTAACGGAAAAATACTAAGATGGCTGAACCAAACCAAGGTTCGTTTCAAGTGATGGAACGGTCAAGGAGCACCTTCAGCGCCGAAGTGGAGCCGACGGATCGCCCGGATGAAGGCCGCGCGGGGGTTCCGGAATCAATCGCTGACTATGCGGCCCGTGTGTTATGGTCGGAGAGCCTGTCCGAAAAGCTGGAAATCCGGGTTCCAGAGCGGGTCTCTTGGGAATCCTCCGCGTCACCCGCCGCCCTTCCGAAAAAGCTGACTCCCGGTCGTCCGGACGAGTTGAGATTCGCGGCTTCCGGGTCCGCTCGCCCGCGTCTGCCATCCCGCCCGAGCTTGGTAAGCGAGAAAAATCGAGGCATCCTCCTCCATTTTTTCGCGAACCACGAGTTGCTCGCCGCTGAACTGATGGCCCTCGCCTTGTTGAAATTTCCGGAGGCACCCCTCGCCTTCCGCAGGGGCCTGGTTGCAACCATGCGGGATGAGCAGCGCCACACCCAATGGTATCTCGCACGTATGGCAGAGTGCGGGGTGGAGTTTGGCGACTATCCCGTCAGCCCATTTTTCTGGGACGCAGTCTCGTCGATGGAGTGTCCGCTCGACTATGTCTCGCGCCTGAGCCTGACTTTCGAGCAAGCGAATCTCGACTACTCCCGCCACTACGGGGACATGCTCGCCGCCGCCGGCGACGAAGCCAGCGCCGCCATCCTTCATCGCATCTATGAGGACGAAAAAATCCATGTCGGCTACGGTTTGCATTGGTTTCGAAAATGGAAGGATCCGCAGGAGAGCGACTGGGATGGACTGGTGCGACGACTCCCCTTCCCGCTCTCACCGGCCCGCGCCAAAGCCGGGGGGGTGATCTTCAACGAACAAGGGCGGCGCGAGGTGGGCTTCGACGAATCCTACATCCGGGAATTGACCCTCTTCGAACGATCCAAAGGTCGCACTCCTCATCTTTACTACTTCAACGGCGACGCCGAGCTACAAGCAGCCCGCTATCCGGATACTTACCATCCGAAAGCCTCGGCGGCGGCCCTCAATGCTGATCTGGAGATCCTCATCGCCTTCCTGGCTCGGCGCGACGACGTGGCCTTGCTTCGGCGACTCCCGAGTTCAGGTCATCGCGAGAAGCTGGCCGATCTGGGGTTTGTCCTGCCGGAGCTTGTCCAACTTTCCGACGGCGGCGGTCTCACCGCCGATGATTTGCTGCACCAGCGTCGGCTGCATGAGTTCCGCCCCTGGGCGAAAGGACCGGACCTCGATGGCTGGTTCGGCGGGCTCCACTTCACCAGCCCCCTCGCGGAAGCCACCCTCGCCTGGACGCCGGACTCCCGCCGACTGTTCTCCAAGGGCGATCAGAGCCAACATCTGCCCCGGTGGTTTGGGGAATCGTGCTCGCTTCGAGATTCCGATGAAGTGAGCACAACGCTGGAGCGATGGAAACATGCCGGGGTCGTTCAGGCGGTTTTGAAACCGTCTCTGGGAACCGCTGGTCGAGGCATGAGACGGATCGACCTTGCGGACCCCGCGCCGAGTTTTCCGAGTAAAAACGGCGATCCATTCCCGGAGTGCGTGCTCGAACCCTGGCACGAGCGGGTCTTCGATTTTTCGGTGCAGTATCAAGTGCAACCGGGCGAATTGCGCTTCCTGGGCTTCGTGCGGCAGCAGATCAGTGCCGCCGGAGGCTATCGCGGCAGTATCGTGCAAACAAAATTCTGCGGAAACCTTGAACCCGGCCTCGCTCGATTTCTAATGACTGCGGCGCTTCCGGTGTATCAAGCCGACGGAGACTTCGCCCGCGATTTGCTCGCCTGGGCGGGGCAGCATGGGTATCAGGGGCCCGTGGGTATCGATTCCTACGTGCATCGCAGGCCCGACGGGGCGCTTGCGCATCGCGTTGCGTGCGAAATCAATCCCCGCTACACGATGGGGAGAGTCGCCCTCGATTTACGCCGTCAAATTTCGCCCGGTTGCGCCCTCTCCCTGAACTTGCTGAACATTGGCGACTCCGAGCCCGCCCTCGTCACTCCGACCCTTGATCAGGATGGCCTGCTCCAGCACGGATCAGTGATTCTCAACGAGATTCGCGAAGAAACTCGCTTCGCGGCTCGGATCACAGTCGGGAAACACTTGGAGTTTCGGTAAAATTCAGCCATCTTAGAGACATGCGGTTTCGGATTGGCGCTTTTGCACTTGGATTGGCTCTGCTTGGTTATGCTCCGCTGGATGCGCAGGAGGTCTCCAAGGCCATTTTTAATAAAGTGAGGGAGCGTTGCGTCGAGGTCCAGATCAATGGCCAACTCCGTGGCGGCGGTGCCTTCGTTCGCAATAAGGAAGGCAGGATCTTCATCCTCACGGCAGCTCACCTCTTCGCCAGTCCGCGCGAAACCTGCGAGATCGTCACCCACGATGATAAAACATATTTCGCCTCGCTCAGCGCCTACGACCTCGGACACGATCTTGCCTTGTTGGAGTTGCCGCCCGAAACCGCGCGATATGGAGCACTTGAGGTCGCCAAGGAGGTTCCCACCGAGACGACCCCGGTCTTCAACTTCGGCCCCGCCCTGCGACGCAGCATCCTCGTGCTTCCGGGAACCATCGCCGACTCCACCGTGACCTATACGGACTTCGCCTCGTCGCGCGGTTATCTCGCGCACATCTTCGTCGCAGGCATCAGCCCGATCCTCACCTCGGGAGGCATTTGGGTGGATCGTTTAGGCAATGTCGTCGGAGTGCAACATGGCAGACTGATCGGAGATGAGGGCGCGCCGTCATCGGGACTGAGCATGGTCTCTCCGCCTGAAGCCGTCGCAGCGCTCCTGGCGAGCAATGACCTGGCCAAAACTCCGGGCTTGGGTGGTTATGTGTGGGAGATCCAGAATGTCGAGTCCGCGATCCTCAAGAAATTTCCCGAGGGAGTCTCCGGACTGCTTGTGCGTCCATTGGTCGATGACCAACCTCTCGACAAAGCGGGCGTGAAGCTGCACGATCTGATCATGACTTGCGATGGAGTGAATCTCCGAAGGCGCCAGACATTGCTGAATCTCATCCGCGCCAAGCCTCCTGGCTCCACCTTCCAACTGCAGGTTCTCTCCCCCGGAGCCGGCCAGACCAGAACGGTCACCCTGACGACCAATTGCCTCGAGGATCTCTGGAGGTAGCACTGAAGATCTCTCAAT
>Ga0105049_10011503_pt1 | contig 10142 bp, 4 predicted proteins | sample MAT06_FD_78087 | JGI IMG/M metagenome (GOLD analysis project Ga0105049, IMG submission 78087) | Freshwater microbial communities from Lake Fryxell liftoff mats and glacier meltwater in Antarctica - MAT-06 | ecosystem: Environmental > Aquatic > Freshwater > Ice > Liftoff microbial mat | place... | reverse complement strand
GGGAGTGGACAAGGCGAGAGCGGCGAAGCGGAGAAACCTCACTCGACTGGGTAATCTTTCTAAGCGTTTGGGATGGTCGCTCCGTGTTGCCATTGGTGCGGTCTGCCTAGTGCTGCCCTTGCTCGTTGGCCTTCGGTTTGCGAAAGGAACGGCGGGTTTCAGCACGATGGACTTCGGCATGGCCTCATGTTCCATAGTCGGTTTGGTAGTGATGATCTTGCCTGGAACGGATGCATCCCGATTTCGAACGCAACTGACCGCGCTTGGAATTGGATGTTGGATGGCGCTTGGCATTTTGGAAACGTATATAAGAGTCTTTGATCCCTTTCCGATCTTGCTTCGAGCCGGTCGCATCGACTTGCCAGCCAACTCTCGCCGCGAGTTTAAGTCGGGAGGAATGCCTGGATTGGACCCCATCATCCATGTCGAGTCTAACTCCTTGGGATTCCGAGGCCCAGAACCACCCACGCCCTGGACTGACTACTTGACCATCGTCTGCGTTGGTGGGAGCACCACGCAATGCGTCTATCTATCCGAATCCACAACTTGGCCTGATCGATTGCAAGTAGAGTTATCCAAGTCGTTGGATCGCGTATGGATAAACAACGCGGGAATCGATGGCCATTCTACTTTTGGACATTTGGAATTGCTGGAGCAGTACCTCGCGGCCATGCGTCCCAAAGTCTTGCTGTTCTATGTCGGCTTGAACGACGTCGATCGGAACGACCTCAACCACTATGATGCTAGAACGCTGCGCGGTCGATCGAGGAAGGATGATTCGCTCGCTAGGGGGATTCAGAGAATACTGCTTCGTACCAGCGATGCGTTTGCGTTGATCGACAATCTTCGTTTGCATTGGTTGGCCAAACGGAAGGGGTTGACGCATGGTGAATCGGTTGGGCACCAACATTTTGCAACGCGGCCACAGCACCTCACGATGACCAACGAAGCTCGACAACTTTGGTTGCAGCAAAGGTCACCCGACTGCTTGTCTGCTTACCGGAAGCGACTGCAACGACTGATTCAGCGATGCGTAGAAGAAAACATAACGTGTGTGCTATTGACCCAACCCGTTCTTTACGGCGAAGGGAAGGACGATGTCACAGGAATAGACTTGGAGACCGTGCGAGTGGGTGAAGTGGACGGGTGGACGCACTGGCAACTTCTGAAACAGTACAATCAAGCCACTCTCGAAATTGCAAAAGAGTTCGATGTTGCCCGAATCGATGTTGCGACTCAAATGCCGAAGAGCTCCAAATACTTCTACGATTTGACCCACTACAACGTGGAAGGAGCTGTAAAAATCGCCGAAATCATCGAAGGAGTTTTAGCCAAGGTCTTAAAGCCGCGTTTTCCCTCCTTCAGCTCGGCTGAATAAAACGGGAATTGCTTGCGTCATCGAGAGTCGTGGTTTACCCTTTAACTGGGGCTTGATTATTTTCGTTTCTCTCTGCGATCATCTGTCCGGCCCGAATACCCCACGCTCGAATCCCTACGTTTTTCCTAAAGCTTAGGAAACCCTCCTTTTTGGTTCGCTTTCACGCAACGCCAATATCCGTTCAAGCCGCCACTTTGCTTTACTTCCATGACAGGACTTAGCGTGAATCGACTTCTACCGGCAGTCCGGCAACGACTTCTACTGTCGCTTGCGGTTTTCGGTTTCATCGCCAATTCGGCTTGGAGCCAGGACGCGGCACCAGCGCTGGGGGTCGTTGCTGTGGTGGGGGCCGAACTCCGAATGTGCGGCGCGGGGGAGACGATCTCCAGTGGCATCGTCTTGATCCAAGGAGATTCGATTATCGCGGTGGGCGATTCCACGTTGACGATTCCCACAGGTGCCAAAATCATTGATGCAAAGGGGTGTGTAGTCACGCCCGGTCTAATCGATGCCCGAAGCAAGCTCTGGTTGGCAACAGATTCGGCCAATGCTACGGCTACGGACGCAGGACTCGATATTCTCGATGGCGTCGATCCCTATTCGGAAGATTGGCATGAGGTATTGCGTAGCGGCGTTACGACCGTTTATCTGCAACCTTCTTCCAAAGGGTCCTTGGGTGGTTTCGGAGCTGTCGTGTCCGTAATGCCAAAACCCTTGGGAGGGATTGCAGTACTTTCCCCCAAAGCTGGCTTGCAAGCTTCGTTAGGCGTTTCCGCCAGCAACAATCGCGCACGTCAACAAGAACTAGACCGCACCAAAAAAATCCTGGATGCTGCTCTCGACTACCGAAAAAAATGGGTTGAGTACGAGGCTTATATAGCCAAACAAGCCAAGGAGCCAGCCAAGGATGCTTCGGCTGCTAAGTCAGATGCGGGTTTAGCGGATGCTAAGGCACCAGCAAGTCCCGCTTTATCTCCGACCGGTTCGACTCCCCCATCAGCTCCTACCCCTGGACCACGGGGTCGGTCGCTAGGTGGTCGTCCCTCGAATGCACCGGAAGGGGGAGCCCCAAGCCGGCTTATGCCTCCGCAGGCAGACGCTTCACCAAAAACAGAAGAAGACAAAAGCAAAGAAAAGCCGGTCAAAAAACCCGATCGCGAACCGTCGAAAGAAGAGTTACTGCGAGTGATCCGAGGAGAGATCCCACTGCGGCTAGAGGTCCACGGTCCGGACGATGTCTACTACGCCTTAAAGTTGTTCGAAGGGGACGCCTTGAAAGGGGTCCAAGTTGTATTCGAAGGGCTGAGCGATCTTCGTTCCGCCACCAAAGTCATCCGAGACTTAAAAAATCCTATCGTTCTAGGACCGTGGCTGGATCTCGAACGGGAGGATGCAGAATCTGACATGTCAGCAAGCCGATGGGGGGCGGATTTCTCTACTTACGGCGGAGTTCTAATTATCGCATCCAATGGCAAGACGAGCCTGTCGAGCAAGTTCTTGCGTGCTAACGCGGCCAAAGCTATCTCTCACGGAATGAGTCAGGAACGAGCACTCAGAGCGATCACCATCGACGCTGCCAAAGCCCTGGGCGTAGACGATCGTATCGGAAGCCTTTCAAAAGGCAAACGGGCCGACTTGGTCTGCTTCCGTGGTGAACCAACCAACCCTGCCATCGCAACCTCTTGGAGTATGACAGGAGGCGTCGTGTTGAACTCGGTTCCGGCCGTCCCCGCTTCTGCAATCGATCCGAACGACGCGATGCGAATCACGGCGAAGCCTTTGGATCTCCATGTACCATTGCCAAAATGCTTTGCGCTCCGCACGTCTCGCTGCTGGCTCGAAGGCAGATTGCAGCCCGCGATCATTCAAGTTTGCAACGGAAAGATCGTCGGTTTAGGAAAAGAGAGTTCTGAAACAGAGTTGGGCTATCCCGTATTCGATCTTGCCGACGCGGTAGTTTCGCCGGGGCTCGTATCGAGTCACGCCAATTTCGGCTTGGGCCGGCTCATCGATCCACAACAGGAGTCCGACGCCTCACTCGTGGTTGCCGCCGATGGTTTTGTCGGTGACTTCGACGGTCAACAGAAATTGCTTGACGGCGGGTTACTCCGAGCAATGTTGGCGCCTGGCAGTTCCAATCCTCTCTCCGGAACTGTTAGCCTAGTTCGAATCGGCGCTCTAGAACCGTCTGTGAACCGCGATGCGGCAACTAAGTTAGTCCTCGCCGGAAGTGCCAGGAACCCAAATCGTTTTCCTTCAAGCTTGGCTGGTCAGATCCAGTTGGTCTCCCAATCACTCAAGGGAACGTTGTTGCCCTCTCGGGTTTATCTTCCCGCGACCATAGAACAACAGCTTCAGAAACAGCGTCTGTCGACCTGGAATGAGGTCGCGAGCGGAAAACGCGTGGCGCTCATCGAGGCTCAGACGGACGCGGAAATACTGGCAGCATTACAATTGATGGAAACGCAGAAGCTCAATGCACTTTTGCTCGGACCGAGGCAGCTCCAAAAACATCTGGATCGACTTCTTGAGTTCAAGTGCACGATCGTCGTGCAACCGTTGACCGCGAGTAGCTTCGACTGGTACGTCCAAGACATTGTTCAAGCGGCAAAAGTCGGCATCCCGATTTGTTTTGCAGGTGAGACCGCTGAGCAGTTGCGATTGACCGCGGCGATGGCGGTCGCCGCCGGTGCCGATCATAATGCAATGCTGGCCGCACTGTGCGAACTTCCTAAATCGCTCGCTGGTTCGTCCAAGACGGCTGGCTGGGTGGTGGATGAACCTGCCGATCTCGTCATATGGTCTGGTTCGCCCCTAAACCTAGGAGCACAGGCGTTGCATGTTCTAGTGGATGGTCAAGTCGCTACGAAGAAGGACAACTAGTCGATGCACAAAAGTGTTTTCAGTTTCATTGCTATTGCGGTCGCACTGGCGATGGTCGTTTTGACTGACTCCATCGTGGTCGGACAGCAAAAAGATCCCAGCGGTGACTGGATTTTGATCCGAGCGAAACACATCTACTCGACCCAGGGGGTCTGGGGCGAAAAGGGAGAGGTGCTCGTTCGAGGTGGCAAAATCAAAATTGTCGGAAACGCGATCGATGTACCCACACCGGTTACCATTGTCGAGGTCGATTCGTTGATGCCAGGTATCGTGGATGCGTACTCGAGCGCAGGACTCTCAGGTGGGACGAGCGAGGTCTCGCGAGAGATTACTCCAGAGTTCGACACGTATTCCGCCGTCGATTGGGGCTCGAGAGACTTTCAGGAGGCGATCGACGAGGGGATCACGACCGTCCAAATACTACCGGCGACTGAGAGTGTCTTTTCCGGCTTGGCATGCATCGTCAAGACCGCAGGCGAAACGACCGAAAGAGACATCTCCAAAAGCGGAGACGCGGTCATCGCGATGAGCAGCGACCCAACAACACGCAATCGGGCAAGAGCTCGCCCGGACGGTATCTACATGCGACAACCCACCAATCGCATGGGCGTGGTATGGATCGTTCGCAGCTCCCTCAGCCGCGTCCGTAGCGGTGGCGTCGTCGACGGTGCCGACCCCATGTCGACCCCGATACTAAAGGAAATCTTAAGCGGCAAACGACGGTCGTTGGCTGTGAGCAGAACCGATTTCGATATTCGCAGCGCGCTCGACCTTGGGGACGAGTTTGGGTTCAAGCCAATGGTCTACGGTGGTGACGAAATCTATCGTATTATCGAGGAATTTAAAAAGCGGGATGGTTCGGTGGTCTACACGGCCCTACCGCGGTCTGCGGCGTCGAGTCGTGGGAGCGAAGGAACCGCCCTGCGTTGGAATGTGCCAGGCAAGCTGATGGAGGCCAACGTGCCCTTCTGTTTGGCAGGTGAAGCGTTGTTGGACCAAGCTCGATTTGCATTCCGATTCGGCCTGACACATGAGCAGGCGCTGGCTGCAATCACACTGCGGCCAGCCGAGATGCTTGGGTTATCCGACCGCATCGGTTCGATTGAGATGAATAAAGATGCAGACTTGGTCGCACTTCATGGCGACCCGCTGCAGCCGACCAGTGGCATAGCCTGGACCATGGTTGGTGGAAAGATATACGAGAGCAACACGAGCAAGCAATGACAAACCCATTGAGTAAATACCGTACAGGAATGTTCCTTTGGTTGGGGCTGTTCGCCAGTGCCGCGCAGTTGAAAGCGGACGGACCAATGGCAATCCTAGGTGCAAAGATCATACCCATCGTCGGAGACCCCATCGCGATCGGTACGATCCTCATTCGTGATGGCAAGATCGAAGCAATCGGCAAGGATCTGGTCGTTCCAGGCGAGGCCAAAGTAATTGACGCCACCGGCAAAGTGGTTATGCCGGGTTTCGTGGACGCCCACAATGCAGCGGCCATGACGTCGGCCAATGAACGCAACGAGGTGGTGCCATTTTTGTCGGTGGTGGATTCGATCGATCCCGTTGCACCGTACTTCGAAGAGTGCCGTCGCAATGGCATCACAGCCGCTGCAGTTGTACCCGGCAATAGCACTCTCATCGGAGGTCAAGCAGCCGTGGTAAAGACCGCTGGACAATACGTCAATGATATGTTGTTGAAACGCGAGGCGGGTCTCAAGATCTCCCTGAGACCAGCCAGTGGCAATCGCATGAGCCAACTCGCAAAGCTACGGAAAGAGCTAGACAAAGCCAAAAAGGCTATCGAAAAAGAATTGCAGGGAGAGAAGCCAGACACGTCGGCGGAAACCAAGAAAGAAGGGGAGGAAACGGCCAAGCCAGCGGACAAGCCCGAGGGCGGGCCAGAGGAATCCAAAGAAGAGGCCGCGGCGGAACGCCAGCCGGAAGGAGGAACTGATGTTGCAAGCCAAGCCGCCGGATTGGAAGCGCTCAAGAAAGCGATTCGAGGAGAGCAACCGGTCTACATTTATTGCGAAACGGGGATGGATGTCGCGGCTGCAATTCAGCTGATCGCAGACTACAGCCTCAAGCCGATCTTCGTACTTGGCCCGAGCTGCTATAAAGCGGTAGACTTACTCGTGAAACGCAACGAGACGGTGATCCTCGATCCAAGCCTTGTTTTCTGGGAGAACAATCCGCGCACGCGTGAGGATAAGAAGATTGTTGTACCGCAAATCTTCCGAGCCGCGAAAGTTCCCTTTGTCTTTCAAACCGAAGGCTTCGGCGCTCGAACGTCGTTAGGCAGCAGCTTCTTTTGGTTCCAAGCCGCTACAGCCGTCAAGTACGGAATGCCAGAGAAGGAAGCCCTGGAAGCGATCACCTTATTGCCGGCAAAACGGATCGGGATCGATAACTTGGTGGGTTCGCTCGAAGTCGGGAAAGATGCGGACCTCGTTATCTTGACCGGTGAGCCCCTAAATATCTCCACTTGGGTCGAGCAGACGATCATCGATGGCAAGATCGTATACGAGCGTTCAAAAGACGAAAAGATCAAGCGACTCTTAGCCCCGATAGCGGAGTAGGCCTACCATGCATGCATCGTACCTTTGCTCACTGCTGCTGATAGCAACAACGTTCCAATCGAGCCCAGCCCTGGGCCAGCAGGTCGACGCCTACTTCGTAAGTCAACTATGGCCAGGTAGCGGTCCCGTGATAAACAACGCCGTCATGGTCGTAAAGGATGGCAAAGTATCGCACTTGGGCAAGGCGAGCGAAGTCGATGTACCCGTCGGAGCCAATCGGCATGACTATCTCGGGGAGACCATCATTCCTGGCATCGTCATTGCTCAAACCACATTGGTCGAATCGAACGCGCCCATCACCCTCTCACTGACTCCGGAAATGCGGGCGGTGGATGGATTCGATCCGTTCCGTGATTTCGACAAGGTACTTGAGGCGGGTGTCACTACTGTGCAACTATCACCTGGATCATCCCTTTTGATGCCTGGCCAAGGAGCCGTTGTCAAACTCGGTGGTAAGGATCCAGAGAAACGGATTCTATCCCAGTCGGAGAGTCTTCGTATCGTTTTGACCCGTGATGCAATGACACCTCCCACGGTCTACGAACCGCCAGTTGGCGCCGTCTCCGTGGATCGACCACTCGAACCGACTCGTCCGCAGCTTGCAACCAGCTTTGCCGAAGCGTTGGTAGGGCTCGATGCCCTTTTTTCGAACGCCAAGAAGCTTGACGAGAAGAAGCTTGACGAGAAGAAGCTTGATCGCGATCGGTCCTCAACCGACCCGATGATGGAATCGCTTTCGCGACTGGTCTCGGCCCGGCGAACTCTCCGATTTTCCGTGGAGAATAACTTCGAAGTACGGGCTGCCTTAGCGATCGCAAACAAATTCGAATTGCCATGGCTACTGGTAGATCCGACCGAAACCGCTGAGTTGCGAAAGGTCGATTGGCAGAGTCCATCTGTGATCGGCGTCGTCTTAAGTCCAGAAATGCGGGCTGGCCGAATTGTCAATCCAACGGTACCGGTTCCAGATCGTAAACAGACCATTGACGTATGGCTGAGGGCCAAAGCGCTCGTCGACGCCGGGATTGGCAGCAAACTGGCTTTGCGGACGCCTACCGACGCTGACCTGCCAGATATACTGTTCTTGGCATCGTTGTTCAAGCGAGGGGGGCTCACGACGGAGCAGATCCTGAGCATGATCACGAATAATCCAGCCAGTATGATGGGGGTAGGTGATCGAGTTGGATCCTTAAAGCCATCCGCAGACGCCGACTTCGTTCTTCTTTCTGGCAAGCCACTGGAGTCAGGGACACGCGTCTTGGCGACCTTCATAGATGGCCGATCGGTTTTCAACGCTGAGGTCGATACCCGGTCGATGGTAATCGAAGCGAGTTCGGTCTACACACCTCAAGGGATTTTGCCGGGAGGTGTGGCTGTGAGGAACGGTAAGTTTAGCGGTATCGGAAAGAGCGTTTCATCCAGTCGGAACGCAGCCATCAAGCGATTCCCGAACGGTGTACTCATTCCGGGCTTGATCGATTGCGCAACGAATGTTGGCTTAGGGGGTAATCTAGCCGAATCACTGCCGCTCAATACCAAGCTGGGTGACTTGCTCGCGCGGGACGACGATCCCATGCGACTGGCTCGACAGGGGGGCATCACCACCGGTTTGATTAGCTCTTCTCGATTGCCCAGCCCAGTCCTGGCGTTCAAATTGGCGGACGCCCCTCGCCTTATTCAAGACCCAGTTGCATTGCGTTTCAATGTCGGTGGGAACTTGACCTCCGCAGAAGAGTCGATGCGCCGAATGCTCCGTACAGGCAAGTCCTATGCGGATGGTTGGATCAAATACGATGCTGATTTGGCCGCCTATGAACTCAAACTGAAAGAGTACGAAGCCGCCAAGAAACAGTTTGATGCGACGAAAGCAGCGGAGGCCAAACAGGCGGAGGCAAAGGCAGCCGAAGCCAAAGTGGCTGAAGCAAAGAAGAAAGAAGATGGCAAGACAGAGCAGGGGAACAAACCAGAGAGTAAACCGGAGAGCAAACCGGAGAGCAAACCAGACGTTAAGCCGGAAAGCAAAGAACCAGCACCCTCCATAGATGGTCCGAATCCATCTCCCAAGAAACCCGAGGAGACCACCAAGCAACCAGATGCCAAGCAACCCGATGCCAAACAGCTAGAAGCAACCAAGCCGGCTCCGGTAGAGCCCAAGAAACCGGACGAACCCAAAAAGCCACCGACTGCAGAACAGCTGGAACCCTATCGCGCACTGTTTGCCAAAAAGATAGCCGCCATGGTGGAAGCCTCCGATCCGAAAGCGATCGAACTGGCAATCAAGTTGTTTCGAATCGAGTTTGATTTATCGACCGCGATCGTTTCCGGAAAAGCTGCTGCAGCGCAAACTGAGCTCTTGGCAAAGCACGGCGTATTAATTGTAACGGGGCCTTTGTTGATCGGCGAGGAAGAGGGTGAGATCGTCAATTATCCAGCAGAGATCGCCGCCGCTGGAATACCTATCGCATTCCAATCTCAAACGACCACAGGCACGAGCAAATTACCCGATGTTGTGGCGTATGCGGTTTATCGTGGGCTGGGACTCTCAGACGCATTGCGCGGAATGTCCCAAGGACCAGCAAGTTTCCTAAAACTGAGCTCGGTAGGATCGATTGAACTTGGAAAAGACGCCGATTTGGTCGTGCTTAGTGGCCCTCCCTTTGAACTTGCGAGCGAGGTTCTGGCCGTCATGATCGATGGCAACTGGGTCTATGAAAAGGAGACAAAGTAATGAGTATGCCCTACGTAGGAAACGCAGCCAGAGTGTCTTCGAGAACAAACAAAGCTAGCAGACTGCAACTAGGCCTATGGCTCATGGGCATATGGCTTATGGCCGTTTCGCCAATGGCCGTTTCGCCAATGGCTATGGCGGACGATGCGAAACCGAAACTAGCCATCCACGTGGGCAAGGTGCTTACGTGCGTTGGTGAACCGATCATCGGCGGCACCATCTTGGTTTCCGAGGGTAAAATCGAAGCGATCGGCAAGACCAATGAGTTAATTGTCCCGGCAGGCTACGTACAGATTCATCATCCGGATGCGTTCGCAATGCCCGGATTAGTCGAAGCCCACGCGCATGTTGGTGGCTCAGGCGACTTGAATGAAATGGTTTACCAAACGAACCCGGAACTGCGCAACTGGGATCAGATCATTCCCCACAACGATCAGCTGAAGAACGCGATCGCGGGTGGCGTTACCACCATCTGCTTTATTCCCGGCAGCGGGACCAACATGGGCGGCTGGGGCACTCTCATGAAAACTGGGCCTGGAAAACTCTCGGATATCATCATCAAAGCTCCTGG
>Ga0105049_10011497_pt1 | contig 10144 bp, 11 predicted proteins | sample MAT06_FD_78087 | JGI IMG/M metagenome (GOLD analysis project Ga0105049, IMG submission 78087) | Freshwater microbial communities from Lake Fryxell liftoff mats and glacier meltwater in Antarctica - MAT-06 | ecosystem: Environmental > Aquatic > Freshwater > Ice > Liftoff microbial mat | place... | reverse complement strand
CTATCGGAGCGTGCGCAGCGCCTCTTCATCCGCTGCCACCTCTCGCTCGGGTCCACGTCCTCGGCACGAGCGGCGGGCCGCCGACTACTCGCAGATCTCGCTGACTCCTCGATGAGTCCCGAGCGCGAGACCGAACTGCTCCTCCAGGGCCTCCAGCTCTGACCCCGTCTCCCTTCACGCAAAAACGCCATCAACGACGGAGCGCCCCAAGTACCTTCCACTCACGGACATAGAGCGGCTCGAGTTCTTGTACGGCGCCGGCGCGCCAGTTGGTCACGTGCCTCAGCGATGTTGCGCGTCTGAACGTCTCAGGTAGGTGCAACGACGGGGATTCCAAGCGCCATTGCGGCGGACGAGAGTCGATCGTCGTACGTGATGATGCCGTCCAGGTCGTCGCCCAGGTCGAGTGCCGCGGCAAGGTGCAGAGCATCGAGGCTGCGAAGCAGGTCAGGCTCGATGGTGCCCGCATGCTCGAACAGCGCCGTCGAGATCGTGATCAAGACGATCGAATCCAGCACCATCCTCGCCTGTTGCACGTGATCCGGGGCGCTCCGGCGCGTGGCACGGAGAAGTTCGGTACGGAGCAGATCGCTAGAGACGATCGGCTCCTTCGCCGTCATCAGCCAGGTGCGTAGTGCCTTTGAGCCCACCTCCTCAACCACCAGCTTCACGGCCGCGGACGTGTCCAGGTAGTACGCCACCTCGGGGGTCCTAGTACCGCTCGGCGGCGCGCATCTCCGCAAGGGTCGCGGAGAGCGACGATCGGCCAGGCTTGCGACGAGACGGCGCGGGGAGCGTGGACAGGGGCCGCTTCGCCGGCCGGGCACGTCCCGAGGCCACCAACGCATCCAAACGGCTGGAGGCGATCGGGACGAGCTGCGCGACCGGACGGCCGCGATCGGTGATGGTCACCTCTCCCCCAGCCGCCGCCTCGGCAACGACTGCAGATGCGTTCTGCTTCAGCGCTCGAACACCTACCTGACTCATGTGCTACATCGTAGCTCATTGGAGAGCCGATTCCCGCCCGGCCCGCCGGTCAGCGCTCAGTTGGACGGCGACGTGGCCTCGACGGCCGCCTTGACCCGCCCGAGGGTGTGGTGCATGCCCTTGACCATGGCGTTCGGGCGCCGCAGCACCGACTCGTACAGGAACGTCTGCACGCTCGGCTCCGACACGTACGAGAACGATTCGGTCACCCGGGTGCCGCCGTCGACGGGTTCGAGGTCGTAGCGCCAGGTGGAGTAGTGCTCGGCCACGAACTCGAAGACCTTGCCGGGCTCGCAAGCCGTCACCTCGGACCGCGTCGTCCACCGCTTCACCGTGATGCCGGCCACCTTTGCCTCATTGTCGCCGTCGAAGAGGGCTCCGACGGCCGGTCCGGTGGCGGGTTCGACCCACCGGCCCGCAGTGCACTCGGGACTCCAGTCGCCCATCCGAGTTATGTCGGCGATCTCGTTCCACACCACGGCCGGATCCGCCTTCACCACGATGCTTGCCGAGCCTTCAGCCACGATGCGCTCCTCGCCGGCCGTCCGTCGGCCATCTGCCGAGGATCGACCCTACCTGGGGGATTCGCCGGGCACGGCACCCCGAGCTGAGGTACAACGGCCACCCGTCCCCGAACGAGAGCGGCCCAGCGTGTCCACCTACGGAGCCACCACCACCACCGATGAGGTCCTCCGGGATCATGACCTGACCGGGCGCCGCTACGTGATCACAGGTGCATCGAGCGGCTTGGGCGAGGAGTCGGCCCGGGCCCTGGCTGCCCAGGGCGCCCGTGTGACGCTCCTGGCCCGCGACCCAGCCAAGGCCGCCGCAGCCGCCGACCGCATCACCGCCGCGGTGCCCGGAGCGGCGATCGAGACCGGCATCGTCGACTTGGCCAGCTTCGAGAGCATCCGCTCGTTCGCCGCCGGATACCTCGCCGACCACCAGGCGATCGACGTGCTGATCAACAACGCCGGGGTCATGGCCTGCCCGCAACAGGAGACTGCTAACGGGTTCGAGCTGCAGTTCGGCACCAACCACCTCGGTCACTTCCTGCTCACCGCCTTGCTGTTCCCGGCCGTGATGGCCGGCGACGGACCCCGCATCGTCAACCTGTCGTCGGCCGGCCACGCCACCAGCGACGTGAACCTCGATGACATCAGCTTCGAGGCCGGGGACTACACCCCGTGGGTGGCCTACGGGCGTTCGAAGACCGCAAACGCGCTGTTCTCCCGGGGGCTGGCCCAGCGCTACGGCGACCAGGGGTTGCTGTCGTTCGCGGTGCATCCCGGCGGCATCATGACCGACCTCGGTCGCCACCTCACCGACGAGCTCATCGCCGAGATGGTGACCAACAGCAAGGCCCGGTCGGAGGCGCACGGATCCTCGGGCGGATTCGAGTTCAAGTCGGTCGAGGCCGGCGCCGCCACGCAGGTGTGGGCTTCGGTCGCCGACGTGGCCGACCACAACGGCGCCTACCTGGCCGACTGCCAGCTGGGTGTGGAGGGCGGGAATCCCAACACCACCGGGTTCATGAGCTACCTGTGCGACGACGCCACCACCGATCAGCTCTGGACCATGAGCGAGGAACTGGTCGGGGAGCGGTATCCCCCGGTCTGACGCGAGGCAGTGACGTTCGCCCCACGGCGGGCGCGCCGCCCCGAGGTCTGCTGAGACCGGAGCGACGACGCCCTCTAGCCTCAGCAGGACCATGACGACCCGAGATGCAATGATCGCCGTGAGGTTGGGATTCATGCCCAGCTCGGAGGCCATCGTCGATGCCGACCACCCCGGCTTGCTGCGAGCCGGCCCACGCACCTCAGGGCCCTATGGACGCGAGAGCGTCGAGTTCCACATGTGTTCGGCGATGGATGCATGCCGGGACGAAACCATCACGCCCGACCTCCTCGAGCTCGGATTCGACACGGTGGATCTGTCAGCGTTCGAGGAGCTCCAGGTGGTGCTCAGGCGGGTCGCTGAAGCAGGTCACATCAGCGACGACGACGCGTCGGCCATCCGCGCCTCGTTGAGCGGTAACACGCTCACCTGCTCCAGTTCGGCCACCGCCGAGGTGCTGTACATCGCTGACGAGGGCTTGATCATGCGCACGTCCGGGCCGAACGGCATGGCCGTCGTCGGGCCGCGGCCGGTGGGCATGAACGATCACGGTGCCGCCACCTCGATCCACGCCGACCAGGACGTGTACGGCACGCCGCTGAAGCAGCTGATGGATGGTCGAGCGCCCGCGCTGTTCCGCCACGACTCGCCCGACGGGCGCAACGCCGATGCCACGCTGATGCTCGTCAACCTCTGGATCCCGCTGCAACAGATCACGCAACCGCTGGTCCTCGCAGACAGCCGCACCATCGATCGGCGCCGCCACCAACTCCGCTACGGGCTCGTCACCACATCGTTTCTCGAACGCGACGACGACCAGTCCATCAACGACATCTGGACGTTCCTCCACGATCCCGGCCAACGCTGGTACTTCCGGTCCCACATGGATCACACCAGCGCGTACCTGTTCAACACGCTGAGCACGCCACACGGTGCCTGCACGCTGCCCGGTGAGGCCGTCGCCGAGCAGTGCTACCGGGCCCTCGAGGATGCCGAGGCGGCAGTCGCCGCCGACGATGTGAACGCGCTGTGCGAGGCACTCGACCGGGCGGTGGGGGTCGAGACGCCAGATGATGCGCCTCTTGCGCTCCGCACCGCCATCGCGGAGATGGTGGCCGTGGCGGAGGCAGCCCACCGCGACCCCGCATCGGTGTGCGGCGAGCATGCGCACGCGTGGTCGACAGCGGCGCGCGCAGCCCGACGCCGAGTGATCCGCATGTCCATGGAACTGCGCCTGGTCGTGTCCATCAGCTCCTAGGGCCATGCCCTGTGGGTGCCCGACGCCAGTTGGAAGATCATCAGCGGTTGACGGTGGGTCCGTCGGCTGGCCGGGCGATGTCACGGTTCACGGTGCCGCGGCGCAACCGCTTGCGCATCGATACCTTGACACCCAGCGCATACGACGTTCACCGACGATCTCGTCGGCAACAACAGGTGAAGGAACCCAGATGACGTGGTCGACAAAGGACATCCCCGATCTCCGTGGCAAGGTGGCCGTGGTAACCGGTGCGAACGGCGGACTCGGCCTGGCCTCCGCCAAGGCACTCGCAGGCAAGGGCGCGCACGTCGTGATGGCCGCCCGCAACCAGACCAAGGCCAACGACGCACGAGACGAGATCCTCGCCGCGTACCCCGACGCATCGCTCGAGATCGTCGAACTAGACCTCGGTTCGCTGGCCTCGGTCGAATCAGCCGCGGAGGTGATCACAGCCAAGCACCAGCGCCTCGACATCTTGATGTGCAACGCAGGGGTGATGGCGTTGCCCCAGGGCACGACCGAGGACGGGTTCGACACCCAGATGGGGATCAACGTGCTCGGCCATTGGGCGTTCCTCTCGCACCTGTTGCCGATCATCGTCGCGACACCTGGGGCACGGGTCGTCACGTTGTCGAGCACCGCGCAGCACACTGGCAAGGCGATCGATCCCGATGATCCGCACATGCACAAGAACTTCGACGAGTGGCGGATGTACGGCCAAACCAAGCTGGCGATGCGCCACCTCGCGGTCGGTCTGCAAGAACAGTTCGGTGCAGCGGGCCTCGATGCCAAGGCATTGTCGGCGCAGCCGGGTCTCACGAACTCGGACCTGCAGGCCACGACCCAGTCCCACGGGAGCGCCGGTCCGCTCGGAGCGATCGCGGAGAAGTGGGTCAAGGTCGCTGGCATGTCGACCGACCGTGGCGCGCTCAGCCAGTTGCGCGCTGCGACCGACCCCGCAGCTCCGGGTGGCGGCTTCTACGGGCCGTTGTTCGCGACGAATGGTCCGCCGATCCGCAAGCCGCTGGTCCGGCCCGGAAGCGACCAGGCAATCGAAAACCTGTGGAAGGTCGCCGAGGCGGAGACCGGAAGGAAAATCGACGTCGCCGCAACCCTCGCCACGGCATGAACGGGCGCCGTCGCGTTGAGCGTGACCGTCGAGGTCACCACCGACAAGGCCCTGGTTCTAGCCAAGACGATCCGCGAACTGGTGCCTACCGCCCACCATGACACCACCCAGTACGCCAACAATTGCGCCGAGAACGACCACGGAAGATTGAAAGCCAGACTGCGCCCGATGCGCGGCCTGCAAACAGACCGAACCGCCAGCGTCATCATCGAAGGCCACGCCTTCATGCAGAACCTTCGACGCGGCCACTACGAACTCGGCATCGCCGACCAGTCGCACACAACGGCGCCCACCTATGTATTATGAAATCAGCGTTGGAATCGTCGCGTTCACCCCCAAACCCTGGAGTTTCCCATGAAGTTGCGCAAAACAGCCGCTGCGTTGTTCGTAGCCGGAGCCGTGGCGATGGCAATCGGAGCACCTGCTCCCGCCGGTGCCATAGAGCACGACGACCAGACCATCGTCGAGATTGCCGTAAGCGAACCCAACTTCTCGACCCTGGTCACGGCCGTCACTGAAGCCGGTCTGGTCGAGACCCTGTCGGGCCCCGGTCCGTTCACGGTGTTCGCCCCGACCAACGACGCCTTCGCTGCCCTGCCGGCCGGGACGCTCGATTCGCTCCTTGCTGACCCCGAGGGCGCTTTGACCGACATCTTGCTGCTCCACGTGGTCTCGGGTGCGGTCGACTCCGAGGCGGCCATCGCTGCTGCCGGTGGCACGGTCGAGACGCTCGGCGGGCCTGTGAGCGTGGAACTCAAGGGCGAGGACCTCTACGTCGGCGGTGCCAAGGTCGTCGCCACCGACATCCGCGCCTCGAACGGCTTCATCCACGTGATCGACGCTGTCATCACCGCGCCGGCCGAAGCCCCCGAAGCCACCGACGCACCGAGCCCGGCCACGCCGACCGGTGGAACTGAGAGCGGCCCGACCCCGGTTGGCGGCGTGCAGACCGGTGCCGGTGGCGCCGCCCCCTCAGATGGTGGTGCAAACCTCGTGCCGCTGATGGCCCTCGTGGCCCTCGCTTTGGCATCGGGCGCTGGCTTCATCGGGCTCCGTCGCAGGACTGACGCTGCCTGAAGCCGACATACGCTGAGCGACCTCAGCGTTGATTGAAGCGAGGAGTGGACGGGATCACCTGATCCCGTCCACTCCTCGTTCTGCGGCCTTGCTGTCACCGTTCAAACGGCTACTCGCCGGGGAAGAGCGCCCGTGGATCGCCCTGGGCCTTGGCCACACGCGAGATGGCAGAGGCCGAGTCGTCCTCGGACGCCACCAATGCTCGTTGATATGCCCGGAGGGCGACCACTGGGTCGTCGAGTGCGACGGCTGCATCTCCCACGGCAAGCCAGCCGCCAGCGGAACCCGGTTCGGGTTCGAGGGCGTCGTCGAGCAGGCGCTTGCCCCTGGCGGTGTCACCGATCAGCGCCTCCACCCGCGCCGCGCCAGCCAGGGCCACCGGGTTGTTGGGATCGACCATTCGCCACCCCCTGAACCACACTCTCGCTTCGTTCAGGTTTCCGGCGCGGAACCAGGCCTGTGCCCCGATCTGCAAGGGCTCGGGCAGGCCTGGCGCGAGCGCCGCTGCATCGCGGGCTGAAGGTGCGAGGCGGTCTGCCGAGGCTCCGTTCGAGGCCTCGAGGCGCAGGGCGGCGGTGGCATATCGGGCGTCGTCGGGGCGAAGCGCCTTGGCTGATCGGATTTGGGCCTCGGCCGCTCTGACGTCGCCCGCAGCGGCGAGGTCAGAGGCTGATCTGAGGTGGGCCTCGGACCGGAGGACCTGGACCGAGACGAAGGCCATTGCTGCGGCAGCGCACAGCAGACAAGCGGTGAGTGCTCGGGTTGTCCATCCGGCTCCGGGTCGTGGCCCGGAAATCGCCCAGATCGTTCCGAGCGACACCCAATGCACCACCGAGAGGCCCGGTTGGTCGATGGACACCAAGGACTGCACGTGATAGCTCAGCCAAACGCCGAGGACGCCAGCAAGGACCCAACGTTGCGCTTGCTCGTGCGATCTGGCGAGACCCCTGAAGCCACGGACCCCGGTTCCGACCACGAGGACCCCGTATGCCCCTGCCAGGAGGATCCCGCCGCTCGCTCCCATGGCGAGAGGGACTGAGTGGGGATCATCGACGGCTCGAAGCGGCCGTTCAGCGGCGTAGCTCGCGGGCCGTGCCGCGGCCCACCTGAGGGCGTAACCGCCTTGGCCGACCCCAACGATCGGGTGGTCAGCAAAGATCGTGGCTGCGGCGGACCACCCGTGGCGTCGTTCGACGACCGATGGCGATGCAGAGCGGAGCACCATCGACGCTCCCACCACGAAGAGCACTGCGGCCATCGAGGCTGCCAGGACCATGTGACCGACCGAGAGGTGCTCGAGGCGCGGGCCTTTCCAGGCAAGACCGACGACGGCGAGGCCCGCCAGGCCAGCGACCCAGCCCTGCGTCGAGTCCCCACCAAGTAAACCGGCAACGGCGAGCACCACTGCTCCAATGGCGGCAGCGCCGTGCCATGCGGTGCCGGTCCTGAGCGCGAGGGCAGCACCGGCAGGAACGGCAAAGGCGCATGTGGCAGCACTGAAGTTGGGGTTCCCAGTCGTACCGACCATCTGGCTGATGCCGCTCCAGGAATAAGGGTCCGCGTTGGCCGCCTGCACGACGAGGACAGCCCCCTCCAGCGCCCCGACCGACGCGACTGCGACCAGCAGCCAGACGCCCGTTCGCTCAGACCCGGTCGAAGCCGCGATCGCGAGCACGGCAAGTGCGCAATAGGCGAGCGCACCGGTACCACGCATCGGGGGACCGACGAGGGACCATCTGGGCGCCACCGCGAAAGCCGTTGCCAGCAGCAATGCCCCGCTGAAGGCGCCGATCATCATGGCCAGGACTCGGTCGACACGCCGCCAGGCCTTGAACAGCACGCCGAGGCCTGCAGCGGTCGCTCCACCGCCAAGGATCACGAGCTTCGGTGCGGTGAACGGGTCCTCTGCGCCTCGCCAGACGACGAGGGCCGTCGCAACGAGGGTGAGGATCGAGATGATCCAGGCGACATTGCCCCAAGCGCCACGTGCCGAGTCCTCGTTCACCTCGTCGAGCGCTACCGAGGCTTCCGCGGCGGACCCCCACCCTTCAGACACCGGGACACCATACGTGCCATGGCGGCGGTGTTCTCCCCACGGGGTCCGGTACGATCTCGGCGTGGAAATCAGACGGAGACGTGCAGCGGTCGCAATGGCCATGGCTTCTGTCGTTGCGATGACGTCAGGTTGCGGGGCTTCCGATTCGGCCGCGAAGGCGCCGGTCCCAACGGCCCGCGAGGCTCCACCAAAGACCACCACGTCCACGACGAGCCCGCCACGATGGGAGGTCGATGCGCCTGGACCCTCCACGGTCCGCATCCCTCGGATCGCTGTGGACGCTGAGGTGATCGATCTGGGTCTGAACGCCGACGGCACCCTCCAGACCCCCGACGACGACTTCTCCCAGGCAGGTTGGTACACGGGTCGAGCCGCACCAGGTGAGCAAGGACCGTTGATCGTCGTGGGCCATGTGGACAACAAATCCGGGCCTGCAGTGTTCTTCCGGCTGCGCGAGCTCGTCGCGGGCGACGAGGTCGAGATCGTTCGCGATGACGGATCGAGCGTCGTCTACGTCGTGAACTCCTCCGAGCGGGTCGGCAAGGACTCGTTCCCCACAGAGAAGGTCTACGGCCGGACCGCTGTGCCCGAGTTGCGGCTTGTTACGTGCGGGGGCGAGTTCGATCGCAGCACGGGCCACTACGTCGACAACATCATCACTTACGCCACGATCCTCGGCGCCTAAGAAGCTTGCAATTAAACCTTCGCCTCAGGTGCGGTCAGCGTCTTTGAGGGCGAGGGTGGTGGCTTTGGTGGCGATGTCGCGCATCTGTGTGGTGAGGTTGCGGAGTTAGCGGTCGTTGGCGATCCACTGCTTGTAGAGGGCTGCTTCGGTGGGGGTGGGCTTCCGACCAGAAGATGGCTGTCGCGGAAGTCACGGTCCTTGGTGACCACCACCCGGCCCTCCGAGTCAGCGATCTCTGCAATCTGCTGGTCCGTGCTGCGATTGCCGTCGGGGAGACCCGACGTGTGGGTGCTGTCGTGCCCAGCAGCCGACAGCATCCTCGCCTAACGAGCCGGCAGCTGAGCGTCTCCAAGGAACTTCACGCAGCGCCGAGCGGGACCACGCGCCGCATTCCCGACGTCAGCGCACCGAACTCGAGCGCCGCAAGGAGGTCGTCACGCTCAAGGTCGGAGTGATCATCGAGCACCTCCTCGATCGTCATCCCAGAGGCCAGCAGCTCGAGCAACGACTCGACCGGATAGCGCAGTCCACGAACCGTCGGCTGACCATGGCAGACCGCGGGATCTGACGTGATGCGAGCAAGGCGCGACATGCCCTGAATCCTACTGAGGCCGGCCCGGGACAGGAGTGGGCAAAGCACGGTGGGACCGCCTGGGGAACCAAGTGGGTGATCGTCGCGTGCCGCAGCACCGACGTGCACGGGCGGATCATTCGGCGCCCCGCCGCTCGCCAACGGTGGCCACGTCTACGCTTGCGGTATGGCTGCGCTGACGATCGACGCCCTACGGGAGCGCCGCACCGAGATCGAGTCCGTCGCCCGCGCTCACGGCGCAACCCGGATCAGGGTGTTCGGATCGGTGGCTCGCGGCGACGCCACGCAGTCGAGCGACCTCGACCTCCTCGTGGACCTCGATGAGGGCCGCGGGCTGTTCGACCTCGGCGCTCTCCTCATGGACTTGCGCGACCTTCTCGGCTGCGAGGTCGATGTCGCAACCGAGGTCGGCCTCCGCCCGCGGGTGGCACAGCGCGTGCTCGCCGACGCCATCGACCTGTGAGAGGCGACGCCGACCGCCTACTCGACATGATCGAGATGTGCGACCTCCTCGTCACCCACGCCTCCGACCCAGAGAGGCTCCGCAGTGATCCGGTGACCCAGGCAGCCGCCCAGCGATGGATCGAAGTGCTGGGCGAGGCCGCCTCCCACATCTCCGGCGAGTTGCAGGAGGCGAACCCCGACGTGCCGTGGCGGAAGGTCATCGGCACTCGCATCATCCTCGCCCACGCCTACTTCCACATCGACCAGGACATCGTCGGCTCGATCGTCAGCGATGAGAT
>Ga0105049_10011492_pt1 | contig 10145 bp, 4 predicted proteins | sample MAT06_FD_78087 | JGI IMG/M metagenome (GOLD analysis project Ga0105049, IMG submission 78087) | Freshwater microbial communities from Lake Fryxell liftoff mats and glacier meltwater in Antarctica - MAT-06 | ecosystem: Environmental > Aquatic > Freshwater > Ice > Liftoff microbial mat | place... | reverse complement strand
CGCATCGTCATCTGCGGCGCCATCAGCCAATACAACAACACGACGGCAGTGCAGGGCCCCAAGAACTACCTGAGCCTGCTGGTCAACCGAGCGCGCATGGAAGGCATCGTGGTCTTTGACTACGCCGACCGTTACGCGCAGGCCGTGGCCGAGATGGCGGGCCATCTGAAGTCGGGCAAGATGAAGAGCAAGGAAGACGTGGTTGAAGGGGGCGTTGCTGTCTTTCCGCAGACCTTGAACCAGCTGTTCACGGGTGAGAACTTTGGCAAGCTGGTGCTGAAGGTGGCGCAGGGCTGAGAGGCTGAGAGGTTGAGTCGCAGAGGAAGTTTGAGCTCTGGCGCGGTCGGGCATGTGGATTGCCAGACCGTCGTCGCGGCTTCCCCCGTCTGTTGGCGCGACAACACGGCAGCTCCTGCGGACTGCGGTTTCGGCGCGGGTTTCAGGGGGCGACTGCAAGCCGCGAACGTTCCCCTTGTTCCCCACTCAGACGTGCAGGAGGTTGTCGCATCGTTCCCCTTTCGCCTTTTCACTCCTGCCTGACGCCTTGGCTGCGTCTGCTGTGCCTGGCCGTTGCATTGAGCCTGGCGGGTTGCAGCACGATTTGGGGCGACAAGGAGGCACAGGCCGAGCGCGCAGCAGTCAGCGGCTCAGGCAGTGCCTCCGGCAATGCCGCGCAGTCTGCGGCAGATGCCTCGCCCGTGCTGCAGTTGCAAGTGCAGGCGCCATCACCGCTGGATGCACTGCTCAACCGCCACCTGAGCCTGGCCCGCGTGAACCAGCAGGCACGCGGTGAGAAGCTCAATGACGGCGAGCTCGAACGTCTGGTCGATCTGGCCCCCGCCCAGGCGCGCGGGTTGCTGGAGACCGAAGGTTATTTCAACGCCGAGGTCACCGCCGAGTTGCAGCCAGCCGAGCCACCACGGGTGGTGGTGCGCGTGGTTCCTGGGCCGCGTGTGGTGGTCGGCAAGCTCGACTTCCAGTTGCAAGGCGGCGCCCTGTCCGACGCCGAAAGCGGCTCGCCGCAAGCGCTGGTGGCGCGCGCTGGGCTGCGCGAGAACTGGCCGCTGCGCACCGGCCAGCCCTTCCGAGACGACGACTGGCGCCGCGCCAAGGCCACCACGGTAGCGCGCTTTCGCGCCCAGGCCTATGTGGGCGCGCAGTGGCAAGACACACGGGCGCGCGTCGACCTCGGTCCGAAGCGAGCCGACTTGTCTGGAATGCTCGACAGCGGCCCGATGTTTCGCGCCGGCGCGCTGAACATCCAGGGCCTGAAGCATCACGACCCCAAGGTGGTGGACAACCTGGCCAACTACGACATCGGCGTGCCGGCCACCGAAGACTTTCTGCTCGACTTTCAGGAAAGGCTGCAGCGATCGGGCCTGTTCGACCGCGCCAGTGTCACCATCGCCACTGGGGCCGACGACCCGGCCGCCGCACCCGTGAACGTGCGCCTGACCGAGCGCGCCTTGCAAGACGCGACCCTGGGAGTGGGCATCAGCGCCAATCTGGGCCCTGAAGTGACGCTGGAGCACGTGCACCGCCGCCCCTTCGGCTATGCACTGGTGGCGCGCAACAAGTTCGATCTGGCGCAAAAGCGCCAGAAGTGGGAGGGCGAGGTGTCGACCCATGTGCTGCCTGGCCTGTACCGCAACCTGATCGGTGGCGCGGCCAGCTTCGAAGAGTCCGACACCGACACCGTCACCAGCGGCAGCCTGCGTGTGGGGCGCGCGCAGGAGACGCGCAACATCAGCCGGCTGCTGTTCGTCGAAGCCGTGCGCTCGCTGACGCGCAGCGACGCCGGCACCGACAGCGCCAGCGCCATCTCGGTGCAGTACCACGGCATCTGGCGCAAGCTCGACGACCTTCTGTCGCCCACCCGCGGGCGCGTCTGGTCGGGGCAGCTCGGGCTCGGCCAAGCCAGATCCAGCCCGGGCGGCAACGGGCCGTTCACGCGCCTCTACGGCAAGCTCAACGCTTACATGCCCGTGGGCGACTGGTTCGGTCAGGCGCGGGTGGAACTCGGCCAGGTGCTGGTCCAGGGCGACGTGCGCGTACCCGAAACGCTGCGCTTTCGCGCCGGCGGCGACGAGTCGGTGCGGGGCTACAGCTACCGCTCGCTGGCGCCCAGCGAAAACGGCATCGTCGTCAGCGGCAAGGTGCTGTTCACGGCCAGTGTCGAGATGGCGCGCCCCATCACCGACCGGGTGCCTGGCCTGATGGGCGCTGTCTTCATCGATGCCGGCCGTGCCGCACAGAACTGGAACGACCTGCGCCCGGCGCTGGGCTATGGTTTCGGCGTGCGCTACGGCAGCCCTGTCGGCCAATTGAAACTGGATCTGGCCTATGGCCAGGAGTCGCGCCAGGTGCGGCTGCATCTGAGCGTCGGCGTGCCCTTCTGAAGCGATGAACGACGACACGCCGTCCACGCACGCCGCCACCGCGCCACCCCGGCCCCGCCGCCGCTGGCCGCTCTGGCTGGGGGGCGGTGTGCTGGTGCTGTTCGGCGCGTTATTCGCCGCCGGTGCCTGGCTGTGGACGAGCGGCGCGGCGCAGTCGCGGCTGCTGCAGGAGGTGCCCGGCCTCAGTCTGGAAGGCTGGCAGGGGCGTGTCACGGGAGGCAGTTTCGCGCTCGACCGGCTGCGCTGGCAGGGCGGTGAGATGAGCGTCGAAGTCGACGGCCTGCAGTGGCAGGGCTTGTCGTGGCGTTGGCGCCCGCATGCCGGCGCCTGGCTCGGCCTGGCGCTGGACCAGCCGCAGGCCCGAGCCGTGCGTGTCGTGCGCCAGCCCACCACGCCGCCGCCGGCCAGCCAGCCGCTGCAGGCCCCCGAGAGCCTGCGCCTGCCGCTGGCCTTGTCGCTGCGTCACCTGAAGATCGGCTCGGTGCAACTCGACGGTCAAGAACTGTTCAGCGGCTTCGGTGGTGACGTGGAACTGGCTGCCGACGCCGGCGCGAGCCACCGCATCCGTCAGTTGCGCCTGTCGCGTGGCGACCTGCAGGTGAGCGGCGAACTGAGCATCGGCACCGACGGTGACCTGCCGCTGGATGCCAAGCTGGCACTGGCGATGCTGGCGGAGCAACCCCTGGCCTGGCAAGCCAGCGTGCAGGCCGCCGGGCCGCTGCGCAAGCTGCAGGTCGACGCCGACTTGAAGACCCCATCCGGCGCCTCGCTCACCGCCAAGGCCGCCGTTACCGCCTTTGCCGACTGGCCGCTGGCGGCGCTGGCATTGCAGGCGCGCGACCTGGACCTGTCGACCCTGGCGCCGGGGCTGCCCGAAACCGCCTTGTCGGGTACGGCCGAACTGGGTGACGTCACGGTCGGGCAACCACTGAGCTTGCAGCTGGCGATGGACAACGCCAAGCCCGGGCCCTGGGATACCGGCCGGTTGCCGGTGCGCAGCGCCAGGGGTGCGCTGCAGGGCCGGCCCAGCGCGCCCGATCGGCTGGCCTTCGACGGCTGGTTGCTCGGCATCGGTCGCGGCCCGCGCGACGGACAGCTGGCGCTGAACGGTACCTGGCAAGGCGCACAGCTCGACGTGCAGTTGCAGCTGCAGGCCGTGCAGGCGGCCCAGCTGCATACGCAGGCGCCCAATATGGCGCTGGATGGCACGCTGGGCTTGCAGCTGTCGGGCCTGGCAGTGCCCGGCAGCGCCCCCGCGACCGTGCCGCAGCCGCTGGAAGGCACAGCCAAGCTCGCGCTGCAGGGCCGCCTGGCAGCGACTGCTGCCGGCGCAAAGCCGCTGCCGCCGTTGAGCGTGCGCAGCGACATTTCTTTCGGCCTGCCCGCCGATGGCGGCGTACGGGTCGAACTGCGCGAATTCGCGGCCAGCGCCGGCGCGGCGCGCGCCGTGGCCACGCTGGAAGCCGTGCGCAATGTGGCTGGCGCGTGGTCTGCCAAATCCCAGGGGCAGTTCGAACGCGTGGACCTGGCGGCCTGGTGGCCCGCTGCCGGGCCCAGCGACCTGAACGGCGCGTGGCAGGCCGACCTGCAACTGCCGTCCCTGTCGCCCGGCGCGACAGCCGATGCGCTGCTGGCCGCCCTGCGGGGTGAGGCCGATCTGGCGCTGCAACGCAGCCAGATGTCGGGCGTGGCACTGTCCGCAAAGGCCAGCCTCAAGGCGCAGGCCAACCGCCTGCTGGTGGATGCGCAAGTGCAAGCTGCCGAGAACCGGTTGCAACTCAATGGCCAGACCGACGCGCAGGGCGAGAAGCAGAACTGGCGCGCCGAGTTGGCGGCCCCGTCGCTGCAGGCCCTGGCGCCCCTGCTCAAGCGCATCCCCGGTGCCCGGGACTGGTTGCCCGAGGCCGGTGGCGTGCAAGGCACGGCCACGGCCAGCGGCGCCTGGCCGGCGCTGCGCAGTGAGGGCCAGTTGCAGATCGATGGCCTGCGCATGGCGCAAGGCCGGGTCGACAAAGGCAGCTTGCGCTGGACCTTCAACGGCCTGACGCTGGACGCGCCGCTGTCGCTGGAGGCCGAAGTGAGTGGCATGGCACAGGCCGAGCGCCGCATCGACAGTCTGAAGGCGCGCCTGGAAGGCAGCCTGCGCGAACACCGAGTTCAGCTGCAGCTGAGCAGCCCGTTGCGCCCGCCGGCCTGGACCGACAGCGCGCCGCTGGCGGCCGCGTCGGCGATCAGCCCGGCAGACGGGAAAGACGGGAAAGACGGGAAAGACACGAAAGCAGTGGGCTCTTCGTTGCAACTGCAAGCGCAGGGCCGCTGGCAACCTGCCGCTGGCGCGCCGAAGGGCGCGACGCTTGCGGGTGCCGGTGAATGGCAGGGCCGCGTGACGAGCCTGCGCGCCGGCCCGCGCGCCCAAGGCGCGGCACCCTGGTTGCAGGCGCGCGATCTGAGGGCCACGGTCATCCTGAATGCGCAGAGCCAGCCCACGCAAGCCACGCTGGCACCTGGTCGCATCGAAGCCTTCGGCGGCGCACTGGCCTGGCAGCAGGCGCAATGGCAAGCGCCGGAGCGGCCCGGCGGCGCGTCGCGCATCGACCTGCAGGCGCAGCTGGAACCGCTGCAGGTGGCGCCCATCCTGGCACGTCTGCAACCCGAATTCGGCTGGCGTGGCGACCTCGTCATTGCCGGCAAGGCCAGCGTGCGCAGCGCTGCGCGCTTCGATGCCGACATCGCCATCGAGCGCCAAAGCGGTGACCTGAGCCTGCTGCTGGCCGGTGGCCGGCGCAACCTGGAGCTGAGCACGCTGCGCGTCGCCCTGGCCGCGCACGATGGCAAGTGGGTGGTTTCGCAGGCTGTCGTGGGCCAGCAGATCGGCGTCTTCGGCGGCAGCCAGACCCTGCAGACCACAGCCGATGCGGTGTTCCCGCCGGCGCCCACGCCGCTGGCAGGCGGCCTGTCGCTGCGCGTGTCTGACGCAAGCATCTGGGCCCCCTGGTTGCCGCCGGGCTGGCGCCTGGGCGGCGCGCTGACGGCCACGGCCGCACTCGGCGGCACGCTGGGCAGCCCCACCATTGCGGGTGAACTGCTCGGTGAGAACCTGCAGGCACGCAACATCTTCGAAGGCATCAACCTGCAGGAAGGCACGGTGCGTATCGCGCTCGACAGCAGCCAGGCGGTGATCGAGACCTTCCGCTTCCAGGGCGGCGACCGCGGCACGCTGAACCTGCAAGGCAGCTTCAAGTACGCCAATGCGCCGCAGGCCGATCTGAAGCTGGCGCTCGACAAGTTTCGTGTGCTGGACCGCGTCGATCGGCGTCTCACGATGAGCGGCAATGCCGACATCGGCCTGCGCGCCGGCCGCTTGTCTGTCAACGGCAGGCTGGGCATCGACGAGGGCCTGATCGACGTCACGGCCGCCGAAGCCCCGTCGCTCAGCGACGATGTGGTGGTGGTGGGGCGCACCGACGCCCAGGGCCGCCCCGTGGCGGTCGTCGACGGGGGCCGGGCCGCCCTGCAGGGTGTCCTGGCCAGCACCGACATCGATGTGCGCCTGGCGCTGGGCGACGCGCTGCGCCTGCGCGGCGCAGGGCTTGACACGGGGCTGCGCGGCCAATTGCGCATCACCACCCCGGCCGCCGGCAAGCTGCAGGTGCGCGGTGTGGTCAACACCGTCGACGGCAGCTACACCGCTTATGGCCAGAACCTGGCCATCCGCCGCGGCACCATCAGCTTTTCCGGCGATGCGACCAACCCTCGGCTGGACATCCTGGCGCTGCGGGCAGACATCGACTACCCCGTCGGCGTCATCGTCAGCGGCTTCGCCATCGACCCGCGCGTGCGGTTGTACAGCGACCCCGACCTGCCCGAAGTCGAACAGCTCACCTGGCTGCTGACCGGCCAGGCGCCGCAAGGCCAGGGACGCGACGAGTCGGCTCTGCTGCAGCGCGCGGCGCTGGCCCTGTTGGCCGGCGACCGTGGCGCCAGCGACGAAGGCTTCCTGCAGAAGCTGGGACTGGACCAGTTCGGCGTCGGCCGCACCGACGGCGGCGACACCGTGGTGACGGTCGGCAAGCAGCTGTCCAAGCGGCTGTCGATCGTCTACGAAAAGGGCCTGTCGGCGGCGGGCGGCACCTGGGCCTTGCTGTACCGCGTGGCCGGCCGCACGACGCTGCGCGCCCGCACTGGGGTGGAAAACTCGGCCGAGGTGATCTGGACCTGGCGCTGGGATTGAGCCTGTCGGCCAATGGCCCGCTCGGGCGCGTCCAACCGCGGTTTCCAATAGTTCGTTCCGTCAAACCTGGTTACAAATGAAATCGATGCGTTCGGGTCTTCGCTCAGCAGATGTTGCATCCCGTTCTGACGTGGCGTGTTTGTCGGGATCGCTCGTATCGGGCTGGTAGATGAAGACGTGGTCCAGCGATCGGCCGGCATGCGTGAAGGGCTCGACCAGGGGCTCGACCAGGGGCAGGATCTCGTGGTGTGAGAGCGGGGCCGTGCTCATCGGCACATTCTGCCTCGCCAGGACCCCGCCTGCCTGTGTGATGCAGCGCACGGACTGGGCGTTGCCAGGGGACTAGAGTGGGTTTGCCCAACATCACAAGCTGCCCTCCAACTGATGAACCGAAGCCTGGTTACCAGGTTGCTGCGCAACCAGCAGCCGTGGCTGCTTGCCCCGCTGCTCTTGCCGCTTGTGCTCGCCGCCTGTGGCGGTGGCGGCGGGACGGAACCCGCACCCCCGAACCCCCCACCTGCCACGACCCTGACCGTGCAAGGTCTGGCGGCGGACAGTCGGGCATGGACTGCGGCCAGCGTGGCCTTTCTGTGCAGCGATGGAACCACGCCCCGGGCCACGACCGACGCCGAAGGCCGCTACTCGCTGCGGCTGCCATCGACGTCCTTGCCCTGCCTGGTGCATGCGACGGCTTCGGAAGGAGCCAGCCTGTGGTCGGTGGCCGCAGCGGCTGGCACCGTGAACGTCACGCCAGGCAGCGACTGGGTGGTTTCACGCGTGTTACGCCTCAGCACCGCCGGCCTGTTGGCCGACCGAATGCTGCTGCGGGCCTTCAGCGCCGCCGGCGTAGCGCAGGGCCAGGCCGAGGTGCGCCAGGCCCTGGCAGCCGACGGGCTGGTCGATGGCGACCTGATTTCGGCCACGTTGGCCGGCGTTTCCGACCCCTTGCTGGCATCGCAGCTGCAGGTGCTGGACCGGCTGGCGGCCCTGGGCGTCAGCCCGCAGTTGTTGCGCCAGGCACTGGCCCTGAATGGGGACACGACAGCCCTGCGCGAGGCCTTGCTCCAGGGCCAGGTTCTGCAGGCCCTGGCCCTGCCTTCCGAGACGCGCGTAGGACCCCGGGTGCCGCAGTTGCTCAGCGGCCTGGTCAGCAACCTCACGGGCCCGGCGGACAGCGTGTTTGGCGTCAATGCCGAAGGCAGCTGGCGCAGTACAGACAGCGCCTTGACCTGGATCTATGTCGCGCGTCCGTTGACCCAGGTGCTGCGCTTCAAGGGGCTGCTGTGGGCGCGCGATCTCGACGGCGTGCTGGTCAGCGGGGACGGCGGTTTGAACTGGGCCGCCCCGACCGGTGCACCCCGAGTCTGCGCACGCAACCGTACCGTCCTTGGCACTGACCTGCTGTGGACTTCGCCCGAGGGTCGCTTGTGGTACTTCACCGACTTCCAATGCACCGGCAGTCCCGACCACTACACGGACGACGGCGTCAACTGGCAAACCCGCCCCTGGGACGGCGGCCTGTTCCGCCTGGAAGCCGTGCAGCCGCTGGCCAAGCGCCTGCCCCCGTTGCGGCAGATCTTCTTCCGCGACGCCAGCCGCCTGAAGGTGACGTCCTGCCTCGATGGCGTCTGCGTGGACAGCACGGTGCTGGACTGGCCCTACGTGCAGGCGCTGCAGGTCGTCGAGGGCAGCGACGAGGTGCTGGCGACGCTGGCCGACGTCCGCACCGGCAGGCCGACGTCGATGGCCCTCAGCCCCGACGGCATTCGTTGGCAGCCGATGAGTTTCCTTCCGTTGAACACCTTGATGCGACTTGCGCAAGGCGACCTGTTGGCCAGTCCCGGGGCGAACGCTGTGGCCGATCCCAGCATCAATACGCGCATCCGACGTTCGAACGATGACGGCAGGACCTGGTCGATCAGCGACCCGGCGGTGCGCGCGCTGGACGGCTGGTTGACGATGGGCGCCGAGACCCGGCTGCGCGCCGCGGGCGCAAACGTCGAAATCAGCACCGATGGCGGCAGCCTCTGGCGGGCCGTACCCGACATCGCCGCGCAGCGCGACCGCCTCAGCTGGCAACGTGCGCCGGACGGCAGCCTCATGCGCCAGCAGCATGACCGGGTTGTGCAAGCCAGCTTCGACGACGGGCTGAGCTGGGGCATGGCTGTGGCAGCCAGCGGAGAACCCGTGCAAGGCACCCCGCCGCGCTGGCTGGACGAGCGTTGGGTCGTGATCGGCAACGGCAACGACAAGCTCTACACATCGCCGGACGGCCGGCAGTGGCAGGTGGCGCCTCTGGGCTTGGCCGGCACGCCGTACGAACGTTACTTCCGCAGCGCGCCAGTCTCGGACAGCGGCGTCTGGGTCATGGCCATGACTTTCACCAGTACACCCAATTCGCCCGTTTTGAGAGCCTTGCTGGAAAGCCGTGACGAGGGACGTAGCTGGGTCGTCAGCGATCGGAAGGACGCGCTGGCTTCGCGCTGTGGTGAACTCTCGTTCCTGTGGCGACCCATGGCCAGTGGCAACGCTTCGGAGTGGCAGATGAAAACGTCGGCCGAGCCGGTCTGGCGCCCCCTGCCCCTGCCGCCGGGCGTGGCCCCTGATACTGGCGTCGAATTCCAATGCGAGAGCGGCCTGTTGCTGGTGCGCGTGGGCGGCGACTCGTCGGCCCAAAGGCTGCCGTATGGCAACGCGGCCAGCGGCGCGCGCGGCTTGAGCCACTGGATCAGCGCAGACCATGGCGCCCACTGGACCGCTGTGGGCCGGCCTGGCACCGACTTGTTCAGGGTGGGTCAACGCTGGTGGTCGGTCGGTCTGGACAGCGTCACACTCTGGCCATGACCCGGCGCTGGCCGGGCTTCGATAGGGGCTGACGCCGAGGGGTGCCGTCGGGCAGGCCTGCAGCACGGCCCGCCTCGCCTTGGGCATTGCCAAGCCGATCTGCCCGCACTCCCTCAGGCCTGCCCCCTGGATGGTGGTGACGCGGTTTTGCTGCGGCACAGAGTCCGGCGTTGATGGCGGCTCAGGTGGCTGCCGGGTAGACATTGAGCCAGTCATTGCAAAAATACTGTACGAATAAACAGTTGTTTGGGGTATTCTTTGCTGCCGTGCTTTTTTGCGGCGTTGCTCTGGCCCAGGTTTTTGGCCCAGGCAAAGCCAGCACCCATCTGGCTTGCCTTGCACTGCCGTGTTCCGACCCATCCCCGCCTTGCCTGGCTATGCCGAGCTGCTGTGCCGCAGCAACTTCAGTTTTCTGAGTGGCGCGTCGCACCCTGAAGAGCTGGCAGCGCGTGCCCAGGCCTTGCGGTATGCGGCCTTGGCGATCACCGATGAGTGCTCGCTTTCCGGTGTGGTGCGGGCGCATGTGGAAGCCGAAAAACTGCGATTGCCGCTGATCATCGGCGCGCAGATGCGGCTGCATCGCCGTGCCCCTGCTACGGATGCGGTGAGTGCGGTGGGTGCGGTGGGCGCAGCAGGTGGGGCGTCTGCAAGCGCTGCAGCACCCAAGTCCT
>Ga0105049_10011489_pt1 | contig 10146 bp, 7 predicted proteins | sample MAT06_FD_78087 | JGI IMG/M metagenome (GOLD analysis project Ga0105049, IMG submission 78087) | Freshwater microbial communities from Lake Fryxell liftoff mats and glacier meltwater in Antarctica - MAT-06 | ecosystem: Environmental > Aquatic > Freshwater > Ice > Liftoff microbial mat | place... | reverse complement strand
TGTGGTCGGTGTCGACGTCGGTGTCGTCGGTGTGCGGTTGGTCCGGTTGGTCGGTGGCCTCGGGGACCTCGACGGTGAACGCTGCGGTGCGGACCGTGCCGTCGATCGAGACGTCGAGGAACAGGTGATAGACCCCTGGCGTCGGGAGTTCGGCGGCGAACCGGACTGCCGGCTGCTGCGGTGTTGCGTCACCGAGGGGATGGACGTGGAGGAACGCCAGGTCACCGGAGCGCAGGGCCACGAGGTGACCAGATGCGCCGAGATACGGGTCGGGGACGACCGGTTCTCCGTCGCGGCTCACCGAGAAGGCAAGCGTCGACTGGCCAACGGCCGGTGTGCCGGCCATTGCGACCTCGTAGCCGTCGACGCTGACCGTCGTCTCCCCAACCGAGGGTGCCGTACCTGCGCCGGTGTGAACGACGCCGTGGCCGACCGCAAGATCGGTGCCGAGCGTGATGCCGTCGGAACCGGTGGGGCGTGTGTCGGCAAACACACGGTACGAACCCGCCGGCAACGCAGGTACGTCGGCAGTCCACACACCCTCGGTGTCCTGGGTGGGGTGCAGGTGGTGGTAGTCGACGAAGTTCCGAGAGACGACGATCAGGTGCAGCTTGCGCTCGTGGGTGACGTCGAAATCACTGACGGTCCCGCCGTCGGCGTCGACGACACGAAACGCGTACGTCGTGGCGACATCGGCGGTGAGCGAGGTCGCTTCCGGCACGATGCGGAAGCCATCGGAGTCGATCGAGACACCGGGGACATGGGGTCGGCCACCGCCCGTGGCGTGATCGCCGCCTGGCTGGTCGACATGGGCGCCGTCGGTGGTGTCGATCGGACCGACGGCGGCCGCGAGTCCGGCGGCAGCGGCGAACGCCGCAGCGAGCACGACACCGTACGCGGCGAGCTTGGCTCCTGTGCCGGGGTTGCGAGTGATGGTCATGACGGGTTCTCCAATTCGGGGTGAAGGCCGGCGACGAGGTTGAGAGCGCCGGTGAGTTGGTTGAGTGCGACGAGGCCGACCACATCGAGCAGTTGACGATCCGAGTGGCCGAGCCGTCGAAGGTCGTCGATCTGCTCGCCGGTGACGGACGCCGGGGACAAATGGACCTGGGTTGCGTAGGCGATGAGTGCAGCGGCGGCCGGGTCGCTGGCGGTACCCGAACGTGCGAGAGCGATCTCGGCGTCCGAGAGCCCGGCCACTCGGGCGGCGTCGGTGTGAGCGGCGATGCACATGGCGCAGCCGAGTCGTTGTTGGATGGAGAGCGAGATCTGCTCGGCGAGGCGACGGGGCAGGGTGCTGCGTTTCATCGCCCGGCTCAGGTCGAGGTACCCCTCGAGGACCGACGGCGAATTCGCCATCGTTCGGGCCATCACGCCGACGTCGTCGCCGTGACGATCCCACAGCAGGGTGAGTGCATCGTGCGCTCGGCCGGTCGCAGTGTCGGGGGTGTGCGCGGTGAACCGAGGCTCATGGCGTTCGAGCGTTGTGGTTGTCGTGGCGGTGGTGGTGGTCATCGTGGCTGCTCCAAGTCGTCGGGTTGGATGCATCGTGCGGGGTGTCGCTGTCACCGATCTGTGGTCGGGCTGTGGCGATCTGTGATGCATCAAGCAATGACGCGACGGTCGGCCGAACCTGGGGCGTCGGCCGACCGTCCTCGTCGAGGGGTGTCAGGCGACGTACTCGTAGCCGGCTTCGTCGATCGCAGCTTCGATGGCGTCGCTGTCGAGTTCGTTGCTGCTGGTCACGTTGACGATGCCGTTCTCGAGGTCGACGGTGACATCGGTGACGCCGTCGATCTTGCCGAGTTCACCCTTGACACTGCGGACGCAGTGTCCGCACGTCATGCCGGTGACGCCGAAGGTGTTGATGAAGTCCATGTGGTTCTGCTCCTGTGGTGAGGACGCCGAGGGCGGCGTGCGGGACGGTTGTTCGTCCCGGGAGCAGTCGACCCGATGGGTCTGGCATGTCGCTGTTTCGCGTCTGTTGCCGACGCGGCGATCACTCGGTGATGCGGTGTAGATCGGTCAGTCGTCGGCAGTGCGCTCGACGGGCAGGCCGTGCTCGACCCAGTCTTCTTTGCCGCCGAGGTAGACGCGCACCGATGCGTAGCCGAGTTCCTCGAGCCGACGCGCCGCGATCTCAGAGTTCTCGCAGGTGCCACTGCAGTAGACGACGATTGGCGCGTTGATGTCCGGAAGCAGAGTGGGAGCGAGTCGGTCGACCTGGTCGGGCGGGATGTTGATCGCTCCGGGTAGGTGGGCGTCACTGAAGAACGCGGCACCGAGTGCTTCCACGAGAGTCGGCGCCGCTGCTGCGGTGAGTTCTCGATGTAGTTCGTCTCTGGAGATTTCTGTCGTCACGTCATGTCCTCGATGCACAGTGAACAGCCGACGGCTGTCATGGCGCTGTCAGTGAGGTTACGTCGGGCTTCCGGCACGACTTGTACCCTCGCGAGGTGTCCAACATCCGGCTCAACGTGCTCGGGCCTCTCGAGGTGTCGGTCGACGATCAAGCCATCGAAATTCGTCGTGGCATTCCCCGCTCCATCACCATCGCCCTGGTGATGCGCGCACGCGAGGCCGTGAGCGCCGGTGCGCTTGCGGAGTTGGTCTGGGACGATGACCAGCCGAGAAATCCCGTGAACGCTTTGCAGCTGCAGGTGTCCTATTTGCGTAAGCGACTTGGCGGTAGCGCTGCGGGTCAGCCGATCGTGACTCGACCCGGTGGATACGTGCTGATGGTCGACGACGACGACATCGACGCACGTCGCTTCGAACGACTCGTTCGCGACGCAGCCCGGTTGGCAGGGTCGAACCTGGCAGCCTCGGCCGAACTGTATGAAACCGCCCTCGGTTTGTGGCGGGGAGCGGCATACGCCGACGTACTCGGTGAGCCGTTCGTGGTCGGCGAAGCGACACGTCTGGAAGAGATGCGACTCTCAGCCCTGGAGGAACGAACCGATGTGCTGCTCGAAATGGGTCGCCATGGCGAACTCGTGGGTGAGTTGAGCAGCCTGGTCAACGAGCACCCGTTGCGTGAACGGTTCCAGGGCCAGCTGATGGTCGCTCTCTATCGGTCGGGCCGTCAGGCAGACGCTCTCCGTGCCTTCGGCGTCGCGCGATCGACCCTGGTCGATCAACTCGGGATCGATCCCGGCCCCGGGCTTCGTCGACTCGAGCAGCAGATCCTGACCCAAGATCCCGACCTCGACTGGCGAACACCGTCGGAGGAGCCACCCGCCTACCCTGAAACGTCGTTGGCGTCGCCGATGTCTTCGGTGACGCCGCTGCGATCCGGTGCCGCGTTGCCGATGCCGGTGACGCCCCTGATCGGTCGTGATGTCGAGAGGGCAAAGGTCCTTCAACTGCTGGGACGGAGTCGGGTCGTCACGCTCACCGGGCCTGGCGGAGGCGGCAAGAGCCGGCTCGCTCTCGAGGTCGCGCACGACGTGCTCGACCATGCTGCAGACGCGACCGGTGCACTGTCGGGGGAGGTCTGGTTCGTAGATCTCGGGCCTGTCGACGAGCCCGAACAGGTCGCATCCACCGTCGCCGCTGCGATGGGCATCCCAACGCTTCCCGGCGAAGACGTTTCCATTGCTGTTGCGACGTCGTTGTCGACCCGCCGGGGGTTGCTCGTGCTCGACACGTGCGAGCACGTCGTGGCAGCGGCAGCCAGCCTCGTCAGCAACGTGCTTCGTGCAGCGCGTGATGTGGAGGTGCTGGCAACGAGCCAGCGTCCCCTCGGAGTCAATGGCGAGATTGCGTGGCCCGTGCCCCCGCTCGCGCTGGCGCCACCCGACATCACGTCGGTGGCCGACGCTCTGTCGTATGCGGCGGTCGCCTTGTTCGCCGATCGCGCCACCGCTGCGAACCCCGATTTCGACATCACCGACACCGACTTGGGTCACGTCGTGGCCATCTGCCTGGCCCTCGATGGACTGCCGCTGGCGATCGAGCTGGCGGCGGCGCGGTCGGACATCTTGTCGCCAGGGGCCATCCGACAGCGACTCGAGCACCGCTTCGATTTGCTCGTCGACGGCGCACGCGACGTCGCTGCGCGACAGCAGACCTTGCGCGCCGCAGTCGACTGGAGCGCAGATCTGCTCGACGATCGTCATCGTCAGTTCTTCGCCCGCCTCGCCGTGTTTCCCGCCACGTTCGACCTCGACGCCGCCGCAGCCGTGGCCGGCGAGGAGGGCGGAGACGATCCGCTTGCGCTGCTGACCGACCTCGTGCGGCAGTCGATGGTGACCGTGGACGACCCCGACAGATTTCGCCTGCTGGACACCCTTCGCGCCTATGCATCCGAATTGTTGGCGGAACTCGACGCCGACGCGACGGGACGACGCCACGCTCAGCACTATCTGGCGTTGGCCGAGCGCGGCGAGATCGGGATTCGGGGCATCGATCAGCTCCATTGGCTCGACGAGCTCCGGAGATCGGTGCCGCACCAGCGAGCCGCACTCGAGCGGCTGCTGAGCACCGATGACGGAGAAGGTGCCGCGCGCCTCGCAGGTGCGTTGGGTTGGTTCTGGGTGCTCGACGGAAGGCTCGCCGATGCACACCATCACCTCGGACAGACCGTCGAGCTGCCGGGGCTGTCCGACCGGGTGCGCGCACGGGTGTCGTGGCCGCTCGCACTGGCCACCGGATCACTCGGAGACCTACAGCGATGCCGATCACTTGGTGCGATGACAGCCGAACTCGGAAGATCACTCCACGACGATGCGATCATCGGCTACGGGCTGAACGCCGAGGCAGTGGCGCTGTGGGGCTTTGGCGATCTCGACGAATCTGCGGCGCTGCACGAACAGGCCATCGAGCACTTCGGAGCCACGTCTGATGTGTGGGGCATCGGCGTGTGTCGCGTGCTGCGGGCACGCACCGCAGTCGACGCCGGCGCCGAGAACGCTGAAGAGCTGACGAGCCGAGCCGTCCAAGCGGCTCGTGCCTCGGGCGACGGACACATCATCGGTATCGCGCTCGAACAACTCGCCCGAGTCGCACTCAACGAACAGGATCCTGCTCGGGCATCCGGCCTCGTCGGGGAGTCACTTGCTGCACACGAGACCATCGGCTATTCGGAGGGAATGCTGTCCAGCCTTCACCTCCTGGGCCGAGCCGAACTCGCCAAAGGAGCCCCAAAGCAAGCACGAGAACATCATCTGCAAGCGTTGGCGATCGCTGTTCGAATCGGCCACACCGCGGGGACGATCGAGGCACTCGAGGGGCTCACCGCCGTCGCAGTTGCGCTCGACGACAAGCAGCTTGCGACGCAGTTGGCGCAGGTCGTCGAGGTTGAACGGGCTGAGCGGCGTCTGCCTCGCCGCGCGGATGAGACAGCGATGTTCACCACCTTGCTCGCCGAAGTCGCCACGCCAGAAAGTGGCACGGCGACGACGCTCGCCGTCCTCGTCGATGAGATGCTCCGATCCAGCGGTGCGCACGATCGCCACGGACGATCAGTTGACACTCTGTGAGTCCGGCCGCAGATCGATCCGTCGCAGCAGTTGGGCGTTCAACGCCACGACGATCGTGGACGCGCTCATCAAGACTGCACCGACCGCAGGCGACAGCGTGACGCCGACAGCGGCGAACACACCAGCAGCAAGCGGGATGGCAACGATGTTGTAACCCGCCGCCCACGCAAGGTTCTGGACCATCTTGCGGTAGCTGGCGATCGACAACCGGATGATGCCGACCACGCCGCGGGGATCGTCGGCAGCGAGCACGACGGCAGCGGACTCGATGGCCACGTCGGTGCCCGCACCGATTGCGATGCCGACATCGGCCCGGGCGAGTGCCGGCGCGTCGTTCACGCCATCGCCCACCATTGCCACGACGAACCCACGACTCTGCAACTCGACCACCTTGGCTTCCTTGTCCTCCGGGAGCACCTCGGCCATGACCTCGTCGATCCCGAGGTCGGCGCCGACCGACTCTGCGACCTGGCGTGCGTCACCGGTGATCATCACCACCCGGATGCCACGCCGCTGCAGCTCCTTGACGGCAGCCCGAGCCTCGGGCCGCACTGAGTCCTCCAGCGCCACCAACCCGATGATCTCCGCTGGCTCGTCCGCACCGATCCGTACGAGGTGGAGCACGGCCGCACCCCGTTGCTCCCAGACACCGACCGACTCGGGAGACCGCAGACCGCGCTCGCGTAGCAGCGCCGGACCACCCATTGCGTAGGTGACCCCATCGACCGTGGCCTCGACACCCCGGCCGGTCATCGACCGGAACCCCGTCGCAAACGGCACGTCGCCGAGCTGCGTTGCAGCAGCGACGATCGCCTTCGCGACCGGGTGCTCGCTGTCGGCCTCGACCGCACCGGCAATGCGTAAGACGTCATCCTCGTCGAAACCGGCGCTGCCCATCACCCCAGCCAATGCGGGTCGGCCGGTCGTCAAGGTACCGGTCTTGTCGAACAGCACTGCCTCGACGTTGCGCATCCGCTCGAGGGCCAACCGGTCCTTGACGAGCACACCATTGCTTGCGGCGATCCCACTCGACAGCGACACGACGAGCGGGATGGCGAGGCCGAGCGCGTGCGGGCAAGCGATCACCAGCACCGTCACCGTCCGCACAACCGCATCATCAGAGTTGCCGAGCAACGACCAGACGAGGTATGTGGCGATACCGGCTGCAGCGGCGACGTAGAACAGCAGAGCGGCGAAGCGGTCGGCGAGCGCCTGCGCCCGGCTTTTCGACGCCTGTGCCTCGGCCACGAGCCGCTGAATTCCTGCGAGCGCGGTCTCGTCGCCGACCTTGTCGACGCGGACGCGAATCGCCGAGTCGGTCGAGACGGTTCCTGCCACGACAGGATCCCCGACAGTCTTGGCGATCGCACGCGACTCGCCGGTGATCATCGACTCGTCGAGTTCCGCTGTGCCGTCCACGATCATTCCATCAGCCGGTACCCGAGATCCCGACCGCACGAGCACGATGTCGCCGGTCCGCAGGTCGCCGACCGGCTTCGTGTGAACGGTGCCATCAGGCATGACGTGATCCGCCGTGTCGGGCAGCAGTGCGGCGAGCGCATCGAGCGCGGAGCTGGCCTGGCCGAGTGCCTTCATCTCCTGCCAGTGACCGAGCAGCATGATCGTCACCAGTGCCGCCAACTCCCACCAGAAGTCCAGATCGAACCGGTCGAGGCTCGTCGCAAGCGACGCCGCGTACGCGACGGTGATCGCCATCGTGATCAACAACATCATCCCGGGCCGACGAGCGCGCAGTTCCTGCCATCCACCCGAGAGGAACGGCCAACCCGCCCACGCATAGATGAATGTGCCGAAAACCGGCCCGACCCACTCCATGCCGGGGAAGTCCAGCGAATAGCCGAACCATTCCATGATCATGTGACTGGTCAATACAACCGGCACGGTCAGCAACAGACTCCACCAGAAGCGTCGTCGGAACATCCCGACGTGATCCCCATGGCTGGCGTGTCCACCGTGTCCACCGTGTTCGCCATGGTCGTCCGGTCGTACGCGATCGTCAGCGTCGTTTTGGCCCCGACTTGACTCGTCGCCGAGGTGCGAAGCCGGGTGAGCGGCGTGCTCGTGGTGGTCGGTGGTCATGGTGTGCTCCATCGTCGTCCCCTTTGTTATCGACCGCTACTGCCACGATCGTCGACCCCACCAGGGTGCAACCGCTACCTGTCATGCCTCTGTTGCTGCGACGTGGCTCCCGTGGTCGTGTCTCCAACCAACCCTGCTGTGGCTCCATCACTCGAACGAGACGTCGATTGACGCAGCGGCTTGTCAACCCCGACAACAGCGCCGCACCAGGGGCCTGACAGGACGGCCCGCCACGATCGGTCCGACTCACCAACCCGACCAAGGAGCACACATGTCGACCAATCACCCCTACCCGAAGCGATGGCAAGCACTCGCCGTCATCGCCACTGCACAGTTCCTCGTGATCATGGACACGTCGATCATCGGCGTCGCCCTGCCCGATATGCAGAAGTCGCTCGGCTTCTCGCCCTCGAGCTTGTCGTGGGTCTTCAACGCCTACGTGATCGCGCTCGGGGGCCTCCTGCTGCTCGGCGGGAAGCTGTCCGACGTGCTCGGCGCCCGCCGGGTCTTCGCCGCCGGTTTCGCGATCCTCACCGCCGCATCACTTGCCGCCGGGCTCGCTCCGTCGGTCGCAGCCGAGATCGCCGCTCGAGCCGCTCAAGGTGTCGGGGCGGCACTGATCGCACCGGCCGCGCTGACGTTGCTCATCACATGCTTCAGCTCAGATCCGCGCGAACTCGGCAAGGCGATGGCGCTCTATGCCGCTGCCGCCCCAGCAGGCGGCACGGCGGGAGTGTTCCTCGGCGGTGTACTGACAGAGTGGCTCGACTGGCCGTGGGTGTTCTACATCAACATCCCGATCGGTCTCGCCGTGCTCTTCGTCACGCAGCGGGTGCTTCCCAGCGGCCACCGTGCCGGCGGTCGCATCGACGTGTTGTCGGCGATCACGGTCACCGGCGCCCTGTCGCTGCTCGTGCTGGGTGTCGTGCGGGCACCGGAGATTGGCTGGACCGATGCCTCGACGGTGTGGTCGATCGGCGGCGGTGCGGCGCTATTGGTCGCCTTCGTCGTGATGCAGGCCACCCGGAGCGATCCGCTGATGCCGCTCGGAATCTTCCGCACCAAGGACCTCGCAGCCGGAAACGCCGTGATGGCGCTGCTCGGCGCGGCGTGGGTGCCGATGTGGTTCTTCTTGAACCTTTTCCTCCAACAGGTGCTGGGCTACGGACCATTCGCGGCTGGCGCCTCGCTGCTGCCTATGACGGTGCTGATGATGATCCTGATGGTGGCAGTGACCAGCCGGATCGTCGCCCGGTTCGGTAACCGACGCGTGCTTGTGTCCGGACTGCTCGCACTCGCCGGCGGCCTGGCGATCCTGACGGCGGTGACTCCGAACAGCGCCTTCGCCCAGATCGCCCTGCCGGGCTCGCTGGTCGCCGCGGTCGGCATGAGTCTCGCCTACATCCCGGCGATGCTGAGCTCGATGGCGCACGCTGCGCCATCGGAGGCCGGGCTGGCTTCTGGCATCGTCAATACCACGTACCAGGTCGGTTCGGCGCTCGGACTGGCCGCAATGACTGCCGTGGCGACGAGCGCAGGCGCCAACGAGGTCGGCGATCCCGTCGCCCTCACAGACGGGTACTCAGCGGCGTTCGCCGGCGCTGCCGCGATCGCTGTGGTCGCAGCGGTCGTGTCTGCCGTGTTCGTCTCCCGTCGCAAGGGTGCCGAACCAGCGACGGATCCAGTCGCCCAGGAGACCCTCGTGCGCTGAGCGGGTTCCCCTGCACGACATCTCCGCTACTCCGTGGCCGACTCAGGGGCAGATCAATCCCCAACCCCCACCCCACCGCGAGGGTGGCGCTCAACCGTCGAGGTCGGCGCCACCCTCGTCGCATCCAGGCGTCGAGTCGTGCACGGCGGACACCTCCGCAAGCGTCTTGATGCGGTGCAGGGTGGTGCCGATCGTGTCGGCGTTACGGGCAGCGCGATCTTTGGAACCGGTGATCCACGGCGACACGTTCCGCAGCCACCACTCCCGACGATCCTCCACCGACTCGTGGAGCAGCGTCCCACCTCCGTCCAGTTCGCTCAGCCGGTAACACCAGCGGGCGACCGGCCGCCCGTGGTACGTCACGTCCCACACGAGCTCAGCACCAGGCCGAGCGACAGAGATCGTCGAGGTCGTGGACCATCGCCGCCAACCGTTCCGGCTGGCTCCGCGATAGCGCGCACCCGCAACGGCAACCGTTGCCCCGCCGAGCCAGCGACAACGAACGCACTCAGGACTCCACTCGCCAGTCCGCGTCACATCCGAGACGAGCGCATACACGGCCTTGGGAGTGGCATCGATTTCGATCTCGCACGACACGACGCCCACTCCTCCATTCTCGCGCCGAAAATCCTCTCGGCAGCAAACGCCCGACCCGAGCAGTCCCGACATCGACGGGATCGGAGGTCGACGGCATCCCACTCGACAATCGCCAACCTACAGGCGCAGACTTGCGCTGAACTTCCGGCGAACTGTCTGCCGCAAGTGCTCGATACTCTCTCGCCTGACGGGGGGCCTCAGTAGACGATGTCCAACGCGAACCGCAGAGCGATGTCGAGTGCCGCCCGCGTGACC
>Ga0105049_10011485_pt1 | contig 10149 bp, 9 predicted proteins | sample MAT06_FD_78087 | JGI IMG/M metagenome (GOLD analysis project Ga0105049, IMG submission 78087) | Freshwater microbial communities from Lake Fryxell liftoff mats and glacier meltwater in Antarctica - MAT-06 | ecosystem: Environmental > Aquatic > Freshwater > Ice > Liftoff microbial mat | place... | reverse complement strand
GTCTCCGCTGTGGCCAGCAATCTTCTTCACATCCTGGGCTACCCCGTGGGCCGCAGCGGCGTGATCATGACCGTGGGTCCCTACCAACTGCTCGTGGCCGACGCTTGCGCCGGCCTGAACAGCATGTTCACGCTAGAAGCGCTAGGACTGCTGTATATGAACCTGATGGGCTACACCAGCCTCAAGCGCAACGTTGCACTGGCCGTCCTGCTTATTCCCATTGCTTTCGCAGCCAACATCGTGCGCGTCATGATCCTGGTGCTCGTCACCTACCACTTCGGAGACGAAGCCGGTCAAGGCTTTGTGCACGGTTTTGCGGGCATGGTGCTCTTCATGGTGGCGCTAGTGTTGATGCTCACTACCGACAAACTGCTGGGCCTCTTCATCCCCGCCCGGCGCCCCACGCCGGCCCAGCCTGGAGTTGCGAAATGACGAACACCCGCATCAAGGCCTTCGTTGCCTTTGCCCTGATGATCTGTGCCGCAACCGGTGCCTACCTTTGGCGCCCCACCGCGCATCTGGCCGACAGCCGCGCCAAGGTCGATCTTGAACAGCTGTTCCCGGCGGCCTTTGGCGACTGGAAGGTGGACAGGTCCCTGCCCGTGCAACTGGTGGCCCCCGACCTAGAGCAGTTCCTGGCTAAGATCTATAGCCAAACACTCAGCCGGACCTACGTCAATAGCCAGGGCAAGCGCATCATGCTGTCTGTGGCTTACGGCGGCGACCAGAGCGACGCAACGCGCGCTCATCGTCCCGAAGTGTGCTATCCGGCACAGGGTTTCCAGATCATCGCGAACCAGACCAGCGTGGTCGACACCTCTGTGCACCCGCTTCGGGTGCGTCAGCTCGTAGCCAAGGCAGGCGGGCGGGTCGAGCCGATCAGCTACTGGATAACCGTCGGCGACCGTACTGTGCTGAGCGGCACTGAGCAGAAACTGGCCCAGCTGAGCTACAGCACGCGCGGGGTCATCCCTGACGGCATGCTGGTGCGGCTGTCAAACATCGACGGCGACGCTGCCAAGTCGTACGAGCTGCATCAACAATTCCTGCAGCAGATGACGCGCGAGATGCCGCCGCAGGCGCTCGATCTTGTGATCGGTGCGGGCGGCGCCTGACGGCCTCGGCCGACAGTTGAACGGCGGCGTGACCTTCGCACAGATACACCGATGACTTCCAGCGTGGCCAGCCCAGGTGATCCGCCCCGCTTGATCCGCAACACGGTCTGGAACATTGCCGGGCAGGTGGCGCCGCTGACGGTGGCGGTGCTGACGCTGCCGGCGCTGATTCAAACCGTCGGGCTCGAGCGTTTCGGTTTCATCTCGTTGGTCTGGGTGCTGGTGGGGTACGCTAGCGTTTTCGACTTCGGTATCGGACGCGCCCTTATCAGGACTGTCTCGGCGCGGCTGGCTCGCGGCGACCAGGCCGGAGCGCACGACAGCGCGCAGGCCGGTCTATTCTTCCTCACACTCTTCGGCTTGGTCATCGGTGCAGCGCTGGCGCTGGCGGGGGACTGGCTGGTGGAGTCCGTTCTGCGCGTTCCCGAAGCCCTGCAGGCCGAAGCCCGGCCGGCCATGCTGTTACTGGCCGCCTCGCTGCCCTTTGTGATGCTCACCGCCGGTTACGGCGGCGCGCTCAGCGCCTACCAGCGCTTCCGCGAGCTGAACCTGATCCGCGTCGCGATGGGCGTTGCCGGCTACCTCGGCCCGCTGCTGGTAGCGCTGTGGATCAACCGCCTGGACGTCATCGTCGCCTTCGTGTTCGCCATGCGTGTCGTGGGTACGCTGGCCCACGCCTGGGCAAGCAGCCGTTACTGCGGGTTCCGCTGGCGGCTGGCGCTGCCCGAGCCCGGTGCGAGCCGCGAGCTTTTCAGCCTGGGCGGCTGGATGGCTGTCTCGAACGTCGTCGGCCCGCTGCTCAGTTATCTTGATCGGCTGCTGCTGGCGATGTTGGTGCCGATGCGCTCGGTGGCGTTCTACGCCACACCGTTCGACTTGGTCAGCAAGCTCATGATCCTGCCCTACTCAATCATGGCCGCGCTGTTCCCCACGGCGTCTGCCGTGGTGCCGGGCAGCCCCACGGCACATCGGATGCTGTTGGACTCGATGCGCTTGCTGTTCTTGCTGATGTTCCCGATGGTGTTTGCGGTGGTCGTGCTGGCACGTCCCGGGCTGGACCTCTGGCTGGGCGCTGAGTTTGCCGAGAATGCCTCGCTCGTCGTCCAGGTGCTTGCCGTCGGCATCCTGTTCAATGCCTTGGCCCAGGGCCCGGCGCTGATGATCCAGGCCGCCGGGCGGCCGGCCTGGATGGCCGTGCTGCACATGGTTGAACTGCCGGTCTTCATCGGTGCGTTGTGGTGGTTGACCGAACGCTACGGCATCGTCGGCACGGCATTCGCCTCGGCAGGACGCAACGCGGTCGATGCCTTGGCGGTGCTGCTGCTGGGCTGGCGTGGCATTGCGAAGGGTCCGTTGGCGCTGCGCGGTGCCTTGCTGCCGGTTGCCGTCGCGGTGGCCCTGCTGGCAGCAGCGGCTTGGCCATCGAACTGGACGCAGGCGCTGCCCGTTCTAGCGGCGGGACTCTTCGGGTTTGCCGTTTACGCCTGGACCTGCGTCCTGAAGCCTCCCGAACGTAGCCGTTTGCTGACTCTGGCCCGGGAGCCACTATGAGTATTGTGAAACTGGGTTCGCGGCGTCTGTTCGACTTGCGGACCCTGTGCTTCATCCTGGCGGCGGTGTTCCTGGCGTCGTCCTCTGGTTTGATAGCAGCGTTCCTGCATTGGTTTCAGGTGGTCGGCTTCGTCCTCCCGTTGGCCGCGGTGCTGGCCTCAACCGTCAATTCGCCCATTGCAGATTTGCGACATGGTTTCGTTGCTTCTCGTCGCCATAGTCCCGCGGAAAGCCTGGGCCCGCGCGTTCGCATCGCGAACTCCGAACACTCGCACTGGCTGCGGGTCTCCAAGTCAAGAGAACGGCAACTCGCATCGCTTGCAATCATCTCCCGGTTAAGCACAGCACCTCGTCAAACATAATTGGAAGAAGCATGAGACCGAGTCGAGCTGCAGGCCAATGGACGGTGATGATCGGTATGAGTCTGCTGGCCGTCTTGCTCGGCATCTTGATCGTCCTGAGCGCAGCAACAGCCGCCAGACTTGCATTGGTCATCCTACTGCTGTTGATGGTCGTGCTGGTTTGGGCTATGCCCGACCGCAAAACATCTGCCATGCCGATTGCCTGGGTCTTGATGGCTTTTGCATTCACGAACCTGGTTTGGCCCAGGCTGGTGGTGTTCAGGGCTTCAGGATTCCCGGCGCTCAACCCTGAGAAGATCGCATTCTTCGCCTTACTCACCGTTTGGTTTTGGGTGGTGATGACGTCGCCTAAGGTGCGAGAAGGGTTGAGCTACCGTCTGCAATCGTTCAGGCCCGTGCTGTGGGCCTTGGGCATTCTGGTGGCGTGGCGGGTCATCACTGCTTTCGCCGGTCTGCCAGCCGGCTATTACTGGGGTGTCAAGGTCGCGGTCACGGAGTTGTTCGCGTACTACCTCATGTTGTTAATTGGCCTGTCGGTCTGGCACAAACCTACGGACGTGCGGCCCTTCTTCTGGATCCTCGTCTTGGCGGGCCTGTCCGTGAGCTTGATTGCCGCATATGAGGCATCGGTGTCGAGAAACCTTTTTAGCAGCTACATCTCATTCGATGAGGATGCTACCGGACGCGTTGTCGATAACCTGAGCGATAAATTCCGGTCTGGCAAGTACAGAGTTCAGGCCGGATTCGAGCATCCTCTGGTGTTGGCAGAGTTTCTTGTGATGGCGATACCTTGTGCCATCTACCTGACGGTCTCGAGCCGGCGGCTGCTGGTCAGGGGCGCCATGTTAGGCGCGGTTGCCGTGTTCTGTCTTGTGGCCTACAAAACCGACTCGCGTGCGGCGCAGGGCATGATCGTATTGACGTTCTTTCTTGCGGCGCTACTGTTCGCCTACCGAAGCTTCCGAGTTTCCAAGTCGATCCTTGGCGTTGTCATTGGTCTCCTGGTGCCGGCTATTTTGCTGACAATCCCGCTGCTGATCAGTGTCGTCGCGGGTTTGATCGAGGGTGCCGGGGCAACCGTCAGTGGCTCCACTTCAGCGCGCCTCTGTATGGTGCAACGCGGCATACCCTTGGCGATGGAACATCCTTTTTTCGGATTCGGTATCGGGCAGGGTGGTCAGGAGTTGGGGTGTGTCGTCATCGGGGGCCTTCACTCGGTTGACAACCACTATGTGTCACTGGCTCTCGACTCAGGGCTGCCGGCCTTGTTGGCCTACGTTTTCGCGATGACCTGGTTTGGCTGGCGCCTGTTTCTCTTGGTGCGCGATCCCCAAACCGAAGACGGCGCTTTGGCAATCTGTCTGTTGCTTACGCTGATAGCTTTCTGCGGCATGCAGGCCATCCTCAGTATCACTTCCAATACATGGCTTCTCTTTGCGCTGATGGGCGCAATGGGGACACTCATCGCACGCCCTGGAAAGCCAATGAACAAGGCGGCTCGCGGAATGAGTGGCACGTCATCGCAGATGACGCGATGACAGCCGCGGTTTCAATCTGCTCATGGCCATCGGTCAGCATCATCTTGCTGAACATCGCAATTCGCGCGACACCATCGAGTCCGCCGGCACGGTGCCTTGCCCGGCGGGGTTGCCCATCTTGGCGCGCCGGCGCTGCGATTCTCAAGGCGGGCAGTGCCGCAGCGCATGGGACCCCCTGGGCAACCGGATAGCGCCCCTCACGGCTGAGCCGCGAAGTGGCGCGTGCCTGGGGTGGGTGCAGGCCGGGCCAGTCCCTGACCGTGATACCAAATCCAGAAATTGTCGGGAGCCGGTTCGGTGAACCAAGAAGACATGTACTCGAGCGGCGCTTACCTTGAGAGAGACTCTTCCTGTCGCGAACGGGACTCGCCGTGCAAGGCCCGGAAGATCTCGAAGAGCCTGAAACCCAAAAACCGCTGGCCCACGACGGTGCATAAGGTCAGTGGCGATGCCGGAACAGTCTTAAATTGCCTGGCTGCCGAATACGGCCATAGCGTCAGCTTCACGGGCTACGTGGTGTCTCCCAAAGCCTTCGCGCTGTGGAGCAGGAAAGGACAAGCGCCATCTGCGCTTCTTCCTGAGCAACCTTCTGCAGGACCCGCAGACGTGCCTGGCCGTGCTCAATTCCACCGGTGCCTTCGAGCATGTCGAAGAATGCTTCGACTTTCGGCGCCAGCTCAGACTCAAGGCCAAGCACAAGCTCTTCCACATTCCGCTGAATTTTTCGGTGCAATCGGCGTTTCGCCCCCAAACGCTGATGGACACGCGACACGCTGCTGGCTCTGGCGGAAAATGAGCGTCGGGGACCCTGCGGCCGCGTTGATGACCACAGCGGCACTCCTATGAGCACACCGGAAAAGCCCGTCAACTACTTCGCAAAGGCACGTTTGGAGATGCTGCCCTTCGTGCCGAAGAGCGCCGCGCTGGTGCTGGACGTGGGTTGCAGCCAGGGGCGCTTCGGCGCGGCGCTGAAACGTGCGCTGCCGCAGGCTGCGGTCTGGGGTGTCGAGCCCGACCCGTCGGCCCAGGCCGAGGCCGCCGAGGTGCTGGACCTCGTGTTGCCCGGGTACTTCGGCCCCGCCCTAGGGCTGGAGGAAGGCCGATTCGATGCCATCGTCTTCAACGACAGCCTGGAGCACTTCCCCGACCATGTCCCGCCCTTGCAACTGGCACGCCGCCTGCTGAAGCCCGGTGGCGCACTGGTAATGTCCATTCCGAACGTGCGCTACTGGCCACACCTCGTCAGTTATGTCGTCGACGGCGACTGGGAGTACCAGGACGAAGGCATTCTGGACCACACCCACCTGCGTTTCTTCACGAAGAAGAGCATCCAGCGCATCCTGCAGCAAGCCGGTTTCGAGGTCGCGCGCATCGAGGGCATCAACCCTTACCGTCGAGGCTGGGGCCTGAAAGCGATGAAAGTGCTGCTGCCGCGCCGGGCGCACGACGCGTTGTACCTTCAGTTCGCGCTGACAGCCCTGCGTTCCGATGACGCTTGAGACGCGCCCCGCCCTTTTCCGATCTGGATTGAAGATGAGTCTCGACATCGAAGACCCCGCCACGCTAGAGCGCTACCGCCGTGTCTACAGCTTGGGCGCCGACATCACCGCCGACCATGTGCGACGGCACGAGGCGTTGGAACGTCGGCTGACCGATGAACTAATGTCGTCCACCGCCGAGACGCGATGGACGGTGTTCGAATCGGCCTACACGCGGCTGTTCACCGAGCTTCCCTGGCTCAACCCGCCAGTCAGCGCCGATGCCCTGGCGCCCGACGCGCGCATCCTGTCATGGCGCCACCTCGTGCCGCGGGGCGCCAAGGTCTACGAAATTGGCAGCGGCCGCGCGCGCTTGCTGCGCTACCTGCGTTCGATCGGCTGCGACTGCGTCGCGACCGAGATCACCCGCGAACGTGGCGAACGCCACGCGAGCGCGGGCGACGGCCTGACCTGGCGCAACAGCGACGGCATCCACCTGACGCGCTTCGAACTCAGCGGCGAATACGATTGCGTCATCTCGACCCAGGTCGTCGAACACATGCATCCGGACGACTTGTTGACCCACTTTGCCGAGGCCCGACAACTGCTCAAGCCTGGTGGACGTTACCTGTTCGATACGCCGCACCGGTCGGCGGGACCTGCCGACCTGTCGATGGTCTTCGCATTGGACAGCGCGCGATATATGCACTTGCGCGAGTACACATGGATTGAACTGAGGGAATTACTTCGCCAGGCCGGCTATACGCGCATCGAGGCTGTGGTCCACCTTCCCGGGCTGGCTGCGCTCGGCGCTATCGCGTGCTCGCGGTTCTACCTGCATTACATGATGTTCTGGGACGGCCTAGAAGAGGAGTTGGGCCTGGGAAATCGCGCTCGCCAGCGATTGCGCAGGTTGCTTCGCCTAGCGCTGGTGCCCAGCAACTTATGGCTCAGCGCTACGCGCTGAGCCTCGGTCAATTCCGCGATGACCGCGTTGAAGTCGCGACAGGGGGTTGTACTGCGATCCTTGCCGGATGCCGGGCAACCGCGTGTGGGGATCGTGCTGCTCAACTACAACAACTGGGGCGACACGATCGAGTGCCTAGAGAGTCTTCTGCACCTGGACTACCCGAATTTTGAAATCCTGGTCTGCGACAACGACTCCGGCGACCAGTCGGTCGAACGAATCGCGGCCTGGGCGCGCGGTGAACTCTGTCCCTTGCGGCGCCATCGCCGGGTCCCCTGCGAACGTGCGCCTAGCTGGCCGCCCGTGCTGGATCATCGAGTGGTCACGCCGGACGCTGATCTGGTCCGGGAGTACACCGACGCGACACGGCTCTTCATACTTCCCACCGGACGCAATGGCGGCTTTTCCTTTGGAAACAACGTGGGAATCCGCTTCGCGTTGCTGAACAGCGCGGTGTCGATGGTTTGGCTGTTGAACAACGATACCGTGGTGGAACTTGGCGCCTTGTCCGCGTTGGCGCGCAAGGTACTGGATGAACCGGACCTCGGCATTTGCGGTTCGACGCTCAGAAACTACGAGCCGCCTTACGCGGAACAAGCGCTGGGCGGGGCGCGCTTTCACCGGTGGCGCGGCGAGGCCAGCATCATTTCCTCTTCGGACTTTCCGGCCCTGGGTGGCGCTGCGTTGGCGGCGCGCGTGCAAGGGGATATGGACTACGTGATTGGTGCCTCTATGTTGGTCTCGCGCCAGTTTCTCGAGCGCGTTGGACTGATGTCGGAGCGATACTTTCTGTACTTCGAAGAACTTGACTGGGCGCGACGGGCACAGGGCCGGTTTCGCCTGGGTTACTGCCCTGAAAGCGTGGTTTACCACCGACTGGGGTCGACCACCGGCGACGCCGCACGTAACTATTTTGGCGCCTACCACATCAGTCGCAGCCGGGTGCTTTTTGTCGCAAAGTTCGATCCTTGGATGCTGCCCAGCATGTACCTGATGGGCTCGCTCGATATTGTGAAGGCCCTGCTGCAGCGCAGATTCTCGCGCGCAAGAGGTATTGCGGCAGGGCTCCTCAGCGTTCCACTGCGTGAAATGCTGTCCTTGACCCGCTCGCGTGCCAGAGACGGATCACCATAAGGATGAGCGAGTTGGCGAGAACTGAGGCACGAGTGTTTCGGAAATCAGAATCAATGGAAGGACCACTATGACAGGGGATAGCGCGTTGGAGAGGGCGAAGCTCGAAGCATCGACTCAACAACACCGGATTGGCGCATCGGCGCCACCGCGCGTTTGTCTGATCGCGCTGCACTTTCCTGAATACACCGCCAAACTGGCGCAGGCACTGGCGGAGCATGGACCAATTTTGGTCGTGATCTACGGCGACACCGCACGATTGGAATTGGGACTCAACTTCTTGTCGGCATTTGCGGCAGAGGGCGTCTCCATCGTGGCGCTCAAGAAGCCCAAGGGCATCTTCGGAGTTCTTTCCAACGCCAAGCGGATTGCGCGTGCGGTCAAGGACTTCGGCCCGACGGTCATACATGTTCAGGAAGCGCTGCGCGACGAACTCCCTCTATCGCTGCCGTTTCTTCCGCGCGTTCCGATGGTGCTAACCATCCATGACCCAGAGCCACACTCCGGCCAAGAAGCGAGGAGCTTTCGCTTCTCACGCATCAGGCTGTACCGCTGGTTCGTGCGACGGTGGGTCGGCGATGCCATCGTGCACGGCCGAAGCTTGGTCGAACTGGTCGAGCGGCGTTGGCCGCACCTTGTTGGTCGGGTGCATGTGCTGTCGATGGGGCCCTATGGCCAGTTTCCTGTCGAAGCCGAGATAAATCCACCTGCCAGTGGGCGATTGCTGTTCTTCGGCCGAATCTACAAGTACAAAGGCCTTGGTCATTTCGTGGGGTTGGTAAAGGCCTTGCACCGAACTGGTCTGCCGGTTACCGGTGTGGTGGCCGGCACTGGCCCAGACCTCGACCCATACCGGGTGGAAATGGTCTCTGCGGCCTGTTTCGAATTGCGCGACCGTCAGATTCCCGTTGCCGAGGTCGACTCGTTGTTCCGTGAAGCACGGGTAGTCGTCTTGCCTTACACGGATGGCACGCAGAGCGGCGTGGCCGCCATGGCCTTGGGCTATGGCAAGCCAGTCGTGGCATTTGCCGTGGGCGCGATTCCCGAACTGGTGCGCAACGGCGTCAACGGGTACGTGGTCGCAGCCGGCGATGCGCATGCGCTTCAGGATGCTGTCAGGTCGATCCTGCGTGACGATGCAACGTACATGCGGTTGTCAGCTGGCGCCCGACTGCTTCGCGACGGCGAGTTCTCCTGGGCCGCCATTGCCACGCGCACCATCGGGGTCTACAAAGTGATGTTGACCCGCGGCCGGGGACGGACGGCCCGGTCATAGGCCACTAATTTCAAGCATGCCGCCTGGCGATTTGGACGGCCGCACGCCCAGACCGGTGGGTCGGCGAAGGGAAACTTGTTTCGCAGACACAACCCCAAGGACCAACGTTGCTGCTTCATTCGGTCGCACTTGACGTGCGCTCATTGGCACCACCGGTCATTCGGCGCCACCGCGCTCCGGTAGCATTGAAGAAAGGGCGGCGCGCGCCGGATCAAGGTCGTCTTCGTCCGAGGGTCAGGTTCCGCCGGGCTGTGCAACTTCAGCAGTTCCCCTCTGCACGGACCGATCGGGCGGAAACGGCGCGCGTCGGCAATCCAACACCCTGCGGCGCGACTCTTGCCTTCAAGTTTCGTGCGGCTCCTGCGGCCAAGTCCGAAGCGCGTGGGCGGCCCTTTCCCCGCCTATTCAATGATTTAGAGGAAGGCTCCCATGGCAGTCGTTTCTGAGTGTGTTCTGGTGACCGGTGGCGCCGGCATGATTGGCTCCAATTTGGTGCGCCGCTTGCTGGCCGATGGCTTTCGCGTGAAGGTGGTCGACAACCTCTGGCGCGGCAAGCTCGAGTATCTCCAGGACGAAGACGGCGCCAACGTCATCGACCTGGCGCGCGACTTCCACCGGCTCGACTTGGCAGAACCCAACGCGCTCAGCCCGCTTTTGGCCGATGTGGACTACGTCGTTCACCTGGCCGACATCGTCGCCGGCATCGGCTACGTCTTCAACAACCAGGGTTC
>Ga0105049_10011484_pt1 | contig 10149 bp, 9 predicted proteins | sample MAT06_FD_78087 | JGI IMG/M metagenome (GOLD analysis project Ga0105049, IMG submission 78087) | Freshwater microbial communities from Lake Fryxell liftoff mats and glacier meltwater in Antarctica - MAT-06 | ecosystem: Environmental > Aquatic > Freshwater > Ice > Liftoff microbial mat | place... | reverse complement strand
TTTCCGGCTGTAACAGACACGTCACAACTGCATGGTCCGGTTACGACCAAAGCCCCTATGATCACGGCCGGTGAACTTGTGCTGGTGATCGACGACGAGCAAATGGTGCGTGAGAGCATGGCCGACATCCTCAGCGAAGTAGGACTGCATGTCCTCACTGCGGCTGACGGGCCAACTGGCATCCAACTATTTTGCACACATGTCCAGAATCTGAAATTAGTCTTGCTCGATCTTTCCATGCCAGGCATGAGCGGCGAAGAAGTCTTTTATCAACTGCGCGCCATTGATCCAGACATTCCAATTCTACTTGTCTCTGGCTATAGCGAATCGGAAGTGATGGAGCGTTTTGTGAGCACTGGGTTGGCCGGCTTTATTCAGAAACCCTATACAATGGACTCGCTGCTCCAGCAAGTGCAAGTTCACCTGCTGACTACCGCCAGCACAAACAAGCGGACAAAAGAGATCTTGCAGTAACCGCTTGGTGGGAAGACGTAATTAATCCTTTTGTTTAGTCACCCAGGCTGGCGACGACATTGGGGCTGGATACCAGAAAGCACCAAGCCGCATACCCAAGCCCAAGGTCGGTCCTTCTTCCCATGCTTGACGTTGTGATAAGGCTTCTTTTGCTCTTTCTGTTTTTTCTTCACGCCATGTTGAACGCTGATATGCATAGTCATATAAAACCTTACGTAGTTGTGTTTCGGTGATGCTGTATCCGGGCTGTTGACTCCAATAGCATTGAATTTGACCAATCAATAAAGGTGGGATAATTTCCAATGAGATCATCGGTTTACCAAAAGCCAAGTAAAGTGTGGCTGGTGGAATATCTTCGCCATAAAGCGCGCGTATCGCCTCGGCCTGCGTGCGTGCCTGCGTGCGGTGGATCGCATCTAACATCTGTTGCCAGGGGCTTTGCGGTTCTGGCACGACACTCCAGTAGAAGGTATGCATACTTTGCGCGGCTGTTGCTTCATGTAGAAATTCTGCTGTAGCCCTTAATTCAGGTACACTCTCCGTTCCAATTAGGCGCACACGCCAACCCAACCGTTGATAATCGGCCAGCGCTTCTTCCCCAGCAATCACCCATTTGGCTCTCTCAAATAACTGTGCGCGGTAACGATCTACTTCTTTCAAATTGCCGGGTGTGAGTGCAATAACAATAAGATTGCGTACACCGTGACGAAAAAACAAGTCTGCGCTGTTCATCGTCTTTGCACGCGCCCACTGTACATATTCGTCGCTCCACGGTTCGATACCTTCAAAGGCAGCCTGGCGGCGGGTCCCACCAACGCCATAAACTACGGTCGCTGGGGCAACTTTGGCAACTTCTTCGAGCGGGGCAGCCAGAAATTCGGCCAGGCTTGGGATGGAATTGGCATTCATGCAGCAACCTTTTCTAGTGTAATCGATAATAGCGCGCTGACTTCGTAAATGTGATCGACGCGATAGGGGGTATATAATTCTTTGCCAAGCCAAAAGCTTTCACGGGGCGGCACCTTCAATTGGTAAGCGCTACTCAGCCATTGATATCCGCGCTCTAATGCCTGAGCTTCTGCCGGGTGTAATGTGCGATGCCGTTGCAGCGTGGATAAGGTAATGAGGGCATAGCTTGTCTCCACACGCGTGGCTGCTTGACCACTACCCCACCCGCCATCTGCCTTTTGGTGCAGCAGCAGGCCATTGACTGCCTGCTCAACCTCCTGGGTATAGCCTAGCTTGCTCAAGACAAGTACGACTTCCAGCGTCGTGTAAAGCCAGGAACTGTGTAGCTTATCGGCAAGCCAACGGCCATCTGCGCCTTGGCGTTTGCGCAGGAAATCTTCGGCTGCAGGGTATCGCTCATTGGTATACGCCAGGCCATAGAGGGCATGGGCATTGGCAAAAATCGAGGGATTTAATTCTTTGTGAAACGTACAAAAATGATCCCCATGCTTAAATTGGAGAACTGCCGCAGAATCAACTGGGCGAGAAGTCGCTTGTAACACTGCCATTGCAAGGCCAGTGTCATCGACATCGGGCGTAAAGTATTCGCCAAAGCTCACCCCCTGGCCGCGCTGCATGATAAGCCATAGCTCGTCCAATACCGGCTCGATCACCGCTTGAATGGCGGGCTGTTGCAGAAGACCTGTTGCTAAGAGTGCATAGGATCCATAGGCAAGCTCAAAGCCTGTAATCGGCCACACATTGGGCACGACACCAGGAATATCTACACCTGTGGCGGCGGCGGCATTGAGCAAGTATTGTTGGGCTGTGGCGCAGTCATCTGCCAGTTCCCGTTGCTGTTCGGCTTGGCGCAACCAAGCCGCGGTTGCGGCTGGGCTATGCCCAATGCCGCCTGCCTGATCCAGCACAATGGAGGCGGCATTCTTGCCTAGCGCTTCCCAAGAGTGGGCAGGGGGCGTGCCTGCCATGATCGGCCGATGGGCAATCATCTGGGATTTTTGATGTTTGAGTTGATAAAGACGCGCGTAGGGCGCGCTGTCGAGCACAATCCCTGCCTGATTTGCCTCTTCCAGCAAATAGGGTAGAATCATCTCCGCTGCAATGGGCAGGGCATCAATTGGGATTTCTGCCCATTGCGCTGCCTGTCGCTGTAAAAATGCCAGCCCAGCATCGATTGCCTGGCGTGTACTAGCATCTTGGCTATAGGTATTTAGCGCCAAAATCGCGGCTAGGGTGGGCACATCACGGGCATAGGGGGTGGCTGTTTCGCCCCACCCACCATCAGATTGTTGTTGGGTTAGGAGCCATTCGAGGCCAGCTTCGACGCCTTCTCTAGGCGGATATAGACGTAATACTTGTGCGGTGTCGTAAATCGAGGGGCTAAGATAGCCGCCGCCTTTACCTAGATCAGCGACTAGGGTACACATTTCCGTGAGCAGTACTTCAACGTAGGAATTCATAGATAAGCCTTACGGATAGATTAAATTTCATGTGATGTGTAGTGTAGCTTACGAATTTTGTAAATTTTTCCATCCAAATAGCGTGCGTATTTTACGCTATTGTAGGGATTTTTGCAATATGCGGCAAAATGATGCAACAAAAACAGAACAATTGATAGTACTTTTATCCACTTTCTACAGCAATTAACGTCCTCATAAAAAGAAAGGTTCACATGCCAGTAAAAGCTATCATTTTTGATCGGGATGGCGTATTGACGCACTTTGCTGTTACCGACGCCATTGCTTTTTTTCAGCCATTGTTGCCGCTCACCTTGGATGAAATTGCCCGCAAGTGGGACCAGTGGGGTGCCAAAGTTGCATTTCCGCGCACTACGTCGGAAGAGAAGATCTTCTTTAACGGCCTATGGAACGCGCTGAGTGACGAATTTAAGCTTTCGCGTGCGGCGCGCGAGCAACTGCTACGATTTGAATATATACACTATCTGCGCCCGTTTGCCGATGCCCGACCGGCCTTACTGGATGCGCGCCGCCGCCTGCTGCCGATCGGTGTACTTTCAAATTTTTCCTTGGCCAGTCTGGAGGATTCGCTGCTTGCTGTAAATCTGGCAGATCTGATAGATGCCGCGTGCGCAGCAACTGTAATTGGCGCGTCTAAACCAAGTAGAGAAGCCTATCAGATCGCTAGCCGTGCATTGGGGGTACTACCCGAGGAATGTCTCTTTTTTGATGATGAGCTGGCGTGCGTGGAAGGGGGACGGGCGGCTGGTATGCATGCCTACTGGGTAGATCGCCGCCGTACTAGCCATGCGCTAGCAGAAAATATCGTGCACGATTTGACGGCGATTCCGCAAATTCTAGCAGAAATTGGGGGTACTAGCGGCGCGCACTAAGCAACATGGTTGGGTCTACAAGGGTCTAACAAAAGTAAAGAGCAGCCGGACTTTAGTGGAAAGTCCGGCTGCTCTTTAGAAATAGAGTTGTTCCCGACTAAATTTAGGCGCATTCCGGGGTAGCACCGGGCGATAGTGCAAGTCAGGCGACTGGCTGTGCTAGCGGTAGAGGGTTACTGTTGCTCATTCAGAAATACCTCGACCGCTTCGGCCCGTTCGTAGGTGCGGTCAATCAATGCTTGCACGGCTGTTTCAAAGTCTGTCTCGCTATACTCTTGGGCAGCGTAGGGCGCGAGAACTTCAGCCCACTGTGCATATTGTTTGGCTAGGGCATCGGCATTGAATACTTCGCTGCTGGTCTCTTCCAGATAGTTGATATAGCTGGCCTAGTAGGTCGGGTCGTCCAACAGATAGCGAATCAGCGGCCATGCTTCGCCGACATCTGCCTTGTCTAGGGATGTACTGCGGTTTGGGCTGCTGCGGCCACCACCCATGGGGCCGGCGTTGGCTGGATTTTGGAGATTGGCAGGTGGTGCCATGCCCCCATCCATGTCCCCCGTGCCGCCCAGCACAAAATTGTGATCCCACGAGATCCAGGTTAACTGACGCCAGTTGATTCCGATAGACGTGTTACGGCGCTTGATAGCTGTGGTCGCGCGTGCCATCGGGGCAAGATAAAGTGGGCAGGGTAAAGTGGATAAGGTAAAGTGGGCAAGGTAAAGCATTTCTCTCTATTTGCGATAAAATTGTACGTAAGTTACAATTTTATCGATCTGCTGTTATAGACAGTAGACGGTATCCATTGTTTGCGACGTAGTCTATGATAGCTAGTGCTGGGGTAAGCGAAGTCCGTCCATTGGCTTGCTCTGCGAATGACAAGGAGTTCCTCCTGTTTAAAAAGGAGCAGTGCTTACCGAAAGACGATTACTCATGCTTACCCCCTCGACTTGTTGTTATTTCCCCCGATCGATTCTCCAAAGCGGCCAGAGCTTGTTTCGGTGACCGTTTACATATCCTTATAAGTGTTAGTAATAGTGGGAGAAAAAAATGACCGACTTACGCACGGCTGATCGCGTTCTCAGTGCGGAAGATCGCACTTTTTGGGAAAACAACGGCTATGTGATTATCCATAATGCCGTTCCACAAGAGAATCTGGATGCTGTCATCAGTGATATTTGGGCCTTTCTGGGTGTAGATCCCAATGATCCGGAATCCTGGTATCGCGCACCGATCAGCAAGGCTGGTATGTTGGAGATGTATCACACCCAGGCGCTGTGGAATAATCGCCAATACCCAAGGGTACACCAGGCTTTTGCCGATATCTGGGGCACAGAAAAATTGTGGGTCAGCTTTGATCGCGCCAACATGAACCCGCCCGCGCGCCCCGAATGGGATTATCAGGGCATGGTACACTGGGATGTCGATACCACACAGAATCCGGTACCTTTCTTCGTACAGGGTGTGCTCTACTTGGCAGACACAACTGCCGAACAAGGTGGCTTCCAGTGTGCTGCGGGCTTTCAAAATCGCTTCCCCGAATGGGTCAAGTCCCAACCGGCGGATCGTGATCCATGGCGTCCACCGCTCGAAGAGATTGATGTCAAGACGATTCCTGGCAAGGCTGGCGATCTGTTGATCTGGCACAACTTGTTGCCCCATGGTAACAGCCGCAACCGCAGCACCAAGCCGCGCTTGGCTCAATATATCAGCATGTCGCCCGCGCGCGAAGAGAATGAAGAAGCCCGTCAGAAGCGCATTGAAGGCTGGCGCGAGCGCAAGTCACCCGGTGGCAAAGCATTCCCTGGCGATCCACGTGGCTTTGAACAAACCCGTCCCGTTGCCGAGCTGACCGATCTGGGCAAGAAATTGCTGGGCTTGGCAAGCTGGAATGCGTGAAATTGTACATCGTAACCTGCTCACCTACCGTTGACAACGCGCGGCAACACTCGGCCAAACTCAACGTTATCGTGTGGGCAGCCCGATCTACAGACAATACGTATTGACAGTAACTACCATAGTAAAGCACGGTAAAGGGTTGGTACTCTACCGTGCTATCGTATCACCAACCGAACTTCTTGTAAGGAGAGAGCCGTAATGACAACCAAGTTGACTCGACGTAATTTTCTGCGAGCGAGCGCAGGCTTGACCGCAAGTCTGGCAATTGCTGCCTGTGCACCTGCTGCCGAACCCGCAGCCACGACAACCACCACCGAAGGCGCTGCACCCGTTGATCCTGCTGCCACGGCCTTGGTCTTCTCCATGTGGGGCGATCTGTTCTCGGTAGAGAATATGCGCAGAGTCTTGGATACCTACCAAGAGAACAATCCTGGAATTGCCATCGAGATCGAGCACTATGCCTTTGGTGATTACAATCAGAAGATTCCGCTGGAATTGGCCGCCGGGGCTGGCCCCGATGTGCTCTCCACGGTCGATCTGATTGCGCCCCAGCTGATCAAGGCGGGCACCGCGCTGGATCTGACCCCCTACTTCGACACCTATCAGACTGAAGTGGGCAAGGACATTGGCGAAATCTACTTCCCCGCTGCCCTAGATATTTTCTCGCGCGAAGACAAGCTCTACTCGGTGCCCTACTATGTCGATCCTTCTTTCATGTGGATCAACAAGACCCTCTTTGAAACCGCTGGTCTGGAACTGCCCACCGTCGATTGGACCTGGGCCGAGTTCCATGAACTGGCCAAGCAATTGACCCTTGACGACGCTGGCAACAATGCCACCAGTGCCGACTTCAATCCAGATGCTGTGACCCAATGGGGCATGGCAACCCACACGGCCTATTGGGATAGCTGGTTGAAGGCCAACGGCAGCTCGCCGTGGAATGCCGATGACACGGCTTCCAACCTGCTTGACCCCAAGAGCGTCGAAGCGTTGACCCTGATCGGCCAACTCTCCTGGGATCGCGTCACCCTCTCCGCCGGTATGGAGCGCATGGTGGGTGCCGAAGCTGGCTACTTTGCTTTTGGTACGGGCCGCGTTGCCATGTGTTTCAACGCCAGCTGGCTCATGGGCTACCTGGGCGACGTGGATGCCACGGTGCAGGCAATTCCGATTGGCCCCAGTGGCACGGCGCATGGTTCGCGCCTGCATTCGGGTGGTTACACCATCAACGCCGCCACCAAGAGCCCCGAGGATGCCTTTGCCTTTGCCACCTTCTTCTCCGGTAGTGAAGAACGCTTGGGCCAGGCGATTGAAGTCTCCGAAGCCAGTTGGGGTGGCATCCCAGCCAACCTGGAATTGTTCAATAGCGACCTGTTCCAGAATTCGGGCAAGGGGCCGGAACTCAATATCATCTTCCAAGATGCGTTGGCCGATGCTTCCGTCTTCTCCAAGAGCACGGCAGCCAATGAACTCGAAACCACGATCAACCAACTGTTGGAAGAAGCGTGGAATTCCCCGACCCCCATGGACATGTTGCCCATGATCACCGAGGCCGATGCCAAAGTGAATCAACTGCTTGCCGAAGCATCTGCTAGCTAATAGACGAACCATTTAAAAGTCAACCCAATAAGCCCGGTAATGCACGAGAACGTATCTATGACTTTTAAGGGTTTTATCTATAAGTCGCGCTACGTTTGCTGATCCACTGAGACTGGTAGGGCGTAACAACCCTACCAGTTTGATTACATATGTGATGTTCAAGATTTTTATAATATCGCCTGTTGGTTTCGAATTGCCAATTCGGTAAGCTGGTGCAACCCCACAATGCGCCGGTGCTGGCGGTGTTACAGGCTGTATGCTGCGAGCGTGTTGAAACGACACAGCTAGTTGGGCAAGCCCTGTCGTTTTCGGACAGAAGCAAAGGTTAGTGGAGAACATGATGAAGTCTAATGCAGCCCGCAGTGAGGCGTTTATTGCGTATCTATTTATTGCGCCCCTCCTCCTCGGCTTTATTCTTTGGAATATCGGCCCCCTGTTTGCCTCGTTGGGGCTTTCCTTTACCAATTACAACTTGTTGCAGCCACCCAGTTTTGTGGGTCTGCAAAATTATGCAACGCTCTTTAGTGACGATATTTTCCCGATTGCCTTTCGCAATACCATGATCTATGCGCTGGTCACCGTACCGATCGGGCTGATGATCTCATTGGGGTTGGCGTTGGTGATGAACCAAGGGGTAAGGGGCACCGCGCTCTTTCGCACAATCTTCTTTACGCCTTCGGTCTGTGCTGTCGCGGCGATTGCGTTGGTCTGGCAGTGGATCTATGATGCCGACTTGGGTATTCTCAATCACTTTCTGATGGAATTAGGGCTGCCCAAATTTCGCTGGTTGCAAGACCGCAGCCTGGCCCTGCCTTCGATCATGGTCATGAGTATCTGGCAGGGGGCTGGCTATACCATGGTGATCTATCTGGCCGGTTTGCAAGGGGTGCCTACCCAATTGTATGAAGCGGCCAAGATCGATGGTGCTGGCGCTTGGTCGCGCTTTCGCCATGTCACGATCCCCATGTTGACACCTACCACCTTCTTCCTATTGATTGTCGGCTTTATTGGCGCCTTTCAATTTTTTGCTGAATCCTATATGATGACGCGCGGTGGCCCCCGCTATGCAACGATGTCGTTGGTCTATTTAATCTACCTCAACGGCTTTAGCTATTTCAAAATGGGCTTTGCCTCGGCCATTGCCTGGGTGCTATTTGCCGCTGTCTTTGTGCTGACCATGATTCAACTGCGTTATGCCCGTCGCTGGGTGCATTATGAATAGCGTAAAATTAGAGAAAGAGCAGTCCCAATGAGTGTGCAAAAATCCGCAACAGAATTGTTGGAGATGCCATCTTCCCAACCAATGACCGCGCCGGGCCTGAACAAAGGCGCGCGCCGTGGCGTGCAACTGCTGGGCGTCTATGCGATCATTCTGTTCAGCGCGCTACTCACCGTCATCCCCTTTTTGTGGATGGTCTCGACGTCGCTGAAAACGCGTGATCAACTCTATATTTTCCCGCCAGAGTGGATTCCCAGCCCGATCAATTTGGAAAGCTATACAATTCTTTTTAATCCGCTACCGTTTGATACCTTCTTTCTAAACAGCACCTTTATTGCTGTACTTTCTACCCTGGGCACACTGTTGGCCTGTTCGTTGGCCGCCTATGCCTTTGCGCGGCTACGCTTTCCTGGGCGCGATGTGATTTTTGGCTTGCTGCTCGCCACCATGATGATTCCAGGGCAAGTGCTGCTATTGCCGCTGTTTATTCTCTACAAAAATATCAACTGGCTAGATACGCTCTATCCGTTGTGGGTGCCGGCCTTCTTTGGCAGCGCTTTCGGTACCTTTTTGTTGCGCCAATTTTTCCTGACTTTACCCTCGGAACTGACGGACGCCGCCAAAATTGATGGCTGTTCGCACTTTGGCATCTACTGGCGCATCATCTTGCCGCTGGCCGGGCCGGGGTTGGCCACCTTGGGCATCTTTAGCTTTATGGGTTCCTGGAATTCATTCTTGGTGCCGTTGATCGTTATCAGCAGTATTGACCTGCGCACGGTACCCCTGGGTCTAGCCGCGTTGCAGGATAGTAACGAAATTCGGCTCAACGCGGTGATGGCTGCCTCTACGCTCAGTGTCTTGCCCATTCTGATCGTCTTCTTCTTTGCGCAGAAGTATTTTGTGCAAGGTGTTGTACTCACGGGCATCAAAGGGTAAGCTGTGACCAGAAGGTCATCTGGCCTTCTGGTATTTTGTTGCCTCGGCTCACCCTGCCCGCTGGGCGATCAAATCTTACAGAGCCATCTACTATTCCCTGTTATAATCGGCGCATTAATTGTATATCGTCTTGACAAAGCTAGATGGTAATTTACCACAAGTTGTGTACATTGCCGTTTGGCTCTGTGCTGTGGCAAAAATTACAATGGATCAAGGCACACGCCAGGAAGTTGATGTGCACCGCGATCTGGAAACGACGCTGCTGGTTTTGAAGCACAAGCTTAAAAATGCGACGGTTGTGCGCGAGTATGCACCCTCCTTGCCGCGCTTGCTGGCCCACGGCGGCGAGTTGAATCAAGTGTGGACTAATCTCATTGATAACGCAATCGATGCCCTGCAAGGCGCGGGCACCATTCGGCTGATTACGCGCCACGAAAACGACTTTATCATGGTCGAAGTGGCCGACAATGGTCCTGGCATCCCAGCCGAGTACCTACCGCGTCTCTTTGAACCCTTTTTTACGACTAAGGAAGTTGGCGCAGGGACAGGATTGGGCTTGGACATTACCTGTCGCATTATTCAACAACACAATGGTACGATCCAGGTCGATTCTGTACCTGGCTGCACGCGCTTTATTGTGCGCCTGCCTGTAGCCCGTCCGCCGACTAATTGATTGAAATCTAGATGGTGAACCGTCGGGAACGCA
>Ga0105049_10011482_pt1 | contig 10149 bp, 5 predicted proteins | sample MAT06_FD_78087 | JGI IMG/M metagenome (GOLD analysis project Ga0105049, IMG submission 78087) | Freshwater microbial communities from Lake Fryxell liftoff mats and glacier meltwater in Antarctica - MAT-06 | ecosystem: Environmental > Aquatic > Freshwater > Ice > Liftoff microbial mat | place... | reverse complement strand
GTTAGAGCGTCTGCCTGTCACGCAGAAGGTCGCGGGTTCGAGTCCCGTCCATCCCGCCATTTTCCGATGGGTCAGTGTCGACAAAGTGTCGATACTCTCCCGGTGTATCTGGGTAATACCCAAAGCCGGGCCCTAAGTGGGTCCGGGTGAGTCCGGGCGGCAATCTGTAGTCCAGTGTTAGTCGGAGTTCGTTTTATACGATACTGCTGACCACAATACGAGCACCCATCTGTTTGTCGAAGGAACCGCGAGATGGCCGGCATGGACAGCTCATCACTCCGCAACATCATGGGCCGACTTATTCTTCCCATGGCCTACAGGTCTGGGCGCTCCGGTGCCAAGCCCCACAGAAATCCCGTCCAACTCATGTATCCGATCCGCCCTTCCGGCCAATTCATCCCAGAGACAAGTGGGATTGGCGGAGTTCGTGCTCGGCATGGGTTTATATGCAAACCGGAACGTTGGGAGCGTTTCTCCCCAAGAGTGAAGAAGAGTTTAAGTTTACGACGGCGGTACGGAAGGCCGCGTTGCGGGCCGGCGGCGAGGCGCTCGCGCCCTAAGGCGGATTGGTGCCGTGGGCGGCGTTTTTGCGGAAAGCCGGAGTGATCGAGCGGCTCGCGGCGATCCGTGGCGGCGGCTGGCAAGGCCCCGCCGAGGCTGGCGTCTGGCAAGTCGCCTAAGCCTGCGTGCGCTTGCTCAGTTGGAGCCGCGAACGTCGGGTCGTCTCTGTCCGCAAATTCCAGGGGCAGACGCCCGCCTTAGCGCAGAGCGTGTTTTGGACTTAGAGTAAACACGAGATGGCGGCCTACGTCACCGACCTGCCGGACCAAGAGGCCAAACCCCTGGCAGGTCGAGGCCCTCTATCGCGACCGCGCCGACGCCGAGAACGTCTTCGACAAACTAAAAAACCAGTGGGGCTACCGCGGCTTTTGCGCGCACAAACGCGAGGTCAGCAGCCTCGCTGTATTCCTTGGTGCTCGTTTACAATCTCTGGAACCTGTTCGCCCGACTCTCGGAACCGAGCCGACATCTGGAAGCGGCCGGAGCGCGCCGCTGGTTCCTCTCGATCGCCATCAAACTGGTCAAAAGCGGTCGTCAACTCGCTGTCTGGCTCAGCACCCAACGCGCTCGGCGGCAGCATCTCCGCAAAAGCTAAACCCGCGTCGCCCTTTGGCTCGCCACAACTGCGCCGCAGTTGCCTTTCCGGCCGCCTCCTGCAATCCAAGAACCGCAAATCACCGCTTAGAAATCAGCTCCAACTGCGGAATCCAGGATCAATCAAACAGCCGATCCTGATTATGCTCTGATCTCAGTCGGCGTTCCTCGCACCGGCGGTTTGGAAGGTCGCTAACGGTTCGCGGAGATTCGCCGACAGCCTGCTGCTGGCGATCAATCAAACCCGCCAGAGTCCTTGGGAACAGGCACGCCGACATCCGTGACATCATAACGCCTTTCCTGACCGCAGGCTTGGCAGGCTTATTCAATCTCCATCTGGCTGCGGCCGTGGCAGACCCCGCAGTGCAGGCGGCTGCATGACCAGAGCGGCACACCTGCGGCGGCCTCCTTGGCTGGCGCCGGGGCCGGATTGATGCGCTCAGAGATGAGAGTGCGGTCGACGATAACTTGATTCCGACTTTCAGCGTCGTCGACGCACTACCGGAGACTAAGATCGCAAAGTTTTAAAGTCGCCGGAGCTTACAAAGCGCGGTCCAGCACGATGCGGGCCAGGCCTAGTAGGCGCTCATCGCCTTGTGCACCGCGTAACGTTTCACCGTTGTAACGGTCCTGCCGCGGCTTCGCCACACAACGCAGCTAACGTCCCCTCGGCCTTCATCCCGCACCCGGTCGTCTCCAGCGCAACACACTCCTTCTCACCGAATCAAGTTCCCGTCCACCGGCCGGATCCGAGCAGATGTTTCTGCCGCGCCGGCGACGTTTTTCCTAGATAATTTTTTAATGACATTTCGCCCTCTTAAACACGGTTCAAAGGTCTTGCGCAGCGCGTTTCTAGGGCTCGTTTTTGCGGTCGGACCCTACGCGGCGCTATCTACCGTCGCCGCGCCTCCTCGGGAAATCCCGGTTGCGGATGCCGTTGCGTCGGCTGCCGCCGAGGAGATCGCCCAAAATGTGAGCGGGATCGCGAGGTCGGGCGCGGCGCGCGCCAAAAAAGAGAAGCTCATTTCCGAGGCGATGCGGACGGCGGTGCTGGAAGCCGCGGGCCGCGTTAGCGGCGAGGAAGCCATCGTTCGGATGGTCGTGGAACTGACCACCGCCGCCGTTCAGGCGGCGCCCGCTTTTTCCGAAGTGATCGCGCAGACGGCCTCGTTTGCGGGACCGGTCGCGGCCATCAAGTCGGCTAGGACCAAGATTCGCTCGGCAGCCTTCACCGCGGCTGAGCGCGCGTCCCCGTCGGCCGAAAACGGCTACGTTTCACCGGCGGCCTCAGGTGGGTTCCCCGGGACCTCCGTCAGCGGCGCCACCGTGCGCTATACCCGCACCGGCGGCGGCGACTCCGGTCCCGTCGACTCTCCCGCAAATTCAGGCGGAGGATCCGGAGACTCGAAAATTCAAATGGGCAAAAATTCGACCGTTACCTTCACCGGCGGTCTCAGCGTCACGCATCAGAGCAATTTCGGCCTCAGAAACACCGACGAGACGGCGGAGACCATCACGGCCGTGAAGCCCGGGGTCGATTTTGTCTTCGGCCAAAAATCGCTCGCCCGCGGCAGCGTCGGATACGCGGTGTCCTTTACGAAATATGCCAAAATCCGGGACGCCGACGGCACGCTCGGAACCGGCCACGCCGATTTCGGCTACGCCAACGGGCGGTCCAAGATCGCGGCGAACGCATCCTATCGCGAAAGCGACCAAGGCACCCGCGACACCGTCGGAATCGCCCCCGGCCAAGGACGGCTCACCACCCTGCGCAGCAACCAACTCTCCATTGGGACCGGCGGCGAAACCGCGATCTCCGCCAAAACCGGTGTGACCGCAGGCGTGAATTTCGACCTGACCAAATACAAAACGCCCGGCTTGGCCGGATCGAGAAACATTTCCGTGCCCTTAAAGGTTCTGGTAGACCTCACCCCGAAGCTGGCGGCGACGGCCGGCTACACGTTTGGACGGGCGCAGGCCGAGAGCGCTGCGCCGGTCAATTCAGCAACCGGTCCTCCGCCGCGCACACCCGGCAGTCAGGACTCTTTTTTCAACGTGGGCCTGCGCGGAGCCCTGACCGGGAAACTTTCGTCCAATTTTTCCGTGGGTTACCGGACGCGCAAGATCGGCGACCAAGTCGACGCCCAGAACAAACCCGCAGACGACAGCACCGAAAGCTCCCTTGGCTTCGACGGCTCGTTTTCCCTGAGCGTCGCCGCCAAGACCAACCTTTCACTCTCCGCGTCGCGCAACTTTAGCGTCAGCGCAGCCGGAGAATCGCTCGAGAACAGCTCCTACTCGTTGAGCGTGGCCTCCGATCCGACCCTGCAATGGAAACTCGCGGGCGGGGTGAGCTATCGCGGCGTGGATTACGGCTCGGGCGCCCGGACCTTCCTGGGAAACAGCGCGCCGGCGTTGAACGCGGGCCGCTTTGACAACTACTGGGAGTTCAGCGCCAGCGCGTCTTACGTCATCACGTCGTGGATGAACACCAGCGTGTCTTTGTCTCGCCAGCAGAACGGCACCAACCTCGCTCCAAGGCCCTCAACCGAGAGCCCCGCCTACGCCAACACCATTCTCAGCCTGATGCTGGGTTTCCAATACTGATGCACCTCGCGTTAAGCCCGTTTCCTTTTGGCGCCGCCCGTGCTCTGCGCCGGGCCGTCTTGGCGCTCGTCGCCTGCGCGGCGCTGGGCGTGTCCGTCCTGCCGATCCCGGCCGCCGCGCCGACGACCGCCGCCCGCGCCCCTTTTTACCGGCTCCGTCCGATGGACCTGATCCGCATCCAGTTTTTTCAAGAGACGGAACTCGACCGCGAACTGCGCGTCTCGCAGGACCACAAGATCGTCCTGGCCTTGGTCGGCCCCGTGGACATCAGGGATCGCACCGTCCGCGAGACGGAGATCCTCGTCGCCGACCTTTACCGTAAGGACTACCTCGTCAACCCCCAGGTCAATATCACGATCGTCGAGTATTCCCAGAATTCCGTCACCGTGTTGGGCGCCGTCGGCAATCCCGGAACCGTGGTCATCCCGCCCGAGCGGACGCTCACCATGCTCGACGTGATCGCGCGGTCCGGCGGCTTCTCCCGGCTGGCGAATCAAAAAAACGTGAGCCTCACGCGCAACCTGCCCGACGGTCGCACCGCCAATTTCACCATCAACGCCGAGCAGATGATGACAGGCGACAAGGACAACCAGTGGACCGTCAAGGACGGCGACATCATTTCCGTGCCGGAACGACTCCTATGAAAGTGTTCAACCGCATAACCGCGTCTACCCGCGACAGCCACCGCCACGCATGACCCCGTCAGCCGAGATCGACGACGAGGACGACAGCGGCCCCGAGGCCGGCCTGAATTTCCGCCATTACCTGCTGATGCTTCTGGAGCGGAAGTGGTATGCGCTCGCGGTTTTTCTCATCAGCATGATCGCCGTCGCGATCTACACCTATTTGGCCACCCCGATCTATAGCGGCGTGGTCACCATCCAAGTGCTCAAGCGCGGTTCCCAGGTGATCCGTTCGGCGGACGTGGTGGACACCATGATCGCCAGCGAATCGGATTTTAACACGCAGATCAAAGTCTTGGAAAGTCTCGCGCTGGCCCAGAGCGTCGAGGCCCGGCTCACGCCCGACGAGGTCAAGTTGCTTGTGAATACCGGCAAACCCGGCGCCGAGCCGCCCAGCCCCGTTTCCGTGATCTTCTCCGGCCGGCGCGTGATTCCGCAGCGCATGACGCTCGTCCTCAACATCCAGTTCCAGCACCCGAATCCCAAAATGGCCGCCCGCATCGCGAACCTCTACGCGAGCGAATACATCGCCTACAACTCCCGCCTGCGCACCGACGAGTCTCTCCGCGCCGTGGACGAGCTCAAAGATCGCGCCGAGCAACAACGCAAGCGCGTGGACGAGCTCGCCAACGCCATGCAAACCTTCCGCCAGCGCGGAAACCTCCTCTCGCTGATGCAGAGCAAGGATATCGTCACCGATAAGCTCAAATCCCTCAGCGGCATGGCCACCCAGACCGACGCCCGCCTGAAGGAGGCCGAGGTGCGCTGGAACCAGGTGCAGGAGTGGACCAAGTCCGATCGCGACCTCGCTGAACTCCCCTTCGTGGCCAACCAGTCCAAGGTCAGCCAGCTCATCCTCCAGCTCACCCCGCAGAAACTTGCCGTGACGCAGTTGCGCGACCGCTACAAGGACAAGCACCCCCGCCTCATCGAGGCCGTGAACGCCCTCGCGCAAACGACGATCGAGCTCCGCATCGCGCTCGCCACCGCCGCCTCCTCCATCAAGTCCGAATACGAGAACGCCGTCCAAAACGATGCGGCCTCGCGCAAGGCCCTCGCCGCGCAGGAGGAGAAATCACTCGAGTTGGACAAGTCCTCCGTCGAATACGACAATCTGAACCGCGACTTCCGCGTAAACGAGCAACTCTTGGAATCCATCCTCTCGCGCATGCGCGAGGCGTCGGTCACCGGCACGATCGAGACCGACAGCGCCCGCATCATCGACCGCGCCTTCGAACCGGGCGCCCCCGTTTCCCCCAAGGTCGGATCCAACCTCGCCATGGGCGCCCTCGGCGGTCTCGCCCTCGGCATCGTCTTCGCGATCTTTCTCTCCGCCATCAACGACCGCGTGCGCACCCTTTTCGACGTGGAGAAACTCGTCGACCTGCCTCTCATCGGCATCATCCCCAAGGTTGATCGCCTCGAGCCGCCCGACAAGGCCCAGATTGTCGCCAACGGCACGGACCGGCCCGTGATCGAGGCGTTCCTCTCGTTGTATTCCAACCTCCGCATCGACGAGGAGAGCCGCAACGCCAAGCTCCTGCTCGTCACCAGCACGCTGCCCGGCGAGGGCAAATCGTTTGTCGCCACGAATCTGGCTCTCACGTTCGCCTCCCAAGGCCAGCGCACCGTCATCGTCGACTGCGACCTGCGAAAACCCAACGTGCAGCGCCTCTTCCGCCTGCCCAATACCCAGGGCCTCGTCGGCTACTGCCTCGAGGGCGCGCCTCTCGACGACATCATCGTCAAAAACACCCAGCCCAATCTCGACGTCATCATCGTGGGCGGCCGGGCCAAGAATCCGATCCATCTGCTGAACGGGAAGGAATTCGAGCGTCTCACCACCGAGCTCGCCCAGCGTTACGACCGGGTGATCTTCGACTCCCCTCCCCTCGGCGCCGTCAGCGACGCCCTGAATATCCTCCCGCTCATGGACGGCGCGATCTACACCATCCGCTACAACACGGTGAAACGCACGATGGCCCAGTCCTGCGTCAAACGGCTCTTGGCGGCGAACGTTCCTATCTTCGGCGCGGTCATGAACGCGATGACCGCCGGCTCGGCGGCCGCCTACTACGGCGAAAATAAAAAGCTCTTCAAAGACTACTACGTCGTCGACGGCGTTTCCGGCTCGGGATCGCGCTGAGAGCGCGCATCCCGGCGGCCGGAGATAATTGGACTCGCAGGCTTTTCTGTAGAACCGACCGCAGGCCGGTTTTTACCTCCGGGCAAAGCCCGACCAGCGGTCGGGCCTACGGTAAGAATATCACCGGATGCGGGTATCAGTGCGGCATGCCTGCGCCGCCTCGAGCCATCGGACCCGATTCGGAAGTCGGCGGTTTCCCGCCGCTCCGCTCCGCGAAACTCGCCCGCATCCGGCCGGCCCCCAACAGCGCCAAAACCGTCATGCCCAACATGAGCGCATAGCCGCTCGTCTCGGGAATCGGACTGTAGGCGTAGTCCACTTCGAGTGTCATCGTCACGTCGCTCGTGCCCAGCCCGGCGAAATCGGCCGCGCCGCCAAAGATGGCGTTCGCCAGCGCCGCCGCGGAAAAATCGATCAAGCCCGCGCCCGTAAAATCGGCCAGCATCGCCGCCCCCGTTTCCAGCCGGGTATCGGTCCGCGCGATGGCCTGGTTGAAACTGAAGCCCGACGGGCCCGCGAAATCCGCGCGTCCGTCAAACGACGCGAGGTTTCCTGCCCCGGCCGCAACGGCCGGAGCCGGTGCGAAGAACAATGCGCCTGCGCCCTTTGCGAGGGTCAGCGATGTTGTCAGCGCGTAACTGTAGGCCGTGGCTGAGGCGCCGCGATTTTTGCCGCGGACAATTTGGGAAATCTGCGCGGTGAGCGTAAGGCGCACGCTGGTCAGCGTGCCGAGGCTCGCGTCGAAGGCGGGGATCTGCAGGCGCTGGGCCGGGCCGGCGGGAAAGCCGGATGAAAACGAGACGGTCGGTGTCGAGGCCAGATAGGAGATCACCTGCTGGGCGGAAGCCGGCGCGAGTGGGATCAATGCGAAGAAAATCAGGCAGGAAATGCGGAGTTTCATAGGAGGTGTGACGAGTGGGAACGCTGTCGCCTGATCTATCGTCACCCGCCGCGCCGGCTTGAACCTAGATTCCGCAATTGAACCACGAAGAATCTAAGAACTCCGCAGTTCCTCGGCGCGGAGAATTCTCCCACGCGTTCCGCACCCGCGGGGCGATACCAACGGCACGCAATTTTTGGACGTTGGGTGAATCGAGGTAGAGCCGGGACCTCCGGGCCCGGCCGGGCCGGAGGGGGCACGGCGTTCCGGTTTGGGTCGTAACTCGCGGAACCCGTAGGCCGCGAGCTCGCTCGCGCTCAAGCAGCGCCAGCAAGCTGGCAGCCTACACTTGCGGAACCAAACCGGATAGCCGTGGGAAGGGGGACGCCGACCGATCCCGTCGGGCCCGGAGGTCTCGACGCCACCTTGAAAAGTCCGGATTTTATCGGCTGTTGGTCTCAGCCCCTTTAATGAACCTCTCGTTTGTCGGGTCTTGATTCGCGTGGTTTCGCACCATTTGCGGGCCCCTTCGCCCGCGCCGCGCTCAGAACCGCAGTTCCGAACCGGCGCGCACTTCGATCGCCTGCGTGGTGGCCGTCTTCGCTTCCGCGACGACCCGCAGATAGGCCGTCAGCCGCGAGCCGAAGGTCACGTCGAAGCCGAGGCTCGCGACCACCCCGTCACGTTTCTGATCGCCGGACGCGGTCTGGTTCAGACCGAGGGCGCTCGCCGCCGCAGTCTGCGTGAAGTCCGCTCCGGGCAGCGTGAAGGGGCTGCCGCCGATCTCCGCGATGACCGTCTGCCGCGCCGTGCGGAACTCGTGCCGCCAGGCCACGTCGATGCGGGGCGTGAAGCTGATTTCTTCGCCCGCGAAGGGGAACGCCACCGTGAGGCCCGCGCGCGAGGCCAGCGAATCGCGGGACTGGTCGAGCACTTTGAGATTGGCCTGCTTCGCGCCGGTCTCGGTCGCCGTATCGGTCGCCCAACGCACATATTGGCCTCCGGCATACGGCGTGAGCTTGGCGCGGCCCAACTGGAAGGTGTAGCCCGAGCGCACGCTCGCGTAGGCGTCGCGGCTCTTCGTCGCGATGTCGGCCACGCCGGCGTAGCCGGGCACTGCGACGACGCGGCGGCCGTCGAGGTCGGCATGCGAACCGCCCGCCACGGCGTCCACATACCACGGCGCGAGATCGTAGCGGGCGTAGACGGCGCCGGTGAAGCGCTTGGCGTCGGTCGCGCTGCCGTTCTCGTCGAGATCGAGTTTCTCGGCCGTGTAGCCGAAGACCGCGCCGACTTGCAGGTCGGGGGTCACGCGGGCGTCGCCGCCGATCATGATCCCGTTGGCCCCGGCCTTGGCCTTGGTCTTTTCCGACGTGGCGTCGAACTTGGAATCGCGGCGGACCACCTCGGTCCAGAGGCCGGCCTTCGGCTCGCGCGTGAGCTGGTCCATGCGTTGCTCGACGACACGGATGTTGGCCCCCGTGTTGTAAACCGCCTGCTCGAACCAGCGCTCATAGCGCTGCGGCGAGAGCTGGGTGAGCGCGTCGCCCACCCTGGCGGTGGTGGGCAGGGCGTTGAGCGCTTTTTGCAGATCGGGAATCGCCTTGAGCTTGATCGCCCCGTCGATGCCGTCGCCCACGGCCTTCTGGTTGCCGGTGAGATGGGTGATGTTGGCGAAGGGCAACTGGGTCATGCTCAGCTTCACGTCCTTCGCGCCGTAGAGCGCCTCGAATTTCAACATGGGCGAGAGGTTGCCCCACGGCGAAACCAGCGTGGTGAACGTGCCCGTGCGCGTCCCCGTGGCCTCGATGATGCCGAAGGTCTGGCCGGCGTCGGGCACGAAACCGTTGAGGCCCGAGACGGTAAGCGAACCGGCGAGGGTGGCGTTGCCGTCCACGACGAGCTTGTCGAAGGACGTGGCCGACGCCAGCTCGGCGGCGAAGTTGCCGGTGGCGCCCTGCGTGTAGTTGCCGGTGACGGTGATCGTGCCGGGGCTGGCGCCGGGGCTGAGCGTGCCGTTGTTCACGAGCGCGCCGCGGACGCCGCCGTTGCCGGTGAGGAAGGCGCCCGAGGCGATCGTGGCCGCCGCGAGATTGCCGCCGTCGAGGCGGATCGCGCCCTGGCTGACGGTGGTCGCGCCGGTGTAGGCGGTGTTCGCCCCGGAGACGCGCAGTTCGCCGGTGCCCGTCTTGGTCAGCGCGCCCGTGCCGGTAAGCACGCCCGACGCCACCACGAGATTCGCGCCGGTGTCGATCGTGCTGGCGGCGGTGACGTTGATCGTGCGGCCGGTCGTGACCGCGCCGCCCGCGCGCAGCGTGCCGCCGCCGAGGGTGATCGCGCCGTTGGCCGCGCCGAGGGCGTTGTTGTCGGAGACCTGGAGCACCCCGGCGGTGACGGTCGTGCCGCCCGCGAAGGAGTTGACGCCGCCGAGGGTGGTCGTGCCCGCGCCGGTCTGGCGGAACGCGCCGGAGCCGCTGATCACGCCGTTGAGGGCGAGGGCGTCGCTGCGGTTGATCGCGAGGGTGCCGTTGTTGACGACGTTGCCCGCGAGGCTGCCGGTCGTTCCGCCCGAGCCGATCTGGAGCGTGCCGGCATTGATCGTGGTGCCGCCGGTGTGGGTGCTGACGCCGGTGAGGGTCGTGGTGCCGGTGCCGGATTGCACGAGAGAACCGGTGCCG
>Ga0105049_10011481_pt1 | contig 10149 bp, 6 predicted proteins | sample MAT06_FD_78087 | JGI IMG/M metagenome (GOLD analysis project Ga0105049, IMG submission 78087) | Freshwater microbial communities from Lake Fryxell liftoff mats and glacier meltwater in Antarctica - MAT-06 | ecosystem: Environmental > Aquatic > Freshwater > Ice > Liftoff microbial mat | place... | reverse complement strand
GTTACAATTTGACTTTGAATTCTGTCTTTTAGTGGCGTTACAATGCTCCCGCGATTGGTGTAATCTTCAGGATTTGCAGTAAATACAAATTGAATGTCTAAAGGCAAACGCAAACGGAAACCACGGATTTGTATGTCGCCCTCTTGCAAAATATTGAACAATGCAACTTGAATGCGGGCTTGTAAATCGGGCAACTCATTGATGATAAATAAGCAACGGTTTGATCTTGGAATTAATCCAAAGTGAATGGCACGTTCGTCTGCATAAGAAATTTTGAGGTTAGCAGCTTTTATGGGGTCAATATCGCCAATTAAGTCGGCAACGGTAACGTCTGGAGTTGCTAATTTTTCTACAAACCTTTCATTTTTGTGCAACCAAGCAATGGGTGTTGCATCACCTAAAATTTCGAGCTGGTGGCGCGCATGAAACGAAATAGGGTGGAAGGGATCGTCGTTAATTTCTGAACCTTCTACAAATGGAATGTACTCATCGAGTAGCTCTGTCATTTGGCGCGCAATACGTGTTTTTGCTTGTCCACGTAAGCCTAGCAAATTTATGTTGTGTCTGGAGAGAATCGCGCGTTGTAAATCGGGCATTACTGTTTTTTCATACCCAACAATTCCCTTGAAAATGTTGGTTTTGTTTTTTAATGCAGCAATTAGGTTGTCGCGCAACTCATCTTTTATAGTTTTTGTAACGTATTTGGCCGCTTTTAACTCGCCGAAGGTTTTTATTTTTAATAAAGGATTCATGTTCTTATTTCGTTTTTTTAATTCTATTGCGTTCGTAATCTGCGAAAATAATGTCGCCCAAGCCTTCTAAGCCTGTGTAAAAAGCACGTCCACCGTTTGTTTCAGTGAATTCTTCTACAAAGCTTTGCAGCCACTGATCGCTTGCAAGCATAAAGGTGGTTATTGGAATGCGCATTCTTCTGCATTGTGCAGCCAATGCTAATGTTTTATTTACAATTTTACGGTCAAGGCCATTGCTGTTTTTGTAATACTGGTCGCCTTCTTTTAAGCAAGTTGGTTTTCCATCAGTAATCATGAAAATTTGTTTGTTGGGTGTTTTTCTTCTTCTCAACAAATCTATTGCTAACTCTAAACCCGCAACTGTATTGGTGTGAAATGGACCAACTTGCAAATAAGGAATATCTGTTACTTTAATTTGCCAAGCATCGTTTCCAAAAACAATAACATCTAATGTATCTTTTGGATATTTTATTTTAATGAGTTCTGATAATGCTAAGGCAACTTTTTTGGCAGGTGTAATTCTATCTTCTCCATACAAAATCATGGAATGCGAAATGTCAATCATCAACACCGTAGAAGTTTGCGTTCTGTATTCTTGTTGATACACCTCTAAATCTCCTTCTTCTAATCTAAAATCTGCTGTTCCGTGATTCACTTGAGCGTTTCGTATAGAATCGGTTAAAGATATGGACTCAATTGGGTCACCAAATTCGTAGGCACGTTTATCCATACTGGTTTCGTCACCTTGGCCATTAAATTTTGTGGTGTGGTTTCCACGTTTGCCTTTTTTAAGTTTCCCAAAGATTTTGTTTAAGGAATCGCGTCTAATTTCACGCTCAATTTTAGGACTCATTTGCAATTGCTGCTCATCGTCTTCTTTGATGTAGCCCTTCTTCTTTAGCTCCTCAATAAAATCTGCCATACCATACTCGTCTGTTGTGAGGTTGTATTGGCGATCGAGGTGATTCATCCAGTCTAAAGCTTCGGGCAAGTTACCACTGGTGTGCAACAATACCTCTTTAAAAATATCCAATAAACGCTCAAACGGCGGCTTTTCTTTATCGGGTTCGTACTTAGAAAAACGAAATCCTTCCATAGGTTTAATTAACGCTTAAACGCACTGCTTGTTTAAACACGCATGTTGGTTCTTTTCATCAAATAAGGAAGTAAAATCTGAGAATATCCTTTGTTTATGTCGGCTTCAACAAAGTCAATATGATATTGGGCGCATCTCAATTTTAATTCCTGAGTAAATTCTTGTATGTGTTGCAGGTATTTTTCTTTTACTTGCTGTGGTTGAAGCTTTATTTCTTCCCCACTTTCCATATCAACGAATTTATAAGGACGGTTATCGTAATCGAAATTCAACTCTTTTTCTTTATCTGTTACATGAAAAAGGATGACTTCGTGTTTGTTATGTTTCAAATGTTGCAAGGCTGCAAATATCTGGTCGGTATCTGTTCCATTGTCGAACATATCGCTAAAAATGACTACCAAACTGCGTTTGTGCACTGCTTCTGCAATGATGTGCAACGATTTTGCAGCATTGGTTACTCCTTGTTTTTGGTCCCAAGGTGTATCCATCATTTTTTCTAATTCTGCATAGAGCATTGCCATGTGCACACCAGCAGATCTTGCAGGAGTTTGAATTTCTAAATCGTCAGAAAAAACGCTCAAACCCGTTGCATCTCTTTGTTTGTTGAGCATGTAAACCAGTGAAGCTGCAGCTTTTGCAGAGAAACTCAGTTTGCTATCTACATTTTTTGATTTTGCATCGAGCGGAAAGTACATGGAAGCAGAGCGGTCAATGACTATCTGGCAGCGCAAATTTGTTTCTTCTTCAAACCGTTTTACAAACAATTTGTCAGTTTTACCATACAACCTCCAATCAATGTAGCGTATTGCTTCGCCTTGGTTGTATTGTCTGTATTCAGCAAATTCGACCGAAAATCCATGAAAAGGACTTTTGTGTAAACCGGTAATAAAACCTTCTACTACTTGTCGGGCCATCAATTCGAGGTGACCATATTGTTGAAGTTCTTGGCGATTTATGGGCATAGGTAAATAAATAAAAAAACACAGAATGGTTAATCCTGTGTTTTATAAATTAGTGTTGTTCAAAGAGGTTAAGAAGCCATTTGTGCATTTAACTTTCCAGCTAAAATATTCTTAGGAACTGCACCAACTTGTTTGTCAACTACTTCACCATTTAAAAAAATCAATAAAGTTGGAATGTTACGAATTCCGTATTTCAAAGAAATTTCAGGATTGCTGTCAACATCAACTTTTCCAACTACTGCTTTTCCTTCAAAGTCGTTAGAAAGTTCTTCTACAATTGGTCCAACAACGCGACACGGGCCGCACCATTCTGCCCAAAAGTCAACAAGTACTGGTTTATCTGATTTAAGGACAAGCTCCTCGAAATTTGCATCTGTGATTTGTAAAGCCATGATTATAATTTTTTTTAACTGCATTTCAAAGATAAGACCATCCATTTTAAACTGACAGCTTGTCTTAAATGATTATCAACATAACGCGTTCATAAATCAATTGTTTTGTTCTTCTTCTGTCGTTTCGGTCTCTATACCAATTTCGGGAAGTATCTTTCTACTTTCGGCAGATGGCAAGGCTTGCACATCGCGCAATTTTCTATTGATGGCGTTGGTGCGTTTCCCAATCAATTCGTCTAAGGTGCTTCCAGCGGTGGTAATATTTTTTTGTGCTTTTTCCAGCATGCCACCAAATTTTTCGAATTCCGTTTTTACAGCACCCAAAATTGTCCACACTTCACTGCTTCGTTGTTGCAATGCCAATGTTCTAAAACCCATTTGCAAGCTGTTTAAAATCGCTGCAAGTGTTGTTGGTCCTGTTACAGCAACTTTAAACTCCCGCTGCAATTGTTCTAATAAATGCGAGCGTCTTATTACTTCCGCATAAATACCTTCGAAAGGCAAAAACATGATAGCAAAGTCAGTAGTATTTGGCGGATCAATGTATTTGTCTCTAATGTCTTTCGCCATTTTTTTGATAGTATTTTCTAGGTTTTTGTTTCCCATTTCAATGAGTGCAACATCGCCACTTTCGTAAGCTTCTTGCATTTGTTCGTAAGCATCTTTTGGGAATTTAGCATCAATGGGCAACCATACTACATTTTTATCATCGTCTCTTCCGGGCAATTTTATGGCAAACTCTACCGATTCAGAAGCTCCTTTTTTGGTTTTAACGTTGGCTTCATATTGATCAGGAGCGAGAATCGTTTCCAGCAGCATTTCTAGTTGTATTTCTCCTAAACCACCTCTGTTTTTTACATTTCCAAGGACCTTTTTTAAACCGCCCACATCTTGCGCTAAGGTTTTCATTTCTCCTAAACCCAATTGCACCGCTTCTAATTGTTTACCAACGGTTTCAAAACTTTGACCAATGCGTTCGCTGAGTGTTTTTTGTAGTTTTTCATCCACCGTTTCCCGCATTTGTTCCAGTTTTTTCTCGGTCGCTTCTATCAATTTAACTTGCCTTTCATCAATCTGAGAAAACTTCTCTTTTTGAAGTTCATTAATGGCTTTAATGTTTTTGTCTAACGTATCCTGAAATTCTCTAAAACGCTGTATGGTATTTTCTCTATTCAGATGCGCATCTTGCTTAAATTGTTCTTTAATGCCGGTTAGTTGCAGCTCCATTTTTTGAATCAATTTTTCCAGTTTTTCGGCATTACTCTCAGAAAACTGAAAAATGTTTTTGGCAATATCTTCTCTATTTTCCTTTGCAATTTTTGATGTTTCTTCCCGATTCATTTTGAAATCTTCCTTTACGCTACTTTCTAAGCGCATCAATTGTTGACTAATTGCATTCAGTTTTTCTTCTTGTTGTGGATTTCCCTTGTTTTTCTTCAATAATATTAAAACAATGAAAACAGTATTTATAATGCAGATGGCAGCAAGAAGGTAAAGCATATTTAAGCAAAAAAGAGTTGGCTAAAAGTAGGTATTTATGGGTGGATTGATGAAGTTAAATTTTTTGTCAATTAATACTTTTCCAATAATTAATGCAATTTTAGTTTAAATGCTCAGCATTCAAATTGATAGTATACTTTTTATTTGAAGCGGATTGAATTTTGGATTTATTTTATTTCTATTTTCGCTGAAAAATTATAGAAATGAAAAAAGGGGACATTTTAGGATTCTTAATGTTGATAGTGATTGGCATGAATACCTCCATTGCGCAAACAAATGAAAACAGAGTAGAATTTGATTTAGAAGAAGATTATTCTGATTTTTTCGTTGTTCCGTTAAATAAAAACGGTGTTTTATTGGCTAGTTTTGGAGAGAAGGAAGATGGCAAGATTCCATTGAAAATGATTTGGTATTCTGTTGAAATGGAGAAGTTGAATGAGGAGATTAAAATGGTGCCCAAAAAATATGAATTTGCAGGAAGATATACGGGTGAAGATGCGAGTTATATTTTGTTTTATGAATATAAAGAAGGAAAGTTTATTTGCTATAAGATGGCATTTGATAAAACGGAGAGTGAGGAAATTGTTGGGCCAATGGCAGAAGATATGTACTTTTTTAATTTTGTGGTGAAAGGAAACAAGCTATTTTCATTGCTGTATGATAAGAAAGAAGCCATAGTTTCTTGCGTAAATTTAGACGATGGAAGTGAAACCCATTTTGCATTGCACACAGATAAATCTAAAGTAGAAGCAAGAAGCCTTGAACTTATAGAAAATGAAGTACATGTTTTTTATGTTTCCAAAGAAAATAAAGTCTATAAGAACTTAATTGTTAGGATAAATTTGGAGGGAGAACGGATTGGTAAAGACATATTAATTGTAGGAAAAGGTGAAGATTATGTATTGAGCACTACTACAACGATTTTAGATGAAACGAACTATTTTGTAGCAGCAGCTTATGGCAATAATGATGTTTCTGCCTCAGGTTTTCAAATAAGTATGTACAATGATGGCGGCAATAAAGCGTCTTATACTAATTATTATAACTTCCTTGACTTTGAGCATTTTACGGATTACTTGTCAGAAAGAGCAAAAGCTAAAATAGAGAGGAAACAAGAAAAAGCTGATAAGAAAGGGAAGGAATTAGAATTAAACTATTTGATGAAGATGCACCAATTAAAGAAATTGAAAGATGGATCACACGTTTTAATAGGTGAGTTTTTTTACCCAACCTACAGGACAGAATATTACACTACAATGGTAAATGGTAGAAGCCAAACAAGCACGAGACAAGTATTTGACGGTTACCAGTATACGCATGCACTAGTAACAGCATTTGATGCGGAAGGGAAAAAATTATGGGATAATATTTTTGAAATGAATTTATCGCAAAAGCCCTATTATGCTAGAAAATTTATTAGAACGAATATTGAGGATAACACGGTGAACTGCATGTACGCAAATTATAATAGTATAAAATCTATTTCTTTTGAGAATGGTGCAGTAGTGAAAGAAAATACAAGCGAAGAAATAAAAGAAAATACGGAAACAGAGAAACTAAAATCTGCGACTGGCATTGATGCTACTTATTGGTACGACAACAATTATATAATTACTGGTTACCAAAAAATAGTAGATAAAGAAGCGAAAAGCGGTAAACGCAAAAGACGTATTTTCTTTATGGAGAAAACAGGGTTGAAGCGAGACTAGTATTATAAATTGCTAGCCAATGTGCATTTAATGTTAGGCGCAACTCATTACGCATCAAAGGTAAAGGACTAAATATTTATGTACTTTTAATGTTTTTAATAATTAAATAAATGAAATTAGCCCTCATAGCATTTCTAATACTCTTTTCTAAATCAGCATTTGGTCAATTAAGCTCTGGCTATGATATTTCCAAGCAAATGGCAAGAAACGTAGTTGATGTTTGTTTTGCCGACTTAAATGGCGATGGACTTGAAGATATTATTGCAGCGGGCGGACAAGGTTGTGAAACAACTTTAGATTATCCAAATTGTAGTATTGGAAGAGAAAAAATTTGTTGGTTTAAAAACCTTGGAAATAATGATTACTCTCAAAGAATCGACTTATCTATTGAAAAATATGGCGCAACTAAGGTTGAAGTAGATGATTTTGATGGTGACGGTGATTTGGATATTTTCTTCTCAGATTACGAATTTTTTGAAACTCCATTTCCCTATTTTATATTTTACTTTAACTGTGGTCTGTATATTCTGGTGAACAATGGTGATGGGGATTTTTCTGAAAAAATACCGATTCTTGAAAATTATAATTCTCCGTTAAATTTTTTATTAACAGATGCTAATTTTGATAATAAAAAAGATATTATTTTAAGAACAAGAGTTTTAAAGAATGATACGCTCTTTCCTCATAAAGTTATATTCAATACAGAAGGAAATTTTACGCAATTTGAAGATTTGCCAATTATCAATAATTTAATTATTGATGATATTTCTTTGAATGTTGCTGATTCTTCCGTTTCAATTGCTTGCATTACCAATAACAACGGAAATGATAGTGTGTTGATTTACACTAAAAATCAAGATACAATATTATTAGATCAGGTGTATTTTGTAGATGAGAACTTGTCGAAAGCCGAATTTTTTGACATAACAAATGATGGAAAAGAAGATTTGATATATACTGTATTTCCATCAAGTTTTTATTATTCTGAAAGGATGGTAAATCAAACATGGTCTATTCCTTCTTTATTTCTTCAGAATAATGGAACTACAAACAGTTTCCGGTTTTTTAAAAATGAATTAAATGAAAATTTTCTTGTTACAGTTAACACTGCGGAAGTAAAAGTTATAAGATTTGACGATGATATTAGTTACAATACAATTGACAGTGTTTTATTTTATATTATTGGAGGTGGTGTTTCCGAAGTAAGTTACGAAGAAGAGTTTAATAAAATTAGTATAGCCATAACTTTACAATCTGACGCAATACGTTTACTACTTTTCGAAAACGAACAGTTTAAGGATACTACTGTTTTATTAGCATTAGAAAATTCGCGAGGCACTTTTTATGCCTTAGAAGACTTAAATTCAGATGAATTGATAGATGTAATTTTAAATAGAGGTTTTTGGTACCAAAATTTAGGAAATGATTCATTTAGCGTTCTTAAATTTCTGCCTAATTTACCTAATTATACAAACCAGTTCCCATTTTTTTCTGATTTAAACCAAGATGGGTTTAATGATATTATTTTTACAGATTCACTTGGCGCGCACTTCTCTTATGGGAATATTAATTTTGATTTTTCGTTAATAAATGACATATCAATAATCTTACTAGAAAACGAAGATAGTAGCAAGTACTTAGCCTACATAGATTTAGATAATAATAATACAAAAGAATTGCTTGTAGTGAGTTATATCATGAACGCATTTACTAATGAAATTCAAGGAACTATAATACGTGTTTACAGCTATAATTTACAAATTCAACAATTTAATTTTCTTAACCAATCAGTTTTTCCTAATACGTACTTAAGTAATTATTTAAATTACAATCAATTAAATAGCTTTTCGTCTCTAAATCTATTTTCTGCACGAATTGGATATGGAAACTTAATTAAATTAGTAAATGCCGGTGACTTTTCTTTTACGCTTGATTCATTACCTGGCAACTACAGTTTTTATTTTTTTAATGAAAACAATAATTATAATTATGAATTGAATGATGAATTTAGTATAGTAGATTTTAATAACGATGGTATTGAAGATGTAGTTTATTTGGGTAGTTCAACAGACGGCTGGACTCTATATGTTAATATTCTCCTAAGCAATCCTAATAATCAAACGTATGAAAATATAAATTTATACACTCTTGATTATTTCAGTTTAAGTAGTTTTGTGGCAATGACTTGCGCAGACATTAATTATGATGGATATTATGATATTTTAATTAATGGTCTTGATACTCCCAAATTATTTTACCTTGAAAACGAAGGTGACAACTTAAATTTTAACATGGTAATTATTGATTCAACTTATGGTGGATTCAAAAATATTGAAGCAAAAGATATGGATGGTGATAATGACTTTGATTTTATTTGTGGTGGAGGAAATAGAGATTATAGACTTGTTTATTACGCAAATAAAAAAGGGAAACCGGTAAACTCTGAATTTATAAATAAAGCAACAGAAATAAATGTTTGGGCATATCCAAATCCTACAGACAATGTCGTTACTATTAAATCAAATAGTACATTATCTCAATGTAGTATTTATGATATTTCAGGAAGGCAATTGATTGAATTTAACTTAAATAGTAATGAATTTACTTTAAATAGAGATTTATTAAACTCAGGAATAAATATTGTAAAGGTTGTTTTTAAAGAAACTCAAGAAATTAAGTATTTAAAAATATTTGCAAATTGAAAATCTTTTTTTTGGTTTTTTCTTTTTGATTACAAATTGTAAAGTTAACAGTCAAAATTATTGGAGTTTAAGGGCGATCTAAACAGAAGAGTTAACGATCTATTCGCAGACACATCAATTGAAGGTGATATTTACCCCAAAGAAAAAATCCGAAAAATTAATCAAGCCTTTTTCAATATTACAATTCAGATTTAATATTACTAGATTGCCGCGGCAGCGGGTGAAGCAAAGTAGCTCCTGTTTTCTGAAAGAAACAGGACTACTGCGTAACACGCGATGCCGAATTACGTAAAGCTACTTTTTGGCAGAAAGCAGTATGAGGCAGCCGCCCAAATAAAAGTCGAAAATTACTGTAAGGCGTTATTTCTTACATGTGTAAGCAAGCGCTTAATGCACTAAAACCTATATAGTAGAACACATGTACACTTGTAGTTATAAAACTGCTGCTAACGCATGGCATGAAATCTACTTTACACATTCTCTTTTATCTAATAGCTGCAACGATTATTTGGAGCAGTTCATCTTGCAAGGTGCATGTGCTGTTTCAGGACAAAGCAACCAAAGGAATTGTAGATTCTGTTACGTTTCTGGAAAGTCGTAAAGCGGAATATATTATTCGCAAAGACGATAAAGTAAACCTTAGTATTTGGAATCATGACGATTTAAGTGTTGGTTCATTATATGGTATTTACAATTCTAATGAGGTGTATGGAAAGTGGATCTTGGTAGACCAAAAAGGATTTGTGACCTTACCGCAAGTTGGGTTAGTAAATATTGAAGGGCTTACCATTTCTGAAGCAGAGAAGAAAGTAGCCGAAGAATACGCAAAATTTATAGTTTCGCCAGTTGTAAAATTGAAGATACTGAACCGGGAAATTAACATTCTTGGTGAGGTGAGAAATCCTGGAACGTTTACACTTGAAAAAGAACATGTTACGCTGCTGTCTATGTTGCCTAAAGCTGGTGCATTAGAGTTTTATGCAGATATGAAGCATGTGAAGCTATTACGGTTAGAAGGTGAAATTTACAAGTCGAT
>Ga0105049_10011480_pt1 | contig 10150 bp, 8 predicted proteins | sample MAT06_FD_78087 | JGI IMG/M metagenome (GOLD analysis project Ga0105049, IMG submission 78087) | Freshwater microbial communities from Lake Fryxell liftoff mats and glacier meltwater in Antarctica - MAT-06 | ecosystem: Environmental > Aquatic > Freshwater > Ice > Liftoff microbial mat | place... | reverse complement strand
GGCGGACATTGTCCCGCGCCTGATCGATCAGCAGGGCGTTGGCCTCGAAGTCGCGGCCCAGCAGGGCGGCCAGCCGCTTCAGCCGACCGGCGTCGCCGGGGTGTTCGGCGGGCAGGCGCAATGTGGTCTTGCCGTCGAGATCGAGGGTGAAGGCGACGCCTTCATGGGCCATGGCCTGACGCTTGATCTCTTCCGAGATGGCCATGGCCTCGGACCGCTCGGACTTCATGAATTTGAGCCGGGCGGGGGTGGCGTAGAACAGGTCGCGGACCTCGACCCGGGCACCGTGGGGACCGGGGAAACCGGCGGGGGCGACCGGACGCTGATCGCCGCCCTCGACGGTGATCGCGTGGGCGTCACCACCCTGACGGGGCCGGCTGGTGATCGTCAGCCGCGCGACCGAGCCGATCGAGGGCAGGGCCTCGCCGCGGAAGCCAAGCGTATGGATGCGCAACAGGTCGACGTCGCCCGCGTCGTCCGGCTCCAGCTTTGAGGTGGCGTGGCGCTCGACCGCCAGAGCCAGCTGGTCCGCCGCCATGCCGTGCCCGTCGTCGGCGATCAGGATGCGGGTCAGGCCGCCGCCGTCGGCCTGGACCTCTATGCGGGTGGCCCCGGCATCGAGCGCGTTCTCGACCAGCTCTTTGATGGCGCTGGCCGGGCGTTCGACCACCTCGCCGGCGGCGATGCGGTTGACGGTCTCGGGCGGGAGGCGACGGATCAGCATGGGATTCGCAACTATGGCCCTTTCCGGGGCCCGCAAGAAGGGCGGTTGGCTCGCTGGACTTCGCCTGACGCCATACGGCCGGTTTGGGATTGATAGGGACCGATTCACATGACCTAGTTTGATCTCAGGCCCGGACGGTAAGCCAGCCCCCGGGTCCGGTCGCGTCCAGAGATGTCCGTCATGTCGAACCCTGCCCCGACGCCCGCCGGTCATCCGATCCGGCTGTGGTTCGGCTTCATCGTGATGTGCGTCGGCATGTTCATGGCCATCCTCGACATCCAGGTGGTGGCGACGTCGCTGCCGACCATCCAGGCGGCGATCAGGGTGGCGCCGGACCAGATGAGCTGGGTCCAGACCTCCTATCTGATCGCCGAAGTGATCGCGATCCCGCTGACCGGCGTCCTGACCCGGGCGTTCACGATGCGGTGGCTGTTCGTCGTCTCGGTGACGGTGTTCAGCCTGGCCTCTTTGGGCTGCGCGCTCAGCCAGGATTTCGGGACGCTGATTTTCTGGCGGGTGATCCAGGGGTTCGCGGGCGGGACCCTGATCCCGGCGGTGTTCTCGGCCGTCTTCCTGCTGTTCCCCGAGCGGCGGCAGGGGGTGGCGACGACGATCGCGGGCGTGGTCGCCGTGCTGGCACCGACCGTCGGGCCGGTGGTCGGGGGCTGGATCACCCAGACGTGGTCGTGGCACTGGCTATTCCTGATCAATATCGGCCCGGGCGTCGTCTGTGCCCTGACGGCCGTCTATGTGCTGCCCCGGGCGCGGCCGGATCCGGGTCAGATCAGGCATCTGGATTTCATCGCCCTGGCCCTGATGGCGCTGGCGCTCGCGACGCTGGAGATCGCCCTGAAGGAGGCGCCGCAGCGGGGCTGGGCCTCGCCGCTGGTGCTGGGGCTGGGCGCGCTCAGCCTGGCCTCGGGCGTGGGCTTCGTGCGCCGCAGCCTGGGTCGCCGGGCGCCCGTGGTGGAGCTGCGGACGCTGAAGAACCGCAGCTTCGCGGTGGGGTGTATTCTCAGCTTCGTGCTGGGGATGGGGCTGTTCGGGTCGGTCTATCTGATGCCGGTGTTCCTGGCCTTCGTGCGGGGTCATGGGCCGCTGGTTATAGGATCCATCATGCTGGTGACCGGCTTGGCCCAGCTGGCGGCCGCGCCGGTGGCCGTAGTGCTGGAAAAGCGGGTCGATGCCCGGCTGCTGATCGGTTTCGGCTTCGCCCTGTTCGCGCTCGGACTGGGGATGAGCGCCTTCCAGACGGCCGAGACCGATTTCGACCAGATGCTGTGGCCACAGATCGTCAGGGGTTTGGCGATCATGCTGTGCCTGCTGCCGCCGACCCGGCTGGCGCTGGGCGATCTGGCCCCGGCGCAGGTGCCCGACGCCAGCGGCCTGTTCAACCTCATGCGCAATCTGGGCGGGGCCATCGGTCTGGCCTTGATCGACACCGTCATCTATGGCCGCGCGCCGGTTTTGGGGCGCGAGATCGTGGCGCGTCTGCAGGCCGGCGACACCGAGACCGCCCAGGCCCTGGGCATTCCGCTGGCACTATTCGCCAGCCGGGTCGGTCAGCCGATCGACGCGGCGACCACCGCCGCCCTGACGCCGCTGGTCGAGAAGCTGGCGCTGGTGCAGGCGATCAACGAGGCGTGGATGATGCTGGCCCTGTTGACGGTTCTGGCGCTGTGCACGGCGCCGTTCGCACGGCGGCGGTCGGGGGGTGCGCGGGAGGCGGGGTAGGGCGGCTTTGCCCCCGGAACCTACGCCTCGCCACGCTCCAGCCCGGCGATCGCCTCGACGATATCCTCGGCCTTCTTCGCCACCACGGCCTGGGCGTCGTAGAGACCGCGATTGTAGAAAAAGGGGCCGATCTCGCGGCCGAGGAAGTCGAGCAGCATTTCGGCGGGCAGGCCGGCGAGGTCGATCTCCAGCTCGTCGTGGAAATGGCTGCGTAGCTTCGCCGTGATGGCGGCGGTCTCTTCGCGGCTGAAGACGATGGGCTTCATCTCAGCTGACCTCCGCCAACGCTTCCTCCGCCGCCACCCATGCCGCTTCCGCCGCGTCGAGGTCAGACTGGGTCTTGGCCCGCGCGCGGGTCAGGCCTTCCAGGGCCTTGGGGTTGCTGACCGAGGCATTGGCCATGTCGTCGTCGATGCGGGAGATTTCCGATGTCAGCTGGGCCATCCGCTCTTCGGCCTTCTTCACGGCGTGACGCAGGGTCGAGGGAGAGGGGCCTGATTTCTTTTTGTTGCCCCTATTGTTCGCGCCCCCGCCCTTTGACGAAGTGGCGCTCGCTGCGTGAGGGGCGTTTGCGCCGACCGTCTCGTCATTGATCTGGCTCGGCTTCACCGCCGCTTGTTTGGCGCGGTCGAGGACGAAACGGGCATAGTCGTCCATGTCGCCGTCCCAGGGCTTGACCGAGCCGTCGGCGGCCAGCCACAGGCGGTCGGCGACCATCTCCATCAGCGAGCGGTCGTGGGTGATCAGGATCACGGCACCGGAATAGTCGTTCAGCGCGTCGAGCAGGGCCCGGCGGCTGTCGATGTCGAGGTGGTTGGTCGGTTCGTCGAGGATCAGGATGTGGGGCGCGTCCATCGCCACCTGATTGAGCAGCAGGCGTGCGCGCTCGCCGCCGGACAGGCTGGCGACCGTGGTTTCCTGTTTCTCGTAGCCGAGGCCCCATTGCGCCAGCTTGGATCGGCGCGCGCTCTCGGCGGCCTCGGGCATGGCGCGGCGGATGATTTCCAGCGGGGTGTCGGTCGGGTCCATGGCCTCGATCTGGTGCTGGTGGAACCAGCCCACCCGCATCTTGCGGTCGCGGTGCAATTCGCCATCGGAGACCTTCAGCGCCCCGGCGATCATCTTGGCGAAGGTCGACTTGCCCGCGCCGTTGACGCCCAGCAGGCCGATGCGGTCGTCGAGGTCCATGCGCAGGTTCAGGTTTCGCAGGATCGGCTTGCCGGTCTCATAGCCGACATTGGCCCGCTCCAGCCGGATCAGCGGCGGGGCCAGCGGGCGCGGCGGGGAGGGCAGGATGAAGGGGGCGACGCGCTCTTCGATGGTCGTGGCCACCGGCTGCATCTTGGCCAGACGCTTCATGCGCGACTGGGCCTGGGCGGCCTTGGAGGCCTTGGCCTTGAAGCGGTCGACGAAGGCCTGAAGGTGGGCGCGCTCGGCATCCTGCTTGGCCTTGGCCGACATCTGCAGCCGGGCCTTTTCGGCGCGGGCCTTTTCGAACTGGTCGTAGTTGCCGGTGTAGAGCGTCAGATTGCGGTTCGCGAGGTGCAGGATGTGGGTGCAGACCTCGTTCAGCATCTCGCGGTCGTGGGAGATGATCAGGGCCGTGTGCGGATATTTCTTGAGCCGGGCCTCAAGCCACAGGGCTCCTTCGAGGTCGAGATAGTTGGTTGGTTCGTCGAGCAGCAGCATGTCCGGCTCGGCGAACAGGGCTGCCGCCAGGGCGACGCGCATGCGCCAGCCGCCGGAGAATTCCGACATCGGCCGTTGCTGGTCGTCATGGTCGAAGCCCAGGCCAACGAGGATTTCGGCGGCGCGGGCCGGGGCGGCGTCGGCGTCGATCTCGATCAGACGGGTCCAGATCTCGCCCATCTCCTCGGGCTCGGCGGTCTCCAGCCGGCCCAATAGGCGGTGGCGCTCCTCGTCGGCCTCGAGGATGGTTTCGAGCACGCTGACGGGCGTGGCGGGGTGCTCCTGATCGACCGAGCCGATGCGGGCGGTCTTGGGCAGGCTGATCTCGTCGCCACCGGCGGCCAGTTCGCCGAGGATCAGTTTGAACAGGGTCGATTTGCCGATGCCGTTGCGGCCGACTAGCCCGACCTTGGCCCCGGGCGGCAGGGAAACGGAGGCGTCCTCGAGGAATTTGCGCCCCCAGGCATTGAAGGTCAGGTCGGTGATCTGGAGCATGAGGAGGGATTGACTTCGGAACTGGTCACTTCAATATGACTGGTCATGACACATGACCAGATCACGGGGGAGGTCGTCATAACGGCGACGGAGTTCAAGGCCAAGTGCCTTGAACTGCTGGATCGTGTGAACTCGGGCGAGGTGAAGAAGGTTCATATCACCAAGCGCGGCAAGGAAGTCGCGATTTTGACAGGGCCCGACGGCGCAGAAGAACAGCCGTGGGATCCCCAAAGCATGTTCGGATCGATGAAGGGGATGATGATCATCGACGCCAGCATTGATCTGACCCGCCCGATCTATGAGCAGGTGTTCGGCGAGTTGCCGTTTGATGATGCTGAACCTCTGGACTCGGCGGCGTGACGGACGGACTGCTGCTCGACACCCACGCCCTCATATGGATCGTGCACGGCGACGCCGTCGCCGGGCCGGCGCGTGAGGCGGTGATTTCAGCAGGGCGCAGCGGGGTGCTGTTCGTTTCCGCCGCGACCGCTTGGGAAATCGGGTTCCTGGCCTCGAAACCTTCGCTTTTGCGTATCATCGGACAAGACGCCAGGGCCTGGTTCTCGCGCGCGATCGACGCTACCGGGGCAGAAATCGTCGACCTAACCGCCGCCTTGCTTCTGGACCTTTCGGTCCTTCCCGAGCCGTTGCACCGCGACCCCGCCGATCGCATGATCATCGCCACGGCGCGCGCACGCGACCTGACTCTGGTGACCCGTGACCGCGCCATCCTCGACTATGCCGACGCTGGCCATGTCCGGGCCATCGCCTGTTGATCGGGACGGGTTGGAAAGCGGGTAGGCCGCCGCTATAAGCCCGCGACCTTCAAACCCCCCAACAAGAAGTCGCCCCTATGACCGAACGCACCTTCTCCATCATCAAGCCCGACGCCACGCGCCGCAACCTGACCGGCGCCGTCAATGCCGTGATCGAGGGCGCGGGCCTGCGTATCGTCGCCCAGCGCCGCGTGCATCTGACCGAAGCCCAGGCGAAGAAATTCTATGAAGTCCATGCCGAACGCCCGTTCTACGGCGAACTGGTCGGCCAGATGACCGCCGAGCCGGTCGTCGTCCAGGTGCTGGAAGGCCCCAACGCCGTCGCCGCCTACCGTGAAGTCATGGGCGCGACGAACCCGAAAGACGCCGCCGACGGCACCATCCGCAAGCTGTTCGCCCTGTCGATCGGCGAGAATTCGGTCCATGGTTCGGACTCGCTGGAGAACGCCGGAATCGAGATTGCCCAGTTCTTCACCGACGATCAGATCGTCGGCTGACGGACTTCAAGTCGTCGACGACCGCGTCTCGGGCGACACCTCGACAAGAAGAAGGCCCCGGCGGTTCCTCCCGCCGGGGCCTTTCCTGTTGCACCGTACGCCTACCTACCAGATGCGGGCGCGGGCCTCGGGGGCGAGGTACTGCTCGTCGCCGGGCTGGACGCCAAAGGCCGCATACCAGGCGTCGATGTTGCGTACCGTCGCGCCCGCCCGGTACCGGGCCGGAGCGTGGAGGTCGATGGCGACCTGCTGGCGCAGGGCCTCGTCGCGGATGTTTTCGCGCCAGACCTGGGCCCAGCCGAGGAAGACGCGCTGGTCGCCGGTCAGGCCGTTGATCACCGGGGCCGGACGACCCTCCAGCGACAGGTGATAGGCGTCCAGCGCCAGCATCAGACCGCCGAGGTCGGCGATGTTCTCGCCCATGGTCAGATCGCCGTTGACGGCTGTGCCGTCGAACGGGCTGAGCGCGGAATACTGGGCCCCCAGCACGGCAGCGCGGGCCTCGAATTTGGCGGCATCCTCGGCGGTCCACCAGTCGCGCAGAACGCCGTCGCCGTCGACCTTGCGGCCCTGGTCATCGAAGCCGTGGGTGATCTCGTGGCCGATGACCGCGCCGATACCGCCATAGTTCACCGCCGGATCGGCGTTGGGATCGAAGAAGGGCGCCTGCAGGATGGCGGCCGGGAAGACGATCTCGTTGCGTGGCGGGTTGTAGTAGGCGTTCACGGTCTGGGGCGTCATGCCCCACTCCAGAGGATCGACCGGACGGCTCAGCTTGCTGACGTTCCAGGCCCATTCGAAGGCCGCCGAGCTTGCGACGTTGCCGTACAGGTCGCCGGGCACCATGCGCAGCCCGTCATAGCTGCGCCATTGCTCGGGATAGCCGATCTTCACGCCAAAGCGGCTCATCTTGTACAGCGCCTGCTGGCGGGTTTCCGGGCCCATCCACTCCAGCCCCTCAATACGGGCGGTCATGGCGCGGCGCAGATTGCCGACCAATTCCTCCATCTGGACCTTGGACCCGGCCGGGAAGTGGCGCGAGACATATTCCTGGCCCAGCGACTCGCCCAGCGAGTTGTCCACCAGCTGGACGCCCCGCTTCCAGCGCGGCCGGTTCTCGGGCTGGCCGTTCAGGACCTTGCCGTAGAAGTCGAAATTGGCGTCGACGAAGGCCTGTGACAGATAGGGCGCGGCCTGGTCGATGACGTGGAAGGCCTGCCACGACTGCAGGGTCGCGACCGGCGTCTCGGCGAAGACGCGGGCCATGCCGGGGAAGGCGGTGTTGTTGGTGGCGATCAGGGTCGGGACCTGGGCCACGCCGGCGCCGTCGGCCCAGGCGGCCCAGTCGAAGCCCGGCGCGGCGGTCGCGAGGTCTGCCACGGTCGTCGGATTGTAGATCTTGTCGATCTGTCGGTTCTCGACCTGGGTCCAGTGCTGTTCGGCGATGCGGGTCTCGAAGGCGACGATGTCGGCGGCGGCGGCCTCGGCGTCGGGCCAGCCGCCCAAGGTCAGCGCTTGGGCGACATAAACCTGATAGGCGGCCTTCTGGGTCGCGAAACCGTCCTGCAGATAGTATTCGCGGTCGGGCAGGCCGAGACCGCCCTGACCGACATAGGCTGCGGTCCGGTCGGGCTGTTTCAGATCCTCGAAGGTGCCGATACCGAACAGGCTCGAGCCGAAACCACTCTGGGTGCGGCCCATCAGGGCCGCGATTTCAGTGCGGGTGTCGGCGGCGCGGACCTCGGCCAGATCGGCCTGAAGCGGACCGGTGCCCAGACGCTCGACTGTCGCCTCGTCCATGAAGCTGCCGTAGAAGGCACCGATGCGGGCGGCCTCGGGGCTGGAGGTCGGAGCGGCCGCGCTCTCCTCGATCAGGGCCTTCAGATTGTCCTGCGAGCGGTCGTAGAGCATGTCGAACACGCCGTAGGAGGTCTTGTCCCCGGGGATCGGCGTGGTCCGCAGATAGGTCCCGTTGGCGAACCGGTTGAAGTCGGTACCCGGGCGGACGGCGGTGTCCATGCCGCCAACGTCGAAGCCGAACGCGCCGATCTCGGCCTGGGTCGCGGACGGGATCTCGACGATCGGCGGGGCGGTCTGGGCCTGGACCATGCCGGCGGCGAGGGTGAGGACGGCGCTCGCCGCGCAGGCCATGAGACGAAGTCTGAGCATGAGAGCCACCGTTGAAGTGCGGCGGCACGCTGCCTCACGGTCTCGCTCCTGTCGCCGGAAAAGTCGTCAGACTACCAAGTTCTAATCCAGCGTGCGGCAGAAGGCGGCCAGGGCGCGGGGGTAGAGTTCGTGCTCCGCCGTCAGCACCCGTTGCGACAGGGAGGCGGGGGTGTCGTCGGCGAGGACCGGAATGCTGGATTGATCAAGGACGCGGCCCTCGTCCACGCCCTCGCTGACCAGATGTACCGAACAGCCGCCCTCGGCGTCGCGAGCGGCGAGGGCGCGGGCGTGGGTGTCGAGCCCCGGATATTTCGGCAACAGGCTTGGGTGGATGTTCAGCATCCGCCCGGCCCAAAGCCCCACCAGCCACGGCGTCAGGACCCGCATATAGCCGGCCAGGGCCACGACCTCGATGTCATGCGCCTCGAGCACGGCCTGAACGGCTCTCTCGTGCGCCTCGCGGTCGCGGCCGAAGGGGCCGTGTTCGACGACGGCCGTGGCCACGCCCTTGGTCTCCGCCACGGCCAGGCCGCCTGCATCCGCCTTGTTCGAGATCACGACGGCCACGTCGAAAGGCGCCGCCGCATCAGTGCCGGCGTCGATCAGGGCGGCCATGTTCGAGCCGGCACCGGAGATCAGCACGGCGACGCGAACGCAGCCGGGGCGGTTTGGGGGCATCAGTTCGCCGGGCGCGGGGCCGGGTCCCCGACCGAAACGAACGACCCCGCCGGTCCGGGAAACACCACGGGGCTCTCATAGCCGTCGTCGGAGACCGCCGAGACGCCGAAGAAGAAGTCGTCGATGACAATACCGGGCAGGACCAGTTCGCTCGCCGACCCGGCCCAGCGGCTGTGGGTCCACTGGGGTGCGGTGGTCGAACGCCACCAGACGCGATAGCCCGCCGCACCCGGAACCGCCTGCCATTTGATCGTGGTGTCGGGCTTGACCGCCCCTTCGATTGTCACGCCCAGCGGGCTGGCCGGCGCGTTGGCCAGGGCCGCCATCGAGACGATATTCAGACGCGCGACCTGGCCCAGGTAGTCGAAGTCCACGCCGTCGATGGTGTCGCCGTAGTGGACACCGCTCTCGATGCGGACGTCCTGGTGCTGGCGGTCATAGTTTTCGGCCCCTTCGGATATTCGCACGGCAGGGAAGCCGGCGCGCAGCATCTCGACCTGGTCGCCGCCGCGGCCGTAACGGTCGGTGCGATAGATCATCTCGACATCGAAATTGGTCAGGTAGCGGTCGGCCATGCCGTCCACGAACCGGGCCAGGTTGCGGGATGAGGAATCGACTTCGCCGCCGTTGTAGCGCCGCCGCTCTTCCTGAGCCTCGGTCTCAACGGTCTTGGTGCCTTCCGAGAACACGCGGACGCGGGTGGTGTCGCGCACACCGGACTGGCCCTCGGAGTTGCCGACGATGTCGTTGTTGAGATTGGCCTCGACCCGCCAGCCCTGCGCCCGGGCATAGTCGGCCAGAATCTTGCCGCCAAACAGGCCCTGTTCCTCGCCCGACAGCACGGCATAGACGAGGGTGGCGTCGAACCGGTGTCTGGACAGCACCCGCGCCGCCTCCAGCACCGCAGCCACACCCGAGGCGTCGTCATTGGCACCGGGGGCGTCGTCGGTGAAGTTCGCCACATCGGTGACCCTTGAATCGATATGGCCCGAGATGATGATGACCCGGTTCGGGTCGCCGGTGCCGCGCTGGATGGCGACCACATTCACGACCTCGGTCGGCGTCGGAATGCGCGCCGCCGTGATGGTGTCCGACGGGGTGACGATGGTCAGGCAACCGCCGCAGTCGCCGCTGATCTGCTCGAACTGCGCCTGGGCCCAGCGCCGCGCCGCGCCGATGCCGCGGGTGTCGGAGGCGGTCTCGGACATGGTGTGGCGGGTGCCGAAGCCGACCAGGGCGGTGATGTAGGACCGCATCCGGTCCGGCTGAACATCCCGGGTCAGGCCGTGCAACAGGGCGTGCTCCCGGGCGGCGGGCGTCTGGGCCACGGCCCCGGTCGCCGAAACAAGCATCAGCCCGACAAGGGTGATCGACAACGCGCGCATGGG
>Ga0105049_10011479_pt1 | contig 10150 bp, 13 predicted proteins | sample MAT06_FD_78087 | JGI IMG/M metagenome (GOLD analysis project Ga0105049, IMG submission 78087) | Freshwater microbial communities from Lake Fryxell liftoff mats and glacier meltwater in Antarctica - MAT-06 | ecosystem: Environmental > Aquatic > Freshwater > Ice > Liftoff microbial mat | place... | reverse complement strand
CGGCGATCGAGGCGACCCTGAAGGAGGGCCGACTCAAGCCCCGCGTGGTCATCGCCGTCGACCTGTTCGGCCAGCCCGCCGATTATCCGGCCATCAGGGCCATATGTGACCGCTATGACCTCAAGCTGATCGCAGATTCGGCCCAGGGTTTCGGTTGCACCCTGAACGGCGACCATCCCATCAAATGGGCCGACATCACCACCACCAGCTTCTTCCCGGCCAAGCCCCTGGGCTGCTACGGCGACGGCGGGGCGGTGCTGACCGACGATGAAGACCTGGCTCAGGAAATGGACTCGCTGCGGGTGCACGGCAAGGTCGTCGCCAAGGATCTGAAGCCCGGCCAGAGCTTTGCTCACGATCCCAAATACCTGGCGATGCGCATCGGCATGAACAGCCGGCTCGACACCATCCAGGCTGCCGTCCTGATCGAGAAGTTGAAGGTCTTCGCCCAAGAGATCGAATGGCGCAACCGGGCGGCGGACATCTATGCCGGCGGCCTTGCGCCCCATGTCGCCAGCGTGCCCGCCGTGATCCAGGGCGGCGTCTCGATCTGGGCCCAGTATACGATCGAACACGAGAACCGCGACGGCCTCGCCGCGCATCTGAAGGGCCTCGGTGTGCCCACCGCCGTCTACTATCCTGTCCCCATGCACCTGCAGCCCGCCTATGCGCGGTTCTCCGGCGGGGCGGGGAGCCTGCCGGTCACCGAGCGGCTCATGGACCGGGTGGTCAGCCTGCCGATGCACGCCGACCTCGACGAGGAGACACAAAATCAGGTCATCGCGGCCGTCGCGAGCTTCGGCCAAGGTCGCGCATGACCCAGAACCTAAGCCCCTTGAAGGTTGGCGTCGCCGGCGTCGGCGTCATGGGGCGCAATCACGCCCGTGTGCTGTCGGGCATCCGCGACTTCGACCTGATCGCCGTCTTCGATCCCGACGCCGCAACGGCAGAGGGCGTCGCCGGCCTGTATGACGCCACGGCCTTCACCACGGCAAAGGACTTCATCGCCGCCGGTCTGGACGCCGCCGTGGTCTCGACGCCCAACCGCCACCACGCCGAACTGGGCGTGGCGCTGCTGGAGGCCGGGGTCCACGTGCTGGTCGAAAAGCCGATCGCCGCCACCATCGCAGACGCGCAGGCGTTGATCGACGCTGCCAAGGCAAACGACCGGGTGCTGATGGTCGGTCAGGTCGAGCGGTTCAATCCGGCGGTGGAGGCGGTCAAGCGCGCCATTGACGGCGACGACATCATCTCGATCCAGATCACCCGCGTCGGCCCGTTTCCGCCGCGCATGGGCGAGGTCGGGGTGGTCATCGACCTGGCGGTGCACGACATCGACATCATCCGCCACCTGACGGACTCCGAAGTGGTCGAGGTTCAGCCCCAGCTGGCGCGCACCAAGGCCGATCGCGAGGACACAGCCCTGCTGCAGTTCCGGCTGGCCAACGGGACGATCGCCCACATCACCACCAACTGGGTCACCCCCTACAAGGTACGGACATTGCAGGTGGCAACGACGAATAAATTCGTGGTCGCCGACCTGATGACCCGTCAGGTCACGGAGTATTTCGGCCAGCAGCCCGACGGCTCCTACCAGACCCGCGCCGTCAACAGCTGGCCCGCCGAGCCGCTGAAGAAGGAGCTGGAAGCCTTCGCCCACGCCATACGCACCGGCGAACCGCCGGCGGTGACGGGCGAGGACGGGCTGCGCAATCTGGAAGTGGCGCTGAGGTGTCTGGGGGAGGGGTGACGCCCACGATCTGCATCGCGGACCATTCCGAGATCAGGGCCACTTTATCGGCCCCGTCGATCTCGAAATTAGTCCAGCGCGCTCTTGATATCCGTCCGGGCGAAATCATTGCCGACGTAGAGCAGCGGACAGCCTTGGCCCTTGGCGAGGACATAGCTGAAGCAGTCGCCGTAGTTCAGTTCGGCCGGGTCGAAGCCCTTGCCCCAACGCCTGTAGGCCTCTGCAGCCATCCTGGCGACGTCGGGCGTCACATCGAACACCGTCAGCCGCAACCGATCGAGCAGAATCTCCATGCCCGGGAGGGTTCGCTTGCGGCTGGCCACGATGAGGCATTCAGTCAATGTTCCGGCCGACATCAGCAGAACGTCATTGGCCTTGAGGGCGGCCTCGCATGCCTCGCCCAGAAGTTCCTTTCTGAGGATCGCCATCAGCGCGGAGGTATCGACCGCGATCACGCCGGCAGGCCGTCTTCATCGTAGAGGAAATCCTGGCTACGGGCGGCGCAGGTCTCGTCGAAAAACACACCCTGCAAGGCGACGTGCGCCGCCGCGATAACCCGTTCCCGTTCCTGAGCGAGGCTGTTAGGCGCGACGGCATCGATGCGCGCCACCGGTTGGCCTTCTCGCGTCAGGACGACGTCCTCCCCCGCCTCTGCTCGGCGAACCAGATCGGCAAGGCGGCCTGTTGCCGCAGAAATTGGAATGGATGTCATGGCGAACTCCGTCTCTTGAGAATGGAGACTTAGCCGCTCCACGACAAGTCTCACCCGCCCACCACCTGCATCCCCAGCCATTCCGCGATCAGGGCGGGCTTTTCCGCGCCGTCGATCTCGACCGTGACCTCGTGTTTCAGCAGCCAGCGCCCGCCCCCCTTGTCCTCGGCGCTCAGCAATTTGAACCGTCCGCGGACCTTCGACCCGGCGGGCACCGGAGCGAGGAAGCGCAGTTTGTCGAAGCCGTAGTTGACCCCCATGACCACGCCCTCCAGCGGCGCGACGGCGTCATAGGTCATGGCCGAGAGCAAGGAGAGCGTCAGGAAACCATGGGCGATGGTGCCGCCGAATGGCGTGGCCTTGGCCGCCACCGGGTCGATGTGGATGAATTGGCGGTCCTCGGTGATCTCGGCGAAGCCGTCGATGCGGGCCTGATCGACGGTGATCCAGCGGCTGACGCCGACTTCCTGGCCGATCAGGCCGGGCAGGTCGGCAACGGGGGTGGGCGTACCCTTGCGTTCGGTCAGGTTCATGGACGGGTCCTCAGGCGATGGGGGTGAAACGGTCTTCGATGATGGCGGCGAACAGAGCGGGATCGACGTTGCCGCCCGAGAGAATGACGGCGGTGGTGCGATCGTGCGCCTCGGCCTTGCCGGCCAGGACGGCGGCCAGCGACACCGCGCCGCCGGGCTCCACCACCAGTTTCAGCGTCCTGAAAGCATGGCGGACGGCTTCGGCCACCTCGGTGTCGGAGACGGTCTCGACCCGGTCTATGCGGCGGTTAATGGGGAAGGTCAATTCGCCCGGCCGGTCGGTCATCAGCGAGTCGCAGATGGTTCCCTTCGCCGGGGCGTGGGTCAGTCGCTCGCCGGCCGCGATCGACAGCTGCATGTCGTTGTAGTCGCGCGGCTCGACCGCGATCACCGGGGTCTCGGGCGACAGGGCGGCCATGGCCAGATTGATCCCGGCGATCATGCCGCCGCCCGAAGCGCCGCAGACAAGCTGGTCAAGGCGCAGTCCCCGGGCCTGAACGTCTTCCATGATCTCCAGCCCGATCGTGCCCTGGCCCTCGATGACGAAGGGATCGTCGAACGGACGAACCAGAATACAGCCGCGTGTCCGGGCGATCTCCTCGCCGATGGCCTCGCGGCTCTCGCTGTAGCGGTCGTATGTCCGCACCTCGCCGCCGAAGGCGATCACGCCCTCGACCTTCACCCGGGGGCTGTCGGTGGGCATGACGATGACGGCGTGGGTCCCCATCATCCGCGCGGCGCAGGCCACGGCCTGGGCGTGGTTGCCGGAGGAATAGGCCACCACGCCGCGCGTTAGTTCGTCCGGCGTCAGGCGGCTGATGCGGTTCCAGGCCCCGCGGAATTTGAAGGCCCCGGCGCGTTGCAGGGTCTCGACCTTGATCAGCACGCGGCCGCCGACGCGCTGGTTCAGCGCCGGGCTTTCGATTAGCGGGGTACGAACGGCGTGGCCGAGCAACTGACGGGCGGCGTCGCGGACGCCTTGATAGGAAGCGGTGTGCATGGGCTGATCTAGCGCAGGTGAGTGGTGAGTGGCGAGTGGCGTGTGAGGGAGTGATGGCCCTGTCGCCGGCGACACCGGTCGATCCTTGCCTCGCCACTCGCCACTCGCCACTAATCACTCATGAACCGCCTCATCCTCGCCATCGACCAGGGCACGACGTCCACCCGCGCCATCGCCTTCGAGGCAGCGCCCGAAGGCGGCTTGCGACCCCTGGCGGTCGATCAGGTCGAACTGGCGCAATACTTTCCCCGATCCGGCTGGGTCGAACATGACGCGGCCGAGATCTGGGACGCGACACTCAAGGTCTGTCGCGGGGTGATCGCGCAGGCGGGCGGCGCCGACCGGTTTGCCGCCATCGGCATCACCAACCAGCGCGAGACCTCTGTACTGTGGGATGTCGCGACCGGTGAGCCGCTGCACCGCGCCATCGTCTGGCAGGACCGGCGAACAGCCGATGCGACGGGCAGGCTGGCCGCCGCGGGACACGAGCCGATGGTTCAGGCGGCGACCGGCCTGATCCTCGATCCCTATTTCTCGGCCTCGAAATTCGCCTGGCTGCTGGATGCGGTGCCCGGCGCGCGCAACCGGGCGGCCAAGGGCGAGGTCAAGGTCGGCACCATAGAAACCTGGCTGATCTGGAAGCTGACGGGCGGGACCAGTCATGTCACCGACGCCACCAACGCCAGCCGCACCTCGCTGATGGATCTGGCCACGCGGCAATGGCGGCCCGATCTGGCGGATCTGTTCGGCGCGCCCATGACGGCCCTGGCCCGGATATGCGGGTGCACGGATCATTTCGGCGACACGTCGATCGACCTTCTGGGCGCGAGCCTGCCGATTCATGGCGCGGCGGGCGACCAGCAGGCCGCTCTGGTCGGACACGGCGCGCTGAAGGCCGGGGACGCCAAGATCACCTATGGCACCGGGGCTTTTCTGGTCGCCAACGTCGGCACCGCGCCAGTGGCCTCAACCAGCCGCCTGCTGGGCACGTTGGGCTATGCGGTCGGCGGGACGGTCGCGTATGCGCTGGAAGGGTCGATCTTCTCTGCAGGGTCGGCGATCCAGTGGCTGCGCGATGGATTGAAGGTGCTGACCGACGCGGGCCAGTCCGAGGCGATGGCGGCGTCGTTGAAGGACAACGGCGGCGTCTACCTAGTTCCGGGCTTCACCGGTCTGGGCGCGCCGTGGTGGGAGCCGGAGGCGCGCGGCACCATCGTCGGCCTGACGCGGGAGTCGGGACCGGCGCACATGGTCCGGGCCGCGCTGGAGAGTCTCGCCTACCAGACGCGCGATCTGCTGGACGCGCTGGCGGCGGACGGCGCACCGCGCCTGTCGACGCTCAGGGTCGACGGCGGCGTCACAGCCAACGGCTTCGCCATGCAGTTCGTCGCCGACGTCTGCGAAATCACGGTCGAGCGGCCGGCCTTTCAGGAGATGACGGCGCTGGGGGCGGCCAAGCTGGCGGCGCTGGGCGTCGGTCTGATCGCCGATCTGGAGGACCATCCGGTCGAGGTGCCGACGCGGTGGACGCCGCGCATGGGGGCGGACGAGCGCGCCCGGCTGCTGAAGGGCTGGCGCGGCGCGGTGCGCGCGGCCATCATCGCCGCAAATCCGGAAGACGCATGACCCAGCCCGCCCTCGAAGACGCGCAATCCACCTTCTCCGGTACCCGCGAGGTTGATCCCCGCCATGCCCTTGACGAGACGGCGCTGGACCGCTGGCTGACGGCCCACGTCGACGGCTATGCCGGGCCGCTGACGCTGCGGCAGTTTAAGGGCGGTCAGTCGAACCCGACCTATGAACTGGCGACGCCGGGGCGGACCTATGTGCTGCGCCGCAAGCCTCCGGGGACGCTGCTGGCCAGCGCCCATGCAGTAGACCGGGAGTTCACGGTCATCTCCGCCCTGCACAAACAAGGTTATCCTGTTGCCCGACCTTTTGCTCTGTGTACGGACGATACCGTCGTCGGCTCGATGTTCTATGTCATGGACAAGGTCGAGGGCCGGGTGCTGTGGGACCTGAAATTGCCCGGGCTGGAGCCGGCCCGACGGCGCGCCATCTATGACGTCCAGGTGGATGCGCTGGCGGCGCTGCACGCCTTTGATCCCGGTGCGATCGGCCTGGGTGACTATGGCCGGCCGGGAAACTATTTCGAACGTCAGGTCGGGCGCTGGACCAAACAGTACCGGGCGTCCGAGATCGAGCCGATCGCGGCCATGGACCGGCTGATCGAGTTCCTGCCGGCAACCCTGCCGCTCGAGGGCGCAGCGCGGATCGTGCACGGCGACTTCCGCCTCGACAATATCATCCTGGCCCCCGAGACGGCGGAGGTGCGGGCGGTGCTGGACTGGGAGCTGTCGACGCTGGGCGATCCGATGGCGGACATTTCCTATCTGCTGATCGCCTGGGTGATCCCGGCGACTGCACGCAACGGTCTGGCCGGGGCCGACATCGAGGCCCTGGGCATTCCGTCGGTCGCCGAAACTGTCGAGCGCTACGCCGGGTTGACGGGCGCGACGCCGGAGAACCTCGACTGGCTGTTCGCCTATAATCTGTTCCGGCTGGCGGCCATCTGTCAGGGCATCGCCGGACGGGTGCGCGACGGCACGGCGGCCAGCGTCCACGCCCGCACCATGGCCGAACAGGTGCCGATGCTGGCGGCCGGGGCGTTGAGTTTCGCGAAAAAGGCCGGGGCCTGAGGTCCTCGACCCTTTTTGCTTCAGGTCGATTCGACCTGAATCCAGAAAATGGTCCGGAATGAATCTGGAGCGAAATCTGAACCTTGATGCATTGCGTCCATCAAGACCGATTTCGCTCTATCGCGGCGGCAGGACAGCGCCGTTCAGGATGCGTCGGTCGCCCTTGCCCTGCACCAGGATGGCGACCGCCTGATCGGGATCGCGCGTCGCGGGCAGGGCATAGAGGCGTGGCTGGCCGGTCCAGTCGCCCAGCGTCCTGACGGAACGTACGACATTGGTATGGCGCACACTGCGACCGCGGTTGTCGCCCCGGTCGATCTCCACCGTCTGCGGACCGGGCGTATACATCACGGCCACGACCTCGGCCCCGCCGACCGGCACCGGGCCAGAGCCGACGCCGACGCGGTCGCCGCCTTCGCGGAACTCGATCTCGGGCGGGAAAACGCGGCGGGTGGCCTCTTCGTCAATGGCGGATTGCAGGGCGGCGCCACCCGCGCCGACAACCTGACGACGGCCGTCGATCACCACCTGCGGGGTGGACACGTCGCGCAGGCGCAAGGAATGGCGATAGGCACGCTGGCGCTGGGCGAATTCGGGCCGGGCGAACGTATCCTGCCAGCCGAGGTAGTCCCAGTAGTCTACGGCCCAGGTCAGGGCGATGACACCCGGTTTGTCGGCCACGGCCTCGAACCGGGCGTTGGCCTCCGGGCAGCCGGCGCAGCCCTGGGCGGTGAACAGTTCAACGACGACAGGCTCGGGCGGGGGCGCATCGCGGCGGGCAACGCGCGTGGAGGACGGCTGGGCTCCCGCCCCCGCCGCCAGCAATGCGGCCGCCAGGGCCGCCGCAGGGATGATCCAGCCCCTCGTGCGCATGGGCAGGAGGTTAATCACGGCAGGCGAAATGACGCCGCTCATTTTCGCGTGAAGGCCGAACAGGTCGAGGGAAAACTGGAGCGAAATCGGCCTTGATGGACGCAGTCCATCAAGGCTCAGATTTCGCTCCAGATTGCTTCCGGACCATTTTTTGGATTCAGGTCGATTCGACCTGAAACAAAAACGGTCTAGACCCGGATATCCAGCAGGGCACCGGGGCGGGTCGGGCGGTCCTCGAAGGCCGCAGGGGTCGGCTGGGCGGCGGCGGCCCGCAGGCTGGGCTCGGCCGGGACGCCTTGCGCCTTGTCCAGCGCCGCTTTGAAGAAGTCCGAGCGTGAGGCGCGTACGGGTGACTGGCCGCCGGGCAGCGTCGGAAACAGGCTGGAGGGAAGGTCGGGACGAATCGCGCTCATGCCGACAGGGTTAACCAAAACCGTCGGAAAGGGGTTAACGCCCGCCACCACGGGATGCCGCGGTCGGCAGCGGACGCGGCGGAGCCTGGATGGCGTCGACCATCCGTGCAATCTCGGCGTCGTCGACCAGGGGACCGCTGAACTTGGCCACGACCTGGCCCATGGCGTTGACGGCAAAGGTCTCGGGTGCCCCGGTGATGCCCAGATCCAGCCCGGCCCGGCCCTCGCGGTCGACCAGAACCATGGAAAAGGGATCGCCCAGTTCGTCCAGGAAGGCGCGGGTATCGGCGGGATCGTCCTTCCAGGCCACGCCGACGACAGCGACGCCGCGCGCTTTGAGCGCCATCAGCTTGGGGTGCTCGACCCTGCAGGGCAGGCACCAGCTGGCAAAGACGTTGACCAGCATCGGCTTGCCGACGCCGGCGGTCCTCAAATCGACTTGACCGGGACCCGGCTGGTCGCCGGTCAGGATGGGCAAGACGGTCTGGGGGATTGATTGGCCGACCAGTGCGTCAGGCTTGACCGCCGGATCCCGCTTCAGCGACCAGCCGATGAACAGGGCGGCGAGGGCGACCAGAACCACCAACGGAATAACGGAAAGCCAGCGGTTCATTTTCTGGGCGCTACCGCGCTTCGCACTGCTTGAGCGCGGGTTTTGGGCGCGAGCAGGCCTTGCCCTGTTTGGGCGCGGGCGGCGTCCGTGTCCGTGTCGAGTTGCTTCAGTTCCGCGTTCCAGCGGCGGTCGGCGATCAGCGCGCGGGCGGCGAGGGCGGCGAGGGCAATCGTGCTGATGGCCCAGGCGGGCCAGACGAAACCGGCGTAGGCACCCATGTCGAGGTCAATCACGATCAGGCCTCCCATTCTACGCTTCGTGAGCGCTGCGGGCACGCAGGGTCAGGACCCGGCGGCGGACGATCTCGGTCCGGATAGACGTGATCCAGACCGCGAGGAAGAACACGCCATAGGCCGCCATCATGGTCAGCAGGGGTGCCAGTATGTCAGCTGTCACTGACGGGCCGTTGGCGCGCATCAGGGATGCCGGCTGGTGCAGGGTGTTCCACCAGTCGACCGAGAATTTGACGATCGGCAAGTTGATCAGGCCGACCAGCCCGAGGATGGCGGCGGCCCTTGTGGCCTTGGCCTCGTCGTCGATGGAGGCGCGCAGGGCCATATAGCCGATGTAGAACAGCAGCAGGACCAGCTCTGACATCAGTCGGGCGTCACCCCAGACCCACCAGGCCCCCCACATCGGCCTGCCCCACAGACTGCCGGTAATCAGGGCGAGCGCCGTATAGGCCGCGCCGGGCAGGGCGGCGGCCCGCGCCGCCGCATCGGCCAGCGGATGGCGGAACACCAGGGCGAAGAAGCTTGAGACGCCCAGCACCGCATAGATCATCAGCCCGACCGACGCCGCGGGCACATGCACGAACATGATCCGCACGGTGTCGCCCTGCTGGTAATCCTCGGGCGCGATGAAGGCGAGCCAGGTTCCGACAGCCAGCAGAACAGCGGTCAGCCCCCAGAGCGCCGGCGTCAGCGGGCGGGTGAAGCGCAGGAAACGGTCAGGATTGGCGAGGAACATTGCGCGCTTCTTAATGCGCTATCGCGCTGCGCGCTACTTGGGCTCGGAGGCTGTGCTAGAGCGTCGCGCCTGAAACGCGAAAGGCCGAGCCGTGACCGATGATGTGACTCGGGATTCCAACGGCAATGTCCTGGCCGACGGCGACAGCGTGATCCTGATCAAGGACCTCAAGGTCAAGGGCTCGGGCGGGGTGACGTTGAAGCGCGGTCAGCTGGTCAAGAACATCCGCCTGACCGGTGACACCGACGAGATCGAGGCCAATGTCGACAAGGTGCGCGGCTTGGTGCTGCGGACGGAGTTTGTGAAGAAGGCCTGATCGCATCCGCCCTTCATCCGCTCATCCCCGCGAAAGCGGGGACCCAGTTCTTTGGGCGATCGGTGCCAGCGAGTTCGCACGGACACAAATCCCGTTGAGCCTGCCAAACGAAAGCACTGGGTCCCCGCTTTCACAGGGATGATCGGAAAAGTGTGCGTCCTAGAGCGAAATCGGTCTTGATGGACGCAGTCCATCAAGGCTCAGATTTCGCTCCAGATTGATTCTGGACCATTTTTTGGATTCAGGTCGATTCGACCTGAAACAAAAACGGT
>Ga0105049_10011478_pt1 | contig 10151 bp, 9 predicted proteins | sample MAT06_FD_78087 | JGI IMG/M metagenome (GOLD analysis project Ga0105049, IMG submission 78087) | Freshwater microbial communities from Lake Fryxell liftoff mats and glacier meltwater in Antarctica - MAT-06 | ecosystem: Environmental > Aquatic > Freshwater > Ice > Liftoff microbial mat | place... | reverse complement strand
GGCACCACCGGCAAGTTGCGCATGAAGGGCCGCGAAGTGTTTCGCTATGCCGTTACCAACCTTGCCAACGTAATGACCGAAACGCTCGCCGCGGCAGGTCTTACCGCCGACGATGTGGCCTGGGTTGTCCCGCACCAGGCCAATCTGCGGATCCTCGAAGGCACGGCGCGCAAGCTCGGCTTGCCAATGGAGCGCGTTATCGTAACGGTTACGTTACATGCGAACACATCGGCGGCATCGGTTCCGCTTGCGCTGGATACGGCAGTTTGCGACGGCCGTATCAAAGACGGAGATTTGCTGTTATTGGAAGCAATGGGTGGCGGATTTACCTGGGGAGCCGCCGCGGTCCGGTGGTAACAATGGCGTTGAAGAATAATTAATAGCACGCTAAAGTCATCGACTAATAATCTCGGGATGGGGGAACGATCGCATGACGTTGACACAAACTGCTTCACTTCCCGCTGGCAGCCTTACCCGTGCCGAATTGTCGGATGCTGTCCACAGCGAAATCGGCCTGTCGCGTACCGAATCGGCGGCGCTGGTCGAAGCGGTGCTGGAACGGATCGGCAATGCCTTGCTTGCCGGCGACAATGTCAAGATTTCGTCGTTCGGTAGCTTCATGCTGCGCAACAAGGGTCTGCGTATCGGCCGCAACCCGAAGACTGGCGTGGAAGTACCGATCGAGCCGCGTACCGTGTTGACCTTCCGCCCCAGCCAATTGCTGCGCGAAGCCATCAACGCCAAATCCTGAAGCGCATGGTGGTTTCCATGGAAAAGTCTGATCACGCCTTTCGAACCATCAGCGAAGCTGCTGATTCGATAGGTGTGCCTCAGCATGTGCTGCGTTTTTGGGAAACGCGCTTCCCGCAATTGCAACCACTCAAACGCGGCGGCAACCGGCGCTATTATCGCCCGGCAGATATGGCGTTGCTTGAAACCATCCGGTCGATGCTGCACGATCAGGGGCTGACGATCCGTGGTGCCAAGCTGCTTATGGAGGGCGCTGCGGAACCGCCGCGCAAGGCCCGCAAGTCCGCCGCGGGAGGCGAAGCGGCCACCGGCGAGTCTGCCCCGGTGCTTGCAGCCACAGTACCGCCGGGCATTGACCGCGTATTGCTGCGCACCATTCGCGATCGCCTGCGCTACGCCCTTTCAGATTGACCGATGCGAAGTCTGGCAGTTTTCAGCGTAAAAGGCGGGGTTGGTAAATCTGCCCTGGCGGTCAACCTTGCCCATGCAGCCGCCACGCTGTCGGCACGCCGGACCTTGCTCTGGGATCTCGATACGCAAGGAGCGGCGACGTATACGCTCCGCCTTTCACCACTGGAGGACCGCAGCGCTCGAAAAGGGATAGCCGAGGCAGAGCTTTCCCCGCTCATCCAGTCATCGGATTTTGCCGGCCTAGACGTGCTGGCGGCGGACAAGTCGCTGCGTCATCTTGAAAAACAGCTCGCCGATGATGAAAAAACCAAGCGATTGAGAAAACTGATCAAATCTCTCGACAAGGACTATGATCGCGTAATCCTCGATTGCCCGCCGGGACTTACCGAACTCGCGACCCAGATATTCCGCGCCGTTGATCTGCTCGTGGTGCCGATGCTGCCATCACCTTTGTCCGAACGCGCCTACGACCAGTTGCTCGAGCATCTCGCCAGGCATCACAAGGGCAGCACCCCGGCTGTGCTGCCGGTCTTCACGATGGTTGACCGGCGCAAGGCCCTGCACCGTGACACGATTGCGGCGCATCCGGAGCGCCTTTGCATTCCTTATGCTGCCGCCATCGAAGCGATGGCCGCTACGCGCACGCCGGTGTTGACCCGAGCAGCGGCCACCCCGGCGGCACGCGCGCTGGCCGCATTGTGGACGGCGGTGGAGCGGGTACTCACCCAGCAGGAATAGCAATCGCCATTGGCGAATACGGCGATGAAGCGCCAATTTTTTGCACAAGACGCGGGTCCCCGGTTTTACCGAAAGGCGCTTTTAATTGCTGTAGGCTATCACACTTGCGCTTTAGCCGAAATTTCTAAACCATAAGTCAGCCAACCAAGGCCCCGCCCCTATTCAGCTGCCACGCGTCCCGGGGCTTCGCCGGCGGGCATTTCGCGAACATCGGCGGCACCGCGACGGGCACGCAACCGGGCGTTGATGCCTTCGATGCCAAGATAGACGACCGGCGTGATGAACAAGGTCAGCACCTGGCTGATGACAAGCCCTCCGAGCACGGCGATGCCCAGCGGCTGGCGCAGTTCGGCACCGGCGCCAAGGCCAAGCGCCAGCGGTGCGGCCGCAGCCATTGCGGCGAACGTCGTCATCATGATCGGGCGAAATCGTTTGGAGGCTGCTTCACGAATGGCATGAACGGGAGTCCAGCCATGCGCACGCTGACCGGCGAGCGCGAAATCGATCATCATGATGGCGTTCTTCTTCACAATACCAATCAGCAACACGACGCCAATGATACCAATCACATCAAGCGGTTTATTGAAAATCCACAGGAAAGCGACCGCGCCTATGCCGGCCGCAGGCAGGCCCGATAAAATGGTGATCGGATCCGCAAAACTTTCATAAAGCACGCCCAGAACGATGTAGATGACGATGATTGCCGCAACAAACAGGATCGGCATCGACTTGGTTGACGCTTCGTACTGCTGGGCGTTTCCGCCAAACGCGCCGGTAATCGTTGCTGGCTGGCCAAGCTCGACTTCGGCAGCTTCGATCAACGGCTTGGCCTGTGACAGCGCCAGCCCGTTCGACAAGTTGAACGATATAGTTACCGCCGGCAGCTGGCTCTGATGGGCAACAACCGACGGCGCACCCTGGATTACGACGCGGGTGACCGCCGACAACGGCACCAGCGTACCCGATTGACCGGCGGTGCTGTTGCCACGCACCATCAACCGGCCGATACCATCAGGAGTCAACTGTTCCGATGCAGCGATTTCCATGATCACCTGATAGCTGTCGACATCAGTATAGACGGTGGAAATCTGCTGGTTGCCATAAGCGGCGTAGAGCGCCTGGCGGACCGCCGAGACCGGCACACCAAGGCGGCTGGCGGCATCACGATCGACTTCGACCATCGCTTCGCGGGCACCGCGCTGATAATCCGATGATACGTCTTCGAAACCCGGAGTGGCACGCAGTTTAGCCTCTAGCTGCGGCGCAAAATCATACAGCGCTTCCTGATCTATAGAGGACAGAGTGTATTGGAGATTGCTCGTCGAAGCGCGGCCGCCGAGTTGCAGATTTTGCGGGATGTTCGGGAAGGCAGAAATGCCTGGTATCCCTGAGAGTTTCTTGCGCAGTCGTGCCTGAACCACTTCTGCGGAATCGCGTTCCGTCCTGGGTTTCAAGGGTGCGAACATGCGGCCGGTGTTGGAACCGCCGCCACCGATGAAGCTGTTGACGCGCAAAACTGCAGGATCGGCAAGGACGATCTTCGCCACCATTGCCTGTTTGGCGACCATCTGTTCATAGCCAATGTCCGGCGCCGCTTCAGTGCCGATAAAAATAGAACCAGTATCTTCGGTCGGGAAAAAGCCCTTGGGCACCACGGTGAAACCCCAGACGGCGACGCCTATCGACAGGACTGTCAACGCGCCGACCAGTTTGCGATGGCGCAGTGTTGAATCAACGCCGCGCAGATAGGTCGCCTGCAACCCACCAAAGGCTCGGGTGGAGACACGAGCAACCCGGCTGCTTTCGCCTTGGTGCCCACCCTTGAGCACCCGCGCCGCAATCATTGGGATCAGCGTCAGCGACAAGATCGCGGAAATGCCGATCGCGATGGTCATCGTTACAGCAAATTCGAAGAACAGCCGGCCGATGACTCCACCCATGAACAACAGTGGGATGAACACAGCAACCAGCGACACCGAGATCGACAGCACGGTAAAGGCGATTTCATTGGCGCCGCGGATCGCCGCAGGACGCGGCGCCTCACCATCCTCGATATGGCGGACGATATTCTCAAGCACCACAATGGCATCATCGACGACAAAACCGGTCGCCAGCGTCAGCGCCAGCAACGAAAGATTATCGAGGTTGAAACCAAACAGATACATGCCTGCAAAGGTGCCGACGGCAGCCAGTGGCAACACCACCGCGGGGATAATCGTGGCGCGCCAGTCGCCCAGCACCAGATAGATGACAAGGATGACAAGGATCGCCGTGCCGACCAGCGTATATTGCGCATCGGCCACCGAATGGCGCACCGACTCCGAGCGGTCCACGACCGGGATGACGCTAACCGAGGGCGGTATAGAGGCGCGGATCGCCGGCAACGCGGCGCGGACATCGTCAACGAGCTTGACGACATTGGCGCCGGGCTGCCGAGTTATGGCAACCGTCAGGCTTGGTTCGCCGTTCAGTTTGGCGCCGCCACGCAACTGTTCGTAGCTGCTGATTACCATAGCCAGATCGCCCAGCCGCACTGGTAAGCCGTTCCTTGTCGCGACGATGATCTTTTCGAAATCCTCCGGTTTTTCCAGATTGCCGCTAGCATCAAGGATGTAGCTGCGATCGCCGCCGGTGATCGCGCCGACCGCGACATTGCTGTTGGCCGCCGCCACCGCGCTGCGGATATCGTCGGGCGTCAAGTTGCGGACCGATAATGCCGAAGGGTCGAACTGGATGCGGATCGCATAGCGCCGGCTGCCATAGGTCTGCACCTCGCCAACCCCGGTCATCGTTGAGATGCGCGGGATGATCAGCGTATCGACAATCGTCTGCAACGCATTGGCCGGGCGTGTCTGGTCGCGAACCGACAAGATCAACACCGCTTGATCGGCCGGGTTTACCTTTTTGAAGGTCGGCGGCGCCGGCATTTCGGTCGGCAGGCGCCGCACGACGGCAGACAGCGCCGATTGGACATCAAGGGCTGCGGCGTCGATATCGCGACCGAGTGCGAATTGGATCGTGATGTTGGTAGAACCTGTCGACGATGACGAGGTGATCTGATCGATTCCCGCAATTGTCGATAGTTGGCGTTCGATCGGCGTGGCGACCGATGATGCCATGGTTGCAGGGTTGGCACCGGGCAAGCGCGCTTCGACCTGAATTGTCGGCAGGTCGACCTCGGGCAGCGCCGACACCGGCAACTGTCGATAGCCAAAGAAGCCGGCAAAAATGATCGCCAAGCTGAGCAGAACGGTTGCTACCGGCCGCTCGACGGCAAGACGCACCAGGCCCATCAGCCAGCGACCGCCGTGACAGGATCGCTTGCCTGCGCGTTGCGCGGCGGCTTACCGGGACTACCGTCGCGGGTGCGAACCATGTCACCCGGCTTCAATTTGGTCAGCGCGTCGGTGACGATGCGTTCGCCCGGTGCAACACCGCTGGCGAGATAGACTTTGCCATCAGCGCGGCCCGCGACGCTCACATTGCGCATCGCGACCTTGCCATCCTTGTCGATCGCCCAAACAAACGGGGCATCGCGCCCGGTCTGCACCGCAGCTTCGGGCAGCATGATGCGCGGCGCCGCCTGACCCAGCGGCAGGATGACATTGATGATCGCGCCCGGCCACAACACGACACCGTTGTTGGTGAATTCCGCCTTGGCTGCGACACCGCCATTCCCGGGATCGACATTATTATCCAGAAACGCCAAGCGCCCGGTGGCAAGCGGCGGAGTGTCACCCGACAGTTCCCCCTGGGTTCGCGCCGTGACCGTGAGTGCGCCCGCTGCCATTGCCGTGCGGACCTGCTGGATATCGGATGCCGGCACGAGAAAACGCACCGCAATCGGCGACAATTGGTTGACGGTAATCAGCGGTTCCACATCGCCCGGCCGCACCGTTGCGCCAACCCGAAAACCCAGTTCACCCGTTCGGCCGGATACCGGCGCCCGAATGGTCAGATAGCTGAGCAACGTTTCGGCGCTAGCGACCTGCGCAGCGGCGCCGGCGATCCCCGCATCGGCACTGCCGGCGAGCGCCCTGCGCTGATCGAGCACTGCATTGGAGATGAAACCCTTGCCGACAAGCTGTTCGGCACGAGCAAAATCACCCCGAGCCTGGGCGGCGGCTGCACGGGCGCTGGCAAGGCTGGCCCGTGCTTGCGCCAGTTGCGCCCGGGCAGCGCGGTCATCAAGCTGGAACAATGCCTGCCCCGAACGGACATTGTCACCCTCGCGGAACAGGATCGCGGTGATTTGGCCATCGCTGCGCGGCCGCACCGCCACCGTCTGCAGAGGGGTCACAGTACCCAGCGCAACCAGGCGCGGCGCAAAATCGACCGAAGCGGCAGCGGTCGCCCCAACGCCCATCGGCGGGCGTCTTTTCTCGGCATTATCCGGCGCGCCACCACAGGCAGCGATAGCCAGTGCCAGCGTGCTGACCCCGATCAGGCGAAGGAGTGAAGCCGACTTCATACGAACAATCTAATCCTTACGCCGCAGAACGCCAAAACCCCCGACGCCCTGTGATAAAATCGACGAGCCGCGATAACATCGCTGCGCTGCCATAAATTCCGTCGCCTCAATGGCATTGACCCACTCGCAACGCCAGTGCCATGAGCCTAATGACGCAGGCGCCGTCAGGCCTTGAGCCGCCACCCGGAGCGGATAACGCGATAGCACACCGCCCAAAGCCCGACATTGACCACCGCCAGAATGACCCCGCCTTGCAAAAGCAACCCGTCCGACACGCCAATGAAGCCCGACCGGAAGCCATCGATGATGTAAAAAAACGGGTTGGCATGGCTGATGAGTGCCATCGTCGGATTAACCCGGTCGATAGCATAAAAAGTGCCCGAAAGCAGGGTCAACGGTTGGATTACGAAATTGGTGACAGCGGCAGCATGATCAAACTTGTCGGCCCAGACGCCGGTAAGAATGCCAAGAAGCGACAGTAATATCGCCCCCATGGTGCCGAAATACACAACGAGCAATGGATTGGCGATCGGCACGTCGACGCCGGGCGCGATCGCCATCACCGTCCACACCGCAATGCCAACCAGCCACGCGCGGGTCAGCGCGCCGGCGACATAGGCCATCACCAACTCGCCCGCCGACAGCGGTGGCATCAGCACATCGATCATCGATCCTTGTACCTTGGCCACCAGGATCGATGAGGATGAATTGGCAAAGGCATTCTGAATCATGCCCATCACGATCAGCCCCGGCCCCAGGAAATCGGCATAGGGTACGCCGAGCACCATGGTGCGGCTGCGGCCTAGCGCCAGAGCAAAAATCACGAGGAACAACAGTGTGGTAATCGCAGGTGCCCAAACGGTCTGCAACTGCACCTTGAAAAAGCGGCGGACTTCCTTCAGATAAAGGGTCTTCAAACCCTGCCAATTGACAGATGGGATCACCACCACACCCGGTTCGGGGTGGCGGCCTTCGGGATTTTCAGGGGACGACATGCTATGGCTTTACCGCCGCTACGCCACCGGCTGCAACCGGGTTCGGCAAAAGGAACGAAATAGATGGCCTGGACCGACGAACGCATCGCACAGCTGAAAGCCGGCTGGGAGGGTGGCAAGACCGCGAGCCAGATTGCCGAACTGCTCGGCGAAGGCGTCACCCGCAACGCCGTCATTGGCAAGGCGCACCGCCTTGGCCTTGAATCGCGCCCGTCTCCAGTCAAGGCCGGTGAGGACACCGTTTCCCCTCCGGCAGCACCCGTTGCCGCCGCTGTAACCGCAGCCCCAACACCGTTGGCAGCGCCTGCACCCGTTCCAATGGCGGCGCGCCCGGTCGCCAAAAAGCCGGCGCGCACCGGCAAGGCTGCCAAGACCAGCCTGCTCGATCTCAATGAAAAAATTTGCAAATGGCCCATCGGCCACCCGGGCGATGCCGATTTTCATTTTTGCGGCAAGGCTTCACAGGCGGGTTTTCCGTATTGCACCGAACATTGCCTGGTGGCGTATCAGGCGCAGTTACCACGCCGCGATCGTGATCGCCGGCCGCCGCCACAGATGCCGGGGATGCCCCGGCGCTAGCACGCTGCAGATTGCGAAAAGGCCGCCCCGGATCAAATCCGGGGCGGCCTTTTTCGTATCGTTACAGCGTGACTGTCGCTACCTGCGTTTCGGCATCGCGCTTCGGATCCCCTCCGAAAAGCAGCTTGATCCCATCCAGAAAGCTGTTTTCGTTCAGCCAGATTTCGGCATTTTCGGCGTCGAAGCGCAGGAGCGCCAGATTGGGATCGGCCTTGCCGCCATCATACCAAGAGGCAATTGCCGGGCTCCACAATCGGTCGATGATCGCCGGGTCATTCGAAATCGCCAGCCGGCCATGGATCGACGCGAACAAATGATGCCCCTTGTCGACAAAGCTTGCGATAGCGCGAGTGTCGATGCTCAGGTGCGTTACCAGCGTCGCATCCTTGGTCGTGAATAGCCAGATCGGGCCGTTTTTGCCTTCGGTTACCGCCGTCATCGGCCGCGTATGGCCTTCATCGACGCCAGCAAGGCCAATCATGATGGTTCGGTCGGAATGGAGTGCTTCCCAGAACTTGGCCGTCAAGGTTTCGGGCGTAGTCATCACGAGCTTCCTTTTATGGTTACACCGATTCTAACGCGACAAAGCTGATAAGGTTGCCTGCTTGCACTCGCCTGCTGCTGCGGTTAACGTTTGCGTCAACTACCCAGGAGCAAGTCACCGATGAGCCAGGATCATTTCGACGTCATCATCGTCGGCGCCGGCCTGTCGGGCATCGGCGCTGCGGTCCATCTCAAGACCGATGCGCCGGGGCACAGCTTTGCCATTCTCGAAGGCCGCGACGCCATCGGCGGCACCTGGGACCTGTTTCGCTACCCCGGCATCCGGTCGGACAGCGACATGTACACGCTCGGCTATAACTTCAAACCCTGGGAAGAAGCCAAGGCCATCGCCGACGGCCCGAGCATCCGCAAATACATCACCGAAACAGCGAGCGAACATGATGTGCAAAAACACATCCGCTTCGGCCACAAGGTAAAGGCCGCCGATTGGGATTCAGCCACCGCGCGCTGGACGGTAACGACTGCGCAAAGCGACGGCAGCACCGGGCATTTCACCTGCAATTTCCTTTACATGTGCTCGGGCTATTACAGCTACAGCCAAGGTTACAAACCCGAATGGCCGGGCGAGGCCAGCTTCACCGGCCAGGTCATCCAGCCACAATTCTGGCCGGAGAATCTCGATTATACGGGCAAGAAAGTCGTCATTATCGGCTCGGGCGCCACCGCGGTGACGCTGGTGCCCGCCATGGCCGCCAAGGCAGCGCATGTGACCATGCTGCAACGCTCGCCCACCTATATGGTCAGCCGGCCGGGTAGCGATGCCATCGCCAATTTCCTGCGCAAAATACTGCCGGCGCAGATGGCCTATGACATTGTCCGCTGGAAAAATGTCACCTTCGGCATGTGGTTCTACAACCAGACCCGCAAGAACCCTGCCAAAGTCCGTGCCAACCTGCTCGGCCGGCTGCAAAAATTGCTCCCCGATGGCTATGACATGGCCAAGCACCTGACGCCGAAATACAACCCATGGGACCAGCGGCTCTGCCTGATCCCCGATGCCGACCTGTTCGAAGCGATCAAGGCCAACAAGGCCGCTATCGTCACCGATACGATCGAAGGCTTTGAACCCACCGGCATCCGCCTGACCTCGGGCGACCTTGTCGAAGCCGATATCATCGTTGCCGCCACCGGCCTTAAACTCGAAGCGCTGGGCGGCATGGCCGTCAGTGTCGATGGCCAACCCCGCCGCATCGCCGACACGCTCTCGTACAAGGGCATGATGTTCTCCGGCATCCCCAATCTCGCGGTCAGCTTCGGCTATATCAACGCCAGCTGGACGCTGCGCTCGGACCTCATCGCCGAATACGTCGGCCGCCTGCTCAACCACATGAAGGCCCGGGGCTTCGCCATCGCCGTCCCCACCCCCGGCCCCGGCGTCGAACCCGAACGCCTCGCGATGGACCTGTCCTCCGGCTATGTCCAACGCGGCGCCGACGCCCTGCCCCGCTCAGGCAACCGCGCGCCGTGGATGGTGACCGCCAACTACAAACTCGACAAACAGGAGCTGAAAGACGGCGCGCTGGACGAAGAAATGGTGTTCAGCACAGCCGTGGCGGCAAAGCGGCCCGAACTGGCGGTAGCAGCGGAATAACGCACTGCCAGCGACGGTCCGGGATCGATTTCACGCAACTCGCCATGTCATC
>Ga0105049_10011473_pt1 | contig 10154 bp, 9 predicted proteins | sample MAT06_FD_78087 | JGI IMG/M metagenome (GOLD analysis project Ga0105049, IMG submission 78087) | Freshwater microbial communities from Lake Fryxell liftoff mats and glacier meltwater in Antarctica - MAT-06 | ecosystem: Environmental > Aquatic > Freshwater > Ice > Liftoff microbial mat | place... | reverse complement strand
GCTCAAGCGCAAGATCAAGGTTTGCATGTTCGACCAATACGGCACGGTCGTGGACATGCAGACGGGGCTCTGGGAGGTCGCTGTGGACTTCCTCAAGGCCAAGGGCTGGAAGGGCAATGCGTACGAGTTTGTCACCTGGTGGCGCCGTACGCATTTTGAAAATTCAATGATCGACGGGCTGCTCCAGCGCGAGCATACGTCCTACCGCGAGATCGGCCATCTCTCCGTCCGGCATGTGCTGACCCGCGCGCGGATCGAGCACACCGAGGATGATGTGCGTTGGCTTGTCTCCTGCATCGAGCGGCTGGAATGCTTCCCTGAGGTGCCCGAAGCACTTACCCGGCTGCAGATGCGCTACAAGATCGTCGTGCTGTCGAACGGCGACCCCGACATGCTTGAGGCGGCCAAAAAGCACCACGGCATCTCCTTCGACGATGTGATCAGCGTAGCCGAGGCAAATGCCTTCAAGCCACACCGCGCCACCTACGAGATGGCCGCACGCAAGATGGGGGTCGCGATGGACGAGGTCCTGTTCGTGGCAAACCACGAATTCGACTGCGTCGGCGCCAAGGCGGCCGGAATGCACACGGCCTTCATCGACCGGCGCACGCGTCCCTTTGCCAGGTGGCCCTACCAGCCCGACCTGCTGCTCCCGAGCATGACGGCGCTCGCTGATGTCATGGTCTGATCCGGCCATTGGGCTCCGGCCGCTTGCCGGTGTGCGCGTCCTCGACCTGACACGCGTTGTCTCGGGCCCCTTCTGCACGATGCTGTTGGGCGATCTCGGCGCCGACGTTGTCAAGGTGGAGGAACCCGGCCAGGGTGACGAAAGCCGTACGTACGGCCCGCCCTTCCAGGGCGGCGAGAGCGCCTACTTCCTCTCGATCAATCGCAACAAACGCGGCATCGCGCTCGATATGAAGTCGGCTGGAGGCTGCGCCACGGCGTTGGCGCTGGCCGCGCAAGCCGATGTGGTGGTGGAAAATTTCCGCCCCGGTGCCCTAGACCGGCTCGGCCTAGGCTGGGACGCGCTGTGCGCGCTGAATCCGCGCTTGGTACTGTGTTCCATTAGCGGTTTCGGCGCTGAGGGACCGGATGCGAAGCGACCCGGCTACGATCTGATCGTGCAGGGCGAGGCGGGCGTCATGGGCATTACCGGTCAGCCGGACGGACCGCCCACCAAGGTTGGCACTTCGATCGCCGACTTGGTCACTGGCCTCTACGCCAGCCAAGCGATCCTCGCTGCACTGCGGCTGCGCGATACGACCGGCCAGGGCCAGCGCGTGGAGGTCGCGATGCTCGACGCACTCGCCTCCCTGCTGACCTTCAACGCTGGCATATACTTCGCCACGGGCCGCGACCCAGTGCGACGGGGCAACGCTCATGCCACCATCGTCCCCTACGAAACCTTCGAGGCCGCCGACGGGTGGGTAAATATCGGTGTGGCAAACGATAAGTTTTGGGCCCTGTTCTGCCAGGCCGCCGGATGCCTTGCGCTTCGGGATGATCAGCGCTTCGCGAAAGCCAGCGCGCGCGTTGAGAACCGTGCGTCGCTGCTGGCGCTCCTGGTGCCGCTTATCCGCGCGCGCAACCGCGATGAGTGGGTGGCACTTCTCTCAGCGGCCGGCGTTCCCTGCGGCGCGATCCGCAGCGTAGGTGAAGTCTGCACCGCGCCCCAGCTCACCACACGTGGAATGGTGCTAGAGGCGCAGCACCCCGCCGCCGGGATCACGCGCAGCATAGCATCGCCGGCGCGCTTCGGTGCGGCGCCTCCGCCCACACCCCGGCCGGCACCGATGCTCGGCCAACATCAGGCCGAAGTATTGCGCGATTGGCTGGGGGAGACGAAGTGACCCGCAAGATCGATCTCGACCGTGCGCGCGCCGCCTTCACCCGCGCAGCGGCTGGGCAGCGCGAGGAGTTCGGAGACTTTTTTCTCGCGCGTCTCCTCGGTCTGGTCATCACCTATCCCGGCGATGTCTGCGAGGTGGCCTTCGACGCCGAAAATTTCCTCTTCAACCCGCAGGGCACACTGCACGGCGGCGTTCTGGCGACCGCCCTCGACATCGCCATGGGCCATTTGGTTCACCGCCATGCCGGAGCCGGCACGACACTCGAAATGAAGGTTCAGTTCCTCGCCCCCGTTCACGGTGGGCGTGTGTCTTGCCGGAGCGAGGCTTTGCGTCGCGGCGGCATTTGGTTCCTCCGTGCCGAAGCCCACAACGAGGCCGGAGTGCTGCTCGCTTACGCCACCTCTACATGGAAGCTGCTCAAGACGGCCGAACGGGTCGCAACACATCAGGAGACCTCCCAATGATTCGTCGCCTCATTCTGGCTGCTACGCTCGGCCTCTGCGCCGCCCCCGCTCTCGCACAGGCGCCCGCCTGGCCGGAGCGGCCCATCCGCATCATCGTGCCATATGGACCAGGTGGCGGGGTGGACAGCTTTACTCGCCCGATCGCGGCGCAACTGCAGGCGCAGCTCGGCCAGACTGTGGTCGTGGAAAATCGCGCCGGCGCCGGCGGCACCATCGGAGTCCAGAACGCCGCACGCTCGGCAGCTGACGGCTACACCCTGCTGGCGGGAGGCGTGCACCAGCCAATGGCGGAAGCGCTGTACCCGCAGCGCGGCTACCGTATTGATGTCGATTTCATTCCGATCGCGATCACCGCTGTCGTGCCCAACGTGCTTGTGGTGAATCCATCATCTGGTCTGACAGACCTGCGGACCCTGATGGACCGCGCCCGAGCGGCGCCCGGTAGCCTGACATACTGCTCGTCAGGGAGCGGAACGTCGCAGCACATCATCGCCGAGATGTTTCTGCGCGAAACAGGGCTACGCATGCTGCATATCCCCTATCGTGGCACGGCACCGGCCATGAACGATCTGCTTGCTGGCGTGTGTCCGATGATGTTTGACGGCATGGGTACCTCGGCGCCGCAGATTCTAGGGCAGCGGTTGCGCCCAATCGCCCTGACCGTCGCGCGGCGATCTGCGCTGTTCCCAGAGATCCCGACGATGGCGGAAGCCGGCGGACCCGCAATGGATGCCGGAACTTGGTATGCGCTTTGGGCACCGGCCGGCACGCCGGATCCCATCCTGGCAAAGTTGCGCGCAGAGGTCCGCACTGCGCTCGCCTCGCCCGCGGTGCAACGCGCCTGGCAACAACAGGGTGCGGAGCCATCGACTATTCCCGAGGATCGCCTCGTCGCCTATGTGCGCGAGGAGACACGTCGCTGGACCGCGCTCGTCACCGAACTTGGCCTGCGCGCAGAGTGAGGAAGATGGGCGAGAACTACGACTTCGGAACCGCGCACGGTGCTCAATGCCGCGGAACATCTCCGACGCGACGTTTGATCTGGCAGCGGCGACGCTGTCGGTGCAGGTGGTTAAGCGGCGGGTGCCGTCACCATCCTAAGCGCATGAATGATGAATGACCCAGACGGGACCGCATGATGAGGATTCAAGGTGCGCCATTCGCAGATCACGTCGTTTGCTGACCAGATAGGTCACGCAATCTCGAGCCTTCTCGATAGAGACGCAGCTTCCAGGACTAACTGCTCGCCGAGCGTCATGTGTCCAATGCGATGCAACTGCTCACTAACGCCGAGTACGACCAATCCATATGACATGCGAGTCCCTGGTGCCACCGGCGCCGTGATCACCGTAACACCAGCCATGTAGCGGCCCTCGTCCACAGCGAATCCAGCCGAACGGGTTTCTTCGATATCGCACAGCCACTGCGCCAACGTCGGCGGGTTGTCCCAGCGAATGGCCTGAAAGCGTTTCTCTATTTCCTTCCACTCAAATCCGCCAAAGGCCGCAATGCATCGGCCACTCGCGCTGACCAGTGCCGGGTAGCGACTGCCCACGTCGACCTGAAGCCCGAACGCCTGGCCCGGTCGCGAGATAGCGACAACCACCATATGCTCAAGGCTCGCCACCTCGATACCGATTGCGGTGACGCCGTGTCGGGACGAAAGGCGGTCCAAGACAGGCTGAACGAGATTGTTGAACGGATCGCGTCGCAACATTCCACGCGCAAGCGCCACGATACCGCTCGACAACATGTATCGCTTGGTAGCCGGATCGAAGGAGACGAGTTCCTCAGCCACTAGTGCACGGAGGATGTGCAGGCACGTGCTGGGAACGAGGCTGAGTGAACGCGCGATCGCATGAACACCGAGCGGGCCTTGGTCACGCGAAAGAAGGCGAAGGATCGCCGCGGCGCGCGCAACGGCGGGAACTTGTCGGATCACCACAGATCTAACTCCGGATTGGTCCGCCTCCCGTCCTGGATCGATGATGCCACTGGCGCTGGAGCGAGAAGCGGGTGGTAGCGAAAGCATGCCATCATCTGATTTCATGTTGTCTAGATACAACAGGTAAAAGTATTTGACAACATAATTGGCCTGTCGATAAGTGTTGTCTGGCGACCAAAGCTTCGCGGAAACGCTTAATGATACGGCTGACCGACAGTGCAGACTACGCGTTTGCGCAGGCGAATTTTTCGCCCGAACGCCTCTGGCAGTTCTTTGATGGCGATCGCGCCACGCTGAACATTGCTCACGAATGCATTGATCGGCATGCGACATGTGACCACAGGGTGGCCGTGCGCGTCGCCCATGCCGATGGCCGTGACGAGGCCATCACCTTCCGCGCGATTGCGGATTGGTCCTCACGCGTCGCGCATTGGCTCAAGGCGCACGGTGTAGGCAAGGGGGACCGCGTTGCGGTGATGCTCGACCCGTCGCTATCCTTCTATGCTGCGATGTTCGGCGCGATGAAGTGCGGCGCGATCGCTGTTCCGCTCTTCACCCTGTTTGGCCCGGAAGGCATACGGCTCCGCGTTGCCGATTGTATGCCGCGCGTGCTGCTGACCAACGCCGAGAAGGCGTCAGCCGCCACTGGCATTCCGGGCGTCGATGTGTTGGTGGCTGACGAGGCATGGCTCTCCAGCCTCGCCGCCCTGCCAACCTCATGGCAGGTGACGACAGGCGCGGACGACATGGCGCTGTTCCAGTACACGTCAGGCACGACGCGCGAATTGCCTGCGGCAGTAAGACACACCCATCGCGCAATCGTGGTCCTGATGCTGGCCGCCCTCTATGGAACCGGCATCCGTCCGGGTGACGAATTTTTCTGCCCGTCATCGCCCGCGTGGGGACATGGCCTCGCGCATGGCACGCTGGCGCCGCTCGCACTCGGCGTCACCACCGGCACCTATGCCGGCAAGTTTGATCCGGTGCGGCTGATGCGCGCCCTGCAGGCCTATGGAATCACAAATCTGACGGCGGCTGCCACCCACTACCGGATGATGCGCACCAGCGGCCACGCCAACGAATTTCTCTTTGCGATCCGAAAACTGTCCTACACGGGCGAGCCAATCGATGGCGAAACGCTCCGCTTCATCGACACCGCCTTCGGCGTGCCCGCCTGCAGCATGTATGGCACCACCGAGGTCGGTGTCGCTCTTGTGAACTACCCCGGCGCGGCGGACTTTCCGGTGAAACCCGGATCCCTTGGCAAGGCGGTTCCCGGCCTGAAGGTGGAAGTGCAGCGCTCAGATGGCTCGCCCTGTGCTCCCGGGGAGTCTGGAGAAATCAAGGTCTGGCGCCGTGGCCAATGGGTGCCGACCAAGGATCTCGGCCGCGTTGATGAGGATGGTTATTTCTATCACGGAGGCCGTGCGGACGATGTCATTATCTCCGCGGGCTGGACCATGAGCGCGGTGGAGATCGAGGACGTACTGCTGAAGCACCCCGATGTCCGCGAGGCAGCTGCGATCGGTACTCCCGACCCTTTGCGTGGCCAGGTGGTGAAGGCTTTCATAGTCAGCAACCGCGTGGGCGATGATGTCTTCACGCGCGAATTGCAGGACTTCATTCGCGCAAGGCTGAGCCAGCACGAGTATCCGCGGCAGGTATCCTTTGTCACTGAACTGCCCAAGACCCCCGCGGGAAAGATAAATCGCAAAGTGCTGCGCGATGCTGAGGCCTTGCGCTCGCCTGCCGCCGCTTAACCAAGAAGAAAAAGGTGCTTCATGCCCGACACCAGCACGTCCGAGCCGTCCAACCGGCTTTTTCCGAAGATCAACGACCAGGCGCTGAACGACCTTCGCTCGCGCATCGGCAAGCGCATCGAGAACACCGTCGAGCCCTGGTGCCACGAGGCGACGCGCGACAATATCCGCCACTATTCCCACGGCATCGGTGACGATAATCCGCTTTGGTGCGATCCCGACTATGCGGAGAAGAGCATCCTCGGCGGCATAGTCGCCCTCCCGAGCTTTCTCTTCGCCACGAGCCGCATCATCTCCGGCTATGTCGGCGGCCTTCCCGGCGTGCATGCGATGTGGTCGGGCGCCGACTGGCGCTGGCACCGCTGGGTGAAGCGGAACGAGAAGATTACAACGCAGGCACACCTTGCCGAACTCGTCGAGCACGAAACGGCTTTCGCGGGCCGTGCGATCCGTCAAGTCTACCACGTCGACTTCTATGGCGATAACGGCGATCTGATCGCTGATGCCGAGAGCTGGTGTTTCCGCACCGACCGCGACGCTGCGCGCGAGACCGGCACCAAGTACAAGGATTTGAAGGCAAAGCCGCATCGGCGATACACAGACGAGGAACTCGCCAAGGTCTGGCGCCTGTATTCAGAGGAGCGTCCGCGCGGCGACAGACCCCGCTACTTCGAGGACGTCAATGTCGGCGATGCGCTGCCGACCATGCCGAAAGGCCCAATGACCGTCACTGGCTTCATTGCCTATGCCCAGGGCTGGGGCGGGCTCTATATCCGCGCCAACCGCCTTGCCTGGAAGCAGGTGCAGGCGCATCCAGGCCTCGGCATCCGCAACCGCTTCAACATTCCCGACTGCCCCGAGCGCGTCCACTGGGAACCGGAGATGGCGCTGATGGTTGGCGCGCCCGGCGCCTATGATTACGGTCCCGAGCGCTGCTCCTGGCTGACGCACCACATGACCGATTGGATGGGTGACGATGGCTTCCTGGTGCGCGCCACCAGCAAGCTGCGCCGCCATAATCCAGAGGGCGACCTGCTCTTCATTGACGGCAAGGTGACCGGCAAGCGCGTCGAGAATGGCCGACACCTCGTCGATATCGAGCAAGAGGCCGTCAACCAGGACAGCGAACTTTCCGTCGTAGGTAGTGGCACGGTCGCGCTACCGTCACGGAACAGCTGATAACAACATCAGACTTCTGGAGGGAACTTGAAAATGAAAAGAAGATATATTCTGGCGCTGCCGCTTCTGGCAGCTGCGCCTCCCCTAGCGTTACCGGCCCTCGGGCAATCCTGGCCGGCGCGTCCCGTCAGGATCGTTGTGCCGTACCCGGCGGGACAGGGCACCGACCTCTTCGGGCGCCGGTTCGCAGAATTCTATCAAAGGCGCTTCGGTCAGTCCTTCGTCGTAGAAAACCGCGCGGGAGCGGGCGGCAACATCGGTTCGGCTTTCGTCGCGCGGGCGGAACCTGATGGCCACACACTTCTTTGGGGCACCAACGCCTCCCATGCTGCGAACGAATTCATGTTCAGCTCGCTCGGTTTCGATCCGGTGGCCGACTTCTCCCCGATCGCAGCGATCCTGAGCCTTGGCATGGTGCTCTATACTGGCCAGGAAACGCCGCTGCGCTCGCTTGCAGATCTCCTCGTGGCAGCGCGTGCGCGTCCTGGACAGATTTCCATTGGCGTGCCCAGCACGACAGCGCGCGTCACCACCGAGATCCTACGTCGCGCAGGAGGCATCGAGCTCCAGCAAGTGCCTTACAGCGGCAGCGCCCAGGCGCTAACGGGCGCGCTGCGCGGTGATGTGCAGGGCGTGGTGGATACCATTGCGAGTTCGCTCGGCCAGGTGCAGGGCGGGCGCATCCGCCCCATCGGTGTCTCGCTCGGCCGCCGTTCGGGGTCGCTGCCGGATGTGCCGACCTTCCGCGAACAGGGGGTGGACGCCGAGGTGACCGCCTGGAATGCATTCTACGCTCCGAAGGGCACACCCCCGGAAATCGTGCGCATGCTGAACGAGGCATCCAATGCAGCGCTGACCGACGCGGAACTGCGCGCCGGCGTGATCCGGGGTGGCGCCGAACCTCTCGGCGGCACACCGGAGGATCTGCTCGAGCTGATGCGCACGGATCGCGCCAAGTGGCAGCCGGTGATTGAGAGCCTCGGTCTGCGGGCAAGCTGAAGCGTGACGATGAGCGAAACTGCACGGACCTGGGGTGGACCGCTCGCCGGCCTGCGCGTCATCGACCTGACGCGCGTGCTGGCGGGTCCGCTCGCCACGCAGTTGCTCGGTGATCTTGGCGCCGAGATCATCAAAGTCGAGCCTCCGGGCAGGGGCGACGAGACACGCGGCTTCGCGCCCTTCATCGGCGGTGAGAGTCACTATTTCATCGGACTGAATCGCGGCAAGCGCAGCGTCGTACTGGATCTGCGCAAACCCGAAGGCGCGGATATCCTGCGACAACTGGTCGGCACCGCGGACGTGATAATTGAGAATTTTCGCCCCGGTGTGATGGACCGCCTCGGCCTTGGCGCCAACGCGCTGATGACGCTAAATCCGCGCTTGATCTATTGCGCCATCAGCGGATTCGGCCTGACGGGCCCACTGCGCGACCAGCCCTCCTTCGACATCGTCACCCAGGCGCTGACGGGCGTCCTCAGCGTGAATGGCGAGCAGGGACGGGCACCGGTCAAGATGGGCCTGCCGATCGGCGACATGTCCGGCGGCGTCTTCGGCGCCATCGCCATCCTCTCGGCGCTGCACGAACGATCAACGACGGGGCGGGGGCGGCTGATTGATGTGAGCCTCTACGACGGCACCATGTCACTACTGGGCTATCTCTCCCAACTCGCCTTCCTGACCGGGAAGAACCCCGAACCGATGGGATCCGCGCATCCCAGCGTCGTTCCCTATGGTGGTTTCCCGGCGCACGACGGCACGATCATCATTGCATGTCTCGCCGACGGCTTCTGGCCAAAGCTATGCAATTCACTTGGGTGCCCGGAGATGGGCGCCGACCCACGCTACGCGACCATGGCGTTACGCCGCGAGCATCGCGACGAAATCGAACCACGCATCGCCGCCATCACGATGATGCGCACGGTGGAGGATTGGCAGCGCATATTCGAGCTGCACGATGTCCCGCATGCGCCGGTCCTTGGCGTAAATGCCGCTCTCGCGCACCCCCACGCCGTGGCGCGCGACATGGTGACGGAGGTCGATCACCAGACTGCGGGAAGGCTGCGCCTGCTCGGCCGCCCCATCAAATTTCCCGGCGCGCGGCAGGCACCGATCGAGGCACCACCGACGCTCGGGCAGCACACGGCTGAGGTGCTGCGCCGAGAACTCGGTCTCTCGGAAATGCGAATCGAGGAACTGCGAAGACTGGGTGTCATCGAAGGGTGCGCTGCTCCCCGGCTCCCCCACGTCTGATGGAAGATTTGCCATGCCCATGATTGGCACTGCGGTGGACCTGCGGTCCGCCGAGAGTCGGGCTGGGCCGATCCGGATGCGATGCACGCCCTGGTCGGCATTTGCGCGACACCGCCCACAAGGGGGTCAATTCAAACCGCCCATTCTGTCTATTCGCAGTAGCGCACTCCAGCATTCATGCTGACGGCGATTGGTGCGGTGGCCAGCCTTGGGCATGTGTCGCTCTGTATCCCTCCGGCGTAGGCCGCCTACCTTTTGCGTTCGATCCGACTGACGCTTCCGGTCTTCGCAACGCCAGTTTGTCAGGAAGTGTCCACGATGGAACAAATGGACACAAGCTTACGTGTCACGCGGCGACACAGGTCGTGGCCGGAGGCGCTCAAGCGCGAGATCGTCGCGGCATCGCTGGCGCCAGGCGCGTCGGTTTCGGCCGTGGCGCGGCGATACGATGTGAACACCAATCTTGTCTTCACTTGGCGCAAGCGCTTTGGCGAGGCGGCGCAGACCTCCCGCGCACCGCAGTTGGTGCCGGTGATGGTAATGCCCGATCCACCGTGCGCGACGCCGCCAACCACCTCCGCCGACATCGTCGAGATCGACCTGCCGCGCGGCTACCGCCTCCGGGTCGGCCGCGGCGTGAAGGGCATGGTGCTGGACGCGCTGGAACGGCGATGATCGCCTTTCCATCCAGTGTGCAGGTCTG
>Ga0105049_10011470_pt1 | contig 10154 bp, 6 predicted proteins | sample MAT06_FD_78087 | JGI IMG/M metagenome (GOLD analysis project Ga0105049, IMG submission 78087) | Freshwater microbial communities from Lake Fryxell liftoff mats and glacier meltwater in Antarctica - MAT-06 | ecosystem: Environmental > Aquatic > Freshwater > Ice > Liftoff microbial mat | place... | reverse complement strand
AGTCTGCAGATAGGGAATGGTACCGCAGAGCTCAATTCATTTTCATCCATTAACTGGTCGGCCGGACCTTATTTCTTAAAAACAGAAACTGATCCGGGCGGAGGAATCAACTATTCGATTCAATCGGTTACTCAGGTATTGGGCGTCCCTTATGCTTTGCATGCCGCCATAACCGATAGTCTTATTAACCCAATAACTGAATCGGATCCTATCTTTCAATCGTCTGCTGCTTCCGGAATAACAAGTGCTGATACCACAAGCTGGAACACGAAAATTCATTCGGTGGTAGCTGGTGAAGGCATTGAATTAACCGGAAATACAGTAAGCGCTCCGCAGGCACATTGGGTCGGCGAGTCCTTTGGTGGCGGTATCATTGTAGCCCTTTGGAAAACAAGTGGAGTTCAGCATGGATTAATCGCAGCCAATAGCTATGTTGGTCAGGCTCAATACAGCAACATTACTAATATCTTTGTAGGTAGTAGTGCATGGAACGGAGTAAACGGACAGGAAAACACGGCCGCTATTATTGCCCAGCCTGGGCATTACCTTAGCGCTGCATCTATGTGCAGTCAATACAATTCCGGCGGTTACACAGATTGGTATTTACCCTCTTTGCTGGAATTAAAGCACTACATGCAGAATCGCTTCATTCTTGAAAAGGCAGGAATTCCTATTTACTCTACCTATTACTGGACATCTACGGAGGATTCAACTGGGGATACAGGAGAATTTGGATTTACGATTCAAACGCTAAGTAATTATTCAGGAACTACAGCGGGGATTTCAAAATTCAATATGGCAATAGTTGTTCCTATGCGTCGATTTTAAATTGAGGAATCGTTGACATGATTTTCCTCCCTTCAATTTAGAGTCTGTCCATAGAGCCACGAGACTCTATAGACAGACTCTAGTTAATCGAGTTGCACCTGTGCAGGGTTTCTCCAGGAAATACGAAAAAGCTCTGGATTAAACAGTTTCTTCCCGTACGTTGGCGCTTGTGTGATTCGAAAACTGAATGGCATTAGAATGAAATTATTGATATTTCCAGGCAAGAAATTCTGAGTGCGCTTATCAGCAACTTCATTTGTTCTTCAATCCACTAGTTCCAAACTAAACTTCGGATATAGCTTAACTAAATGGCATCATATATCGTAAAATCGAAAATCGAGTTCCCTTTACAGGAAACCTCTAAAAAGTCAGATATTGAGGCGAACAAGAAATTAAAAACGTAGTCACGCCTAGCTTGATGCCCGCGGCTTTTAATTTTGATGTTCAACGAAGAGACGGCGCTTTATATAGGTTCCCTACATTAAAACAAACTCGTAATCCCAAAATGTACTTTCGCCGTTTTAAACTGTATTGTATTATCGAATTGTTTTCCTAACGCATAGCTGATAGAAAAAATTCCTGCTTTGGTCTGAAAGCTCATCCCTGCGCCGAATCCAAACGGGTTATCATAAATATTCCTGTTAATTGCTTTGTTCTCATAATACGCTCCATTCCAGAATAAAAACAGGAATGAATTTTCTTCAAGCAGGTAACGGTATTCGGTCGTTATAATAGCGAATGTGGACGCGAAAATAGATTCTTCATCGAAACCGCGTAACGTATTTATTCCCCCAATCCTGCTTAATTCATTTTCGAAAAGATTTGTTCCCTGCAATGAGCTTCCCAGCAAACCAAGATTAAAGGTAGACCGTTGCCTGATCGGAATAAACCAGTCAAAATCAACGTGTGCGTTGTATTGCACAGAACGTAACACCAGTCCTTCATAAAGGTCCTCGTTCAAGTCAAGGTTTTTCTGAATCGTTCGGGTTCCGGCAGCTGCTCTTGCAAGAATTCGTATGCCTTTTCTGGGATTAAACCTGTAATCCAGACGGGTGAGGCTTAACTCTAGACCGTAAAGATTTGACCTTATATCGGCATAATCCGGTAACACAATAACATTCTGCAGTCCGGCAGTTGAAAGCAGATTGGAGGATTTGTTTTCGATAAATACCTTCAGGTAATCGGTGCCACGCATCAGGTATTGCAGGCCTAGGCTGCGCTGAAGGTTGAGAAAGGTAGAGTCTCTTTTGTACAATGCAAAGCTGGCATCGGCCCCAAAAGGAGTATTGAAAAGGAAAGGATAAGCCACGTTTATGTTCAGGCTTTGTGTCCCAGCTTGAAGTCGTTTCCAATCGGCTTCAATAGATTCCCCGCGTCCAAGGCTGTTTTTTAATTTCAGATTGGCTTCCCCGGTGAGTAGCAGCTTCCCGGTTTTCTCATTATTGGGAAGGAAGCCTACTATACCACTGAAATTGCTGGCTTTTTTGTCGTTCAGGTACATTCTTACCAATGCCACGTTTTGAAGAAGAAACACGTCCGCCGGCCGGGTCTCAGTAACAAACGGAAGCTCTTTTAGTCGCGTGCTGATCTGCCGCAGGATTTCTTCATTGTAAACATCCCTGGGCTTTACCCCAATATAATTGTAAAGATATCTTGGCGTTATGCGGGCAGTGCCTTTGAAAGTAACGCTGTCGATTGTAAAAAGCTCTCCCGGTTCTGCGCATATCCCTGCTCTAACGGAAGACGAGTCAATCACAACGCTGTCGAGGCGGATGGTCGCAAACGGATACCCATTATTTTCATAGTAGGCCAGGCTCCCCGAAAGTAATTTCCCGGTCTGCTTGTAGCTGAACTTCCTGTTTTTGTACAAACGCTCCCTGAAGCCGCTGCTTCCGAGTGCTCCATCATTCGCATTGATATTATAGAGCCGCGACCATTTATAGATCTTCCCTTTACTTATAAAAGCGTTTAAGGTGTCGCCCTTTTCTTCGAGTGAGTCTGCCGTTGCTGTTATAAATCCATCTTGCTGAAGTTTCGAAACAACATCCTGCAAGTGCTTTGTTCTTTCCGGTATCGAATTAAAACTCCGGATGTAGTTAAGCTTAACGGGTTTTCCTGTTTCAAGATCAGTAATTTCCAACCGGAGTTTTTGCGCAGAGGCAGCACCGGCATAGGCCAACAGGAAAAAAATAAGCCATCGGATCATCAGGGCAGCGGCCAATGAATGGGTTGACGGGACTGATCGATCAGAATCTTATTGGCCTGGCTAAAATGGCGGCACCCGAAAAAACCATTATAAGCAGAGAGAGGAGAAGGATGCGCCGCTTTTAGTACAAAGTGTTTCGATGTATCCACTAGTTTTTCCTTCAGTTGGGCCGGCCTGCCCCAAAGCAGAAACACAAGACCTTTTTTTTGTTCGGAAAGCAAACGTATAACGCTGTCGGTAAATTGCTCCCAGCCTTTCCCATTATGCGACGCAGGCGAAGCTGCTCTAACGGTTAACGTGGCATTCAGCATTAGCACACCCTGATCGGCCCAAGGGGTTAGATCTCCGGTTGTTGCCATCGGGCATAGCAGATCCTTGCTTATTTCCTTGAAAATATTCTGAAGCGAAGGAGGAAGCCGCACTCCTTGTGAAACAGAAAACGACATTCCATTTGCCTGACCTGGTCCGTGGTAAGGATCCTGCCCCATAATCACAACCTTCACTTTATCGAAAGGTGTATGGTCGAACGCTGCAAATATTTTATTGCCGGGCGGATAAACTGTATGTTGCTTTCTTTCCTCCAACAGGAATTCCTTCAACCCCGGAAAATATGGCTGATTGAACTGATCGATCAGAACCTTTTTCCAGCTTTCCTCAATACGCACTTCAGATACCACCTGCATAAACTTTAAAAAAAAACAACATACTTCGACCCGGAAATTTACGTTTAAAGCAAAGGTCTTCGTAGAAAAGGCAACGGATTATTTTAAAAAAGGAAATCGTCCGGGTAACCTTGGTAAAGCAATTTCGTTGTAGTGTTAAATTCAGAGTATTTGAAAGGAAACGACACCTAGTTTTTTTTAAATGAAAATTCCAAAAATTATCGCTGCTGTCCTGTTATCAGGGCTGGTCCTGCTTTCCGGATCATGTGCAAATCACGTTAATTGTCCTGCCTACAAAGCAAGTTCTGTAAAAAAAGAAGCACGCGGGTAAGATTATTGCTTATTTTTGTGCATTATTTTTAAAAGATGAACAGAATAAAAGCAATCTTTCTTATCATTATTTTGGCGAGCCTCGGGTTTTCGTCCTGCCGTGCAAAGCACGTGGACTGCCCTGCCTACGGAAAGGAGCAAGTTTCTGTTGGGGAAAAAAACTCCTGAAAATCATGTTGAACTGGTTGCCACTCACTGAGATCTCTCAGCTTGACGGAATTGTGAGTCACTCTTTGGATGATGCAACGCCGCTTATCTGCATTTTCAAACACAGCACCCGTTGTTCTATCAGTAATATGGTCAAACGACGGCTCGAACGCACTTGGAGTGATGATATTACTACACCTGTTTATTATCTGGATCTTTTAAAACATAGGGCAATAAGCGATGATATTGTTAGACGTTTCAACGTAATTCACGAATCTCCTCAACTGCTTCTGATTAAAAATGGTGAATGTGTGTCCCATACCTCCCACCATGGGATTAATACCGATTTCATCGCGGCATCCAAAATCTGATCTAACCGTTCAGACTTCCTGTTAAAGCTACAAGTATTTTTATTACCTTGGTTTGTTGCGTGAAAATTCTGACGGTGGTGAAAAATTATCTATATCTTATTTTAGTTCTGATCACAGGCGCTGTTTCGGCCCAATGCCCGTTCAATACGATCATCACCCCTTCTTCCCTTACGCTTTGTCCGTTCGCTTCCGATACACTTTTTGCAAGCCCAGGCTCAGCTTACCAGTGGTTTAAAAACGGAAATCCCGTTTCGGGGGCAAATCAGAATTTCCTTGTCGTAAGTCAGTTGCAGGATGCAAATTCCAGCTTTGTTGTAGCCGTAACAATTTCCGGATGCACGGAAGCGAGTCCTGCAGTTACTGTTTCTGGATATAATTTCCCGCCGATTCAAATAACTATCGAAAATGGCGCAGACAATACTGCCTGCGATGGAGATACACTTTACTTAAAAGTTAACGCGCCGTTTGTGAGCAATATCAAATGGTACAATAACGGAATACAACTCATTAATCAAAGCAACGATTCACTTCTGGTTACTGCCGGCGGATCGTTTTCCGTCCTGGCTTATACCCAGCAATGCCCTGCCTACGGACAGCTGAGTCAGCCACAAATGATCATGTTCAGCTCCGCGCTTCAACCTGGCATTTACGAAGACCAGATTGAACCAGTGTTTACTCTTAACGCAGGCGTAGCGGCGGCGTCGTATATCTGGTATCTCGATGGGGAGATTATCAACGGAGCCGATTCCGTAAGCATCCAACCGGTCGTTAATGGAGCTTACTCGGTTGAAGCTACTTACGTATCTGGCTGCTCCAAGCTTTCGGACGATTATATTGTCAACTCCATTGTCGTTGAATGTCCTCACGAACCAACAATATCGCCTGCCGATCTTGTGCTTTGCCCCGAACAAAGTGACACATTATTTACACAGGCAGCCGACAGCTATCAGTGGTTCCGGCAAGGAATCCTTATTCCTGGTGCAACAGATTCTTTTCTTGTAGTGAGCAATCTCGGAGGATCGGGTTCTGCGTTTACCGTTGAAAGTACGCTAAACGGATGCGCCGAGTTTTCAGACATAGTTTTGGTCGACGTTTTTGTTTTTTCACCTATTTCTTTATTGCAAAGCCAGGATCCTGAACCTCCTTTATGCGATGGGGAATCTTCCACATTAAACGTAGGAAATCCATTTACCACAAACATCAGCTGGACACGCAATGGTATTAATATCCCCGGGGCGATCAGCGATTCCCTTATCGTGATTAACAGCGGAATTTATGCCGTTACCGCATACACAGAAGCTTGTCCCGATTATGGGCAAACCAGCGATCCTCTAACCTTAACGTTCGAACTGGCGCCTGTTCCTGTTTTGGTTTTCAACGAAAATGACCAGACATTATCGACTGGTGTTGTTGCTTCGTCTTACAATTGGTATCTCGATGGAGTGCTTCTGGAAGTAGCAAACAGTCAAACGATTACGATTGACAGTTCCGGAGATTATGAAGTTGAGGTGGTTTATGAAAATTCGTGCAGCAAGCGTTCAATTGTTTTGACCGTTGTAGTTAGTGGAATTGAGAATGTTATTGAAGGATTTAGAATTTATCCGAATCCTTTTCATGATAAGTTGTTCGTCGACCTTAAAGAAAAGACTGCATTTGCGGGTATTTACAGTATCGACGGACGATTGCAAATGGAATTGAATTCACCATCAGGAAACACCTTTACGGAGGTTTCGGGTCTTTCTTCCGGAATCTATTTTGTAAAGATATATGCGGGTGGAAAGATGGCTGTAGTAAGGATCGTGAAGGAGTGAACGGAATTTCGCGCGTTCACCACATCTTTATTCTTCGTTATCAACTATTTCGAAATCATCCGGTCAACCGAATATTTCCCACCTCCCATTACAAGGATTACTAAGTAGCAGATCAGGTACAGGAATGCTTTTTCTTTGGAAGCAAACGGATCGTTGGCATGCACATAAAATGCAGCGACCGCCATTGTAGCAATCAGAGGAATTGCTGAAAGCCTCGAAGCGAGACCAATCAATAGCAGAAATGAGCAAACAACTTCCGCAAAAATCGTTAGAAGGAGCGAAGGCATTTCGCCTATCCCGATCGGGTCGGCGAAGTTTGTATTTCCGTCAAGGAGCTTCGACAGCTTAGGAAGGCCATGTGTTAGCATAAAAACTGCGATGCCGATGCGAAGAATAAGCAGCATTAAACTGGCGGCATTTGCATTTATATTTGTCTGGAATAATCGTTTCAATGGTTTTAATTTGTGGCAATTATCGGAAGTATTTCGTCCATTGATAGTCCTGTTAATAAATTTTAATCAATGAATCCTTCTGATTTCTACAAATAATCAATACAGGAGAGAAAGGTTAATATGAATGAGTTGTTAAGCCGTATCTATTTCCACAATTCTATCCGGGATTACCTCATTGCATCAGCGATAATCATAGTTGGCTTATCAGTAATAAGGATTCTGAAGCGTTTTATTTTCGAAAGAATTAAAGGGTGGCTCAAAGGATCTAGTTCTGTAGTTGATGATTACGTGTTTTCGGGAATCGACCGATTTGGTTTTCCTGTTATGTATTTCCTGGTGTTTTATTTCGGTGTGCATTACCTGGAATTTACACCAGGAGGCATCCACATAATTGATATCGCAACCACGGTAATCGTAACCTTCCTGATTTTGCGGATGGTTTCCTCGATGATGCTCATTCTGCTGAGATCCTACATCAGAAAGCAGGAAAATGGCGAAGAGAAAATAAGGCAGATGGATGGCCTCATGATGATCATCACATTTATCATCTGGATCGTAGGTCTTATATTTTTGTTTGATAATCTTGGATATGATGTCACCGCGGTTGTTACCGGACTCGGAATTGGCGGAATTGCAGTGGCGCTTGCCGCTCAGAATATCCTTGGTGATCTTTTTAATTATTTCGTGATCTTCTTAGACCGACCATTCGAAGTCAATGATTTTATTACGATTGATCAAAAGCAAGGAACCGTTGAGCACATCGGAATAAAAACAACCCGCTTAAAAAGCCTTGGAGGCGAACAGCTGATATTTGCCAATGGTGATTTAACTAGCTCAAGGATTCATAATTTTAAGCGAATGGAAAGGCGTAGGGCTGTGCTTAAATTTACAGTAGGGTATCAGACTCCGGTAAAGAAGCTTGAAATTATTCCGGCTTTATTAAAGAGAATTGTCGACACGCAGGAGCTTGCTTTAGTTGACCGCTCCCATCTCGCACTTTTGGCAGATTCAGGTGTGATCTTCGAACTTGTTTTTTATGTGTTAAGTTCCGAATACAGCGTTTATATGGACATTCTTCAGGCAATAAATCTCACGGTGCTTCGCGAATTTGAAGCGATTGATGTTGAACTTGTTGTTGCTCCCAGAACTCTGCCGGTGCTGCCAGCAAATGAAGAGAATAAGAATAAAGGCGGGACTTAAGGGAACCTCTAAAAACCCACTTCTCATCGTTGAACATCAAAATTAAAAACCTCATCACGCTAAGGCGCGACGACGTTTTTAATTTCTTGTTCGCCTCAATATCTGACTTTTTCGAGGTCCCCTTAAGCTGAAGATAATTTAGGAACTGCAGTAAATATTTTCCCCGGATTTAATATTCCGTTCGGGTCAAATACTTTTTTAATTCCCCGCATAAGATCGAGCTGAACTTCTTTAAACGCAATTCCCATATAAGGTTGCTGTACCAGACCAATTCCATGTTCTCCACTTAAAGTTCCTCCCAGCGCCACCACTAATTGAAATATTTCTTTTATTCCTTCAGTTACATCGTTCTTCCAGGCATGTTCGTTTAATTCGCCTCGAATAATATTTACATGCAGGTTTCCGTCGCCGGCATGACCATAACAAACGGATTTGAAACCATATTTTTTCCCGATTTGCTTTACTCCTGCAAGAAGCTGAGGTAATTCAGCGCGCGGAACAACGGTATCTTCTTCTTTATAAGTTGAATTAGATTTTACTGCTTCAGCAACGCTCCGTCTTAATTTCCAGATGTCTGTTTTCTGGGCTTCTGTTTCCGCAAACAGGATTTCGCCACAATCAAACTGGTCGAGCACACTAACGATCTTTTCAATATCCCGCAATATCATTTCTTCATCATTTCCATCCACTTCGATAAGTAAATGAGCTTGTTCATCATGACCAACTTTTATCGCGATATCCGTCCTGAATTTCAACGTCCAATCAATTGCTTCCCGCTCCATAAATTCCATTGCAGAAGGGGTAATTCCCTCACGGAAAATTGCAGAAACGGCAGCACAGGCATTTATTTCCGAACGAAAAGGAGCAAGCAGCACTTTATTTAATCGCGGGTAGGGAATCAGCTTAAAAACAACCTTAGTAATTACTCCTAATGTTCCTTCACTTCCAACCATCAATTGAGTGAGATTGTATCCGGTTGAATTTTTCAGCACACGCGCACCGGTCCTAATAATTTCCCCTGAAGCAAGAACCACTTCCAGATCAAGCACGTAATCTTTGGTAACACCATATTTCACGGCTCTTGGGCCACCAGAATTATGGGCGAGGTTGCCACCAAGAAAACAGGTTCCGCGGCTGGAAGGATCTGGCGGATAAAATAGCCCGTGACCAATAACTGTTTCCTGGAAAACCTGTGTAATAACGCCGGGCTCAACGGTGGCCTGCAGGTTGCGTTCATCGATTTCAAGTATCTGGTTGAAACGTTCCATTGAAAGCAGCACGCCGCCATAGATCGGCAATGCGCCGCCACTAAGTCCTGTTCCGCCGCCACGCGTTGTAACGCAAATGTTTTTAGAATTGCAATACTTAAGAATGGCGCTTACTTCTCCCGGAGTTCCTGGTTTAAGAACAACTGCCGGGGCATAACGAAGATCTTCAGTTTCATCGCGACCGTATTTTTCAAAAGATTCCTGATCTGTAAAAACATGATCTTTCCCGAGAATGGTGGTGAAATGAGCGACGTCATTCTGATCCGGCTGGTGAAACTCCATAAACGCGAATAAACCTCAAAAGTAGGTATTTCGAGCGACAGGTAATTTTACTGTTAGGCTGTATTATGCCAATTAAGTGTCCACGCTGGGGAGGCGATATAAGTCCGACAGACTTCGCTAATGAGTGCCGGTCTATACGGAAATCTTTGAAACCCGCTGGTAATATTTTCCAGCACACCAAAATTATTAAAACGGTGGTTGAGATGTATTGCGTTAAAATTGGTTTTACCCCGGAAGAGAAATCTTCCCCGGTTTTTCGGAAGCTTTTTATTTAGCCCGCATTCTGTTTCCCTTCGGACTATGCTCCACTTCGGCTAATCCTAAAACTTCCATCAGCGGTGGAACATACATTCCGAAGCGCCCCCTGAATCCTTTTTTTAATCCATACCATCCGCCAACAGGATTTTCAGGTGAGCGGCCCCAGGATTCCACGGTGCCGTCTTTAGCAGGTTTCTGCTCATCGGCGCTACCCAGTTCCATCCAATCCCCATGCTTTTTGAGCATTTTATGAAGATCGTCCATGCACTCATAATCATAATGCAGAACCGTTTTGCCGCCTGTGCAGACCAGGATTTCCTTACCGTCTTTTTCTCCTTT
>Ga0105049_10011468_pt1 | contig 10155 bp, 9 predicted proteins | sample MAT06_FD_78087 | JGI IMG/M metagenome (GOLD analysis project Ga0105049, IMG submission 78087) | Freshwater microbial communities from Lake Fryxell liftoff mats and glacier meltwater in Antarctica - MAT-06 | ecosystem: Environmental > Aquatic > Freshwater > Ice > Liftoff microbial mat | place... | reverse complement strand
TATATGCAAATAGCAGCACTTTCACGGGCTCGACGTTTGGCGGCAAGATTTCAGGTTTAGTTCAAAGAAGTAATAATCGAGGACAACGAGGAGCGCAGGTGACAGTCTTCTCGACCACCCTGAATCGTACCTATGCCTCAGTCCTCAGTGGAATGGATGGAACCGCCAGCGCTCCTTTGGGTTCTTATGCAATTTCAGGACTCCCTTTAAATCACAACTTCATTGTTTTCGTAGACGATGCAGAAAGAGATAACGATCCCGTAACGGGGAGTGATTTTCCTAATTGGAATCCTGACACCATTAATACTCCTTTGAGTTGGGCCCTCGACGATGAAAGTGAAGGCTTAAAAAGTTTTGCGCTCGAAGCTTATCCCGACGCCGAGATTGTGGACGTTCGAGTTTCTAGAAATGTGGGCACTTCTCCAGGAATTTCGAATGCTGAGGTGTTTCGTCCAACCAGTGGGACGAAGACCATCCCCAACGTGAATTTTTATATCTCAGCACGGATTGCTCCTCCCAATGACAAATATTCAATGGCCTTGCGGCCGACAACGGCACGCGATTCAGGTGACGAACCCCTGCCCGTCTCTAACGACACGCCGCTGCAACTCGAAGTCAACATGGAGGCAGATCTTTCAACGCTCGCTGGAATTTCGATCTCGGTGAAAGCAATTAATCGGTCCAGCAACAAAGTCGTTGATCTCGAAGCCGGACTTCCCACTCTCGCAAACTGGCGAACGACGCGAGCGCTTTTGACTTTGGCTCCTCCATCTGGAGGACTTGCCAAAGGCACTTACGATTTGACTGTCAGCCTCTCTTCAACATTTAGCGGAGAGTCGCTAGAGCTGGTCGACGCGTCCAGAGCTTTGCAAGTCAATACCTGGAACTCTGGTCGCGCAAGCATTTCATTCGGATCAAAGGGTTCTGGTTCTTCAGGGGGAGGGGGAGGAGGATGCTCCTTCGACAGAACCGACTCCTCCCCGGGGACTTGGGTATTGATGATCTGTTTGTTTGCTTCATTCATCGTGATCCGAAGAAAGCAGCAAAAAAATTCTTTAGCCTATCGAAAGCCTTAAACGCCTTCGACGATAATAAATAATTTTTCTCGAGTTAAAGTCTCGGTGTTCGCACGGTAAAGCTTGAAAAGGGCTTCGCTAAATTCGCTCATATTCTCGCGAGTCTTTTTTTCCATGGCTTCAAGGTAAACAAAGTTATCGTTGTCGAAGATCATTTTTGAAGCTTGAGTATTCATGTTCATTTTTAGTCCCTCTCTTGTTTTGTTTTGCGACCCACCCATAGCTATCGCAAGGCTCATACCAATCTTGTAAACCTCAGGACTTCTTGAAGATTTTTGAATTTATTAAGGGCTGGTTAAGAAGGATGGGCGAGCACAATCTGTGCTCGCTGCCTCGACGGTCAGTTATCGACAAAATCTGTCGACTGTTAAAGGCATGAATTTAATCAGCTTTAATAAAGAGAGCACGACAATTAAGGCGAGAGGGAGAAGCGCGAGGGAGAAGCGCGGGTGCCAAAACAAGTTAGTCTTCGATCTCTTCGGCAGAACTTGGTTCTTCATCTACCCGCTTCCGCAAACTCAGCAAAGGAAAGAGCTGAATATTTAATTGATAGACAGTATCTGACTTTTCGCTTTCTGAATAAATTCCGTTACTCTCTCTTAAGAAATCAAAGATTCGTTTTCTAAAATCTTGATAACCTTCTTCCGAAAGATTGATGGTCATCGCCGCAAAAGTTCTCTCTGAAGTTTTTAGTTTATCAATGACTTCGAGCGCTCTGTTTCCCATCTGGCGATGGAAATTTCTGACGTTTAAAGATTGAATGTCTAAAGGCGTCTCTAATTGACGATCTTTTTTTATCCAGCGAGCGTTCTTGTACTCAATCATTTCAAGATTCTTTAATACTGTCAGATGCTTTTCTAGTTCTGCCTCGGTAATCCCTACGATCTCTGCCATTTGAGAGGCCGGCAGTTGACCAAAGTCGGTGTGCAGGCCTTCTAGAATTGCGATGACCTCCCAATTCGAAAAGAAGTCGTATTCGGCTTGGGCCATCTTACGAACTTTTCTAAAAGCTTCGTTTCCAAGAATTTTTTTATAAGCCAAATCGGCTGCCTTCATATCGGAGGCTTGATCGAAGTCCACTAGGAGCTCAAAAAAATGAGTTTCTTTCTCGTCCAGATTAAAAGCTTTCGCCAACTTCTCGGTATTCTCGCGACTAAGATTTCTTTTCGCCCCGATGACCATTCGCACAAAACTGGGACTGCCAAAGCCCACCTCAGCGGCAAACTTTCGATTCGAGTATTCATTACGCAGACGTAGGTACTCAATCATATCGCGAACAAAGTTTCGATAATTCAAAAAGCCATAGACGTCGGGCTTTAGGCTCGGTTTCGCGGGGGCGTCTGACACTCTTTGATGGTAACACGAGGCCTAGAGTTGATCCAATTCGAAGGCGGCATGAAGAACTTGCACCGCGTCTTTGGCACGCGACTCGTCGATGACACAGCTAATCTTAATCTCACTCGTCGATATCATTTGAATATTGATGCCAGCGGTCGAAAGCGCTCTGAACATCTTTGCCGCCACGCCAAAGTTAGAACGCATTCCATTTCCGATCACCGAGACCTTCGAAATGTGGGGGTCCCCTAGAATTTCTCGAAATTGCAAGCTAGACTTCACGAGAGCTAAAATCTCTTTGACTCGGGGCAAATCGTCTCGAACGCAAGTGAACGAAATATCAGTTCGACCTTCGTGCGAAACGTTTTGAACAATCACATCAACGATGACTCCCCCTTCACCCAAAACCGTAAAGAGTTCAGCCGCCAAACCGGCGCGGTCAATCATGCCGGCCACCACCACTTTGGCTTCATTCTTCGTATAAGTAACTCCCGAAACTACGAGGGATTCCATCTCCGTCAACTCCTCTACCACCCAAGTTCCTTCGACATCCTTAAACGTGCTGCGCACGTGAATCGGAACCCGATATTTTTTGGCAAACTCTACGCTACGAGTCTGTAAAACTTTAGCTCCTAAAGAAGCAAGCTCCAACATCTCATCGAAAGTAATCTTAGCCACCTTGCTGGCTTTGGGTTCGACATTGGGATCCGTGGTATAGACTCCTTCAACGTCGGTATAAATATCACAAACATCTGCCTTCAAAGCGGCGGCAAGAGCGACCGCCGAAGTATCGCTTCCGCCTCGACCCAAAGTCGTAAGATCACCACTCTTAGTAACTCCCTGAAAACCAGGGACGATTACAATATTGCCGTTCGCAAATTCTTTTAGAATTCGGGTTTTATCGATATCAGAAATGCGAGCCGCTGTGTGAAAGTCATCCGTTTCAATTTTTACTTGAGAACCCAGCAAACTGATGGCTGGTACCTGCCGAGACTTTAAGCAGATACTTAAAAGGGCCACCGTCTTTTGCTCGCCGGTGGTAAGCAGAACATCTAACTCTCGAGGATCAGGGCGCGAACTAAAATGCCTGGCCTGTTCTATAAGGTGGTCCGTATCTCCCGACATGGCCGACACGACGACCACGACTTTGTGATCGCGCGCTCTTTTTGCCACGATCTCGGCGACATGCTCGATTCGCTTAAGCGAACCAACACTCGTTCCCCCAAATTTCAAAACATGCAAACCCAAAATTAAATCCTCTAGATGAACCTAGGTATGCCGAGTGATCTCGGAGGCGTCAAAAGCTTTCCACGAAAGCCGTCTCTCGGCCTCCAAAATCTCTAACCGAAGCTCGTGGGTATAGGGACCTAATTGGACTCGATCTGGCCATTCGACAAAAACGATCGATGTTCCCCATTCGCTAGGGTCGCCAGGAAATAACTGACCAGGTTGCAATCGAAAGGCATCAATATGAATGATCTTTAAGCCAGAAATCTCGTACTCAATCATAAGTGGATAAGAAGGAGACGCCACGACATCGCTCCAACCCCAAGCTCGCAAACAGGCGCGGACGAAACTGGTCTTTCCGGCTCCCAAATCTCCATAGAGGGCAACTCGATCTCCGACCTTTAGATTTTTGACGACGGCGACTGCAAAAGCTTCCCACTCCTCTTCTTTTAGAACCTGTGATTTCAACGAAGGGACCTCCATGTTTCAGAAAAAAATCGTAACTGATCAGAGGCTATGGCAGCTGAAAACTTTGAGAGTCGTTTTGCCATTCGTCTTTGAAAAATGAATGCGTTGAAGATCGCTTGCCCGGGAACTTGAAGGCCCTTACTCAACATTCCCCCTAGAACACCCGAAAACACATCCCCCGATCCGGCTCGTGCTAGCACGGGGTAAAGAGAATAATTCAACACGACCTTCTCACCCGGACTTAAAAAAATTCCAGGAGCGCCCTTCAAATAGACAGACTTTCCAGTTTTCTTAACCAACGCCCGCAGAGCTCCCAAGCGATCCGATTGAATTTCGGTCGTAGAAACCTGCAACATTCGACCCGCTTCTCCGGGGTGAGGCGTGCAAATGATTCGCGGCGAATTGTGAAATAAATTTTCATATTCGAGCGCCGCCGCATCCAAGACCATCGGAACTTTCAATGAAGCTATTTTCTTCAGTAATTTTTTTCGCACTCCGCCGGGACCCAGTACCCAAGCATCCATAGTCGAAAGATCCTTTTTCGAGGGATCAGAAAATTGATAAAGAAAACTCGCGCCTTCTAAACTTAATTTGAAATTCTTCATTGGAGGATAGAACAAATGAACGTAGCCGACTTTCATCCGCGCGACGGCTTCGGCCGCAAGAAAAGCAGCTCCTGGAGTTTCTGCACTCCCGGCCACAACTCCCACTCGACCTGTCTTAAAAGCGCTGCGCTTTTCGGTCGGCATTTTAAAATCTTGGTCTTCTAAAAATTCTTCATTCCAGAATCGAGGCGCTACAAACGCCTTGCCCACGAATTCAATGTCTCCGCACGGTTCAGCACTCTCCTCAGACAATAAAATTTGTTTTGGATATCCCACCATCAAACTAAGATCGGCTCTAAAGCCCGCCGTCGGAACATCCAACGCGACATGAAAATCTGATCGGGTAGATTTTATAATTTTTTGAATGCGCATTTCGAGACCTGGATTTTGTGAGTTTCCAAAAATTCCGTCTACGATGATCTCCGGAAGTTTTCCGCCCTTCCAGCGGGGCGCCCGACAAGATTTGGCCGCTCGCTTACAATCGGTCGATTGCGGGCTCAAAACGGGCCACACCAAGACCTTAAATTTTTTTCTGAGGATTTCGGCCACACTGTAGGCATCGCCGCCATTATTGCCCGGACCACACAAGAAAAGAAAACGGCTAGACTTCGTTGCTCGCGCCGAAAGTCGCTCGGCCATCTCAACGGCAACTTCTTGCATGAGTTCCCAGGCGCTACTATTTCTCTTTCGAATTGTTTGCCGATCCACCCAGGCCATTTCTTCGGCAGAGAGGATGGGCCTCATGAGGCCCGATCAATACTTTGGCGCATTTCTCGCACCGCACCCTCGAGCCCAAGCACTAAAGCACGAGCTACAATCGCATGGCCGATATTGACCTCTTCTAAGCCTGGCAAATTAACCATAGGATGAACATTCTGAATGGTTAAGCCGTGCCCCGCTTTAATTTCAAGGTCGACAGAGTCTGCAAAATCGGCAGCCTTCACCAGACGATCCCATTCTTGTTGCCAGGTCTTCCCTGCCGATCGACCTCTCAAAGCTTTTTCAAAGAGAGTCGCGTAATGCCCGGTATGAAACTCCACTCCATCAAAGCCAAGATCGAAAGCTCGCTTCACTTGCTCTAGATTGGGATCAATAAAAGCGTAAACACTCATTTTTCGTTTCAAAGCGAGTAAAGATTTTCGATGAGTCAACGAATCGAGTAGCTTTAAATTCAAACCACTCTCAGTTGTCATTTCTGCGCGCTTCTCAGGAACCAAAGTGATACTGAATGGACTCCACTTGCTCGCGAGTCGCTTCATTTCAGACGTCCACGCCATCTCTAGATTGATAGGCAAAAGACTCACTTCTAAGAGTCTCACCACATCTTCATCTTGAATATGTCGGCGGTCCTCTCGCAAATGTACCGTGATCTGATCGGCGCCCCCTCGCTCACAAAGATGAAGAGCTTCTACAATATCTGGATACCGAGCCAATCTTACTTGGCGAAGAGTCGCTACATGATCAATATTTACGCCCAGTCGAACTCGCGTCATTAGCCTATCTCCGATTTTACTAAGGTTTGCAGAGCGTCTAAATCTTTCTCGATCTTTTTAAGATCAGGACCCTCGACCATGAGTCGTAATAGCATTTGTGTCCCCGAATAACGCACATTCACTCGACCCAAACCCTGATAGTCATTCTCCATCTCTAGAATGGCCTGCTGTAAACGAGGCATCTGATCTATCGGCCTGCGCTCTCTAACCGGTACGCTAATCAGCTTTTGAGGAAACAAACTAAAAGATTGATGAAGTTGAGAAGCTTTCCACTTTCTAGATTTCAACAAAGCCAAAACTTCTAAAGCCGAAAATAATCCGTCGGCCGTGGTATTTTGATCCATGAAAATATAATGCCCAGAGGTCTCCCCTCCAAATATACATTCTTTTTCTTTGAGCATTGCTGTCACATAGCGATCGCCCACTTCGGCGCGATGACAATTAATCTGCTGAGAATGAAGGGCGACCTCAAGCGCTTGATTGGCCATACTGGTAGTCACGATTCCATTACTCACCAGACGTCCAGAATCTTTTAAAAAGGCGGCGACCGCAAATAAAATATGCTCGCCAGAAAGACTTTTGCCTTTCTCATCCACGACCATCAATCGATCGGCGTCTCCATCGACTGCAATCCCAATGTCGGCTCGTTCTTCTAAAACTTTTTCTTCTAGCAACTGCGCCGATTCTTGAGCACAACCCTTGTTGATGTTGAACCCATTGGGCGAACAAGCAAAGGTGACTACTTCGGCGCCCAGCTCTCTAAAGAGTCGAACTCCACAATCATAGGCCGCTCCATTGGCGCCATCGAAAACAATTTTCATTCCGTTTAAATCGAAATCGCGTCGAAAGATGGTTTTCAAATTCACCAAGTACCGCCCTAGGGCATCGTCGACGCGCTCGGCCTTTCCTAAGCTCTCGGGTCCTGGCATAGATTGCTCCATCCCTTTGGTATCGAGAATCAATTTCTCGATCTCGGCCTCGTACTCATCGCTCAGTTTGAATCCGTCTCCATTGAAAACTTTGAGTCCATTGTCTTCGTAAGGATTATGAGACGCTGAAATCATCACACCGCCATGAGCGCGTAAGCCGCGGATATGATAAGCGACCGCGGGAGTTGGGAGCGGTCCCAATAAAAAAACGTGCCCGCCCATACTGGTAATTCCAGAAGTCAGCGCCGTCTCGAGCATATAGCCCGATCGACGAGTGTCTTTTCCGATTACGATTCTGGGTTCAGGGTATTTCTTTTTCAAAACTGAAGTAAGAGCTCGACCCAAGGCCATCGCCACTTCGGCGACCATGGGATACTGATTCGATCTTCCGCGAATCCCGTCTGTTCCAAAAAGCTTTCGCGACATGCCTGACAACTCTCCTGTTTATTTCAGAACTTCAACAATAAAACTTTTGGGCTCAATCCTAACAATTTGAATGCCTAGCTCCTCAGAAACTTGGCCTTCAAGCCGGTACCGCCCCGGAGCTAATCCCTTTACTGGAATTTTAACTTTTAGCCGACCAGCCATTCGGCGGATGGGCTCTTCAGCCCCTAAAGCGACCACTCTGGCCCGGGAAGGGAAAACTTGAATCTTTACTTGAGGGTCTGATGCGACGACCGGAACATCTCTAAAATCACGTTCGGACTGCAACTTAGAAATCTCTACCGAAACTTCGACGGTTTTCTCAACCCCCAAGCTCCATTCCGGCATCGAAACCTCAACAAACTCGTCCCATTTCTGAACATCCTCGCGCGTCTTGATTTCGACTTCAAATCGATCCAACTTCGAGAGCGCTGAGACCGGCCCATCGACGGTGATGGGATTAGGACGAACTTCTAGTTTAGAAACTGCAAATCCAGGCGGCAAAGCGCCCACTAACTTCGCTTGGACCGGAACCTCTCGTCTTAAGCGAGGTTCCAATAAAACTTCAAATCGGCGAGGACGAGGATTCACCATATCGACATCTACCGAGAAGAAAAATTGCCCGGTCGTAACATCCACCACATGAGTGCCGGCTTTGGATTCAGATAAATCCACCTCATAAGTGAGATTATTGATATCGATAGACCGCAGCCTATGAAAAATTCCTACAAAACCAAAACGGATCGCTTCGGGTGGCTTTCTGGCAAAAGCCAAATCTTTAGGTAAGTTACGATAAACGATGGGGACATTGTGCTCTTCTCGAACCCGCTGCGCCGAATGAACCAAAAACCAAGCCACGGTTGCCAACAAAAGCGAGAACGCAGGCAGCCTAAAAGAACGGAGTCTATCGCGCCAATTTTTCATGCGCCAAGTGCCTCCAATAGAGATTTTCTCAACTGACCCGCTTCTAAATCATGAGTGATTTTACCATGGGCCGCATAAGAGATGCTGCCCTTCTCTTCTGAAACAACGATGCAAATTGCATCGGTCTCTTCGGTAATTCCTAAGGCTGCTCGATGACGCGTTCCTAGAGATTTAGAAATCAAAGGATTCAAACTCAAGGGCAAAAAACATCCAGCCATAAATAGACGCCCCTTACGAATGACTACCGCCCCGTCATGAAGCGGCGAAACCGGTAAAAATAAAGAAGTGAGAATATCTTTTGCTAAAACACTATCTACAAGTTCTCCGGCCTCAATAAAATCGGAGAGCTCTGCTTCGCGCTCCACCACGATCAGAGCCCCAATCTTTTTATTGGCTAAAGACACTGCTGCCCTAACCAATTCTTCGGCTACTTGCGATTGATCGATCTTAGAAGACTTGGACCAGAAGGAGCGGGTTCCGAATTGAGTTAGAGCTCTACGAATGTCTTGATGAAACAAAAGAACAATCAAAATTACCCAGTTCTCAAAGAGGCTCCCTAAAACGGCGCGGACAGTGCGGACTTGAAAGCGCTCGGCTATCCAAAAGAAAAGAAAGAGAAGACTTAGGGTTAGAAATAATTGAAACGCCCGGGTTCCTTTTAAAAATTGGAAGGCCTGGTGAATAAAGAAGGCCACGACCAAAATATCGATAAGATCCCACCAGCGTAAAAGCGGGTGGAACTCTCGCCAAAATTGAACAATATCCCCAAAGATCACGAAGCTGATTTAATCAGACTCGATGGGCTCCCGTCGACCTCGAAGATGATCCGATCTAAGTCGGCAGCATCAATAGTCTCTTTTTCACATAAAAGGTCGGTAATTTTCTTCAACTTCTCGAAGTTCTCACGAAGAATCTGTTTCGCCCGATTATAATTGCTCATCACAATCGTCTTCACTTCTTCATCGATCAGCATCGCCATTCGCTCGCTCACATCGCTCGTTTTATTCATTTCTCGACCCAGAAAAACGTGTTCTTCGCGACTCGAATAGTGAATCGGCCCAACCTTTTCGGACATCCCCCACTCGGTAACCATCTTTCGAGCTAACTCCGTAGCCCGCTCAATATCGTTGGAGGCTCCTGTGGTCACATCGGTATTTACAATCTCTTCGGCTACTCGACCGCCCATCAAAATAGCGATCTGATTGTGCGCTTCTCTCTCAGTCAAATTATAGCGATCATCTTCAGGAAGCTGCATGGTAAGGCCCAAAGCTAAACCTCGCGGAATAATCGTCACTTTGTAGACCGGATCTGTACCCGGCAACATCCTCGCAACCAAAGCATGCCCGGCCTCATGAATAGCTGTCGTTTCTTTCTCTTTCTTCGAAAGAATCATGCTCTTTCTCTCGGTGCCCATCATGATTTTATCTTTGGCTTCTTCAAAGTCAGAGGTCGTCACGCTTTCTTTGCCTCCGCGAGCTGCAAAAAGCGCCGCTTCATTGCAAAGATTCTCCAAATCGGCTCCGACTAGCCCAGGAGTACTCCGAGCGATCACGCTCAAATTTATATCGTCTGCCAATTTCAATTTGGCAGCGTGAACCTTAAGGATCTCTTCGCGCCCTTTAAGATCAGGTTTTGGCACGACAACCCGGCGGTCAAAACGACCAGGTCGAAGAAG
>Ga0105049_10011466_pt1 | contig 10156 bp, 8 predicted proteins | sample MAT06_FD_78087 | JGI IMG/M metagenome (GOLD analysis project Ga0105049, IMG submission 78087) | Freshwater microbial communities from Lake Fryxell liftoff mats and glacier meltwater in Antarctica - MAT-06 | ecosystem: Environmental > Aquatic > Freshwater > Ice > Liftoff microbial mat | place... | reverse complement strand
TCTAGGTCGCCCTTCTCTTCTTGCAAAAAGTCTCGCGCTAAATTCTCTAAAGAAAAGCTCCTGCGATCGGCGTGAAGCAAGTAAGCCGAGACCATTGTGTCGTGAATGAGACCTTGAGTTGCTATGCCTTCTTTTTTTAAAATCTGGAGATCGTACTTTGCATTATGGGCTATCTTTTTTATTTGGGCGCTCTCAAATACTCGCTTAGCAAACGCAGCGACGGCCTCTTGAGAAAGATCGCTCCCTGAGTGTCGCCAAGGAACATAAACCGATCTCTTTCCAGTACAAACCGACAAACCCACGATTCGAGCTCTAAATCGATCAAACGAACTTGTTTCGGTATCAAACGCGATGAGCCCTGCCGCCAAAATTTCTTGCTCTAGACTGGCTAAATTTTCGAGATTCGAAATCAATTCTTTAGGAATTAATTCAGAAACACTTGAAGCCTGAGTCGGAGCAGACTCTGAACTCGAAGTCGTGACCTCTTCGAGACCATGGTCTTCAATTGCAGACTGAAATTGCTTGATGATTCGCCCCAGATCCCAATCAATAAGAAAATCCAAAAAGATCGATGGAAATTTATCAGGCATTTGGCGGATCAAATCTTTTGATATCGGGAGATCTTCTTTCAAAGCGATCAACTTTTTTGAAAGCGAAACCGCTTCGCGACCTTGCCGAAACTTTTCAGCCATCTTGGGACTAAGCTCTTCAAGATGGTCGTAAATTCCTGCAATATTCTTATAATCCGTAAGGAGTCGGGCGGCTGTTTTTGGACCAACTCCGTCGATGCCTGGAATATTGTCCGAAGTGTCGCCGGTAAGAGCGAGTAGGTCTAACATTTGCTCTGGAGGAACGCCCCACTTCTCAATCACTTCAGGCTTCCGAATCCACCGATTGCGAAAGCTATCGAACATAGAAACCTGCGGATTGATCAATTGAGTGAGGTCTTTATCGGAAGAAAGAACGACGACTTCAAAATCTCGTTCGGTCTGCTTGACTAGGCTCGCAATCCAATCATCGGCCTCATATCCTTCGCCCTGCAAAACCGGAAGACCAGCTGCCTTGCAAAGATCCATCACCGCAACAATCTGATCGGATAAATCGGGAGGAGGTATATCGCGATTCGCCTTATAGTCTGGAAAAATATCTTTTCTGAAGGTCGGGCCTTTTGAGTCGAAGACCACCACGCAATGATGTGGCCTATGATCTTTTAGGATCTTGAAAACCATCGAAGCAAAACCTGCTAAAGCATGAGAAGGGCGCCCCTTAGAGGATAGAGGTGCCAAGGCAAAATACGCCCTAAATACATAGGCACTCGCATCAATGATGTAAAATAGTTTAGCTTTTGGAGACATGGCCGACCTTAGCCGGCGAAGCTTTTATTTTCCAAATAATTCGTGATCGAGGTCTTTGAGCTTCTTCTCGAGCGCAGAGATTTTTCGATTCAGCTTGTCGAGCTCTTTGTTCGTAGGAAGATTAAGCTTCTTTAGCAAACTCGCGAAGCCGGTCGCTGCTTTTTCTTCAATTTGTTTTCTAGCTGCCTCAACATGTTCGATAAGCTCTTTAGATTTAAGCTTTCGAGCTTCAGCCATCAGCTCACGGACTCGCGCCGTTTGCACTTTCCGAATGCTTTCTACTTTTTTGACGACTTCACCGATTTGGCTCTCTGCCATTTTCTCAGCTTGCATCACTTTTTGTGATACCTCGCCTAACTTCTTTTTAAACTGCGTCTGAATATTAGCTCTAAGATTGGATGTTGCTGCCATGATTTACTCCATTTTATCGGGCCGTCCGATGGTTCCGAACTTGAGCTTCTTATAATCCTTAAGTCGCTCTTCGCGAAGAAGATCTATAAAAGCCCTCAAGACATCCGGCTCTAATCGTCCACTTTCGGCTTCTTCTCGAAGAATATCCAAAGCCTCCCGGACCGTGAAAGCTTTATAGCGGAATGGGCGCTCTGAAATCAAGGCGTCGAATCGATCGAGCATGCGGAGAATATCGAGGAGTAAACTATTCGTCTTTACCCCAAAGGGGTAACCTTTGCCGGAGCGATCTTCTTGGTGCTGTAGCGCCACTTTGGCACATAGGTGATTAGCGTCTCCCCAATAACAGGCGTTCAGAACAAATCCTACCATCGGTTGTTCAAAAATAAGTCGCCTTTCAACGTCTGAAAGCTCACCTTTTTTCTGCAAAAGCCCCTCTGGGAATCGATTTTTTCCCACCCGATGAAAAGTCAGCGCTTGAAAACTCCTCTTCACAGTCGGATTTGCCTTAATCCAAATTTCTAAAAGTCGAGCTCCGACCACTGCAATGGTTAAGACGTGTTGATAACTATAGGGATCGGTAGTTTTAAGAACTCTTAACTCATCAAACAAAACGGAAGGGGCATAAATCTCACCCATCCACTCACGAAAATTGGGAGCCCAATTGCGCAAGACTTTGTCATATGGCTTCCGCGAAAAAATCGACTGGCAATCATCGGCAAGAAACGAGACCTCTTTGAATTTCGATTTCTTTTTAAGATAGTCCTGATTCAAAACTACTTTTCTGGCCCAATCTTCGATTTGAGTTCCGGCCTGAAAAAGTACCAACCCGCGGATATCTTTCACATTTTGTTGGAGGCTTTTGTCCACGATTTAAGAGTATCAACTTTTTGGAAGTCCTCAAAGATTTTATACTCACGTCCTGACTTCAACTTCACCCGGTATTCATGCCGATCGCCTTTGATGGAGGGATGGGTCACAATGATCTCATGGGGACCGGGCCGAACAGAGATTCGTCGGAGAGGTAATGACAGTATTTGCTTCTCGCCATTCACGACGATTTCGGCATGGCCCAAGGGAAAGCTGGTAATCGAAATCGTGGCTCGCGGAGTCCAACTCGACAAAAAGATAGGAATCACGGCAGCCAGCCATCGCGAAGAGGGTCGAAAAAAAGCTTTGTTCACGCGCGTCACGGGAAGACGCTGATCTCTAAGATCTTGAAGCCCAGCGAAAGGAAAAAGAGGAAGAGGCTCAAATGCCGTATTCGTATCGGTCGGCTCATCAGGCCAAACTCGTTTTTCACAAAGATCCGAAACCAATTGGCACATTGGACCTCTTTGAGGGTCGGGGAGCCAAAACTCTAAAAGCTTACCCACACTAAAGCGATCGCCCCCAAGCTCGTACCGACCAGAATTCGGCGTGTAAGGAGGATGACCCAGGTCAAGGGCGTTAGACACGGGGTCGAACCCGAGTCTTCTGGCTGATCCAAAATCGACTAGCCGGATAAATCCATCCCGCCCCACCAGAATGTTTTCAGGGCAAAGGTCCCCGTGAATAATGTTCTTCGATTCTAAATGTTGAACGACAGCCTGAAGCTGCCGAAAAAGTATTCGCGCCCATTCTTCTCGAAATTCAAAATTGAATCGCGATGACCAAGAGTAAATTTCGGAAAGCTTCCAACCCTCAACCCAATGAGAAACTAGCCCTTGATAGCTTCCCCAACGAGAATCTTGATGGGTGCGTAGGGCAACAGCCGAAATTACAAAGGGGTGCCTAACGAGTTCTAGAATCTCAAATTCGCGACGCAGAGAAAGTTCGAAGCTCGATTGCCCCCGAATCTTAGGAAGTAGAATCTTTTCGCATTCGAAAGCCCCCCGAGAATTAGCTCGGCGATGGACGATTGCCGTAGCTCCCGTCCCAATTTCAATTTCGTCCTGAGTCTCAGCCATCTCCGCCGACTAAACCTGATTCTTGTAACTACCATCACTGGACTAAGGCCCCACCCTCAATCAGGGACTTCCGAAAGCTTCGAAACTCTTGATCCTCGGCCTCGGATCGGACGGCAATAAAATGAAAAAAATGTAAAAGAATGAACAATACCGAGAACAAAAGAATGATCGCCAACCAAGATCCCAGAATTTGACCTCGTCTATTGCTTCCAGAAATCATCGAGCTCTCGATCTACTTTTTGGTCGATATTCTCAACTTTTTCTTTGGCCTTCGAGGTGGCTGTGCCGCCAGCGATTCTTTGGGCTGCGGCCGTTAATTGAGCACGAATTCCATTACCTAATTTCGTAACCACTACGACAGAGCCGGCGGCAATCAGACAAAGAAGAATTAAATATTCGGTCATGGTTTGAGCACGGGACTTATATCGATGAATTTTCATAGCAGAAGATCACAGCAAGAGACCCGCCAAGGCTCGGTCTTTGATTCGCTAAGCACTCTTAGAAACAGTCCCCCGAAAACTTAATTCTTTTTTGGGCTTACGGGCTTTGAAGGTGGAGTTGGAGACTCAAGACGACGCGCCGATAGTCTTTGCCCGTCCTTTTCGATAATCAACTGACTAAGTACGAGAGCTTTGGTCTTTGGATTTCGCTTCCACTCTATATATTCGACAACTCCGTCATGATCGATTCTTTCGACCCAATCAGACCGCAATGAGGTGTAGACTTTAACTTCTTGGTCGGCAGAACTCCACTTCCAAGCCTGAAGCGCCAAACGCTGGCCGCTCAAACGGACTGGCTCTGAACTTTTACCACCAGCCTCAACGGGATCGGACGGGGGCTCGACAGCATCATCGTCACCAACGGCAGGGCTTGAAGTTGGGATTTTTCTTTCTTCATCCAACACAAACTCATCTTTCTTCATACTCGTCCAAGGCTTTAACCATGCGGTTTTGGTTTCAAACCAAGCCAAACTTTTAGGCTTCCAATCATTGCAATCAACGACTTCTTTTCCGTTCGGACAAATCCAAGCTCCATTCCAGTCCCATTTTAAGTTTTGCCCGGCAAAGCCGATTTCCCAGGTAGATTTTTGACTTTTGCCCAACTCTCCATGAGCCCTCTCGAGGCGTTTCTTTAGAAGCGTGGCATCGAGTTGATTGAGATCCGAAGACAGAACCGGCTTATCTGCCGTACTCGCCGGACTGGGTTCGCCGAAAACAAAGCTTGGTGGAAAAAACATCAGACTTAAAAAAATTAAATTTCTCATTGTTGATCCTTTCACTGAGATAGAAACTCTTTCAAAATTTCTCGAGTTGCCGCCGCATCGGAAGACTGCAGATAATAGTGCAAGTTCGCCCTTAAAAAACCTAAACGATCGCCTGCGTCAAAACGAAGTCCTTTGTATTCAAGCGCGAAGAGCCTTTGCTCTTTTGCTAAAATTTCTAAGGCCTCGGTCAACTGGATTTCTTGACTGCCCAGAGGCTTAATTGTCTCTAATTTTGCAAAAGTATCTTTGGGGAGTAAATATCTTCCGGTAATCGCCCAACGCGAATTGGTTTCGGTCGGCTTTGGCTTCTCAATGCAACGAAGAATGCGGCCCGTTTTTTCGTCGAGCTCGCAAATTCCATATTTAGAAACATCGGCGTCCGCCACCCGCATGACGGCTATTACGCCTGCATCTGAGCGAAGGCCTTTCGAAAATGAAAGCAATTGATCGAGAGAACTAGGACGCGAATCGGTCATCTCGTCACCCAGCATCACAAAAAAATGACTCGCCGAGATCATCGACTTCGCCTGCAAAACGGCATGCCCCAATCCTAAAGCTTCTTTTTGACGAACACTTTGGACACTTACCAAGTTAGATAACTCGCGAACTTTTTGAAGAAGCTCAGTCTTTTGACGTCTCACGAGAATGGCTTCGATCTCGAGGTCTTTATCAAAATGATTCTCTAACGCCGACTTCCCTTTCGAAGTCACAAAGATGACTTCTTTAGAACCAGAAGCCGCGGCCTCTTCAACAATGTATTGAATAATCGGCCGATCGTAGATCGGGAGCATTTCTTTTGGAATCGCTTTGGAAGCAGGCAAAGACCTTGTGCCTAAGCCTGCTACCGGAATAACTACCGGAAACATGCTGAGAGCATAGCTGAGGAAAATCCCACGTATCTACCCATTTTTACGCCCCTTTTAAGGTATCTCAGCACATCTACTAAGAAACTGACGTTCGACAAGTTGACAGCCACCGAATGCGATCTATCTTCCTCATAAGACATTACTCGGGAAGTAATTAAGAAGGAGAATCAAGAAAATGGGACGATGTATAGGAATCGACTTAGGAACCACAAACTCAGTGGTTGCCATCATGGAGGGTGGAGAACCCAAAGTTTTGACCAATGAAGAAGGATCGCGAACGACGCCTTCGGTCGTTGCTTTTACCAAGGACGGGCAAAAGCTCGTAGGCCAGGTAGCGAGACGCCAAGCGGTCACAAACCCTGAGAATACAATTTTCTCGGCCAAGCGCTTTATCGGCCGCAAGTTTGAAGAAGCCACTCAAGAACAAAAGTGGGTTCCTTATAAAGTGGTGCGTGGCGAAGCCGGCGACTCTCGATTCGAAATTTCGGGCAAAGACTATTCGCCTCAAGAAATCTCGGCCTTAATTCTAGGAAAGTTAAAAAAGGCAGCCGAGGATTATTTAGGTCAACCGGTTACCGAAGCAGTAATTACGGTTCCGGCTTATTTTAATGATAGTCAACGGCAGGCGACTAAAGATGCTGGCGCCATTGCGGGCTTGAATGTGAAGCGGATTATTAACGAACCCACTGCGGCGGCCCTGGCTTATGGACTCGACAAGAAAAAAGACGAACTCATCGCAGTCTATGACTTTGGGGGCGGAACTTTTGACGTTTCGATTTTGGAAGTCGGCGATAATGTTGTCGAAGTCAAAGCGACGAACGGAGACACTCATTTAGGTGGCGACGACTTTGATATTCGCATCATGGATTGGCTGATCGACGAGTTTAAGAAAGATCAAGGAATCGATCTTTCTAAAGACAAGATGGCAGTGCAAAGACTTCGAGAGTCCTCTGAGAAAGCAAAAATAGAACTTTCTTCGACTTTAGAAACTGAAATAAATTTACCGTTTATTACCGCCGATGCTTCGGGTCCAAAACATTTGAATTTGAAGCTAACGAGAAGCAAGTTTGAATCTTTAATTGAAGACCTGGTGCAACGAGCTTTGGAGCCTTGCAAAAAAGCAATGGCCGACGCCGGAGTGAAACCAGAACAAATTAATGAAATTCTTTTGGTAGGCGGAAGTACCCGGGTTCCAAGAATTCAACAAATTGTGCGCGAGTTTTTTGGCAAGGAGCCTAACAAGTCGGTAAACCCCGATGAAGTGGTTGCGATAGGAGCTGCGGTTCAAGCCGGAGTGCTTTCTGGAGATGTAAAAGATGTACTTCTCTTAGATGTGACTCCTTTGTCTTTGGGAATTGAAACCTTGGGTGGCGTGATGACAAAGCTCATCGATCGCAACACCACGATTCCCACTCGAAAGAGCGAAGTGTTTTCGACGGCGGCAGATAATCAGACGAGCGTAGAAATTCATGTTCTTCAAGGAGAGCGTGAGATGGCGCCCGACAATCGCACGCTGGGACGCTTTTATTTAGAAGGACTTCCTTCGGCGCCGCGAGGCATGCCTCAAGTAGAAGTGACCTTTGATATTGATGCCAACGGAATTGTGAGTGTTTCTGCCAAAGATAAAGCCTCAGGAAAAACTCAACAGATTCGTATTGAAAGCTCTAGCGGTCTCAATAAGGACGAGATCGAGCGCATGGTTAAAGATGCTGAAGCCAATCGTGAAGCCGACAAGAAAAAGCATGAATTGGTAGTGGCTCGAAATCAACTCGACCATCTCATCGCTCAAAGTGAGAAAACTTTGAAAGAACAAGGCGAGAAATTGGAAGCAGGCTTAAAGGACGAGCTAGGCAAGTCTCTCGAAAGAGCTAAAGAAGCTTTGAAAGCAGATCAGATTGAAATGATTAAATCTGCCATGGATGAAGTCACGAAAATCAATCACAAGGCAGCCGAAGCGCTATATAAGAATAGCGCCGGAGCGCCGAGCGCCGAATCTGGAGCGGGAGCTCCGGGAGCCGAAGCGAATGCTGGTGGCCAAGCCACAGGCGGCGATGATGCCAATGTGATCGACGCTGAATTCACTGAAAGAAAAAATAATTCTTAAACCCCCTAAGAACAAAACCCTAAAACCCTGAAAAGCCCCCTCCTGGGGGCTTTTGTTTTTTTAAATTCAAAATTACTACGCCGCAGCTGAATCTCTTTGCCGGACCCAGCATTCTTCGATAAGCCTTTTTTCATTGATTGTTAGGGAAACCCTGCTGTTTTCGAAATAGTAAGGAGCCTTACGAGTGTGTGGGAACGGGTGTGCGTGAAAATGATAAGTAAGCTAACTTTATATTTTGGATTTGCGCTCGTCGTCTTTAGCGGAGCTTTGCAAGCTCACCAACATCTAGGAGACTTAGATGGCGCACATTCGCGGCAAGTAGTGGCCCTAGAAGTTCGCGGGTGTTCGGGCCTGCTTCTGCCCCTTCAACATTATCTACATCCCGACTATATAGAGCTTTTAAAAACGAACCGCTGGCTCGAAGAAAATGCCGGAACCTTGGATCGGGCCCGTCTAATTGAATTAGAATATCTTGTTGAGTCTGGGGAAAAAGTTTATCGGATAGACGATCACAACTTGCCTATCTTGGATCAAGTGATGCCCTACCGAAAACTGCTGCTCCCAAAAATTCAAAGTGGCCTCTATGAGCAATTAAGCGGTGTGGACTTAAAAAAGCATCGCGGAATAGTGATTTTCTTGCCTGGAATTGGGGCCAACACTTCGCACGCTGGCCGTATTCTTGATATCGCCAGTACGTTTCATAACGGTCGTGAGTCCGCGAGCGGCGAGCCGTCCTCTAGCCTTTCATCAGAAGAAATTGATCGACTTGCGAATGAACGAAGAGAGTCAGACTTCGGAAAAATTCCCATGGCATCTTACGCTTTCGATATCACGATGAACGGAATGGGAAGCAGTATGCCCTTCATTTTCGCATCAGAACCGGGTGCCGTTGAAATGCTCCGACACGTTCGACTTATCTTAGGAATCTTAAATCCGAAACTGCATGATTCAGTTTTTATGGCGGGCCGGAGCCAGGGGGGACTTGCTGCAATCGCTTACGCCGCGAAGTATAACGACGTTCGGGGCGTGGTCGCGGTGAATCCATCTTCAACTTGGGAAGACGTAATTGCTGCAAGTCTTAGAGTCCACGATGCGGGCGGAAAAGTTTTTGAACATCGCGTTCAACTGAATCATCGCGCCTGGGGGGCCTATCAATTTTTCACTCCCTACTACCAAGCTTTAGAAAGTAAAACCCAGGTGCCCATTCGAATTTTTATAAGTGATTTAGACAAATCGTATGATGATAACGAGCTGCCGCGGTCGATTTACCTAGCGCAAATGGATGGATTCGTGGCCGACGCACATCAAACTCGAGGGATTCGTCACTATCTCTATAGTCACGATCTTTGGGTAAAGAGAAATAATCCTTATTATGATTCGGTCGCAGGTCGCATGGGCCAGTTCTTTGCTCAGACTTTAAGATCAGCCAAATGACCCGGCTTGTTTCTCTCTAACTTACTAAATAACAGATAAACACAAGGAACGACGAACAAAGTGAAAATCGTCGAAACAAAAATACCCGCCATAATCGTGGCCCCCAAAGGCGTGCGAGTTTCTTGACCGATGCTATCGCCCAGAACTAACGGCAAAGCTGCAACTATGGTGGCCACAGAAGTCATTAAGATCGGCCTTAATCGAATCGGACAAGCTTCTAAAAGCGCAGCTCGAACATCCTTTTGCCCCGCTGCACGCACGCGATTGGCGAATTCGACCAGTAGAATTGAGTTCTTCTTCGCAATCCCCATCAAAACAATAATCCCAATAAAACTAAATAAATTGAGGGATAAATTTCCGCCCCACAAGACTAACAAAGCTCCAGTGATACTAAATGGAAGGGCCACCAGAATCGTAATGGGATGAATAAAAGAATTAAATTGAATCGCCAAAATCATATAGGCAACCAGCACACCCAACAATAGTGCAAGACCCAGACTCTTAAAACTTTCGCTCAAACCTGCGGCTGCTCCATCCAATTTAAAAGTATATCCCTCGGGCAGAATCGAGGCCGACACCGCTCGCGCACGGTCGATTCCCTGAACTTGAGATTTTCCAGCCGGTAAGTTGGCTGAGACACTCACAGCTCTTTGCCGATTGATGCGGGTTACCGCTTGATAGGTGGAGCGCTCTTCTACACTTACTAACTTCGACAGGGGAACCAAGTTTCCGAACTGATTTCTTACGAAAATATTCTCGATGTCTTTTGCGCTTTT
>Ga0105049_10011463_pt1 | contig 10156 bp, 7 predicted proteins | sample MAT06_FD_78087 | JGI IMG/M metagenome (GOLD analysis project Ga0105049, IMG submission 78087) | Freshwater microbial communities from Lake Fryxell liftoff mats and glacier meltwater in Antarctica - MAT-06 | ecosystem: Environmental > Aquatic > Freshwater > Ice > Liftoff microbial mat | place... | reverse complement strand
CGGGGTTCGTGTTGAAGTCCGCCAACGCCGGGGCGATCTTCTCGCGGAAGTGCGCCAACCCGGCTTCGACGTTTTCGCCTGCGACCACGTCCAAATACGCCTTGTAATCCGCATACGTATTCTCGAACGGCGGCTCCGAGTCGCCGCGCAAATTGGCGGAGAGTTTCTCGCCGTAAAGGCACAACTCGCGGGCCAAATCGAGTTCCGGCCCCTTCGGCAAGTGAAGCGCCATCTGCACGACCGACGATAAATGCGAAACGTCGATGTGGTAAACGTCGTCCGCAAAGAGTTCCGGGTGCCCGGTGACGATCCGCGCGACGGAGGCGCCTTCGAGCGGCGTTACTCCGCGGCCCTCCAGGTCGCCGCGGAGGCGTTCGAGGAGTTGCTCGTGCAACGCCCGCACCAGACGCTTGATGCAGTACTCGCGGAGCGGCGGGTTCGCGGAGAGGTCGGACGAATGGCTCATCGTGATCGCGGAGCAGACGCCGTGGCGATCGAGGATGAGGTCGAAGCCCTTCTCCGGATGGACGGCGTGCTGCCAGGCGACTTCGACGATCGGGTAAATGTCCGTTTCCGGGCCGGGTTGGTACGCCGTCAGGGCGTCTTTCACCGGGCCGGGTTCGCCGAGCATGCGGTAGTACGACCACGCTTTGGGTATCTCGCCGAGACCCAGTAAGGCCTCGCCGACGCGGCGGCCCGCGAGGCGGATCGCTTCTTCGTAATCGTCGTGCGTGCCCGCGGGCAATTCTGTGGAGGAACCGGTCGGGAACGGCGGCACGCCGAGTTCGACCCGCTTTTTCATGAGCAGGGCGTAGAAGAGATTCGAGTAATCCCCGGCCTTTTCGAGTTCGTCGCAAAGGTCTTGCACGGCCGGAAGCGGCCCGGCCGATTCGAGCTTCGCCCGCACGCGGTCGAAGAGGGCGGGGTCCACGGGCGGGGCGGCGGGGGCGTCGTCGGTCTCGGTCATGGAAGGGCTCTCGCGGTGGGTCCGGTTTATGGTACGCGGCCGCGCGAAACAGGCAGCTACCAGATGACGGAAACCAATGCCGCGGGGCTCGCGGAATTGCGGATGTCCGAATCGACGCTGACGAGGCGGAGTTTGTGCTCGACGGCCGTGGCGGCAATGATGCGGTCCGGCATGTCGGGCACTTCATTCCGCAGAATTCGGTCCATACCTCGGGCAACGTTGAGGGTCAGCGGGAGCATTTCAATCGGTTCGTTCGGATCGTCTAACACCGCGAGCAAGTGGGGAAAGACTCCTGGGTAAGGGAACGATTTCTTTTCCGAGAGGTAAATGACTTCCACGATCGTGATCGCCGAAATGAAGATGGTTCCGTTTTGAGCGGCTGCAACTAGTGCGAGCTTCGCTGGCTTGGAGAGCCGCGGTGGATCGAAGAGATACCAAATGATCGAGTGCGTATCGGCGATCAAATCGTTCACGATTTCGCCTCGGTCGATTTGTCAGGTTGAAAGCTACCCCATACTTCGCGTTGAGCCTCGTCGATATGCTCCTTCGGAATGGATAATCCGAGGTGAGCAAATCGCCCCATCAGCGGCTTCCGCTCCGGTTTCGGAACCGGCTCCTCATGCTTCGCCGGCCCAGTGCCGTTGCGGATCGACTCCACGAGTTGGCGAATCGACTGGACGACCGGCTCCGGGATTCCCGTGAGATCGATCACCGAACTGGATTGTGTTTCTGCGTTCATACCGGAATTGTAAATCGCTTTCGCTCCTCTGTCACGTCGAGTCTTCCCCCACTTGCCCTTCCCCCCCGTCCCGGCCGCCGGTATACCTCGCGTTCCTGGATACGGGAGCCTTCGCATGACGTTCCGGTTCGCGCCGCCGGCCGCGGTGCTCGTGCTCGTCGCCGCGGTGATCGGGATTGCCCCGGCGCAGACCGACTCCACGCACCGCAACGGCTTCGCGGGCAAACAGCCCGCGTTCGTGAAGGGCGATTCAAACGTCCCCTTTGCCGAGCAAGAGCACTCGATCTCGGACAAGCACGCCAAAACGGGGCCGACCGCGGAGTACATCCGCATCGAGGCGAACCCGCCGGGCGGGGCCAAGGAAGCGGAGTTCGTCCACTACTTCTACGAAACGCCCGCGGCCGCGATCACGGATCGGCTCACGGCGAGCGTCCACATCAAAGCCCTGCGAGCGGGCGTCCAAGTGAAGGCCCGCGTGGTCTTCCCCAAGGAAAAGGACGCTCGCAACCCGGACGCTCTGCTCACGACCTACGTGGTGGGCGACACCTACTCGGACGTCCGCCGCTGGCAGCAACTCGGCTTCGGCTCGTTCCCCGATCTGTTGCGAAAGCACTTGCCCGTGCTCCACGCCCGTCTCGGCCGCGCAGTCGATCCCACGGGGGCGTACGTCGATCGAATCGTGCTGAACGTCTTCGCCGGTGCGGGCCTCACGGACGTGTGGGTGGACGACCTGGAAATCGGGCCGGTGAAGTCGAACCCGTTGCCGACGCCGCGGCCGAAAGACCCGCCCGGCTTGCCAGTGGGTAAGAATGCCAAACCCCGGGCCGTGGAGTTCTCGGACGGGCAAATCCTCGTGGACGACAAGCCGTTCTTCATGCTCGCGGTCCGCCATTCGGACACGCCGTTGAAAACGCTCCGCGACGCGAACTTCAACACGGTCTGGTTCCCGAACGAGGTGCCTCAAGAGACGCTCGACGAGGCGATCCACCACGGCTTCTGGATCGTGCCGAGCCTGCCGATCGCAGGGTCGGGGTTCGACGAACGGGTGCCGGTGAAGCCCGACCCGTTCAAGTTGGAAAAGGAAGCGGACGAACTGGCGAAGTACCTGCGGAAGTTCCTCGCGGCGGACGCCGTCTTGATGTGGGACCTGGGCAGCGGGCGGACCGCCGAAGACCTCTCCCGCGTCGCCCGCGCTTCGGATATCGTGCGGACCTACGACCCCCGCCGCCCGCGGTCGGTGGACCTTTGGGACGGCTTCTCCGTTTACTCGACCTACGTGAACGCCGTCGGATCGCACCGCTGGCCCCTGTTCTCCAGCTTGGAACTCACTGCGTACCGCGATTGGTTGAACCAGCGGAAAGCCCTGACCTCGCCGGGCAAGATGACCTGGACCTGGGTTCAAACGCACCTCCCCGATTGGTATGTCGAACAACTCACGGGCCGGACGGACGTGGCATCGTTCGACGACCCCATCGGCCCGCACCCGGAGCAGATCCGCATCCTCACGTACCTGGCCCTCGCGGCGGGGCACCGCGGGCTCGGCTTCTGGTCCGACAAGTTCCTGGACAACTTGCACCACGGCCGCGACCGCTTGCTCGAACTCGCGCTGTTGAATGCCGAGATCGAGATGCTCCAGGACGTGCTCTTCTCCGCGCAAGACCCCGCTCGATGGGTGCCGACGAGCGACCTGAACGTGCAAGCCGCCGTGATTCGCGGGCCGAAAGAAATCCTCGTTCTGCCCGTGTTCCTCGGTGCGGGTTCGCAGCACACGCCGCCGCAGGGGGCAATCCCGACGTTGACGGTGACGATCCCCGCGGTGCCCGAGGGGACGACGCCGTGGCTGATTACGCCCGCGTACATCACGGAATTGAAGGGCGTTCGCCGCGTGGCGGGGGGGACGCAGATCGACATTCCCGAGTTCGATACGACCGCAGCCGTGGTGTTCACCACGGACCTCGGCGTCACCGGCAAAGTCGTCCGCTGGCAGGACCACACCCGCTTCGAGAAGGGCCGGCAGGCGGCGCAGTGGGCGTTGCAGCAAGCGGTCGAGCAGTTCAACAAGGCCCTGACGACGCACCAGAGAATCCTGGAAGCGGGCGGCCCCGATTTGCCGAACAACGAGGCCGAGTCTCTGTTCCGGCGGTCCAAGGAATTGATGGCTCGCTCGAAGGAATACGCCGACACGCGGCAGTGGGACGTGGCTTACAAAGAAGCCCGGCGAGCGCTGCGGCCAGTCCGCGTACTGATGCGGGCGCACTGGGATCGGGCCGTGTCCACGCTCGACGTGCCGACGGCGAGCCCGTTCGCGGCGAGCTTCTTCTCGCTGCCGCAGCACTGGCAGTTCGCAGCCCAGGTGGCGAGTTCGCACCCGGGGGCCAATGCGTTCGCCCATGGCGGGTTTGAACTGAGCAAGCCCGCCCCGCTCGAAGGGGCCGCGGTGTCGTCGCTGCCCGGGTGGAAGGTCCGCAAGCTGACGCTCGACCCCGTGGACGCCACGGCCGCGATCGTCAACGTGGTGGAGGGATACCAAGATATTCCTCCGCAGGCGGCCGATCCGGGCACGAACCGCTACGGCGCCCAACGAATCGCGGGCCGATCGCTGCCCTTCCGCCAGCCGGAGTTCGGCCAACATTTGCTCTCCCTGAGTCTGCAACCGAAGGTAGAGAAAGACCCGAAGGGCAAGTTGCTGCCGCCACCACAGGCTTTGGAAAGAGCCGTGCTCGCGGTCGATAGCCCCCCCGCGGAGTTCGCCCCGGGCACATTGGTGCGGATCAGCTTCTGGGTCAAAATCCCCGCTGCGATTCAATCGAGTTCGGACGGCGTGGTCGTCTTCGACACGGCTGGCGGCGAACCGCTCGGGGTCCGCGTGGGAGTTACCGGTGGGTGGAAAGAATACCGCCTCTACCGCCGCGTCCCTGCGAACGGCAAGATCGCCCTCACGTTCGCCCTCACCGGCTTCGGCACCGCCCTCTTCGACGACGTTCGCATCGAACCGCTGCTGCCGAACGGGACCGCCGCGGTGCAGCCGACAGTGGTGCCGGCGGGGTTGAGGAAGTGAGGCGGTTGAAGGGCAGTCGATCCTCCGTTAGTCTTTGATTGGGAATTGAGTGCCTTCAGCCATGAGGTTGCGATGTCTGCCGTCATCGATTTGCCGAGCGAAAAGCAACAAGCCATCGATGCCCTTCAACGATTGCCCGAATCGGCCACTCTCGACGAAATGAGCGAAGAACTCGCCATTCTCGCTGCAATTCGAAGGGGCGAGATTGCGATCGCGGCCGGTCAATTCGTTTCGCATGATGAGGTCGTGCGGAGCTCGGCTACGTGGATTACCAAGTAATTTGGTCGGATCCTGCTCTTGAGGAGCTTGAATCTGCACTGCGTTACGTATCTGAACGCAACACGACGGCAGCCGAGGCATTGCGGATCGATATTCTCGAAACGATTGCGAGACTGCAAACGTTTCCTTTCCTCGGCGCAGTTTACGAACGCCAACGGAGCGGCCGTGTCCGAGAGATCATTTGCCAGGGATACTGCATCTTCTACTCGGTCCGAGAAAGTGCGGCGCAAATTGAAGTGTTGACCCTCTGGCACGGATCGCGAAGCGAACCTGGCAAGTGGTTGGGGTAGCTCAAAAACCGGCACAGACCAAGAAAGACTTTTATGTACTCCTCCGGCATCGCCTACCTGCTCTGGTGTACCGGCCTCGTCGGCGTCTGCGGCATTCACCGCTTCTATGCTGGCAAGCCGATCACCGGCATCATCTGGCTGCTCACCGTCGGGCTACTGGGCTTCGGGCAACTCATCGACTTGATCCTGATTCCCGGCATGATCGCGGACGCGAATGCGCGGACCGGCGGACGGGGCGGGTGAGCACTTCGATCTGATCGGCGACCCCGCGAAGTCCGATTTGTCGATCCGGCGAGCCCCGTGCATCACGCGGACAATCTCGGTCCCTACGGGCGATTCGCGAAAGTAGACGATGATATCTAGAACGGGAGTTTTGCGGAGCGTGGGTAGCAAACGTCCGACATCTGTGCCGACTCGTGGAAATCGGCCAATGAGTTTGAACTTCGCTGCAAGCTTTCGCATCAATCGAACGGATTAGTCGGGGCTGATTTCGCAAGTCCATTCGCCGATCTCTCGTAGATCTGCTGAGGCCAACGGGGAGAGGTACTAGCGCCTCATGGCGTCGAAGCAGGTTTTGTGGCCCTTTGAAGCAATTCCGAAATCAACTCATCCATGAACTGCGGCCCATCGATCCGCTCGCCTCGATCGAGTTGATCGATCCCGAGTTGAAGTTTTCGCCGCAGTTCTTCATCATCGGTTTCGGAATCGGCGCGGGCATCGTCCTCGACCCGCGAGATCGCATGGAGGACGAGGTGATCCACGTCCTCGAACTTGCCTTCCTCCACCAGACGGTCCACGACTTCGGCGAACTCGTCGGGGAGAGTCAACTGATACGTTTTCATCAAACCGCCCTCGAATGACACAGCATTCTACCACGTCAAACCCCGCGGTTCCTACTTCAACTCCCGGGGCATCTCCCCGCTGTAGCTGGCCCACAGGGCGTCGATGGGGTGGGCGATCCACAGGTCCGTGGGGGCGAGGTGGCGGGTGATCTGCATCAGGCAGCCGACGTTGCCGGTGAACGCGGCTTTCGCACCCGTGGCGCGGATGTTCGCGACTTTGCGGTCGCCGAGTTTCTCGGCCATTTCGGGTTGGGTGAGGTTGTAACTTCCCGCGGCGCCGCAGCAGAGTTCGGTTTCGTTCAAGGGCACGAGCTTCAAACCGGGGATCAATTCCAATAGCGCCCGCGGCTGCTTTTGGATTTGTTGAGCGTGCCGCAAGTGACAGGCATCGTGATACGTGGCAGTAATGTTGAGCGGATGAGTCGGCTTAATCGGCCCCAATTCATATAGGAATTCGTGGATGTCCTTCACTTTCGCATTGAACCGCTCCGCGGCTTCCCGCTTGGGGTGATCGTGCATGAGATGCGAGTAGTCTTTCAACATCGCCCCGCAGCCCGCGGCGTTGGTGATGATCGCGTCCAGGCTGTTCCACTCGGGGCCGCTCATACCGAAGACATCGCAATTGCTGGATGCCAGTTCGCGAGCTTGATCCTCGGCCGCGGCATGGTAGTGCAATGCGCCGCAGCAGCCTTGGTTCCGCGGGATCCAGACTTCGCAGCCGTTCTTCTGCAAGACCTTCGCCGTGGCGTAGTTCGTCTGCGGGTACAAGCCATCGGCCACGCAGCCGAGGAAAAGGCCGACGCGGGCTCGTTTCTTCCCCTCGGCGGGCAGCACTTCGGGAAGGCTGCCGTAGTGCCGTTTCAACTCGGGCAACATGCCGTGCATCGTTCGCAGCGACTTGGGCAAGAGCTTGAGCACGCCGGACTTTTTTGCGAGCCAGTCGAGGCCGGTCCACTGCGCGAGCCGGGCCGGAGCGAGGGCGAGTCGCGTTCTTCCGCGCGAGGGGAACAGCGTGAAGAGCATCCAGCGCTGCAAACGGTTCAACGTCTCGACGGACCGGCCCGGTTCCTGCTTTTCCATGTATTCCCGGAACGGTTCGATCAACTTGCCGTACTGCACGCCCGAGGGGCACGCGGTTTCGCAGGCCCGGCAATTCAAGCAGAGGTCGAGGTGGTCCTTGACCGTGTCGTCGAGTTCGAGCGCGCCGTCGATCACCTGCCGCATCAGGTAGATGCGGCCGCGGGGGCTGTCGGCTTCGTTGCCGGTCTCCACGTAGGTGGGGCACGCGGAGGTGCAGAGCCCGCAGTGGACGCAATCGAGCAAGAGTTCGTAATCGAGCTTCGGTCGGTCCGAAACGACGGGGAGAGCGGTGGTGGGTGTCATGGCACGTCGATTAAAGGTTCCCGAACAGCCGCCCGGGGTTGAACAGGTTCTGGGGGTCCAGGGTCCGCTTCACGGTCCGCATCAAAGCGTGGTCGCCGCGCTCCGAACCCGCGACGGGGAGGACTTTCTTCCACTCGCTCGGGCACCGCCGCACGGTCAATCGGCCGTTGGCGTCGGACGCTGCGGGGGCCAAACTCGCGATCAAAGCCGAAGCCCGTTCGACCGTCAACTCGGGCGAATCGAGGTGGAGGAACGCGATCCCATTTCCTGCGTGTGCGTGGAAGAGCAGGTCCGAATGATTCGCCGCAGCCACACTCGCGAAGTTCGCAAGGCGGCTCGGCAACACCGACGCCTTGGCGATGAATCGCGATTCGGCCCGAGATTGCAAAGCGGTCAACGCTCGATCAAGCGGTTCGCACGTGTCGCCGCGGATTTCCATCAACCCGCGGATCGGGGCGGCTTTTAGTTCGTCCTTCAACGTGGAAACCTGCCAGTTGACCGTGACCGCTTTCTCTTCAAAACCGGCCACGATCACGAACGGGTCCGAATCGGGCAGAGCGATCCCGGTCGCTTTCGCGGCCGCGGCGTTGAGCAGTTCGAGGATCACGGGCCGGCTCGCGGAGGCGTGCAGGCGATCGAGCGTCGGCCCGACCGCGGCCGACGAGAGCCCGAAGGCGACGAAAGCTCGGTCCTCGGGCCGCGGGGAGACTTTCAACGTGACTTCGGTGATGATCCCAAGCGTGCCGAGTGCGCCGATCTGCAACTTCATCAAGTCGTACCCCGCCACGTTCTTGACGACGCGGCCGCCGGCCTTCACTTCGATCCCCGCATCGGTGATGAAGCGGATACCGATCACGTAGTCCCGCAGCGTGCCGAACCCGAGCCGCCGGGGGCCGGAGCGGTTGGTCGCGAGTGCTCCGCCGAGGGTCGCGCGCTCGACGACATCAACGGGCAAGCGCTGCCCCTCGGCGGCGAGCGCCTTTTGAAGGTCGGACATGCTAGTCGCCGCCCGAACCGTAACCGTCAGGTCGCGGGCCGGGTGATCGACGATGCCTGCGATGGTTCGCAGATCGAGAGCGAGGCCGGGTTTGATTGGCGGGAACCCGAAGTCGAGCGCCGTGCCCCCGGCCACGGGATAAAGCCCCTCGCCCCGCTCCGCGGCTTCGCGCACGACCTGCCCAAGTTCCGCAACGTCCGTAGGACGGCGAGTGGCGAGCTGGCCGAAACCGTCGATGGAGAGCGATTCGTTCACGTCTTTGTCCGGTACCACGCGAGGCATTTTCTCCAACACTTTGTATGAACCGCGAAGATCGCTCGCCCGCCGGGGCGCCGCCAACTAAAACACACGCGACCCGTTTTCCCCGAATCTCCCCGGACTCGCCCATGGCTTCCGAAGCGTCCGACTTGCTCCTCTACGCGCTCCGCGAATCGAACCTGCTCGACGCGGGCCGGCTCGCGGAACTGCAAGATTGGGCCATCGAGTTCGAGGCGGACCCGTCGGCGATCTCGAAAGAAGTGGCGAGTCGCGGCTGGCTGACGGCGTTCCAGATGCGCGAAATTAGCAGAGGCCGGGCTCGGGGTTTGGTCATCGGACCTTACGTCCTACTCGACTTGCTCGGCGAGGGCGGCATGGGCCGCGTCTTCAAGGCCCACCATACACGCCTCGGCCGCGACGTGGCGCTCAAGGTGATTCGCAAAGAGAAGTTGTCGAAGCCGATCGTCGTCCAGCGGTTCCACCAGGAAATCCGGGCCACCGCGCAGCTTTCGCATCCGAACGTCGTGCTCGCCTTCGACGCGGACGAAATCGACGGCATGCACTTCTTCGCAATGGAGTACGTGGAAGGCACGGACCTGACGAAGCTCGTCCGCGAAAAGGGGCCGATCCCGATTCCGCTGGCGTGCGATTACATCCGCCAGTCCGCGTTGGGGCTTCAGCACGCTTTCGAACGGGGCCTCGTCCACCGCGACGTGAAGCCGAGCAACTTGCTCGTGACGCCGCGGGGGCAGGTGAAAGTCCTCGACCTCGGCCTCGCATTATTGAAAGAAAATCCCGGCGGCGAAGACGCGGGCCGCGTGACGCAGGAAGGGCTCGTCCTGGGCACGCCGGACTTCCTCGCCCCCGAACAGGCGCAGAACCCCCAGGGCGTGGACATTCGGGCGGACATCTACGGGCTCGGGGCGACGCTGTACTACTTGGTGAGTGGAAGGGTTCCCTACGAGGGCGGAACGCCCACGGAAAAGCTGCTGATGCACGTCACGGCACCGCCGCCGAGCTTGTTGCAGGTGATGCCGCACGCCCCACCGCAACTCGATGCTCTGATCCAATGGATGATGGCGAAGCGGCCGGAAGACCGTCCGCAAACGCCGGTTCAAGCCGCCTACGCGCTGATTCCATTCTGCCCGCCCGCGGGTGGATCCGGCCCGTCGGGCCCAGGGAGCGGGTTCGTACCTCATCCGACCCAAACTGTTCCGGTCGCATCCACTCCGTCGCCGGTCGATATTCCGATGGGGCACCCCGTCTCCCCGCCGTACCCCCCGGTCTATCAACCACCCGTGGCGACGACTCCGATGCCCGCGGCCCCCTACCCTGCCGCGCCG
>Ga0105049_10011461_pt1 | contig 10157 bp, 9 predicted proteins | sample MAT06_FD_78087 | JGI IMG/M metagenome (GOLD analysis project Ga0105049, IMG submission 78087) | Freshwater microbial communities from Lake Fryxell liftoff mats and glacier meltwater in Antarctica - MAT-06 | ecosystem: Environmental > Aquatic > Freshwater > Ice > Liftoff microbial mat | place... | reverse complement strand
TGGAAAATCCTTGACTGCTTGAAAATCACCTTGCGTGGTCTGCACCCGCGCATCTATGTTCTACAACGCAAAGCCGCCTAGTGGTGTGTCAAGCGTGATTTGATCGGTAGTAAAGTTCAGTCTTTCCTCAATCGGACAAAGACTAAAGTCTTTACTACGGTCTAAGGCGCTTTCAAAGAAATAAGTATCCAGCGCTTGCCAAACAAAATCATGCGTAGGGGCGGCCGCGCAGCCGCCCCGCGTTTGGCTCGCTGTGAACGGGCGGCTGCAAGCCGCCCCTACTGCATACTTATTTCTTTGAAATGGCCTAACGTAGGTCATGTTTGCAATGTGACGGTGATGAGTACGGATGAAAACTTATGAAGCACTCCGTAACCAGGCTAGGCAACCTGCCGGCGCGCTGGCTGAGTCTGCTGTTGCTAGCGATTTATCTGCTCTCCTATGCGGGAGTAATGCATAGTGTCGATGAACTGGCAGGCCTGACGGTGACAGAAACGTGGCTGGCCGAAGGCAACTGGCACGCCAACGCAATGGCATGGGACCAGCAGCGCACGCCACCACAAAATGCACTGGGAATTGATGGCAATCTCTACTCGAAAAAGGGATTGGGCGTGTCGCTGGTAACGCTGCCGTTGCTTGCATTGGGTCGCGCCTGGCCAGCCGTAGGTGCAATTCAGGTCGCTCTATTGACCAATGTCTTGCTGACAGTGGTGACGATCTATCTTTTTTATCAACTGGCCATCAGCCTGGCCTTTCCCCCAGCAACAGCAGCAGTGAGCGCACTAGCGTTGGGGCTAGCTACACCACTCTGGCCGTACACGCGCACACTGTTTAGTGAATCCTTGGCCGCGCTGGGGGTCTGTCTGGCACTCTTGGCAGCCTTTCGCTATCGCGTTGCCCTGCGCACGCGCGAGCCAATTGGCGAGTTGGTGGCGCTTAGCTGTGGCCTGGCACTTTTGGTACTGGCGCGCTCAGCAAATGCCATTCTTGCGGCACCTTTTGTGGTCTATCTCCTCTATGTACGCGGGCAGCAACGTCCGCAGGTGCGACCATGGCGCGCCTATCGTGCGCTCGTTGCGTTTGCACTGCCCCTTGGCGGTGCGCTGCTGCTGACCGTTCTGTATAACTATGTGCGCTTTCATAGCTGGCTCACCTTTCCCTTAGCCCCTTTTGAAAGCTTTAGCACACCGTTGCTCACCGGTCTGCTCGGCTTACTGATTAGCCCGGGCAAAGGATTATTTTGGTATATACCGATAACGCTCCTGGCTTTCTTTGGTTGGCGCGAATGGCGATCATCCGGACGCGCCGCCGAGTATCTCCTGGCAACAGCCATCATCGTGCTTACAATTCTTTTCTATGCGAAATGGTACGATTGGACAGGTGGACGCGCGTGGGGCCCACGAATGATCGTGATTATGACACCCGCATTGCTCACCTTGTGTCTCCCAATGCTCGATCGCGTACAGCGCCCCACCGGCCAGGCGCGCTGGTGGATCGGTGGCTGTTTGCTACTCTCGATCTTGGTTCAAGTGCCGGGCGTGTTCGTTAATTTCGAATTGCTCGAAGCCGAACAGATGAAAAATGGCCTTACCTTTGCACAATTGGTCTGGTCCGTGGCGCATACACCCCTGCTCACCGCCTGGCCCTATTTATTCAGCGGGACACTGGTCGATCCGATCTGGTGGCGCGCCGGATTTTGGCAACAGTCGCTAGCGTCTCTAAGCATTTTTGTGCTGGCGGGGTTGCTATTGCTAGTCACGTTGGGCGTGGGCATTCGGCGTACCCAACAAGCAAAGCCGACTGGTGGCTGGTGGTGGCTGGGATTGAGCGCAGCACTGCTCTTTGCCCTGCTCACCGTTCGGCTCGCCGTTGCCGATCCACGCTGGCAGGAACGCACCGCCAACCCAATCGATAGCCGCGCCGTGGTGGACTATCTACGCGGTCAGGTAGGGGCTGGCGATGTCGTCGTGTTAGATATGAGCGCGACCACTGATCACTATGGCTGGCAGGCTTCCTGGATGAATCGTGGGGTGCGCAGCGTGCCCTACCTCACCTGGGTACGCGATAGCGATGTCTTGTCGCCGACAGCCCAACTTGCGACGTGGCTTGCGCCCTATGCCCGCGTCTGGTTGATTATGCAAGATACGCCAGAAAACGCGCCAACGGCGACCACCGAACAATGGCTGGATCAATCTGCCTATCGCGGACGGCAACAGTGGATTGGCAGTCAACGCCTGGTGGAATATATCATGCCGCCCACCAGCACGCCGCGCTTGGTAGAAAATAGCAGAGTCGAGTTTGACGGAGCGGCCACCCTGGAAGCTTATGTCATCTACGCTGGTCGGCTGCCCAATTATGCGGCGATTGAGCTGACTTGGGCAGCCAGGCCCGCCGATGGGTGGCGTTTTTCGATCCAAGCCCTCGATAGCACGGGCAAGTTGGTGGCGCAACTGGATGGCCGGCCCGCCGAGCTACCCGGTCTGCACGATCGCGTGGGACTGACGTTGCCCGCAGATGTGCAACAATTGATCCTCAAGGTCTATGATAGTCAGAATGGGCAGGTAGCGATGGTCAAAACGGCGGGACAGACAAGCGAGTTTTTCAGCTTGGCAAGCTGGAAGTAACAGCTAGGCGCTGCATAAAATCAGTTCTGTCACTTCGGGCGGGCAGCTAAAGCGCACTGGCATACCGACCATCCCAATGCCGCGATTGGTGTAGAGCCAGCTGTCATTGATACGCCGCAGGCCGTGTACATACTTCTTCCCCAATTTGGGCAAGATCGGCGTGCCCCAAAACGGCAAGCGAATCTGCCCGCCGTGGGTGTGGCCGGAAAGCTGGAGATCGATACGTCCATCCAGACTAAATTCGTCGATCACATCTGGCTCGTGGGCCAGCAATAGGGTAAGTACATCTGCTGGCTGCCGATCCAACGCGCGCTGCAAATCGGGCTGTCCCCAAATACAATCATCAACACCGGCCAGCAATAATTGACTGTGCCCCACATCAAAAGTAATTCCTTCATTTTGCAGAAGCGTGATCCCGGTTTCCTCAATTGCGCGGCTGATAATCTGTTTACCGGCGCGCACATCGTGATTACCCAAAATGGCAAAGACACCATACCGCGCATCCAATTGACCCAGCACGTCGGTCATGCCGAAAATTGTCTCGGCAGCATGGGTGACATAATCGCCGGTTAGCACAATGAGATCCGGCTTTAATTCACCGGCACAGGCAACGGCATGTTGAATCAGCGAAAGCGGGGTGTAGGGCAAAAAATGAAGATCGCTCAGTTGAACAATCTTGAAGCCCTCCAGCGCCGGATGCAGGTGGGCAATGGGGACATGAACCGTCTCGACAGCCAGCGTCGTACCGACAGTTAAGGTAGTGCTCAGAATCATCAAAACTCCGTACTCTCTGTGCGTATCTGAAGCGATCGCGTGGGGAAACCCGCTCCCTACGCACAAGACGGAGACGGCAGCAAAGTCACATAGGCGAAACGACTTGCTTCATTACCAAAGGCCCAGCCAAGACACTTCATTTACAACAATACCAATCTACAGTGTACCAAATGTGCGCCGAATGCCCTAACCTTGGGCGCAGCAAAGCCAAACCGTGCTCAATATACCCAAGAATTGTGCAGATTGTATAATTCAACGCCTATTCTTTTAGATAGTTTTCGGGTGGTCTACTGGCAGGAAGCACCCTACAATTAAAGGCTGAGTTTACGACGTGCCCGGCGCAATCACACTCTGCAAAGCGCATAACCAGCAATGTCACTCGCCATCTTACGCCTGCTCCATCTTGCCGATAGCGCCTTTCCGATTGGCGCGGCTGCGCATTCCTTTGGACTGGAAACGCTGACCGCTGAAGGCACATTGACACCCCAAAGCCTGCACACTTTTCTACGTGACTTTTTATGGGAAACGGGGCGCGTCGAGGCAATTTTTGGACGCTTGGCCTATCGCTGTGCGGTACAGAATGATCAACAAGCCTGGGTGGCGCAGTGGTTAGGATTGAACACTTATATCGCGGCCCTGAAACCGGCCCGCGAGAGTCGCGACGCCAGTGCCACCTTGGGCCGCCGCTTTTTGCAGACAGTCGCCCATTTGGAAGCAACACCTTGTCTGCGCCAGGCCCAAGATACGGCACAACAGGCTGCCATTGATATCCACTATTGCGTGGCTTTTGGTCTGGTCGGTGGTGCGTTACAATTAGGCGAAGAGGCAACAACTGTGGCCTATTTGCAACAAAGTTTGATGGGACTGGTTTCGGCCTGCCTGCGTTTACTGCCAATGGGTCAAGGACGCGCCGGCGAAATTCTCTGGGGCATCAAGCCGCTGATCGATGAGGTGGCAACGGCCAGCCGTGCTAGTCTGCCAGTCGATGAAACAACAATCGATCTAACCCATTATATAAACCGCCTGACCACCTTTACGCCCATGCTTGATCTCGCCAGTATGCGTCATCCAACCTTGCCAACCCGGCTCTTTATCAGCTAACTGTGCCAACGCAAACCGACCCAACGCGCAATCGTACCGATGGACAACTCCATCTTTGTTTTACACGTCCAGATACCGCCGCCAGCACGCGCTTGCAGGTGCAGGTGCAGACACCGCCCATGCGCGTGGTGCGCGCCTTTCCAATTGCCGATCACGCGGTCTTGACGCATATTCATAATGTTTCAGGCGGCGTCTTGGGCGGCGATCAGCTGCGCTTATGCGTCGATGTGCAACAGAACGCACGGGCCCAGCTCACCTCTACCGGCGCGACGCGTCTCTATCGGCACCGGCCAGGCTATGGAGACGCCACCCAGACGAATCACTTTCAGGTAGCGCCGGGCGGGCTGCTAGAATATTTGCCCGATCCGCTGATTCCCTATGCCCAGGCGCGCTATCGCCAGATCACGCAGATTGAGTTAGCCGCCGATGCTGGCCTTATGTATTGGGAAATCATCACGCCGGGACGCGAGGCACACAACGAACGCTTTGCCTATGCCGAAGTGCAGCTTATGTTAGATATTGTGGCGGCAGAACGGCCGATTGTCCTGGAACGAATGCACCTTACACCAGCAACCCAGCCTTTGACAGCGACTGCCCGGCTTGGAATTTACCCCTATTTTGCAACCTTTTATCTTTGCCGCGTCGGCTGGCCACCGGCGCAGTGGCTAGGCTTAGAAAAAACATTGGCCGCGGTCGCCCAGGAATTGACCCTTCCTGGCGAAATTCTGTGGGGCGTCAGCACGCTGGCCGCACACGGCCTGAGTATCCGTGCGCTCAGCATCAACAGTCGCACGATCATGCGCGGTTTGTTGCAATTTTGGCAGCTCGCCAAACAGGCCATCTATGGGTTGGATGCCATTCCGCCGCGTAAAGTTTATTGAATCGTACCTATTCAGGCATCAGTTTTCACCCCTGGGAACGCCGCCATCCTGGCGGCAAGCGAATTATTACCACCAGGATCGGGAGCCCACTGGGCGCGTTCCCGGCTGAATAGGTACATTGAATCACCGATTTAAGTGTTTCAGGATGAATGAAAGCATTCCCAGGAAAGGCCAGGATCAGATGCGTAACTGAAAATTCATGTGGCCCTTTCCCGGAATGCAGCGTGGATACTGATTTACGACATATGAATTCCTCAAAATTTGGCTAACACGTAACAGGAGAGAGGAAACACCTATGCACCTAACGCAACGTGAGCAGGAAAAGCTGATGATCTTCCTTGCCGCCCAGCTTGCGCGCAAACGGCAGGCGCGCGGATTGAAGCTCAATTATCCCGAAGCCATCGCCATTATTACCTTTGAGATCATGGAGGCCGCACGCGACGGCAAACGGGTCGCCGAGATCATGACCTACGGCGCGACGATTCTCGGCAAAGCCGATGTGATGGATGGGATCGCCGAGATGATTCACGAAGTGCAGGTCGAGGCGACCTTTCCCGATGGCACCAAATTGGTCACGGTCCACGATCCAATTCAGTAACTCATGTGATGCAGGCTCTCCTGGGAACGCCAGCATCCTGCTGGCTGGCCACCAGAGACGGTGCGGGTACCTGCTAGGTGCGCAGTGCGTAATAGGGGTCAGTAACATGGGTGTCAACAAGCAAAAGATAAAGGAGAATGCAGCATGATTCCAGGCGAAGTGCTGATAGATGAAGGGGCGGGTGATATTGTCGCCAATGTGGGGCGTGCCACCGTGACCCTCTTGATCCAACATACGGGTGACCGCCCGATCCAGGTGGGCAGCCATTTTCACTTTTTTGAAGTCAACGCCGGGCTAGTCTTTGATCGCGCCGCGGCCTATGGCATGCGGCTCAACATTGCCGCGGGGACAGCCATCCGCTTTGAGCCAGGCGATGCCAAAGAAGTCAACTTGGTGGCCCTAAGCGGTAATCGCGTGGCGATGGGTCATCGCGGGCTGGTGCAAGGTACGTTGGACGATGCCGCGGTGAAAAGCCAATCATTGAAAAATGCAGGAGAGAAATCAGCATGAGCTTACGTATTCCACGCCAAACCTATGCCGATCTCTACGGTCCCACCACCGGCGACCGGGTGCGGCTAGCCGATACCGAATTAATTGTTGAAGTGGAGCATGACTACACGATCTATGGCGATGAGATTACCTTTGGCGGTGGCAAGGTAATTCGCGATGGCATGGGCCAGAGCAGCAGTGCCACGCGCGAAGGGGTCAATGGCGCGCTGGATCTGGTGATTACCAATGCGCTGATTATCGACCATTGGGGCATTGTCAAAGGCGATATTGGCATTAAGGATGGGCGCATTGTCAAGGTGGGCAAAGCGGGCAACCCCGATACCATGGCGGGGATTGATCCCGCGTTGGTTGTCGGCCCATCGACCGAGGTGATTGCTGGCGAAGGCAAGATCATCACCGCCGGCGGCATTGACGCGCACATCCATTTTATTGCACCGCAGCAGATCTACGAAGCGCTGAGCAATGGCGTCACCACCATGTTTGGCGGTGGGACGGGACCGGCTACCGGCACCAATGCCACCACCTGTACACCGGGCGCGTGGAACCTGGCGCGCATGTATCAATCCGTCGAAGCCTGGCCGGTCAACTTTGGCTTTTTGGGCAAAGGCAATGCCTCCACCGCAGCACCACTGGTTGAGCAGATTTTGGCCGGGGCCTGTGGTCTCAAATTACACGAGGATTGGGGAACAACGCCCGCGGCGATTGATGCTTGCCTGAGCGTATCCGATCAATATGACGTGCAGACCGCCATCCACACCGACACGCTCAACGAAGCCGGTTTTGTCGAAGATACAATTGCGGCGATTGCTGGCCGCACGATCCACACCTATCACACCGAGGGCGCGGGGGGTGGTCATGCGCCGGACATTATCAAAATTGCATCCTTTCCGTACATTCTGCCCTCGTCCACCAACCCGACGCGCCCCTACACCGTCAATACGATTGCCGAGCATCTGGACATGCTCATGGTCTGCCATCATCTCAACCCCATGGTGCCCGAAGATGTCGCCTTTGCCGAAAGCCGTATCCGCGCCGAGACCATTGCTGCCGAGGACATTCTGCACGATCTGGGCGTCATCAGCATGATCTCCAGCGATTCGCAGGCCATGGGCCGCGTGGGCGAAGTGGTGACACGCACCTGGCAGACCGCCCACAAGATGAAAACCCAACGCGGTCCCCTGGCCGGCGACTCGGCACGCAATGACAACCAGCGCGTCAAACGCTACATTGCCAAATATACAATCAACCCGGCCATCACCCACGGCGTCGCCCACGAGATCGGCTCGATTGAGCCGGGTAAACTGGCGGATCTGGTGATCTGGAAACCGGCCTTCTTCGGCGTCAAGCCCGAGTTGATCGTCAAGGGCGGCCTGATTGCCTGGAGCGTCATGGGCGATGCCAATGCCTCGATCCCCACGCCGCAACCGGTGATCTATCGGCCCATGTTTGGCAGCTTTGGCGGCGCAATTGCCCCGACCAGCGTCTCCTTTATGTCCCAAGCCGCCGTCGATGCGGGGATTCCTACCAAACTGGGCCTGAACAAACGCGTGGTAGCCGTCAAAAATTGTCGCGCGATTGGCAAGGCCGACATGGTGCACAACGCCGCCATGCCCACCATCGACGTTGACCCCGAAACCTACGAAGTGCGCGCCGACGGCGAGTTGCTCACCTGTGAACCCGCCGAAACGCTGCCCATGACGCAGCGCTATTTTCTGTTTTAAGGTAGGGGTTTAGGCCTGTCTTGCAGTCTCTTGCAAGACAGGCTATAGGAGGGTTCGCTATAGAGAAATTAATATTGAACCGTATTATTTACGCGCCCACGAAGCCTTTGAAATCGTCAATGTTTATGCTAAAATCGTATTATTGACCCAATCTATCTGATTGAGCTGCTGATTCAAGTGTAAAAGCCACAGCCGAAAACAGCCTTGGCTCTCTCGAACAGAAAGCCACTGACGGTAGGAGATAAGATGAGCATTGTCATTGATTTGACACAAGATGAAGAAAGGCTTATACGTGCCGCTGCGGGGAAAGAGGGTATCGACCCCACCACCTATATTGCGAATCTTATTCATCAACATTTGTACCAGCAGAAGGCGAAAACAGGTGCAATACCATACGCCAATCGCCATATACAGGCAACAGGGCGCGTAGGCAATCTGCACCCAAATAATTTCCAACCTAGTAACGACTTTGATGATCCACTCCCCGATGAGTTCTGGCTAGGCGAATCATGAAGTTGCTCTTCGATACGCACACATTTATGTGGTGGGACTCCGCATTGGACAAACTGCCACCCCACGTACAAGCCCTCTGTTTCCATCCAGAAAATCAGCTTGTTCTCAGTATAGCCAGCATATGGGAAATACAGATAAAGGTACAAATTGGGAAACTAGATCTGGCACAGCCACTTGAACAAGTAATCGCAAATCAACGCAAGGCAAACCAAATCCAGTTGTTGCCCGTGAACTATGACCATGTGCTAGAGCTAGACAATCTCCCGCTTCACCATAAAGACCCATTTGATCGCCTGTTAATTGCACAGGCCCGCATTGAAGGATTGGTTATCCTAACCAGAGACACACAATTTGCCAATTATACAGTCCAGATCGAATGGGAAAAGGCAAACAACAGTAGCGAATCCCCCACCAATCCCGCATGACGCGTTTTGGATCAGATAGGTCTGAGCGAATGCGTAAATCCTACGCCTATTCCGCCACGCCCAAACTTCCTTGCAACTGAAAGACCGTCGGTTCGACTTTCTCCGGCTCGACCAAGCTGATACGGAAGACGCCAATGGTATATTGCCCAGCTTCTGGCAGAGTAAAGCGTGTGGAAAGCGATTCCGATGTGACGAGGCTGGCCTGGAATTATTGAATGCCTAAAACAGTAACGCCAATCAGGTTGAGGGCCGGATCCAAGTCACCAACTGTCTGCGCCGAAGTATCGTAAATTTCGATGGCAGCAAGGACATTATTTTGTTGGTTTGCTGGAATGTTGATGGTGAGCATATCAATAATCGCCATGCTAGAGTCGAACTTGTTATTACCAGCCCAGGCCTGAGTTACGTTTGGATCAGATATTGTAGTGACGTTATGATCTCCATAGTTTTTCCACTCCCGTAGATTGATACCGGGTATGAGATCAATAGAGTGAGATTGATTATCAGAAAAGATAAGACGAATTTCACCAACTTTTTTATCTCTGAAAGCAACTTTGGTGTACCCACCAGTAATCAGTAGATGTACACTACTTGGTGACTTGATATTAAGATTAGGGAGGCGGATCACTGTGGGATTACTTTGCAAAGCTTCAACCTGGGTTGTGACTGAGTTTTGACCGTCTGGTAGGAAGAAGGGAATACCGCCAAGAGTAATATTACCTGAAGGTGGCTCAATATACCCTTCATTCGTACTATTATTGGCAACGGCAGTAATCGGGATAGTGAAGTAAAAAGGTTTCGGTGTTGGTATTGCAGTTGGTGTCGCAGTTGGTGTCGCAGTTGGTTTTAGCTGAGGGCTAACAGGATGTATAGATGGCGTCGAAGTTGCAGTGGGTGTTGGCGTAATGGTCAATGTAGCGATTGGCGTTGCTAAATGCGCAAGATAGACAGTCTCAATCTGTCCCACTAGCGTAATACGCTGCGAATTCAGTTGATAAGTAGAAGCACTT
>Ga0105049_10011459_pt1 | contig 10158 bp, 6 predicted proteins | sample MAT06_FD_78087 | JGI IMG/M metagenome (GOLD analysis project Ga0105049, IMG submission 78087) | Freshwater microbial communities from Lake Fryxell liftoff mats and glacier meltwater in Antarctica - MAT-06 | ecosystem: Environmental > Aquatic > Freshwater > Ice > Liftoff microbial mat | place... | reverse complement strand
TCTGTTGGCAAGGGTCGCTTTTTTGGAGCAGTCGGCGGGAGTTTTAGAAGCAAGTCGGCTGTTGGGATGCAGTCCGTGGCGGAGTTTCTGGCAGATTTCCCTGCCCTTGGCTCGTCCGGCGATCGTGGCGGGGTTATCCCTAGCCTTGATGGAAACCCTCAATGATTTTGGGACGGTGGAATATTTCGGAGTGAGTACCTTTACCACGGGGATCTACCGGACTTGGTTTGGTCTGGGGGAACCCGTCGCTGCTGCTCAGCTTGCTGCCTGCTTACTCCTATTTATCCTTTGGTTAATTCTGGGGGAACGGTGGTCACGCCGTCAGGTAAAGTTTTATCAAACCTCTAGTTATTACAGTCTGCCTAGTTATGAGTTGCGGGGCGGGCGGGGCGGGCTGGCCATGTTCGCCTGTGGTGTACCGATTATTTTTGGTTTACTAATTCCGGCGGGAGATTTGGGATTGATGACTCTTCGATCGCCCGATCAAATCCTTGGTAATCAATTCTGGAATTTTGCTACTAATAGTTTTACCTTGGCTACGATCACGGCTCTTATTGCCTTGGGACTAGGTTTAGTAATTGCCTATGGTGTGCGTTTAGCCAATACTGCCCCCATTCGGTTCGTTAGCCAGATCACTGCCTTGGGTTATGCGGTTCCCGGTTCTGTGATTGCCGTAGGGACGCTAATTCCCTTGGGATGGGTGGATAATACCATCGATACTTGGTTTCGAGACAATTGGCAAATTTCCACGGGGCTACTTTTTTCTGGGACAATTTTCGCCCTAGTTTTTGGCTATCTTGTCCGTTTTCTAGCGGTGTCCTTAGGGGGAATCACTACTAGTCTAGAGAAAATCAAACCCAATTTAGACAATGCCGCCCGTTCCCTTGGGCATCAACCTCTGGCGATTTTGGGTAAGGTGCATATGCCTCTACTGTGGAGTAGTTTAATGACGGCAGGAATATTAGTATTTGTTGATGTGATGAAGGAACTACCTGCTACAATGATTCTCCGTCCTTTTAACTTCAATACTCTCGCTGTCCGGGTATACAACCTCGCTAGTGATGAGCGTTTATCGGAAGCGGCGAGTTCGGCTTTGGCGATCGTCCTTGTGGGGCTAATCCCAGTTTTAATTTTAACTTGGCAGATCAGAAACTCTCGGAGCTTACCCAAGGTCTAAAAAGTCTAAACATTCCCTAATTTCTTGCTAAAAATCACTCTTTGGGGGGAATTACCTAACCAAAAGGGGGGTTTCCCTAACCTGCCGGGGGATCAGTCTTGTCTAGAATGGGTTCTAAATAGATTTAGGCTAAAGTTCTTAGTGGGGATCACTGATAGCAGTTGATGTAAATCACTTAACCTCGCAGATCTAAAACACTTGATCTCACAGATCCAAAACACGTTCAAACTTAGTAAAGCAAAGCATTATAAATACACGGGGTTCAGGTAGTGGACAACTTAACAACTGCCCCAACCCACTTTCAGAAAACCAACTTTACCTAGAAAATAAAATCTAGGAACTAATATTAAAAACCAACACTAAAAACAACCAGGGATTTTCACCATGACACCTACCAGATACTCTCGATTAATCAAATTCTTACAGGAAGAATTATTTATCTCCAAGGCTTCGATCGCTATGACTCTCCGTCACTCAGAATCAGAAGCAGCCCCTCTACCTATGGTTCTCTGGCAGTACGGTCTAGTCACCCTAGAACAGCTAGAGCGTATTTATAAATGGATGGAAACTGCTTAGGGAGTAGAGAAAAATGTCTAAGGAGTTTAGGAGGGGTGGGACATATTCCTGCCCCTTTTTGATGTTTAAATTTTTGGTTTTGGAAAGTTATAGAACTTTGTGGGTAGGTTAAATACATTCTTAGCTTCAAATTCTCCTTGGTAATGGGGATTCAGGGAATTTTTAGTATTTATAGGAAAAACTCAACTTTAGCAATTGGTAATGGGGATTCGCAGAGATTAGCGTTTAATCAAGAATACGGTACAATCCAAAGAGATTTTATTTTCCCCAGTACAGATTAAGGATGGAAGCAAATTTTCTCACAGATGTATTTCTGCCCCTAGCTCTATTCATGATCATGCTAGGTATGGGGTTATCTTTGACCCTAGAAGACTTTAAACGAGTTGTCATCTATCCTCAAGCGGTGGGTCTTGGTTTGGTAGCCCAATTGATGGTGTTACCCATAATCGGCTTTGCTATTGCGTCCCTGTTTCCGCTAGAACCCGAACTAGCTGTGGGCGTGATGATTTTAGCTGCCTGTCCCGGTGGCCCAACCTCGAACTTGGTGACATTTTTGGCTGGGGGCGATGTGGCTTTGTCTGTAACCCTCACAGCGATCAGCAGTTTAATAACGGTTTTTACGATTCCTTTGATAGTCAATTTTTCCATGCAGACATTTTTGGGGCAAGGGACAAACCTACAGTTACCTTTTATCAATACTGTTTTGCAGATTGCTGTAATTACGCTGCTCCCAGTCACCATGGGGATGGTCGCTAAGAAGTATGCACCGGGAATAGCTGCAAAGGCAGATCAACCTGTGAAGTGGCTATCTTTATTTTTTTTGGCGGTGATAATTGCCGGGGTGCTACTGCGAGAACGAAATAATCTTATTTCCTATGTAATTGATGTAGGCTTGGCAACTCTGGTTTTGAATGTAGTCACTATGGCTTTAGGTTATGCTTTGGCTACCTTAGCTCAACTAGGAGAAAAACGAGTTACGGCTATTACTATCGAAGTTGGCATTCAGAATGGAACTCTAGCGATCGCTATTGCTTCTTCTTCTACCCTGCTCAATACCCCTACCATGGCGATTCCCGCGGCTATCTATAGTTTGCTGATGTTTGTCACTGGGGCTGGATTTGCATGGTGGGCTAATCGTCGCCAAATCTAACTCTCAAATCTAACTCTCAAATCTAACCCTTTGCCTAAACACTTTCTGCTAGATAGCCATCTTCCATATTGACAATGCGATCGGCAATATCAAGAATCCGTTGGTCGTGGGTCACAATGAGAATAGTACAGCCCTGTTCTTTGGCAAGACGTTGCATAATCTCGACTATTTCTCTCCCAGATTTTTTATCGAGGGCGGCGGTGGGTTCATCGGCAAGGACTAGTTTTGGATGGCTGACGAGGGCGCGGGCGATCGCCACCCGTTGTTTTTGCCCCCCAGAAAGAGTCGCCGGAAAGTAGTCTGTCCTCTCTGCTAGACCAACTTGAGCCAACATCTGGATAGATTTAGCGATCGCCTCTCGATTAGAGATGTGTTCATGGAGATCGATGGACATCTGCACATTTTGCAATGCTGTCAGAGAGCCAAGGAGATTGTGCGCCTGAAAAATATAACCGATGTAGCTGCGAATCTTCACCATTTCGCCTTTGCTTGCCCCATGAATCTCCTGTCCCAAAATTCGCACATGCCCTTCTTGGACAGACCGCAGACAACCCATCAAGGTCAACAAAGTCGTTTTTCCAGAGCCAGAGGGCCCCGTCATGAGGACAATTTCTCCGGGCTGAATAGTCAAATTAATATCAAATAAAATTTGCTTGCGGAGGTTTCCAGTGCCGTAGTAGTGGCAGAGGTTCTTGATCTGAATTACTGGTTGCTGGGAATCATCAAAATTGGGATCAAAAGTTTGAGACTTGGCAAGATTGAGCATAGGAGTAACGATTTATTTATCTATTTTAGGAATACTAGAAAATATCGGCAGGGTCGGCAGCTTGGAGTTTTCTGACGGAGATCGCCCCAGAAACTAGACACATAATTAGAGTTAAAATAAACACTGTCACTGCCCTAGCCAAGGTCATATAGAGGGGTAAACTCGTGGCATTCCGGGTGAGATTGTAAAGAAAGAAGGTTACTAAACCGCCGGGAATATAGCCTAATAATGCGAGGATGATTGCTTCTTGAAATACTACGCCCAAAAGATACCAATCACTATAACCCATTGCCTTGAGGGTAGCATATTCTGGTAGATGGTCAGAGACATCGGTGTAGAGAATTTGATAAACAATAACGATGCCGACAATAAAGCCCATGGCTGTGCCGAGGGTAAAAATAAAGCCGATCGAAGTCCCTTGTTCCCAGTAGGAACGTTCAAAATCAATAAACTCTTCCTTGGTGAGAATCTTCACATCATTGGCAAACTCTTGGCGCATGGCAGCAACGGTGGCGATCGGGTCTACCCCCGGCTTTAAGGTAACTACCCCCACATCAATTAAATTCTTGGAGCGGGTTGGAAATATTCTTAGAAAATTTAAATCACTGGTAATCAAGTTCCCATCAGCTCCAAAGGAGGCTCCGAGGGTGAATAAGCCCCCCACCCGGACTCGGCGACTCCGCACTTCCGTCTCGACAGTTTTCCCTTGGTTGAATAAATCTGCCACAGGCCCAAATTCAGCACGGGAGGCCTCATCAAACAAAACAATATCGGGAATTTTAGTTTTTTCCATCCCACCTTCCAGCCCCGGGGAAGTCATTAAGCTCCGTTCAGGGTTAAAGCCAATGACCATCATGCCACGGGTCGCTTGAGTTTGGGGATTCTTCCAGAGACCGGTATCTAAAAATAAAGGCTCCGCCGAGGCTACCCCATCAAAGCTCAAGGTCTGATACAAGCGGCGACTAGAGAACGATCGCATGGCAATCAGGGACGTGGATTGGGTACTAATCAAAAATACATCACCCTGCAATTGTTTGTGGAAGGTCACCGCACTCTCGAACAGGGCATCCCGAAATCCCAACTGCATGAACATGAGGATATCGGCAAAGGCAATACCCGCTAGAGCAACTAATAATCGGGTTTTATCGTGGGTAAGTTGTCGCCAAGCTAAGGGAATTTTCATGGTTGACTCTAGATATTAATTTTGACGATCACATTGGAATTGGTAAGTCCAGCTACCTTGCTGCTATCACTGGCATCAAGGCGAATCTTCACCTCCACCACCCGGGCATCCACCGCCGCCGCCGGATCCGTAGATAGAACATCTTTTTTACCGATCCTTAAGCCGATCTGAGCAACACTCCCTTTCAGCTCCCCAGAAAAAGAGTTGCCCTCGCTAATGACATCCACCCGTTGCCCGACTCGGACTTGATTGACATCACTTTCATAAACCTCGGCAATCACCATCATTTGGCTAGTCTGCCCCAACTCCACAAGGCCTTGATCTTGAGCTAAGGCTTCACCAGCGCGAGCATTAATTTTGATGATTTGACCAGCGATCGGGGCGCGGACAAAGGCTAAATCTAGGTCTGCCTTGGCTTTGGTGACAGCGGCAATGGCTCTTTCTACCTCGGCTTTGGCTGATTCGATATCTGTAGGGCGGACTTCGGTGACTCGATCGAGAGTTGCCCTAGCTTGGTTAATTTGCTCTTGAATCGACGCAATATTCTTTTGGGCCATGGCTCTGGCTTCGTTAATCTGCTGGCGTTGACTCTCGATCGATCGATTTTGATTTGCCTGAGCTTCCCGGAGGCTTTCTTGAGCAGAATCCCGTGCTAAACGTCTACTGTCTAATTCAGAGGCGGAAATACCTCCCGATTCTGCCAATTGTTGGAACCTCTGAAAATCAGCCTCTGTCGTCCGAAACTCTGCTGCCGATCTAGCCACTGTAGCTGTCTGGGAACCAATTTGCCCTTGGAGTTCTGCCTCCAATCGAGCAAGGGTTGCTTGGTTCGTATTTCTCTCCCCCACCAATTGAACTTCGAGACGACTAACCTCCGATAGTTGAGCTGGGACTATTCCCGTCTGTCCGGCGGTGGTTTTATTCAGGTTTGCCTCCGCTACCCGGACTCCTGCCTCTGCTTGGGCGAGGTTGGCTTCCAGAGTCTCACGATTATCCATCACCGCAATTACCTGTCCTTGGCGGACTTCATCCCCCTCTGCGACCATGATCTGGGCAACTCTTGCGCCTTGAACAGAGCTAGGTGCGGCTAGGGAAATAACTTCCCCTTGGGGTTCGATTCTGCCCAAGGCACTGACTGAGTTGGTAGTTGCGGCAGCAGGGGTTGTAGGGGTAGGAGTTGCCTCGCCCCCAGCCCCCCGGACTTGATTTAAACTGTAGATGGCTGTCCCGACAGTAACAACCATACCGATCGCCCCAAGGATAATGATCCATCGTTGATTTGGGCGGGAAGATGAGATTTGGGAGTCTGGTTTCTTAAACATAGGAAATGTTGAAGTAGAAAATTGCAATCAAGTTTGAACTCCTTGCAGAAGTACAGAGATCATTTGCTCCGCCATGACTGCTCCTGAGGTATCTTGACACTTGGTTTGCATATTTTGAAACTGGTGAATACTCTCCACAAGAGAGAGAAAGAAACCTGCTAATAGATCGGGGCAGATGGGGCGAATCTGTTGATCTGCTTGGGCTGCGAGGAAAATTTGCTGGATGGGGTTAAATACATTTTGGGTTGCCACTGCAAAAAGATGTTGTTGAGCCTCAGGACTGAGGGAAGGTATATCAGACTGCATCATGCCGAGGAATTTGATTGGGGGTTGGGAGAGAAACCAAGCGGCGGCTCCCTGCAACTGCGATCGCAAATCCTGACCTACTTCAGCTAAAGATTGCTCTAACCCGATCCGATGATGCTCAAAGATCTTTTCTCGAACGGCAACAAATAACTGTTCCTTACTAGCAAAATGGTAATAAAGTGAAGCCTGTCGCATTCCAGTTGCCGTGGCAATATCCCGCATGGATACTTGGTTATAACCCTGTTCCCGAAAGAGAGTTTCCGCTCGATCGAGGATCAATTCATAACCATCAGTTTGCTTGGCTCCTAAAGAAATCGCTGAGTCAGATGTCACTTGTTTACCTAACGTTCAGTAGTTTTATTTACACAAATCTTAACAAGGTCTACCTTTTCCTGTCAAGCTATAGTTAGCTAATTAATGATCAAATCCTAATAAATCCTAATTAAAAAATTACTAACCTAAAATTACTAATCTAAAAAGTTGTTAGACCAGACAAGTAATACCAAACTGTTTCGCTATCTACTGCTGATTGCCCTGGGGTGGGGGCTAGTCCAAGTTTTTGCCTATTTTTCTACAGTGATTGTGATTTTCACTTTGGCGGCAATTTTGGCTTTTCTCCTCAACTATCCTGTGCGATGGGTGCAGCGTTTTCTGCCTCGATCGATCGCCGTCCTTTGTGTATTTTCTATCAGCCTGATCCTCCTTGGCAGCTTTACTGTCACCATTGGCTTTGCAGTCATCTCCCAAGGACGAGAGCTATTAACTCAACTCCCCAATCTGGTTAACTCCCTAATCTTTGCCCTTGATCAAACAACAGTTTTTTTAAGTCAATGGGATTTACAAGTAGATTTTAGTTTTGTGGAAGAGCAACTGCGGGGTCAAGCTCTGAAAAGTATTGGCTTAGGCTTGGCTACGGTGCAGAAATTTTTGGTGAACCTGGTCGATATTATCCTGATCACCATTGTGTCTTTTTTTATGCTGCTCAACGGCGATCGTCTCTGGTCTTTTCTCCTCAAAATTTTCCCATCACATCTCCGTAGTGAATTCACTGCATCTATCCAGAAGAGTTTCTTGGGTTTCTTTTGGGGCAGATTAATCCTCTCTGTATTTCTTTGGATATCTGTATTTATCGTATTTTTAGTTCTGGAAATACCCTACGCTCTAGTCTTAGCTACCATTACTGGAGTTTGTGATCTCATCCCGGGTATCGGTGCTACCATCGGCGTTAGTATAGTGGCTCTAATTGTCTTACCTCAGGGAATAAGTACAGTCATTACAGTGCTAGTAGTCTGTATTTTGCTCCAACAAATACAAGAGAATTTACTCATGCCCCGAATCATGCAAGGCTCCTTAAATATCAATCCAGTGGTCATGTTTTTTAGCCTCTTAGTTGGCGCTAGGGTGGCGGGCTTACTGGGGGTTTTCTTGGCTGTACCAATTACAGGCACGATTATTAGTTTATTTCAGGTAGGAGAGTTGCAAGCAGAAGAACCAAAAGTTTTAGCTTCTGAGGATTCTGAAGGATTCTGATTCTTAAAATTCAATTCTCAATACACAGCACTTTGCAAACCTATAAAGTACATCATCTTGTAGAACAAGGGGCTTAAGCACCTTGCCTGTCCCAAACAAAATTAGAAAGTGCTGTATCTCTACAAAATTGACCAGCCAGTTCCTAACCAGCTAGCCAAATAATTAATTCCCTTAAAATATTTAGGGATATAGGTTTCAATAGATTTGATCAGACTTGCCACAGACTCTAAATGTAGAGCATTGCTCACCTTGCCTCTGCTATTTTAGGTTGAAAGTTTAGTGCCGCACTCGCCACAGAATTTGTGATCTTGGGGATTGGTAGTGCCGCAGTTGGTGCAAGTGATTGTAGCGACAATTTTTTGAGAAGCAGGTTCTTGTAGCCCGATCATGTCTGCGTTGCTCTTGCCCGGAGCCACCATCGGATAGCAATTTTCTTCTCTAGAAACTAAGACATCGAGGATCACTGGGCCATCGGTAGCCAGCATCGTCGCGATCGCCCCTTCCAGGTCTTCCCGTTTACTAATTTGCATCCCCTTCACCCCGTAGGCATCAGCGAGTTTCACAAAATCTGGCATTCCCAATTCCGTATTAGAAGAAGAATAGCGCTCCTCATAGAAAGCCTCTTGCCACTGGCGCACCATGCCTAACCAACGGTTATTAATAATCACGGTTTTCACATTAATTCCGTACTGGGCAAGGGTTCCCAACTCTTGAATATTCATCTGAATACTGGCATCCCCAGCAATACAAATTACTTGCTCTCCGGGTAAGGCAACCTTGGCTCCCATGGCGGCGGGTAAACCAAAACCCATCGTCCCCAACCCAGCACTAGAAATCCATTGACGGGGACCATTTTTGAGGAATTGAGCTGCCCACATTTGGTGTTGTCCCACATCGGTGGTGTAGTAGGCATGGGGGGCTTGTCTAGCTACCTCGACAATGACTTCTTGGGGAGAAAGTACATTGGGGTATTGAGGCACTACGAGGGGATAATCTTGCCGCCACTGATCAATTTTTGCCAGCCATTGCTTCGTTTGGTTGGATTCAGCAGGAATATCTGATTCTGCGTAGCGGTGGAGCAGAGCTAACAACACTTGCCGCACATCACCGACGATCGGCACTTCTGGAGTCCGATTTTTCCCTACTTCGGCGGGGTCAATATCAATGTGGATCACCTGCGCTCGTTTGGCAAACTGGTCTAGCTTTCCGGTAACTCGATCGTCAAACCTAGCTCCCACGGCAATTAATAAATCACACTCACTCACAGCAAAGTTGGCGTAGGCAGTACCATGCATTCCTAGCATTCCGAGGGCTAAAGGATGGTGTTCATTAAAGACTCCTTTCCCCATGAGAGTCGTAGTCACAGGGAGTTGAAAAAGTTCTGCAAGCTGGAGAATCTCTTGATGGGCATTGGCGGCGATCGCTCCCCCCCCGACATAAAGCAAAGGCTGGCGAGCGACTCGGATCAGATTCAAAGCCTGATTAATCATCCGGGAGTTGCCTTTCACCGTCGGGCGATAACCCACCAATTTCACAGACCCCGGTAATACGGGAGTATACTCAAATTCTTCTAGCCCCACGTCCTTGGGGATATCAATCAATACAGGTCCTGGACGACCACTACTAGCGATGTGGAAAGCTTCGGCAAGGATTTTTCCCATGTCCCTTGGCTCCCGGACTACATAGGAATGCTTGACAATCGGCAGGGTAATCCCAAAAATATCGGTTTCTTGAAACGCATCGGAACCAATGAAGGCTCTGCCTACTTGTCCGGTAATAATGACCATGGGAATCGAATCCATGTGGGCGGTGGCAATTCCCGTGACGAGGTTGGTGGCTCCGGGACCCGAAGTCCCAAAACAAACTCCTACTTTCCCGGTGGCTCTGGCGTAGGCATCGGCAGCATGGGCGGCGGCTTGTTCGTGGCGGACGAGGATGTGCTGAATTTTCCCTGCGGCTTCCCAGCGATACAGTTCGTCATAAATAGGCAGGATTGCCCCACCGGGATAACCAAATATGTGGTCTACTCCATGAAGTTTGAGACTGTCGATTAAAGCATAGGCCCCACTACGCCGAGTGGGTTTGGGGATAAGGGTCGCCGGAGATATACTCTGAGAAAGCACTGTAAGAACCTCGCCGAATTTTTTT
>Ga0105049_10011450_pt1 | contig 10162 bp, 13 predicted proteins | sample MAT06_FD_78087 | JGI IMG/M metagenome (GOLD analysis project Ga0105049, IMG submission 78087) | Freshwater microbial communities from Lake Fryxell liftoff mats and glacier meltwater in Antarctica - MAT-06 | ecosystem: Environmental > Aquatic > Freshwater > Ice > Liftoff microbial mat | place... | reverse complement strand
CTCCGCACGCCCGGCACACGCCCAAAAAGCGACAAACGAATAAATCCCAGCCCCACTGGCGGGGAGAGGGGGGGGGGCGAGAAAAATCGCCATTCAATTCCACCCCGTCGCCCCCATATGCTGGGTCAAACCGGAGATCGCCATGACCGACGCCCCCGCCAAAATCGCCAAGACCGACGCCGAGTGGAAAGCGGAACTTTCCGCCGAGGCCTATGCCGTCACCCGCTGCGGCGGCACCGAGCGCGCCTTCACCGGCCCCTGGCTCAAGGAAAAGCGCCCCGGCCTCTTCACCTGCGTCGCCTGCGGCAACGAGCTGTTCGACGCCGCGACCAAATATGAGAGCGGTTCCGGCTGGCCGTCCTTCTTCGACGTGCTGGATGAGGCCGCCGTCAAGCTGGTCGAGGACACCACCCACGGCATGCGCCGCATCGAGGTCCAGTGCGCCAAATGCGACGCCCATCTGGGCCATCTCTTCCCCGACGGCCCCGCCCCCACCGGCCAGCGCTACTGCATGAACGGCGTGGCCCTCGGCTTCAAACCGTCCGACCCGAGCCTGCCCGTCACCGATTAAGCTTTTCGCTGCGCCACCACCGGCGGCACCCATCCCGGCTCAAGGCTTTTGAGCGGATGGGAGGCCGTCACCTGCCCCATAAACGGCGGCCAGACGTTATAGCCGAGCAGCGATTGCAGCACCGGGCTCATCCCCGCCACCTGCTCGCGCGGCACGCCCAGATAGAAATTCTCCTGCGTCCGCGCCCAGGGCTCGCAATACTGATTGGTGAAGGCGAGCCTGGGCTTGTCGCTGCGGTTTGCCCCGCCCCGGTGCAGCAGCGTCCCCTGGAAAATCACCGCCGCCCCAGCCGGCATCACCACGGGCACCAGCATGGCCTCCAGATCGCCGGCCGCCATGTCCCGCCCTTCAGTGCCCCAGTCATGGCTACCGGGAATGATCTCCGTCGCGCCGTTTGTCGCGGTGAAGCCATCCACCGCGCAGATCATCGCCAGGCTGATCGCCGGCCGCGGCCGCGCCATCCGGTAAAACCCGTCATCGAAATGCACCGGCTGCGCCGCCTCGCCGGGATGGATCGAGATCGCCTGGCTCGCGGTCAGCAGATAGCCGGGCAGCAGGAAACGGTCGAGCAGGGTCAGCATCCGCGCATCCGCCGTCGCGTCCTCGAACACGCGCCCGCGCGCCACCAGCGTATAGACCCGCTCGGTGTTCAGCCCCTCAAACCCGTTCCGTCCAGTATGATGGCCGAGATACGGCGCCAGCCCGGCCCGCACCGCCGCCACGCCGTCAGCGCCTAGAAAATCCTCGATGATCGTAAACCCGTCCCGCCGCAGCCGGGCCTCATGGGCATCTGTATCGAACATGCGCCCTACCCGGCCGCCGCCCAGAGCGGGCTCGACGCCTTCATCAGCCGCGACTGCATGATCATCGACGCCACATCGCGCCCGGTCTCCTTATCGCTCAGCACGCTCTCATACCAGATCCCTTCGGTCCTCGGGCTCTCGTCAAAGCCAAGCAGTCGCCCGCGAGCCAGATATGCGCGCCCGGCATAGATCGGCCCGTCCAGCATCTGCAGCTCGATCGCGCCATAAAGGCCGACGAACGGGCCCTCCACCGGCACCAGCCCCCGCTCCACCGCCCGCAATGCGTCGATCGCCAGATTGGGCGGCAGCGCCCCGCTCTCGTAAATCGCCAGCTTCTCCGTCACGCCGGGCAGATGCCGCGCCAGCCGCTCCGCCATCACAATGGCCGGCACGCCCGAAATCTCGGCTCCGGCCCGCGCCCGCGCGAGCATCCGCAAGCCGCCCGGTGCTCTGAGGCCCCGCACGATCCTCTGCAGCGTGCTGTCCTCATCCGGGCCAAGACTTGCCGTCCCCTCACTGATCCGCGTGCCGTCCGGCTTCTCCATCCACACCTCGGCACGGATGTCCGTCACCAGCCGCGCATGGCACCGCACCTCTTCGCGGTCGGTCGTCGGCGCCTTGAACTTCAGCGACAGGCCGCCGGCTTTGTTCCAAGCCTCACCAAACAGATGCGCCATCAGCGGCGGGAACTGCTCCATGTGGATCGATCCCGCTACCGTTCCGCCGGTCAGGCCCAACCGCTGCGCCGTCGCGTCGTCGTGGATCGATCCCTTCGCCTCGGCCGAGATATTGCGCGGCGCGCGCAACGGCCCCGCCCACACGCCGTCGGCAAGCGTAAACGCGCTCATCGCCTAAAGCCCCAGCACATGCTTGGCGACGATATCGCGCTGCACTTCGTCCGATCCGCCTGCGATCGAGGCTGCACGCCCGCTAAGATAGCGGATCGTCTCAAGATGCGCCCACATTGGCCCGATGGGTTCAAGGTTCGATCCCGCATGTGCGATCTCCGGCAGCCAGGGCGCGGCATACGGACCCGCCGCCTCGACAAACATCTCGGTCAAGGCCTGCACGACGATCGTGCCCTTCAGCTTCAGGAACGAGGATTGCACGCCCGGCGCGGCGCCGTTGGTCGACTCGGCCAGCGTCCGCAGCTCGGTGATTTCCAGCGCCGCCAGTTCGGTCTCCAATTCGGTCAGACGGCGCAGAAAGTCCGGCGCGTCGGCATTCAGCTCACGCGCCGCCCCCCGCAGCGTCTGCGCCAGATGCAGTGACAACGAAACAAAGGCGAGGCCCGTCCGCTCATGCGTCAGCAGCCCCTTGGCGACCGTCCAGCCCTGACCCTCTTCGCCGATCCGGTTCTCCCCCGGCACGCGCACCCCGTCGAACGTCACGCGGTTCAAGTGATGCTGGCCGTCGATGGTGATGATGGGATGGACCGCGACGCCCGCCGAGCGCATATCGATGAGCAGAAACGTGATGCCCGCCTGCTTCTTGCCCTTGCTCGATGTCCGCACTAGTGCAAAGATCCAGTCCGCCTCATACGCGTTGGAGGTCCAGATCTTTTCGCCTGTGACGACATAGTCATCGCCGTCACGGACCGCTGCCGTCCGCAGGCTCGCGAGGTCCGAGCCCGACCCTGGCTCGGAATAGCCCTGACACCACCGCACGCTGTCAGACAAGATCGCGGGCAGGTGCCGTGCCTTCTGCTCGCCTGTGCCGAACCCAGCCAGAATCGGGCCGATCATGGAAACACCCATGCCCGGCAGCTGCGAAGGCAGGCCGCGCGCCGACGTTTCACGTTCCCAGATGAATTTCTCCGCCGCGCTCCAGTCCGTGCCACCCGCCTCGGATGGCAGGCGATAAGCCTGCCATCCGTGCGCGATCATCGCCTGCTTCCAGGCGGTCTGGTCGGCGCGCACATCGCGCGGCGGCGCACCATCCGGCACATGGTCCCGGCAGAACGCACTTACCCGTGCGCGAAACGCTCGGTCGCTGTCAGAGAAATCGAGCCTCACGGCAACATCTCGCACCTGGCGGCTATCGCCCCGCCGCTTTCTTGCGAACGACATTCAGGATGCTCGCAGGCCCCGTCAACCGCACGCCCGTCGCAATCGGCGCCATTGTAAACACGTCGCCCAGAATGCCGACGCCGCGCGCATAACGCACCGCGCCTTCACCTGCCTCTGTGCCCTTGAAGCTCTTCAGCGTCCACGCCCCGCGGATCGCCGCCTCCACCGATTGCGGCGTCGCGCCTGCAACATCGAGGCTCACCTCGCGCATCAGAAAACCGAACACCAGCGCGCCGATAATCCCGCCAGCAAGCGCCACGACCAGCGTCACTTCACGCGACCATGTGCCGGAAATCACCTGACCGATGGCCAGCGCCACCGCCATGGTCACGCCGTAAACGATCGCCTTGGAGACATTAAACGACATGACGCTCCCGCTTCTGCCACGCCCTCAGCGGCACACTACGCGCTGAAACCGGCACGCCTCTGCGTCATCTCATCGCCGCGACAAATCGTCTCCCTCACGCTGCGGAAAGACGCGGGCGAGAAACGCGCCCAGCGCCACATGGGCAAGCGGATTCGATCCGATCGTCATGTGCAGCCCGCCCGGAATTTCCAGCGCCGTCACATTGCGCATCACCGGCGGCACGCAGGATGTCCAGTCCACAATCCCGTCATCACGCGAATAGATCGCGAGCAATGGCTGGCTCGGCATCACCGGCTCCCCCAGCGCGCCCTCCACCAGCCCCTTGTCGAACGATCGCCGCAGCGCCGTCACAAACGGCGCCAGCGGCGTCGGCACCGGCAACCGCACCGGCGAACATAGCGTCACCACCCCCGCCACACGCTCCGGCATCATCTTGGCAACTTCACGCGCAAAAACGCCGCCAAGGCTGACCCCCGCCAGCACCACCTTGCCGCCGGTGAGATCGGCCAGCTTCTCCACCCGCCGCTTCAGACGGAGGATTGGTTTGGAGCGCGGCCCCAAGTTGATCCCACACTGCCAGCCCTCCGCGTGATAGCCGCTGCGCCACAGAAACGTCCGCAGCCGCGTCGTCGTGGAGTCGCCCGTCAGAAAACCGGGGATCACCAGCACGCCCTGCCCCGCTCCGCGCGACACGCTATCGCGCGGCGGATAGGGCGGTGGCCGCGCGATGCTGGCGGCCCGCCCGGCGGATTCCTTCAAAATACTCTTAAGCCCAAGGCCGGAGCCCTTCTTTGGCCACCGCGCCAGATTGGGCCGGCGCGGTGCGACCATCTTCAGCCCTCGCCGCGGACGGTGAACATCACGTCGCGTGCCGCAGGCATCAAATTCTGCCCGCCATCGACGATCAGCGTCTGCCCGGTCATAGATTCCGCGGAAATCAGGTACTTCAGCGCCTGCACCAGATCCTCCGGCGAGCTGCCATGCCCCAGAGGCGGCGTCATTTGCGCGCGCGCAAACTCCTCTTCCGTCTGGTCCCCACTTGGCAGCGTGATGCCCGGCGCGATTGCGTTAACGCGAATGCGCGGCGCCAGCGCCTGCGCCAGCATCACATTGGCTGCGCCCAGCGCGGCCTTCGACAGCGTGTAGGCGAAAAAGTCCGGATTGAGATTGAACAGCTTCTGGTCGAGCATGTTGACGATTAGCCCGTTTTTGTCGGCGGGCAGTTGCGCGGCAAAGGCCCGCGCCATCAACACCGGCGCCACTGTGTTGACACGGCTATTGGTGTCCATCGTCTCGGCAGTCACCGTCGCCACGCTGTCGAACACGAAGATCGACGCATTGTTCACCAGCAGCGACACGAAATTGGCCTCGCCTTCCGGCTTGAAAATCGCTGCCGGCGCATCCGGCGCCGTCAGCTCGGCCTGCACCAGATCGCAGCGCCCGCCTGCTTTGCGGATGTCATTCGCAACGTCCTCCGCAGCACCGGCAGAGCTGTTGTAATGCAGGCGCACGAACCAGCCGTCCGCCGCCAGTGCCTTCGCGAAAATCGCGCCCAGCCGTTTCCCCGCTCCGGTCACAACGGCAAATCCATCCCGGCTCGGCGACGGCGCTCTCATCCCCGCACCCGGTACACTTCAACGCCCGCGCCGCCCGCCTCGTTGAAAATATCCGGCTTCACGATCGACACACGGCACGCCTCAACTTGCCCGTCCCGAAAGCAGAGCGCGACAAGCTCCTCCAGCAGCGTCTCGATCAGATCCACATGGGCGCGCTTCGACCAGGCCTTCAATTCGTCGCGGATCGCATCGTAGTCGACAATCGAGTCCCGCACGCCAAACGGCTCGTCCTGGTGCGCGAACAGCTCCACATTCACGACAATGCGCTGCGGCCGCTCTGGATGACGCTCCCACGGATGCAGCCCCAGCCGCACCTCGGCCACGATGTCGCGCAGGATCACGCGCTGATAGCCACGCGAAGCGTCCCACAAAAGTGTCATAGGCGTCGTCGCACCCTTATCCGTCATGATTGTCCCTTCATCGGCGCCGATCTTGAACCCAATGCCCTGTCATGCAAGGTCACCGGCGTGACCCGCAACCCCATAGCCCAGCCGCTTCACATCGCCTCGGCCGCGAACGCGATTCGCCATGTCTTTGTGCGCGATCTGGTCCTCGATGCCCATATCGGCGTCCATCGGCACGAGGAAGGCTGGCCCCAGCCGATCCGGGTCAATATCGACCTGACGGTCAGCGAAAATGCCGCCCTGATAGGCGATCGTCTTGAAAATGTCGTGGACTACGAACATGTCGTGAATGGCATCCGGGCGATCGTCGCGGAGGGTCATCTGCGGCTCGTCGAAACCTTGGCCGAACGGATCGCAGCGTTCGCTCTTGAAGATGGCCGCGTCCGGGCCGTCCGTGTACGGATTGAGAAGCTGGATATCATTCCTGACGCGGCCAGTGTCGGGGTCGAAATCGAGCGGCTTTCTGAGGGCTGATCGTCCGCCTGCGGAGATTTGCCTCACAGGGCGAATAGGTCGCAAATCCGATGCGGAATCGCCTGGAACGGCACATCTTTTCCTAAACTGCTGCATTCGAACGTCAATTCTTCCTATGTTTTCAGACGGATAGACTGTTCATCCAGACTTCATGCTAATGTCACGCCATCGCGATGCGAATTCCGCGCGCGCGGGCCGGAATCTCAACCACAGACTTATCCACAAGCATAAGCGCCTTATGAGCGACGATTTCGTACCCTTGGAAAATGGCGGTCTGACCGGCCCCGAACTGATCGCAGAAAAGGTGCGCTCGCTCCCCAATGCGCCGGGCGTCTATCGCATGCTCGATAAGACCGGCGAGGTCATTTACGTCGGCAAGGCCCGCGATTTAAAAAAGCGGGTTTCCGCCTACACAAAGGGCCAGGGTCACACTAATCGTATCGCCCGGATGATCTTGAATACGGTCGATATGGCGTTCGTCCAGACGGCGTCGGAAACCGAGGCCCTTCTGCTCGAAGCCAACCTCATCAAGCGCTTCAGACCGCGCTACAACGTCTTGTTGCGGGACGATAAATCGTTCCCGAACATCCTCCTCACCCGCGACCACGCCTTCCCGCAGATCGTCAAGCATCGCGGCGCGCGCACCCGCAAGGGCGAGTATTTCGGACCCTTCGCGTCGGCCGGTGCCGTCGGGCGCACGCTCAATACGCTCCAGCGCGCCTTCCTGCTCCGCTCCTGCACCGACAGCGTCTTCGACAGCCGCACCCGCCCCTGCCTCTTGTTCCAGATCAAACGCTGCAGCGGCCCCTGCGCCGGACGCATCGACGAGCCCGGCTACAAGCTGCTGGTCAGCGAGGCCGAGACCTTCCTCACCGGCCGCAGCCGCGCCGTCACCGAGCAACTCGGCGCCCGGATGGAGCAGGCAGCGGCCGATCTCGATTTTGAATCCGCCGCTCGCCTGCGCGACCGCATCAAGGCGCTCGCCAACATCCAGCAGACGCAAGGCATCAACCCGCAAACCATCGACGACGCCGACGTCTTCGCGATCAGCGCCGCACATGGTGAAACCTGCGTGCAGGTCTTCTTCTTCCGGGCCGGGCAGAACTGGGGCAACCGCGCCTTCTTCCCGCGCCACGATCGCACGACGCCGATGGACGAGGTGCTCGATAGCTTTCTCGCGCAATTCTACGATGGCCATGAGCCGCCCAAGCAGATCCTCATCTCGCATGTCGTACCCGGCCGAGCCCTGCTCGCCGAGGCGCTCACACTCCGCGCCGGCCGCAAGATCGAAGTCTCGGTGCCCCAACGCGGCGAGAAGCGCGAGATCGCCATCGCCGCCACCTTAAACGCCCGCGAGGCGCTGATGCGCCGCCAGGCCGAAAGCGCCGCTGAAACCGAGCTGCTTCTCGGCGTGCAGGAGGTCTTCGACCTCGAAGCCCCGCCCCGCCGCATCGAGGTTTACGACAACTCGCACATTCAGGGCTCAAAGCCCGTCGGTGGCATGATCGTCGCCGGCCCGCGCGGCTTCGAGAGAGGCCAGTACCGCAAGTTCAACATCAAGACCGCCGCCGGCAATGACGACTTCGCCATGATGCGCGAGATGCTGACCCGCCGCTTCGCCCGCCTCGCGCCAACCAAAGAAACCGCCGACGATGCCCACGCCCCGATCTTCGATGAAAGCGATGCCGCCAGCGACGATACGCCCGAAAAGCCCGACCTCATCCTCATCGATGGCGGCCCCGGCCAGCTCTCCGCCGTGCTCGCGGCCGTCCGCTCATCCGGCGTCGAGGGCATCACCATCGCCGCAATCTCCAAAGGCCCTGACCGCGATGCCGGCCGCGAAAACTTCCATGTCCCCGGCCGGCAGGCCTTCATGCTGGAACCCAACCACCCGGTTCTTTTCTACCTTCAGCGCCTGCGCGACGAGGCCCACCGCTTCGCCATCGGCTCGCACCGTGCCCGCCGCTCGAAGGCCATCGTCGAGAACCCGCTTGACGCGATCGACGGCATCGGCGCGCGGCGCAAGCGCGCCCTCCTGCTTCATTTCGGCTCGGCCAAGGCGGTGAAGAACGCTTCCGCCGCCGACCTCGCCGCCGTCGAAGGCGTCAGCGAAGCGCTCGCCCGTCGCATTTACGATCACTTCCGGGCATAAACCCCGACCATGCGTATCACCTGGCCGACAGTCCTCACCCTCGCCCGGATCTTCATGATCCCGGTCATGGTGGGACTGTTCTATCTGAGCGGTGACGCCTCCCGCTGGGCCGCTCTCGCCGTCTTCATCGTCGCCGCCCTCACCGACTGGTTCGACGGTTACCTCGCCCGCCTCACCAACACCGGCTCACGACTCGGCGAAATGCTCGATCCCATCGCCGACAAACTCATCGTCTGCGCCGCGCTCGTTATGCTGGTGAAGGACGGCACGATCCACGACGTCACCGTCATCGCCGCCATCGTCATCGTCAGCCGCGAGATTCTGCTCTCGGGCCTGCGAGAATATCTCGCCACCGCGCAGGTCAAGGTTCGCGTTTCCCGCATCGCCAAGCTCAAGACGGCGATCCAGATGGTCGCCATCTGCGTTCTCATCGCGGCCCCGCCGCTAATGCCGCACTGGCCGCATATCGACCTCGCCGGCGCGATCGGCCTCTGGGTCGCCGCCGCGCTCACCGTTTACACCGGCTGGGGCTATCTTGTCGCCAGCCTCAAATATATGGAGGACTGATGCGCATCCTCTATTTTGCCTGGGTCCGCGAACGCACCGGCACATCCGAAGAATCGACCACGCCGCCGGCCAGCATCACGACCGCCGCCGCCCTTGCCGACTGGCTGGCAACCCTCAGCCCCGGCCACGCGGCTGCCTTCGCCGATCGCACCCGCCTCCGCCTCGCCATCAACCAGGATCAGGCCGCCTTCACCGACCCCATCGCCGCCAACGACGAAATCGCCTTCTTCCCCCCGATGACAGGCGGGTAGCGATGAAGCCCAACCCTCCACCTCATCCTGAGGAGGCCGCAAAGCGGCCGTCCCGAAGGACGCACTAAATTGTCCGTCCGCATCCAGCCCGAAGATTTCGACATCGCCGCCGAACTCACCGCGCTCTCCGACGGCCACGACGACATCGGCGCCCTCGTCACCTTCACCGGCCTCGTGCGCGGCAGCGACATCACCGCCCTGACGCTCGAGCACTATCCCGGCATGACTGAACGCGCGCTCCAGAAGATCGAAGCCGAAGCCAACGCCCGCTGGCCCCTCAAAGCCACGCTCATCCTCCACCGCACCGGACGCCTGCATCCCGGCGCAAACATCGTCCTCGTCGCCGCCGCATCATCGACGCGCCAGTCCGCCTTCGACGCCGCCGCGTTCCTGATGGATTATTTGAAAACCGACGCTCCCTTCTGGAAGCGCGAGGAAAAATCTGACGGCACCGCCACTTGGCTCGACGCCCGCGAAACGGACGGGACGGCAAAGGCGCGCTGGATCCGATAGGGAACTTTCTAGCAGTCCTGACGTTTCTTAAGCTGGCTCGGCAACCATCGGGCAGAGAAATTGCGCGAGAACGCCTGCGATGTCCCTGCACGAATCTGCGATTGGCGAATTTGAGCGCTTTATCCGAGCGGAAAATTTTCCATGTGTCGGTGCGCGGTCAGCACTCGCCACCAAAAACATGATGTTCGCGGATGCAGGTGATCTGACGAAGCCATCAGCCGGCACAATACTGGCTAGTCTCCAGACATTTGCTGCGGCAACCCAACCGCGACTCACCACGTTTGTCGCCTTGTATGCGGGAACACCTGACCTATCTGAGCGAGGGTTCGAAACCGCATTGTGGCGTCAGCTTGCAATACTCGCCCAAGAAGACCG
>Ga0105049_10011443_pt1 | contig 10165 bp, 7 predicted proteins | sample MAT06_FD_78087 | JGI IMG/M metagenome (GOLD analysis project Ga0105049, IMG submission 78087) | Freshwater microbial communities from Lake Fryxell liftoff mats and glacier meltwater in Antarctica - MAT-06 | ecosystem: Environmental > Aquatic > Freshwater > Ice > Liftoff microbial mat | place... | reverse complement strand
TTCCGCCACGACCGGTTATCGGTGTGCGACCAGTTCAGAATCTTGCCTTTCCCGGTTCGCGCTTCCGCCCCCGGCTCACGCCGGTTCGCGGCGCGCTCGCAGAATTATGCCTGTCCTCGTTTCGTAGCGCACGTAGTTTCCGCCCCCGGCTCGCGGCGCGCTCACAGAATAATGCCTGTCCTTGTTTCGCGCGCCGGTTCGCGGCGCGCTCGCAGAATAATGCCTGTCCTAGTTTCGTAGCCAGAATAATGCTGTCCTAGTTTTGCGCTCAAGTTTCGACTGCTCCGAAAAATACCCGCAGAATGATGCCTGTCGTTGTTTCATCTCGTCCTTGTTTCATCTCTCCCGCACCATCGCGCGTCCAGCGATCTCGGAAAAGCGCTCGTCGCTCTCGCCGCAGGGCAGGGTGCGCTGCCAGCTCAAGACGCCGTGGAAGAACGGCACCACGCACGTGGAGTTCGAGCCGGTGGAGTTCATCGCCAAACTGGCGGCGCTGGTGCCGCCACAGCGCGCCCAACTCACCCGCTCCCACGGCGTCATTGCGCCAAACGCCGACTTGCGCGCGCAGTTCACAACATCCGGGCGTGGCAAACGTCCTCCCATGGACGAGGAGTCGACCGGGGCCAACAGCGACCACCGCAGCCCTGACGAAAAGCGACGCTCGATGACTTGAGCGCAGCGCCTCAAGAGCGTGTTTGGCATCGACGTGAACGCCTGCGGCCACTGTGGCGGCACGCTACGGATCGTGGCCAGCATCGAACAACACACCGCCCCTCGCGCCATAGCCGCAAGGGGCCATCCATGCCTCGCCCACTTCGCGAAGCGCGGCGCGTGGGAGAAAGCGCACTACCGACCGGCCCCGCGCGCACCGCCCGCTGTCGCCGCGTGACACCCCGCCGGCCACGACGCCGAAGGCGAAACCAGGAAGACCACACGCAGCGGCAACGAACCCACAGCGCCGTGCTCGGCCCGCTGCCGGGAATCGGCGGGAAATGGCCACGGAAGGCGAGGCGTCGCGCCCCCGCGCTGATGAAATCCCACTCGCGAACGTCCGATCCGCGTCCAAACCGGCGCTTGCGCGACCACCGCACACTCGGTACGCCGGTCGAAAAGGGCGTTTGAATTGCCTATACTCACCACCGGCAAGACGCTTTCGTCCGCGTCGGACTGCCGTACTTCAATCCGCACAGCTTCAGGAACACCCTCGTTCGGCTAGGGTAGTCCGTCTGCCAGACCCCCAAGGAGTTCAAGGCGTGGCGCCGGAACCTGGGGCACGACAAGGTTCTGACAACTTTTCCGAGCTATGGGCAAGTTGAAAGTCCCCGTCAGGGGGCGATCATTCGAGGTCTGGCAACACCGCAGCTCGCCATGCAGGCGAATATGAGCGAGCTGGCGAAGGCGTTGGTGCGGGAGATGCGGGAAGAGGGAGCGGGGGTTCTGCTAAATAATCGGACCCTGCCGAGTCGTGGCTTGACCAAATGGCGGCGTTGGTAGTGGGCATGGCGAAGCACGCTCGGATGGAGCGACCGCCGGATATTCTGAAAGGGCAGATTGGCTGCCGATTGATCCGTTTCTCAAAACACTGTTTGTTTCGAAAACCGCACGCGCGGCCATCGGGGCGGAGAATGGCGATGTCGCGTTGGGCCTAAACGATTCCGGAGGGGGCATGACTGTATTCAGATCTATCCAAGACAAGGATGTTGTGCACAGCATTTGCTCGGCGAAGACGCGGCTGGTCTACGTGGCGCCGGGCGTCTCCAGGGAAGTCGCGCAGGCGCTCGTGACCTGCCTTGAAGGCAAGGGAGTTCCGCAGGTCGCGATCGTGTTGGATGGGGACGAAGAAACTTGCCGATTGGGCTACTGCGATGCGCCATCGTTGGAAACGTTAAGCACAGCAGCGACAACGCATCGCGTGCAAATTCGGCGACACGCTGGAATCCGCTTGGGCCTCTTGCTCGCTGATCAGGAAGTAATGATCTGGGCGCCGACGCCGCTGATGTTCGAGGCGCCGCGCGACGCCAAGGAGCCAAACGGCCTGATCCTGACACCACAAACCCTCGAAGAACTCCCCGCTGCCCTTGGGTTCGATCCCGTAACACCTCCCAATAAAGTCGAACTCAGCACCGAAAAGCTTACGACCAAAGAGGTGAATTTGGTTGCGCAGGCAATCAAGGCAGTGCCGCCGGCCCCTTTTAATCTGGCCCGCCTGACTCGCGTGTTCTCGGCCAAGTTCCAATTCATCGATACCGAATTACGCGGTGCCGAGTTGACCAAGCGTGAAATGCGGCTCGATAGTCTGATCGTCAACTCCGATGCGCCCGCCGAATTGCGGTCAATACTGCATACGACGGTGCAGCCATTTGCCACCGATTCCAACAAGGAGGTCGAGGTGGCGGCGATTGCCAATGGAGAGTTGGCTTATCGTAAAAACGGAGAACAGATCCTGCAGCCAACTACGCAAGCTGAGATTCACAAATACTGGGCAGCAACGAATGACCGCTACGTCGTCAACCTGCCCGGCTTCGGTAAGCTCATTCGGCACACCGATAAGGTGAAATTCGAGGCAGAAAAGGAAGTGTTCGAACTTGTGTTGAAGCAGTGGGTTGATGGGTTTAGAAAACTCGTCGAGGGAGACCACGAAAAACGAGTGACCCGAATTGCGGATCTCATTGAGGGGAGGATGAAACAGGCCAACGCGAAAGATAAGCTCAGCCGTCCCGCCATTGGTGCTCTTGTTCGCCAAGGGCTCGTACGATTGCGTGTCATCGAACCAAACGTAAAGGTCGTGTACAAGAACATCACTGTCGAGTCAGCCCGTGACCAGGAGTTCCTGGACGCATTGCGTGGCGTTTTACCAGAAGAAGAACTGAAAGGTTGGTTCCAGATTTTCGACGCCGCGCCAGTCATGCAAAACACTCGGAAACAGTGAACCGAGTCGACTCATACTCCAACTCCAGAATTCGTCAATGGGGCGCAGAGCGTCAATGCGATCACTCATGAAGAGTCGCAAATAAACGAATGGCACTCTCCCGAAAGAGCTTGACTTCAAACCTGATGCAACTGCTCCGAAGGCTGCGATCGTGTCTATTTCCCCGGGCCAATCGACAGAGGGCGTTGCACATCGCGGCCAAGGCGTGCAAGTGTAATTCTAAGTGGCTGACGATTCATGGCACCCGGCCGGACAGTTGCCACCTGTACAACGCGCCCACCGAGCCGTGTTGGTTCGTCTACGCCCCCTGGGGGGATGGAAAAGACGGATTCATGCTCCGGAGCAGCCGAATCATCCTCATATCGAAATTCAACGGGGCAATTCTGTACGACGGTTCCGCAAACGACGAAGGATGATCCCGTTACATGGCGTCACTCGACAAAAAATGGTGCTTGCGTTTTGACGGGTGCAGGTTAGCAATTTCGGCGTTCCGTTTGCGGGAACACACCGAGCTTGGCCAAATCAATCCGTTTTTGCCCATCACGCCTGCCAGCGCACTTCAGCCTCTGGCTTTCGTGGACATCGTGGACGCTTCTGATCCCGTGCAGCCCTTGACTGGGCACACGTTGGCTGACCTGTTTGCAGGAAAGCACGACGGCGTGCCTATGGCGGATGTTCGTGTGTTGATGCGCCATATGGAGAGAGCGTCGGCGCGTCGGTGGCTGGCCGGCGTGGGAGAGCAACTCCGGCAATTCGGCCGACAGCGTGCTGTGCGCAACAAGCCGGACCTCTTTTTGTCGGTGGATTCGAGCAACCCGCTGCATGTGGCAGGACTGCGTTGCGCTTTGCCTGACTGGCTGAAGGCTCATGGCTCGGAAAAGGCGTCGCGGGCTCAGTGGTCCGGACGCATCGCCAATCTGGCCAGTAAAGGCTTGCGGGCTGAGGAAATTGAGTTCAGCGGCCTGCTCAAGAGGTTCTTGCATCGGGAAGGTCCAGCGGTTACAGGAGTTACCCTATCGGACTATTTGAACTACGACGCCCTGCGCCTGAGCATCTTGCCGGTGATTCGACCGGCAGGCAGTCAGTTGGAATTTGTCAAAGTCCCGGCCAATGCCGCGGTCAAACGGATCAAGCCGAAGCTAAAAACCAAGCTGGTGACGCGTCCGCAATGGCAAGATCGGGTGCTGGGCTACTGGATTGATTCAGTAGAGTGGGCTGACTTGCTGGGCCGGCAGCAGAGCTGGATGGCATTTACCTATCGCGGCCAGCCCATTGTTTCTCGACTGAGACCTTCAGGACTGTGCCCTACCCTCTCAGAAGCAAAGGGGCTGGCAAGCAGCCACGCCGAACAGGTTTTCCCCAAGTTGACGGCAAAGGGACGATGGTCAAGTTTGCGCCTAACCGGTGGCGAAGGGTATCGGGAATGGCTGGTGACTTTGCCGCACTACCCAGAAAGCTTTTTCTCCAACCACTTCGATCATCGCAATGTGCTTTTGCATGTTCGGTGTGACATGCGCGAAGGGCCTGATGGGCACCGGGTGCTGTTGTTGCAGGAGGTTCAGAGTGACTGGGCACAGCGGGCGCGACGTTGTTTGAAGTTCGATTCAGATGGGCCTGACCCGATGGCCGTTCCGCCGTGGCTGCAAGAGTGGCCCGCGCTGGCGCTCAAACTGATGTTGCTTCATGCCGCGCATCAAGGCGCAACCGCGCTGGCCTGGACCCGGGGCAAGGTTCAAGTCGAGCGCTATCGCGGGCTGGGGGAGGCTGGGTTGCTGGAACTGTATGACCGCACCCTGCCTGCCGAAGCGACTCACCTCCTCCGTCCTTATGGCAGAAAATGCGAAACTATCGAGGTGTTCGAGCCGGTCAACTTCTTTATTGAACCGGCCGACATTGGTTACGCTGTTTTTGACGATGAGAAGGAACCGATAGGCGTGGCGCCAAGTTGGGAAGATGCACAAGCTTTGTTACCAGACGGCGCCCATGAAGTGCTGAAGCCCATGCATGGTGTCCTGCTGGATGCGGCCCTGCGCGATCGGCTGCTTACCAACGGCTTCTACGCCTGGGGTGGGGGAATTCGGTCGTGACCTTCCCTCTATTTTTTGTCTTCCAACCCATCGAGCACGATCATACGTCGAAGTCTGGCGGCTCACGCATCGGAACGCGTTGCGGAAGTTCGAGTTCGAAACCACCTGACGGTTCTACCAGCGCCCGGATATTCGCCACCAGCGCTTCCCCTGTGCCTGCTTTCGATTCCGTCGCCAGCGCAGCGCGCAGGATGCTTCGTGCCTCTTGTTCCATCGAATGGCCAAGCCGTGCGGCGCGTATGCGCAGCCGTGTTTTCACCTCATCGTCGAGGTTGCGGATGGTCATCGTGGCCACAGGAGTAGCCTCGGTTAGTGACTGCAGTGCATGCATTGTAGAAACTGCAGCAACAGGGCGCCATGGTTGGAGTGCGACGTTGCACACAGGTGCGCGTGCTTTGTTCCCTTGCACCTTTACGGGGGAAGGGCTGGGGATGGGGGTTCGAGCTTGCGTGAGTTGTGATCGATGCAGCCATGTGGATGCGGCGCCTCTCGCGTGTTGAAACACGTCGTGCCCCCAATCTCCGCCACTTCTCCCGCGAAGGGGGAAGGGAATTCCGCTGCTGCGGCTGGAGTTCTGCGCGGCATGCTGCCATCGCTTGAGCCGCTGTCGCCCGGTGCGACGTGACGGGCGGGGCAGCTGTCAGGCCGTCACTCGTGTACTCAAGGCCACGCATCCCGACGCCACCCAGCAAGGCAATCACCATCGGTTCGCTGCCGCGCAGAAGAAGCATGCTTTGCCGGCGACGCAGTGAGAGAAGCACTTCAGTGCCCTACAATGCGGTGCTGCAACCCATCGAATCCGTCATGGCCGCCAATCCAGCCCCCGTCTCCGCCCGCGCCCGTCAGGTCAATCGCGCCGAGGTGGTCGACCTGAACTTCCAGGATTATGTACGGGCGCATCCTGGGCAGTCGTTGCCGCGGCCGGCGGCGAGCGAGCCGGTTGTTGCCGGCAGCGCGCTGGATGCAGCTGCGTTCCTGGAGCTGTTCGAGTCGCAGCTGATCAGCCGCCACCTGGATCTGATGGCGCGCGTGCTGCGCGTGCAGAACAAGGTGTTCTACACCATCGGATCGTCCGGTCACGAGGGCAATGCGATGGTGGCGCGTGTGGCGCGGCATACGGATCCGGCTTTCCTGCACTATCGCTCGGGCGCATTCATGGCCGAGCGCTTCCGCAAGTTGCCGGGCATGGACCCGATCATGGATTCGGCGCTGAGCTTTGCGGCCAGCAAGGACGATCCGGCTTCCGGTGGCCGCCACAAGGTGTGGGGCTGCAAGCCGCTGTGGGTGCTGCCGCAGACTTCGACCATCGGCTCGCATCCGCCCAAGGCGCTGGGCACGGCGATCGCCATCGAACAGGCGCGGCGCCTGCATCGGCCGCTGCTGGTGCCGGCAGACAGCATCGCGATCTGCAGTTTCGGCGACGCTTCGGCGAATCACTCGACCGCGCAAGGTGCGTTCAATGCCGCGCAATGGACCGCCTATCAGGGACTGCCGGCTCCGGTGCTGTTCGTGTGCGAAGACAATGGCATCGGCATCTCGGTCAAGACCCCCGGTGGCTGGATTGCGGCGTCCTTCGCGCAGCGGCATGGGCTGGACTATTTTTATGCCGACGGCCTCGATCTGGCGCAGGGTTACGCGCAGGTGGTCGCCGCAGTCGCGCACTGTCGCAACAGCCGTCGCCCGACTTTCCTGCACTTGGGCACTGCGCGCCTGATGGGGCATGCCGGAACCGATTTCGAAGTGGAGTATCGGCCGCTCGGCGAATTGATCGCGGCCGAAGCGCACGATCCGCTGCTGCGCTCGGCGGATATCGCGCTGTCGACTGGACTGCTGACGGCCGAGGGATTGCTGCAGTGCTACGAGTCGTTCCGCACGCGCTGCATGGATGCAGCGGTCGCGGCCGACCTGCGCCCGCGCCTGGCCAGTGCGGCAGAGGTGATGCAGCCGCTGGCGCCGTTCTCGCCGCAGCGCGTCGCTGCAGAGGCAACCCGTGTGGACTACGCGGAGGAGCGCGCGCGCGTATTCGGCGGCGAGAAGAGCCTGCCGGAGAATCTGCCGCCGCGGCATCTGGCGGTGCAGATCAATGCCGCCCTGTTCGATCTGATGGCGAAGTACCCCGACGCGCTGTTGTTCGGCGAGGACGTGGCGCAGAAGGGCGGCGTGTACACGGTGACCAAGGGCCTGCACAAGGCGTTCAAGGGCAACCGGGTGTTCAACACCCTGCTCGACGAGCAGACCATCCTTGGTCTCGCCCAGGGCTACGCCAACATGGGCATGCTGCCGATCCCCGAAATCCAGTACCTGGCCTACTATCACAATGCCTGCGACCAGATACGCGGCGAGGCCGCATCGCTGCAGTTCTTCTCCAACGACCAGTTCCGCAACCCCATGGTGGTGCGGATGGCGGGCCTGGGCTACCAGCGTGGTTTCGGCGGCCACTTCCACAACGACAACTCGATCGCCGCGCTGCGCGATATCCCGGGGCTGGTGATCGCGTGTCCGTCGCGCGGTGATGATGCGGCGATGATGCTGCGCACGCTGACCGCGCTGGCGCGGATCGATGGCCGGGTCAGCGTATTCCTCGAGCCGATCGCGCTGTACATGGCCAAGGACCTTTACGATCCCGGCGATGGCGGCTGGCTCACGCGCTATCCGGCCCCGGATCAGGCGATCGCGCTGGGCGAGGGCAGGGTCTACGGCGATGGCAGCGAGGTGCTGTTCATCAGTTTCGCCAATGGGGTGCCGATGAGCCTGCGCGCGGCGCGCGCGCTGGCACAGCGCCACGCCGCGCGCTGCCGGGTACTCGACCTGCGCTGGCTGCAGCCTCTGAACAGCGCCCAGATCGTCGCCCATGCAGCCGCCTGCGCGCGCATCGTGGTGGTCGACGAAGGCCGCCGCAGCGCCGGCGTGGGCGAGGGCATCATCACCGCCATCGTCGAGGCCGGACTCGGCCACAAGCCGCTGGTGCGGGTGGTGGGCGAGGATTCCTACACCCCGTTGGCGGCAGCGGCCAATTTCGTGCTGCCCTCGGATGCCAGCGTGCTGGCGGCCGCCGAGGCCCTGTTGCGGGCTTGACGAGGGCACCGCAACGCGGGTCGTGAGGCGGGGTCTATGCAGTTTGGCCCCTCGGGCGGTGGAGCCGACTCGGCGAATCGCCTATCATCAAGATCAGCATGAGCAATTCCCAGCCCACCACGATCCTGTTCGCCGACGTCAGCGGCAGCACCAAGCTGTTCGAGCAGCGCGGTGATGTCGAGGCGAGGCGCATCGTGTCGTCGATCCTCGGCGCACTGGGTGAGGTGGCCGGCCGTCACGGCGGCAAGGTCATCAAGACCATCGGCGACTCGGTAATGTGTACCTTTCCGGCCGCGATGAACGGCCTGCTGGCGGCGACCGACATGCAGAAGCGGATCGCGCACGATCCGGTATTCGTCAAGGATAACCTCGCGATCCGGGTCGGCCTGCACCATGGCGACACCCTGATCGAAGAAAACGACGTTTATGGCGATGCGGTGAATACCGCCGCGCGCATGGAGCAGCTGGCCAAGCGCGAGCAGATCGTGACCACCGCCACCACCGTGGCCGGGATCAATCCCGGTGCGGTGCGCTCGCGCGCACTGGGCACCGCGCGGGTCAGCGGCAAGCAGTTTCCGATCGAGATCGTCGACGTGCTGTGGCAGGAAGACCTGTCCAATGTCACCACCGTGCAGCGCGCGATCCGGATCGACTCGCTGCCCGGCGCGGGTGGTGCCAAGCTGACCCTGCGCTATCGCGACACCACGTTCCAGCTCGACGGCGAGTCGCAGCCGTTCACGCTCGGTCGCGAGCTCAACTCGACGTTGGTGATCGACGCCGAATGGGTCTCGCGCAACCACGCGATGATCGAGTACAAGCGCGGCTATTTCGTGGTGTCGGACCGCAGCACCAACGGCACCTGGGTCAAGCTCGGCGAAGACGACGAGCTGCGCCTGCATCGCGACGAGACCCAGCTGCGCAAGTCCGGCACCATCAGCCTCGGTCAGGCGGTCGCGGTCAACAAGCTGGACGTGCTGTATTTCCAGTGCTCCGGCTGAGCCCGGAACGCGACAGCGAAAGCCGGACGCTCAGCCGCCAGCGCCACCATAGTAGGCTTCAACCCGCGGGTCGATGATGCGTCGCCACAGCGGCGGCAGCAGGGCCAGCACGAACATCGCCGAATAGCCGCCCGGCAGTTGTGGACTGTCGTCGTGGTGGATCAGCGCCTGATAGCGGCGGCGCGGATTGGCATGGTGATCCGAATGCCGCTGCAGCTGGAACAGCAGCAGGTTCGACAGCAGGTAGCTGGAATTCCAGCTGTGCTGGTGGGTGGTGCGTTCATAACGGCCCTCGACCTGGCGCCGCGTCAGTCCGTAGTGCTCGATGTAGTTGATGATCTCCAGGCTCAGCGCCGCCCCAAGTCCCTGGATGAGGAAGAAAGCCAGACCCGGTGGGCCCAGCCAGATCAGCATCGCTGCGCCAAAGGCAGCCCAAAGGGCCGTCCACCACAGCATCTCGTTGCGCCAGTTGAGCCAATGCACGCCTTGTCCGGTAAGGCGTTGTGCTTCCAGACGCCATGCCGCGGTGATGTTGCTTGCCAGCGAACGCAGCATGAACGGGTAGACGCTCTGCCCGAAGCGCGCCGACGAGGCGTCCAGCGGCGTCGACACGTTCACGTGATGACCGCGCACGTGTTCGATCTTGAACCCGAAGTAGCCGACCGAGCACAGCAGCGCGCCACCTGCCCACTGGTCAAGACGTTCGCGCTTGTGGATCAGCTCATGCGCGACATTGATGCCGAGGATGCCGCTGACCACGCCCTGCGATGCCAGCCAGCCGAGTATCCCGACAGCGCCAAGCTCGGCGTGCACGACCCACCAACCCGACCACGCGATCAGCACGATCTGCACGGCGGCTGCCAGCAGCGTGAGCAGCCGGTAGTAGTGCTGGCCCTCCAGCTTCACGATATCGGCCGCGTCGCGCGGATTGCGCAGATCGCGCCCCAGCGCATAGTCGGCCAACGGCAGCAGCACGAACAGGAACAGCAGCGGAAACCATGCAGCTGCGTTGGGCACGCCGCTGACTGCCGCCAGCCACGCCGAAAACGGCATCAGCGCGGGGACCACGAAGACCA
>Ga0105049_10011441_pt1 | contig 10165 bp, 14 predicted proteins | sample MAT06_FD_78087 | JGI IMG/M metagenome (GOLD analysis project Ga0105049, IMG submission 78087) | Freshwater microbial communities from Lake Fryxell liftoff mats and glacier meltwater in Antarctica - MAT-06 | ecosystem: Environmental > Aquatic > Freshwater > Ice > Liftoff microbial mat | place... | reverse complement strand
CGACGACGTCGTCTACTGGGTGGCCGGCGCGCCGCCGCTCGGCGGCGAGTGGCACGGCCGCGACGCGGTGCTGCGCGCCTTCACAAACCGCGAGTTCGGCCTCGGCGCGGCCGATTGGGGTTCCGAGGAGGTCTGGCGCGACTGGTTCGACGCCGACGGTCGCGTCATCGTCGAAATCCGCGAGCGCAGTTGGCTGCGCGGTGCGCCCGACGACGTCATCGACCAGCGCACCTGCGTCGTCATCCATTTCCGCGGCGATCGCATCTGCGGGCTGCGCGACTACACGGACGCGCAGGTCTACGTGGCGTTCCGCAGCCGCCACCCCGAGTTGCCGAAGTTCCGCTGAGGGGCGCGCCTCGCGCCGGCGATATCGGTCAATCCGGCATCCAATTGCCGTGGAAGCCGAACGGAACGCGGCGTGGCAGGTGGACGGTGGCGACCGGCGCCCTGCGCACGTCGGTGGCGTCGAGGACGACGGCGTGCACTCCACCGAGTAGCGCGGCGAGCTCGGCCTCGACTCCGATCATCGCGTCGAGGCTGCGGCCCTGCTCCCATTGTTGAAGGAGGTCCCCGATGCCGGCGAGGGAATGACCCTCGGCCTGCAGGCGCGCGATGAGCCGCAGGCGGCTCAGGTGCGATTCGTCGTACCAGCCGGTGCGGCCTTCGAGCCTCGGGGCGGCCAGGAGGCCCTTGGATTGGTAGAGCCGGACGGTGGTCGACGCGATCTTTGCTCGTCTGGCCAGCTCGTCGACTCGGAACTCTTCAGCCATGCCTTCCCACCATAGGCTTGCGAATGATGTGTGAGTAGATGATAGCGTACCAATCATGCACAGATATTCTTTAGCTCGAAGGACAGTCCTCGGCACCCTCCGTCGTCGGCTCCTGGTCAACGCCGTCGTCGACCCGGCGGAGGCTGCGACACGGTTGCCCGCCGGCCTTCGCCCGCACCTCACACCAGCTGGAACGGTGGTCGGTTGTTGCCTGTTGGACATCGAACACCTGCGACCGGGCGGGTTCCCGCCGGCGTTCGGGCTCTCGCAACGCGCTGCCGCACATCGCATCTCGATCGAATGGGACGACGAGACCGGCGAGCGCGTCGTGGGCGTCTACGTGCCCGAGCGTCGAACGGACTCGCGGCTCGCAGTCGTGCTGGGCGGTCGGTGGTTTCCGGGTGTCCACAAGCCCGCACGCGTGGAGCAGCGAAACGCGGCGCACGGCTTCTCGTGGTCGGTTCAAGGCGACGCGTTCTCGATCGCGGTCGACGTCTCGGACATAGCCGGCTCGAGTGCCGACCTCGCCTGCGAGCCGATCGGCGGGACCTGCATCGGCGCGAACATCGGGCTCTCGGTCGACAGTCGTGGCGCGCTCGAAGGTGCGCGCATGGAGCCATCACGGCGCGACGCGCAGGCGGTCACGATCGACGCGCTGGAGTCGTCGTTCATCTCGAGCTTCGAGACCGCCGAACCAGCTCCGAGCTACCTCATGCAAGACATCGCGGTGGTCTGGACGCCGGCCGTAGCTCCCCGCACGATGATCCAGATCGCACCGTGAAGCTCGTCATCGCCGGCGGCACCGGCTCGCTCGGAACCCGTGTTGCCCACCGCTACGCCGCGCGCGGCGACGAGGTCGTCATCCTCACGCGCGGCCGACGATCCGACATCACCCATCGGCAGGTGATCTGGGACGGCCGGACCGTCGGCTCCTGGGCCGACGAACTCGACGGCTCGGTGCTCCTGAACCTCGCGGGTGAGCTCGTCGACCGCAGGCCGACCGCATCGAACATCACCTGCTCGAGCGATCTCGCGTCGAACCCACAGCTGCGCTCGTCGCCGCCGCCGCTGCCGGAGCGCGGCCGGCGCTGTGGCTGCAGATGAGCACGCTCGCCATCTACGGCGACGCCGGCGAGCAGGTGATCGACGAAGGCCACCGGCCGGCGGCGGGGCCGCCACAAATGGCCGGCGTCGCCACCGCATGGGAACACGCCGGCGAAGGCGCGAGAGCCGATCGCGTGATCATCCTCCGCACGGGGATCGTCCTCGACCGGAACACGCCGGCCCTCGACCGCCTCACAACCCTCACGCGCTTCGGTCTTGGAGGCCGCATCAGCGGCGGTGATCAGTGGATCAGTTGGATCCACATCGACGACTTCCTCCGCGCACTGGATTTCGTCCGCGACGAACCTTCGATCGCGGGCGTCGTCCACGTCACCTCACCGAAGCCGATCCGCAACCGGGACATGATGACGAACCTGCGACGCAGGCTTCATCGGCCGTGGTCGCCTCCGACACCGAAGCCGTTGGTCCATCTCGGCGCACGCCTGATGTGGACCGATCCCGCTCTCGCCCTCACCGGTCGTCGATGCGTTCCCAAGCGGCTGCTCGACAGCGGCTTTGTGTTCGCGCATCCAGAGTTCGACGAAGCCCTGACCGAGCTCGTCGGCCGGCCAGGAGCATGACCCACCAGCGTGGACGGATCCGAGCCCGACTCGACCTCGTTGTCCACCGAGCAGGTGTGTCTCGACCTCGTCGTCACACCGCGCAGGTAGGATGAGCTGTATGGAACGTCGCAGGATCAGCGCCGCAGAACTCGAGCAGATGACGCCCGCGGAACGCTCGGCGGCCTTCGAGGCAAGCGTCGTGTGGGATCTCGAGGATGCGCCCGCGTCGCTCGTGAAGCGCTCTCGTAAGTGGGTCGAGGAGCGCATCGCCGAGGAAGAGCACCAGCCGGCGGAGTGAGCGACGACCGACGGAGGCGGGTTCGAGTAGCGCACGAGGTCTTCGATCGGCTCGACGAGATCCTCGGCCCCGAGCGCGGGTCGGAGGGGCACCCTTCAGCGAACGACTTCCTCACCTTCGAACTCGTCGAGATCCTCGAAGTGTTCGCCACCCGCTTCAACGCTCTCCCCCGCCTGATCGAGCAGCGTGGCGACTACCGCATCCTCATCAGCAACGGGACCCTCGTGCATGCATTCGCGGTCATCGGTCAGCTGCACACGGACGAGACCATCGAGATCGTGCGCGTCGACATCGACTTCGAGCCGTAGCGCGAACCTTTGGACGGGACACTCGCGGACACACATGCACGAGCAGTGCGGCTTGGAGTGGAGGTGATGGGACTTGAACCCACGACTTCTACGTTGCGAACGTAGCGCTCTACCGGGCTGAGCTACACCCCCCGGAAGGAGCGAGGGTAGCAAACGACCCCGCTAGGGCAGGCTCTCGACGAGAGCCGGCGTGCACCAGGCCGGGGCGACGAGCGGGTTGCAGCCTGCGGGCGTCCCACCGGGGATGCTCACGAAGTAGGGGGTGCCGAAGGCGCGACCGGGGACGGGGAAGTCGGTGCTCACCCACTGCGCGCCGCTCGCCAGCGCGGCGTCGCGGACGGTCGTGTCGTTCGCCCGGGCCTCCACCGTGTCGCCGTCGGCTCGGGTGCGGACCAGGTACCCCGCAGTGACCGCGGCACGGATCGCTGCCTGGTTGCCGATGGCACTGTTGAGCTTCACGAAGCCGCCGTCGGGAGCGCCGGGAATCGAGTTGGTGAAGAGCACACGACCTTCGAGGACGGGATGGCCGGAGCGGTAGCGGTCCCGGTACGACCCGCCGTTGTCCATCGCGAAGAGCACCTTCCCGCGCACGCTGTCGATCGTCGGCCACCCGAGTGTCGTCACCGCGTCTGCGAGCGTCGGGCGGCCCCGCCGAACGTCGTCTGGGGTCAGGAGATCTGCCGGTGCGAACACCGAACGGATCTCGGCATCGAGCGCATACATCGCGGGCCCGTCCCACGGCAGCACGGGAGTGGGCAGACCGATGTTGTCGTCCTTCAGCTCCACCAGGATCGCGATCGGGAGATGCTGCGCATTCGCGGCGGACCAGTTCTCCACGGTCTGGAGACACGCGACGAGGGTCGCGCAGGTGGTTCCGAAGTCGACGTCGGTGATGTGCAAGACGCGGGTTCCGTTCGGGTCGACGTACACGTCGAGCTCGATCTGACGCACACCTTCTGACTCGAACTGCACGTCGAGGGGCGAGTGCGTGTACTGCCACGGCTCGACGTTGCTCCAAGGGGGGGTGACCGGTGCGACGTGGTAACTGTTGTGCGAACCGAGCGCCTGGGCCTGGTTGAGACGCAGCGAGCCGGAGACCGACGCCGCGCCGATGGCCGCGCGCCGGCCGATCCGGACCGTCGCGAAGACTTTGTGCTCGCCCGGGCCGAGCGCGGCACCAGGAAGGACGATCGACGCCGGCACCCCGGTTCCCTCGGCGACCACCGGTCCGACGAGTCGGTCGACCCGGAGCTTGACCTCGGCGGGGGTCCCGGGTGCGAGTCCCGGCACCGACACCTCGACGACCCGAGCGCCGGCCGCTCCGGGGGGACCCACCACGACCCGTGCCGGGCCGGTTGCCCCCGGGATCGGGCGCAGGAAGGCGCAGCCCGATGCGAACAGGGCAATCGCCACGACGGCGACCACCGGCCCCCACTTGCCTGTACGCGGTCTCACGTTCGCCCCCATGTGTGCCTCCCCCGAGGGGAGCCTACCCGGGTGGCTCAGGATTCCGCAGGTCGTGATGGATCGGCCCGCTCGATGGCGTCTCGCACACGACGGGCCACGATCGCGTTGGTGAGATCTCCCCGGGTCCGCTCGATCACGGCGCGCAGCGCGTCAGTGGTGCGGCGGAGCCCTCCGGTGAGACCATCGGGGAAGTCGACGGTGACGAGCAGCGAGTACACGTCGTCCATGATCCCGAGGAGCTCCTCGGCCCGATCGAGACGATCCGCGCGCAGGCAGTCGAGCGTGAGCCGACGCAGCTCGCTCGCAGCTTCAGCGAGGCCGTTGAGGTACGGCGGGACGTCGACACCGATCGAGTCGGGGGTGGGGATCGCGTCGCCGCGCACGAACGCGAGGGTGAGCCACGCTTCGGCGTACTCCTTCTTGGCGTCGGCGAGGTAGCCACCGTGGCGGATGTCGGGATGGGCGACGACAGCAGCGTCGGCTTCGTCGATCGACGTCGACGCGGCCTCGATCAGCCCCTCCGCCCGCGCGAACTCCTCGCGGTGCACCGCGCGAATCGCTGCGGCGCACGACTGGATCGTTCGGCGCGACGCGGTGAGCGTGATCTCGCGCGCGCGGTGCTTCTCGGCGAGGTCGGCCCGCGCCCGTTCGCCGATGGCGGCGATCTCGGCGCCGCGGTCCACGAGCCGTGCTTACGAGGAAGCGGTGCGGCGCAGCGCGAGCTGGGGCGTCTGCTGCGGCAGGTACCGGACCTTGACCTGCTGCTCCGTCGCGAGCGTCCGCATCCGGACCAGCAGCACGACGTAGGTCACGAGCAGCGCATCGACGGCGAGCTGCAGGACCCACATCGGGGTCGAGCCCGTGAACATGGCCGCGACGAAGGTCACCGCGACCGCGCCGAGCAGGCCGACGAGCACGTCGCGCCGACGCCGCTGGGCTGTGGTCATCCCACCGGGAACCGCGCCGTTACGGGGACGTGGCGCACCGGTCGTGCCGGCCAGCGACATCGGGAGCGGCGGTGCAGGACGCGGCTGCGTGTGCCCGCCGGTGCGACCGATGACTCCGAGCTTGTAGCTGAAGTCGCCGATGGAGTCGCCTCGGCGACGTTCGGTGCGAGCCTTGAACAACGGTGGGATCAACACCGCCGCCCAGAGCACAGCAAGGATCAGCAATACAGGAATGGCCAAGCTCCTCGACGCCCTTTCGTGTCGCGGAAGCTAACAAGAAGCGACTTCTGAGCGGGGGATGCTCCGAAGCACGTGAAGCAGCCATGCAAGCGCGGGCAGCGCCGCGAGTCAAACCGCCTGCTCGATGGGCGAGCGACGTCAGCGGTCGAACTCGTCGGGGTCGTCGGACGGGCGACGCCACATCCCCGAGCGGCCACCGGTCTTCTCCCAGAGCGCGATCTCGCCGATCGTCATCCCCCGATCGACCGATTTGCACATGTCGTAGATCGTCAGCGCGGCGATCGCGCACGCGGTCATCGCTTCCATCTCCACACCGGTGCGGTCGACGGTCTCGACCTGGCACTCCACCTCGACGTGCAGTTCCTCGATGCGGAAGTTCACGAACACCGAGCCGACCAGCAACGGGTGACAGAGCGGCAGCAGGTTCGGAGTCTGTTTCGCGGCTTGTATGCCGGCCACGCGCGCGACGGCGAGCACGTCGCCCTTGGAGATGGCACCGGAGGCGATCTTCGACGCGGTCTCCGACTCCATGTGGACCCGGCACCGGGCGATCGCCCGACGGTGAGTCGCTTCCTTGGCGGTGACGTCGACCATGCGGGCGCGGCCGAGAGGGTCGATGTGCGTGAACTCAGACGGCATGGGGCGACAGTGTAGGTGCAGGTCAATCGGGGTCCCGGCCCAACGGGTCGGGTTCAGCCGCCGATCTGGCTCATCGATCGGTCGGGTCGCACGAAGTCGACCCTCGTGATCCGGTGACCGGCCCACTTCGTGCCGACGGCGCGCTCGATCGTCGCAGCGAGTTCGCTGTCGGTGGCGCCCGCGCGCAACTGGGCCCGGAGATCGAACTCCTCGAGCGCGAACAGGCAGGTCCGGAACTTGCCCTCTGCGGTCAGGCGGACCCGGTCGCAGTTCCCGCAGAACGGTTCGGTCACGCTCGCGATGACCCCGACGTCGCCACCGCCGTCCCGGTACTCGAACCGCGCCGCCGGTTCGACGTGGGCGTCGACCTGACTGGCACGCGCGCGGAGGTCGAGTGGGAACACGGCGTCGATCCGTTCGAGGATCTCGGCGGCGGACACGACCTGGTCGAGGTTCCAGCCCGCGTCGGCGTCGAGCGGCATGAACTCGATGAACCGGAGTCCGACGCCCCGTTCCCGCCCGAAGGCCGCGAGGTCGACGATCTCGTCGTCGTTCACGCCGCGCATCACGACGCAGTTCACCTTCACCGGACCGAGGCCCGCGGCCAACGCGGCGTCGATACCGGCCAGCACCAGTTCGAGATCGGGTCGGCGGGTCAACTGCTCGAACACGTCGGGCTTCAAGCTGTCGAGCGACACGTTGACGCGCCGCAGGCCCGCGGCCTTCAGGTCGGCGGCCAGGGCCGGGAGCTTCACGCCGTTGGTGGTCATCGCGAGGTCGACGCCGAGCGGGGCGAGCATCTCGAAGAGCCGGGGGAGGTGTGCCCGCACCGTCGGCTCGCCCCCCGTGATGCGGATCCCGGAGAAGCCCCACCGCTCGACGCAGATTTGGGCGATTCGCGTGAGTTCTTCGTAGGTGAGCAGTTCGGAACGTGGAAGCCAGTCGAGACCCTCGGCCGGCATGCAGTAGGTGCACCGGAAGTTGCAGCGGTCGGTGACCGAGAGGCGCAGGTCCTCGACGCGGCGGCCGAACGGATCGACGAGCGGTTTCGCGGCCGGGGGCATGGCGTCCAGCCTACGCCAGCGAGGAACCGGGCCTCCCGGCAGGGTTGGGCCGATCGCCTCATGAACCGGGGCGCCGCCCATGGTGCAATCGATCCATCACCCGACCCCCAGGGAGTGTGCAATGCGCTTGGCCCGCTATCTCATCTGCGTCACGGCAGTGCTCGCCGTCCTCGGCGTCGCCGACGCCAAGCTCGCCACTGCCGACGCACCCACCCACTCGGGTTCCTTCGTGACCTGCACGACGCCCGTCACCGTCGACGGGAACGTTGAGCTCTCCTCGGCTCGGGCCCAGCGGGGGACCTCGCTCACCGCGACATCGCCCGACGAGACCTGCACCGTCACCGAGTAGCCACACACTTCGCACTTCGCGCGGGAGGCGCGGTTTCCGGGGGTCAGGGGCGACCCCCGGAAGCCGGTTCCAACTTCACGGTCGAATCCGCTCCGCTGCCCTCTAGCGGAGCAGCATCACGCGGACTTCGTCACCGGCTTCGACGCCGGGGCCGTCGGGGAGCAGCGCGAGGCCGTCGGCTGCGGCCATCGCGGCGAGGGCGTTGCTCGCCTGGGCTCCGCTGCGCGCCACCTGGTACCGGCCGCGATCGTCGATCCGGACCCGCACCCGATCGAGATGCAGCTTCCCGTCGGACCGTCGGGCCATGGCTTCCGACGCGGTTGCCGCGACCTCGGGTCGGCTGATCACGAGATGTCCCGACATCCGGAGCAACGCGGGCCGGGCGAACAGCTCGAAGCTCACGAACGAGCTCACAGGGTTGCCGGGAAGTCCGAAGATCGGGGTGCCGTCGACCACACCGAATGCGAGCGGCTTGGCGGGCCGGATCGCCACCTGCGACCACCGCAACGCGCCGAGACGGTCGAGCGCGGCCTTCACGAAGTCGTAGTCACCGACCGACACGCCACCGCTCGTGAGCAGCGCGTCGCAGCGTTCGATCCCCCGTTCGAGCCGTCGGGTGATCAACGCCTCGTCGTCGCGCGCCACCCCGAGATCGACAGGTTCACATCCGGCTTCGGCGAGCAGCGCCAACAACATCGGGCGGTTGGAATCACGGATCTGGCCCGGCGCCAGCGAACGGGGTCCTTCGATCAACTCGTCGCCGGTGGAGAGCACACCCACCCGCGGGCGGGGACGGGCTGCGACCTCGGTGAACCCAAGCTTCGCGAGCACACCGACGTGCGCCGCGCGCACCAGCGTCCCGGGCTCGAACACCGTGGTCCCACTCACCACATCGCCGCCGATGGCGCGGACGTGGTCGCCCGTACTCGCCGGGAACTGCACGAACACGCCGTCGTCGCCCGCACGCTCGGTGCGCTCGACCATCACGATCGCGTCGGCACCCGAGGGCATCGGCGCGCCGGTCATGATCCGGATCGCCTCACCCGGACCGACGGCCACGGTCGGCGCGCGGCCGGCCGGGAGCTCTCCGACGACCGACAGGCGAACCGGCGCGGTCTCCGACGCCGCCGCGGTGTCTGCCGCTCGCACGGCATACCCGTCCATCGCCGTGTTCGCGAAGGGTGGGACCGATTCGCCCGCGACGATCGCCTCGCTCAGCACCACCCCGAGCGCCTCGCCGAGGGGCACCCGGGTCGGGTCGAGGCGCGGGACTGCCGCGAGGATCTCGGCCTGGACCTCGGCGAGTGGACGCATCCACCGAGACTACGACGGAGTCGGAACCGTCAGGCCAGGAGAAGGAGCGGAGCCGGCGGACACGCGACGCGAGCGGTGGCACAGGTGAGCGGTCGAGACGGCGCAGCGGATTCGACCATCAAGTGAGGCCGCGGCGCTGCATGAGGTCGACGAGGAACGCGGCGAACTCGGGGCCGAGGTCCGGGCGATCGAGGGCGAGCTCGACGTTGGCGTAGAGGAAGTCGAGCTTCTGGCCGATGTCGAAGCGGCCGTGCTCGAACGTCCGGCCGTAGACGGTCTGGGTCTCGAGCAGCAGGCCGATCGCGTCGGTGAGCTGCAGCTCGCCACCCGTCCCCGGTTCGATGCGGTCGAGCGCACCGAAGATCTCGGGCGTGAACACGTAGCGCCCCATCACGGCCAGGTTCGATGGCGCGACCTCGCGCTTCGGCTTCTCGACGATGGACCGGATCGTGACCAGCTCACCGTCGACCGTCTCCGGTTCGACGCAGCCGTACGACGAGATGCGGTCGGGCGCGACCTCCTTGAGCGCGAGCACCGATCGTCCGTAACGCTCGTGCAGATCGAGCATCGAACGGAGCAGCTTGGAGTCGTCGACCATGATGTCGTCGCCGAGCAACACCGCGAACGGCTCGTCACCCACGTGTTCCTTCGCCGCCGCGACCGCGTGGCCGAGACCGAGCGGATCGCGCTGGCGGATGAAGTGGATGTTGCCGAGCTCGGAGGTCTCCTGGACCTCCTTCAGCAGGTCGTGCTTGCCCTTCTGCTCCAGGTAGAACTCGAGCTCGACGTTGCGGTCGAAGTGGTCTTCGATCGCGCGCTTGCCCCGGCCGGTGATCACGAGGATGTCGGTGAGGCCGGCCCGCACGGCTTCTTCCACCACGTATTGGATCGCCGGCTTGTCGACGACGGGCAGCATCTCCTTCGGCTGGCTCTTGGTCGCCGGGAGGAACCGGGTTCCCAGCCCGGCCGCGGGAATCACGGCCTTGCGGACCCTGTCGGTGCTGCTCATCGCGCCTCGTCCTTCGGTGTCGGTCGACTCCTGCGTGCATCGGCTCCGCCGGCCACCGGGTCGAGCTTCGGCGACGAGCGGGCCCAACTCATG
>Ga0105049_10011439_pt1 | contig 10166 bp, 6 predicted proteins | sample MAT06_FD_78087 | JGI IMG/M metagenome (GOLD analysis project Ga0105049, IMG submission 78087) | Freshwater microbial communities from Lake Fryxell liftoff mats and glacier meltwater in Antarctica - MAT-06 | ecosystem: Environmental > Aquatic > Freshwater > Ice > Liftoff microbial mat | place... | reverse complement strand
GGTTTTGCGGGTTTATCTGGCTTTTCGGCTTTCAATGCTTGCTCATCTAAAATTCGATAGATAAGATCTTGCTTGGATAAGCGTCTTGCGTTGTCAACATGCATGCTTTCTGCAATGTCCCTTAGTTCGGGCACTAACATGTCATTGAGTTGGAGTATATCGTACATTGGTATAAAATAAAAGCGGTCTTATTTGCTTAGGAAAGCAAAAGATCTAATATGAGTTAATGTGACTTTATTAAGGGTCAAAAAAATTGAATTCTGCCTGTAAATTGATCTGGAAATATCTTGGTAGTGATAGATTTCATCCCAAGACAATGCAAATGTAGTTTATTTTTGAAATTATGGTAGTATTTTTGTGCCGACATAAATATTTTTCTTTTTCTGCAAGGTCGTTTCTCCCTTCCATCTCTATAAATTTTGGGCTGTGGCGCAATAAGCCCTTGAAAAAACACAAACCAACCGATGATCCAAGTAAGTTCACTCAGAGAATTCAAAGACAAAGCTATTGCCGGATTGCGCAAACGCAACTATTCTGATCAGGCTATTTTGATACTGGATGAAATATTGGAGTTGGATGATCAGCGCAAACAAGCACAATTTGAATTGGATCAGGTTTCTTCGGAACTGAACAAAGCAGCTGCAGCTATTGGTTCACTCATGAAATCAGGACAAAAGGATGAAGCAGAAAAACTTAAGTCAAATGTTGCTGACATGAAATCAAAAGCAGCTGAATGGGATGCCAAATTAAAATCTACACAATCTGATCTTGAAACCAAGCTTTTGTCGGTTCCTAATATTCCACATGAAAGTGTTCCTGAAGGTAAAACTCCTGAAGATAACTTGGTATTTCAAGCATGGTCCAAAGCATTACCGGTATTGCCTGGCACTGCGGCACCACATTGGGAATTGGCCAAGAAGTACAATATTTTCGATCTGGAGTTGGGTACCAAATTGACAGGAGCTGGATTTCCAGTTTACAGAGGCAAAGGAGCGCGACTGCAACGAGCTTTAATCAATTTCTTTTTGGATCAAGCTATAGCAGCCGGTTTCGAAGAGATTCAGCCTCCTTTGATGGTCAATGAGGCTTCGGCGAGAGGCACAGGGCAATTGCCAGATAAGGAAGCTCAAATGTATTATGTGGAGCGCGATGATTTTTATTTGATTCCCACAGCTGAAGTTCCAGTAACGAATATTTATCGCGATGAAATATTGGAGACCGCTCAGCTACCCATCAAAATGACTGCTTATACTCCCTGCTTCCGACGTGAAGCTGGCTCATATGGAGCCCATGTTCGCGGATTGAACAGAGTTCACCAGTTTGACAAGATTGAAGTAGTGGTCATAGAGCATCCTGAAAAATCGTACCAAACATTACAAACCATGTTGGCTCATGTGAGCGGATTATTGGATAAGCTGGAATTGCCATATCGAATCCTACACTTATGTGGTGGTGATATGGGTTTTGCTTCGGCAAGTACGTATGATTTTGAGGTTTGGAGTGCTGCACAGCAGAGGTGGTTGGAAGTAAGTTCAGTTTCTAATTTTGAAACTTTTCAGACGAATAGAATGAAGTTGCGATATCGCGATGCTGACAAAAAAATACAACTTGCCCATACCTTGAATGGTTCTGCTTTGGCATTGGCAAGAATTGTAGCCGCATTGATTGAGAACAACCAAACCCCTGATGGTATTGTAATGCCTGAAGTTTTAAGAAAATACACTGGTTTCGATATATTGAATTAAAAAGGCTTGTATGCATCATTTTATGTCAAATAGTCGTTACAATTACTCCTTAGTAAAATTGAATCAATGCTGATAAGATACCTGATAGCAATAATTTTGAGTGCTTTTTGTCTTGTTGAGTCCAAAGCTCAGAAAGGTTGGGAAGTAGGCGGTACAGTAGGTTCGGCATTTTATCTTGGCGACTTGAATACCAATTACCGCATCAATAGACCCGGTCCTGCAGCTCGTTTGTTCACTAGGTACAACTTCAACAAACGCGTTTGTTTTAAGTTTGCTGCCAGTTATGCGCGTGTAATGGCGCAAGACAGCGACAGCAAAAACACCTTTGAACAGAGTCGGAATTTGAGTTTTGCATCCAATATTTATGATGGATCAGGCGAACTTGAGTTTAATTTTTTACCATACACGCATGGCAGTGAAGACGAATATTTCACGCCCTATCTGATGGGAGGCTTGTCGGTATATAAATTCAATCCTAAAGCCAAATACGAAGGCAATTGGTATGCCCTTCAACCATTTGGTACAGAGGGACAATTTCAGGGTGATGAATATAGTTTGACGCAGATGGCATTTGCTTTTGGTGGTGGTATAAAGCTTGATCTTACCGCGGAATGGAGCTTGAATGTTGAAATAAGTTCGAGATACCTATTTACTGATTATCTTGATGATGTCAGTACCAAATATCCTGATATTAAGGATGTGAAAAAACTAAATGGTCCGGTAGCGGGTGCTTTGGTGGACAGATCCGGCGAGTTGGGTATAGAACCAATTGGAGGAAGAGGACGTCAAAGAGGAAACAGTAAAGACAGAGATTCATTCCACTTATTGACCATTGGAGTCGCCTATTATTTTGGACATGTTCGTTGTCCAAGTGTTTCCAAATTCTAAATTCAAATTATACAACAGCTCAGCGAATTCCATTGACCCGACGTTGATTAGCTTGTTGAATCAAAACCTTGTATTAACTGATTCAATAATGGTCTCGGTTCAGGATTTGATACCAGTAGCATATTTAAGTCCAATTTGGGCACCTCAAGTGGCGTAGGTATGATTGTTGACAAGTCCAATAATGTAATGATCTACTCCAATGGTTGTAGGGTACTAAACCAAGACTTTGAGTACATATAAGGTGCAGAAGTCATTAATTTTAGCGCATCACCTTACACTTGGCTGGGATTTTGTGATCCACCCAGTGTGTCAGAATACTATCCCTCTGCAGCAGCTACATTGGTATTGCCATGGCCGGATAGTGTCAATCAATATTGGTTGGGTACTGGTAGCACCGCCCTTGATCTTGATCTGCCAGATATTTATTTGAAAGAATTTTATACTTGCAGGATCGATATGAACCAAAATGCTGGTAAGGGTAAATTGATAGACAGTGTATGGCTCCAGATGCCTATTAAGTTTGCACCTTGCCACATTACTGCATGTCCACATGACAACGGCAAGGATTGGTGGATAGCCATGCAAGATATAGTAGATTCAGGATTTTTGATACTTAAACTCACATCAGAAGGGATCACATCCATTGACTACCAAAAGTCATTTGGGAGGATTATAAATATTGATAGTTTTTTGTATTATGGAGGCGGTGCTGCATTTTCCCCTGATGGAAAACACTATGCATTTTACTGTACCCCAGATTCGTTACAACTGTATGACTTCGACGATAAAACAGGAAAGCTGAGCAATTATCGTTTATTTGATATACCATTATTACCAACTAATAGTGTTGGTACAGGCGGGTGTGTGTTCTCCCCTGATAGTAGGTTTTTGTGTGCTTCTGGTTGGAATTTGCTTTACCAATGGGATCTCAAAGATCCTGACGTAGCTGGATCTCGCGAATTGGTAAGCAGAACTGATACAATCAAGTTAATAGAGTTTCCATTTGTTATGGCAATAGCTAGCCTCCGATTGGCACCCAATGGTAAAATTAATTGTGGCAGCGGTGGTGCAGGGTTTACCATGAGTTACATTGCATATCCCAATAAAAAGGGAGATGCCTGTGAGTTCAAGGCGAATAGTATCCGCTTTCCGTCACCCAATTCTTTTTATTTACCCAATACCAATCATTTTAGAGCCGACAAGGCACCTAAGCCTAAAGCTGTTTCCACCTCAGAAGCAAAGAAAAATGAAGTGATGATCTTCCCCAACCCGGTTAATGAAGTGATTCATGTCCGATCCCAAGGAGAATCTATCTATGAAGTCAGTTTGATAGATATGCAGGGCAGAGTGGTTTTGACAAAGCACAATATCAATGATCGGGCAGTAAGTCTTGACACCAAGCATATTGAAGTTGGTACCTATCAAGTGAGTGTTTATTTTATGGATGATAAAAAAATAAACAGCACAGTAATAATACAGATGTAAGGAAACAAAGCACTAACTTGTTATATTTGCTGGTTCTATAATTCATATTGTTAAGACTACATCAAGAATGGATTGTATCTCCTTTCATGACCGATGGTGGTTTTGGGTCCATGCCCCGAATAAACTGTATAATCATCAGGCAATGTGAATAGTTTGGTATTGATACTTCCAATCAATTGGTCATAATTGCCACCTGGCAAGTCGGTACGACCAATACTTTCATGAAATAATACATCGCCACCTATCAAATATTTTTCAGCATGGTTGATGAAGCACACGCTGCCTGGCGAATGTCCTGGTGTCAATACTATTTCAAATGTCATTTCGTCCATACTGATTGTCATACCATCGGCCAAAGTGTATTCAGGATCCAACACTTCATCACAAGGAACTCCGTACATTGAACCAACTCTGGGTACCGATTCGAGTACAGGTTTTTCAAGCTCATGAAATAAAGGGCTCAACCCATAGGTCTCACGGATATAATTGGTTCCAAAGACATGATCCAAATGCGCATGCGTGTGAAGCAAGTGAATGGGCTTAAAATTGCGGGTGGTGATATAATCAGAAATTCTTTTTTCCTCTACTGCCACGAAGCAACCTGGGTCTATGATCATACAGTTACCAGCATTGGATGCAATGACATAAGTGTTCTCTTGAAATGGATTAAAAGCGAAGGCATGGATGACAGACATGGTGAATTATTTAATGGTTTATACAACTGTATGGTAAGATATTTCGTTGCTTGTAGATAAATTGCTAATTTGGTCTCATATTTATATTTCCGAACGCGAAGTTATGCTCAAATCCCGTTTATTGATTCTTTGTTTTTTTAGTTTTATCATAGGCTCAGTTGCCCAAGTGTCGCGTGTTGAATTTGGGAAGAACAGAATTCAGTACCACAAGGGTTTTGATGAATGGGAATATTATGAAGGAGAAAACACCATCACTTATTGGTATGGCGATGGCAGATATACCGCACAGGCCGCCTCCATACTTGCAGAACAAGAGATTCCCGTTATTCAAGATTTGCTTGATTACGGCATCAATGATAAAATCGAAATTATTGTTTTTACTGATATTACCGACCTAAAACAAACCAATATAGGTCAGGAAGAATCATATAGGCACACAGGTGGTTTGACCAAGATATTGGGAAATAAAATTTTTATTTACTTCGATGGCAACCACAAAACCTTGCGCAAGGATATCCGAGAAGGGATTGCTTCTGTATATATGGATGCATTGCTGTTTGGCAGCAACCTGCAGGAGATAGTTCAAAATGCAGTTTCATTGCATTTGCCGGAATGGTTCAAAGAAGGTTTGATCGCTTATGCTGGTGAGGATTGGTCCATTAAAAATGATCAACTTCTTGCTGACAAACTCGCTTCTGATAAAATTACGAAGTTCTCACAACTAGTTAAAGAAAATCCCCAATTGGCAGGACAAGCATTTTGGCATTATTTGGCTACGCAATATGGCACAACTTCTGTATCCAATTTGCTTTATTTGGTCCGCATCAACAGGGAGTTACAAACCGGTTTTATCTACGTTATGAACAAAACCTACGAGGAAGTGGTGGAGGAAATGATGGAATGGTACAAAAATCAATACCAATTGGCTGAGTTATCAGCAACAAGCAAAAAATTGCAGATTTCAAGTAAAAAAAGAATCCAAGCTACGCGGATGGTCCTATCGCCCGATAACCGCAAACTCGCTTATGTGACCAATGAAGTAGGAAAGGTGCGGGTCTATGTTGCTGATTCTTCATTTCACAACAAGAAAAAAATATATAAGAAAGGAATTAGAAACGCTTTCCAACCTACTGATTATGAATATCCGCTAATAGCATGGCATCCCAATAGCAAAAAGCTCTTAATGATCAATGAAATACGGGACAAACAAAAACTCGGTATTTATAATGTAGCAAAGAAAAAATGGAAGTGGGAACCAGTTGCACCTCACTTTGGAAGGATCCATAGTATGGTTTATATGGACAGTACCAAATTGCTCCTGACTGCCACTGTCAATGGCTCAAGTGATGTTTTTTTCTACTATTTGTCAACAAAGCAAGCAGTGCGTCTGACCAATGATTATTTTGATGATGCGGATGCAACTCCATTTATTCATGATGGCAAGCCAGCAGTTTTGTTTACCAGCAATAGAATATCGGATAGCCTGTACAATCAGAAAATTGACACCTTGGTGCCAGTCAGCAACAATGATGTTTGGTTGATGACACTTGATGGAGATAAAAAGGATCTATTCCGTATTACCAAAACTCCGAGTTTATCTGAAAGTCACCCAAGTGCTGTAGCAGAAAATATATTTCAATATCAAAGTGAAATACATGGCTATACGACCCTAAATAGAATATCATTGTCCACCATCGTGAAGGATTCGGTTTACAGTTTGTTTCTTAAAGACGGAACTAAGAATGTGGTAGGCCGAAATGATTTGGCGAATTGGCGAAATAGCCCAAAGATTGATACCATCATCGCCAGGCCAGTATTGGGTCTTGAAATAGAGGAAACAGAATCTGCTGCTTTCCAGCATCCAATCACAGCAACTCAAGGAACAGATGAGTTTACTTATGTCAACGGAAAGTACAAGAATCTGCCGATTATTTATCGTGTTGCCTCTGACAGCTTGCGCAAGTTGACCTATCCTGATACCAAGTATGCGCTGAAATACAACAAAGAATGGATGCTCAAAGAGAAAAAAGCATCAATCATCAAGAATGCGCCCATAACTCAAAAAGCTACTGAGCCTGCCAAAGCGCCCGCGGTTCCCAAGGATTCTGTGGTGACCAAAAAGCAAGCTTATTTTGAATCTGAGTTTCCTGATGAGGATGAGGATGTCAGTCCGGTTCGACAAAAAACGGAACCTTTCATCAATCAAGAAGAGGATGTCCAAAATGCTACTGTAGTTTCCTCAAGTCCCAAGGCCTTCAAAAGTGCCAGAATTATACCCTATCGTTTGCAGTTTAGGACAGACTTCATAACCACCCGAATGGATAATTCCCCATTATTTGGCGGGTTAGACAATTTTACAGGAAGGATATTGAACGGTCAAGGCGCATCCAATAATTTTAATTTTGTGCCTTTGGGCATCATGCTATCCACCAATTTTAAAGATTTGTTGGAGGATTACGTAATTGATGTAGGAGCCAGATTTCCAACTACTTTCAGAGGTGGAGAATATTTCGTTACTTTCAAAGACCGAAAGAAGCGTTGGGATAAATTTTATTCCTATTATTATTCAGGCCAGTCAAATGTCATTGACCCCAACTTGTTGACGAAGGAATATTTGGAGTTGTTGCCCGGACCATTGAAGTTCAATACCAGTGGGCCAATAGTGCTTTTTCCACAATTCCGAACCAAAACAGTTATCAATCTGGCGCAGGCCGAATTCCGTTATCCATTTGATGTATTTCGCAGCATCAGACTCCGTGGTACAGTCCGCAATGATCAATTGTTCTGGAAGTCTACCGAAAAAAACACCTTGAACACCAGTATTTACAACGAGCCAAGGATAGGCGCAAGAGCTGAATTTGTGATCGATAACAGCTATGAAAGATACACCAATATATTAATTGGGAAGCGTTATAAATTTTATGCTGAAGCAGCCAAAAGTTTTGAACTTACCTTGAATCAAAATCCAAGTTTTTCATGGGGAAATGGATTTTTGGGCTTGTTTGGTATGGATATGCGTAGATATATCCCTTTTTTCAGGCACAGTATTTTGGCCTTGAGAGCCGCAGGTGAAGTCTCATTTGGGACCGATAGAATATTGTATCTTTTGGGTGGGGTGGACAATTGGCTGTTGCCAGAGTTCAACAACAACATACCCTTCAATGGCAATGGAAGTTATGCTTTCCAAACGATGGCGCCCAACTTACGCGGTTTTACCTACAACGCCCGCAATGGTAGCAGCTATGGCCTCGTCAATGCTGAAGTAAGGGTGCCAGTATTCCGATACTTCTTCGAAAGGATGCGATCAGGATTTATTAGAAATTTCCAACTTGTGGGATTCTTTGATGCAGGAACAGCTTGGGAGGGAATTTCGCCATTTGATGCCAATAATCCTCTCAATTCGGTGATACTGGAGAATCCGCCTACGGTAACACTTAAAGTGAATTATTACCGTGATCCGTTGGTTGCAGGTTTCGGATTTGGAGCACGAACTACCTTATTTGGCTATTTTATTCGGCTAGACTATGGCTATGGCATTGAAACCAAGGTGGTTACCAAACCAATATTGTATTTGTCCCTTGGCACAGATTTTTAATGACATGAAATACTTAAATTCCTTCTACTTCTTGTAAGCGGGTAGTATTTTCATACAGAATTAGTGCGTCGATAATTTCATCAATTTCGCCCATCAAGATGGTATCAAGCTTATACAAGGTTAGGTCAATCCTATGATCTGTTACTCTGTTTTGTGGAAAATTGTAGGTGCGTATTTTATCAGATCGATCTCCTGAACCAACCAAAGATTTTCTTTTTGCCGCTTGCTCGTTATTGAATTTGCGTTGAGCATTGTCCCGTATTTCAAGATACAAACGGTTCATTGCAATGTCTCGGTTGCGGTGTTGTGAGCGATCCTCAGTACTTTCAGCCACTACCCCAGTAGGAATGTGAGTAATTCGAATGCCCGATTCAGTTTTATTGACGTGTTGACCACCGGCACCACTTGCACGGAAAGTATCCACCCGCAAATCAGCTTTGTTGATTTCTATTTCCTCTTCTTCAAATTTTGGAATCACTGCTACTGTGGCAGCCGAAGTATGCACCCTTCCTTTGGATTCGGTATCAGGTACCCGCTGCACACGATGTGCACCAGATTCGAATTTCAATTTGCCATAAACGTTATCGCCGTTGATCTCGAATATTAATTTATTGTAACCACCCAATGAGCCTTCATTGATAGCAATTGAGTTGACCTTCCAGCCATTTTTTTCAAAATATCGGCTGTACATCTTATACAAATCACCTACAAAGAGACATGCTTCGTCTCCTCCCGTACCTGAACGGATTTCAAAAATCACATCTTTTGTGTCATCAGGATCTTTTGGGGCGAGCAACATTTTGATTTCCTCTTCCATAGGGCTCACTAGTGGCTCCAATTCTTGAAGTTCCATTTTAGCCATTTCACGCAATTCAGGATCGCTATCACTGGCCATAGTCTTAGCTGTTTGGATATTGCCTATCAGAGATTCATATTCATCGAATTTTTCAATTATTGGTTTCAGCTCCTTGTATTCCTTATTCACTTTGGTGAATCGAGTCATATCGCTTAATATCTCAGGATCAGACAGTTGCTCCTCTAAGCGCATGTACTTATCCTTGATATTGCTTAATTTGTCTAACATAGTAGTGTCGTCGTTCAGGGTGCAAAGGTAGTAAAGATTGAACAAGCACGTGAAATGGAAGAAATACTATTTGTGTTGGGACATGAAACGGTCTGTTGCAAGATGTAAAGTAAGGTCTTTAAACAATGTAACCATGAGCCAAAAATGATTTTAAATTAGCAAACTTGTGCATTGTTTGAAATGTACTTTTCATAAAATCTATTGCACTTTCACCCATTGTTGAGTCGAAATGACTCTGCCGAACTTGTCAACCAAATTGATAACGTAGCTTCCAATGGCCCAATCAATGGTATCGAGTGTATTCATGCCTTGTTGTAAAGAGGTATTGGCAATCACGCGACCTGTCATGTCACTTACATTCATGGTGACATCCATTTGATTGAACTGAGCATTGAGCCGCAACTGTGTAGTGCCAGGATTGCCGAATAGGGTGAAGTCATAATCTCCAGCTATCTGCTCTTGCGAGTTGACAAGATTACCATCTTCATCAATAAAAATGGCCAAAGGATAAGCAATGTGATTGTCCTTTGCATCGAACACGCCACCAAATACGGCACACCCCCCCCCTACGCTTGGCAAGGTCCGGTATGGTCGATATCCCCTATCACCTCCCATTATTTTTAACCACAACCTGTTTAAGTCGTCGTCGTATTTTACAATTATTATTTGATTTG
>Ga0105049_10011438_pt1 | contig 10166 bp, 7 predicted proteins | sample MAT06_FD_78087 | JGI IMG/M metagenome (GOLD analysis project Ga0105049, IMG submission 78087) | Freshwater microbial communities from Lake Fryxell liftoff mats and glacier meltwater in Antarctica - MAT-06 | ecosystem: Environmental > Aquatic > Freshwater > Ice > Liftoff microbial mat | place... | reverse complement strand
GAGTGGGCTTTGGAAGGCGGCGGTCTTTGGAGTTATCGTTACTGTTGTCGGTTGTCGTAAGGGGTTTTTAACTTCGGGTGGTGCCGAAGGAGTGGGACGAGCAACCACTGAAGCGGTAGTATCTGCTTCGGTATTGATTTTGGTCGCCGACTATTTTTTAACTGCGATGATGTATTGAGTAATATTTTTATAAAACATGAGTTTAGTTCTTAAAAATCTTCAAAAAGCCTTCGGTCCGCAAAAAGTTTTGCAGGGCTTAGATCTCGAGATTCCTCTCGGAAAGATCACTGTCATTATCGGGGGGAGCGGATCGGGAAAGAGCGTGCTTCTAAAGCATATCGTAGGCTTACTTAAGCCAGATTCTGGGCAAATACTCTTGGACGGTGTCGACGTGAATGCGCTTGGACGAGAAGACTTAAGAACGCTTCGCAAAAAATTTGGGTTTTTGTTTCAAGACGCAGCACTTTTTGACTCTATGGATGTTTTCGACAATGTGGCCTTTCCGATTCGCGAACACACGGACTTTGACGAAAAGAAAATCGCCGAGATCGTTAAACGAAAACTAGAACAAGTAAAATTGAAGAATATTGAACATAAGTTTCCGGCTGAATTATCGGGTGGAATGAGAAAGCGCGTTGGTTTAGCAAGGGCCACAGCTTTGGATCCTGAAATCGTACTTTATGATGAGCCCACCACTGGTTTAGATCCGATTACGAGTCGAGCGATCGACGATCTTATTGTTGAAACCCAATTGAATTTGAACGCCACCAGTATCGTCATTAGTCATGACATTCATTCGACCTTAAGAATTGCCAACATTATCGCAATGCTTCACGATGGTAAGATCGTGGCAAAAGGAACGCCCAAAGAAATTTTGGATAATCCAAATCCCATTATAAGATCGTTTTTGGAGCCGGTTCTGTCACAAATTCAAATAGGGTCAAAGGGTTAAAAACCAGTGAGCAGGAAGAACGTAGGATTAGAAATGAAAGTTGGCCTCTTCGTGATTGCGATGTTGGCAGGCCTTATCTTTCTTACGACTCAGATTAGCCGTTCGGGGTTTTCGTTTAAGAAAGAAAGTACCTATTACGTTTATTTTAAGAATTCTTCGGGCCTACTTTCGAATTCCCCAGTGGAGTATGAAGGCTTTAGAGTCGGGCACGCTCAAGAAATCGAGCTTGAGACTTCCCAGATTAAGGTAAAAATAAAAGTTAGTCCTACTTTAAAGATTTATACCGATTCTAGAGTCTTTTTGCAGGCTCGAGGTTTGTTGGGCGAGAAGATTATTCAAATTGAAGGCGGGGGCGAAGGAGATTTGATTCCTTCGGGCGGCAAGATTATTGCCGAGAACAAAGCTCAGAGTTTTGAAGATGTCGTCGAGAACATGAGTGATCTTATTTCTTCGGTAAAAGAAATGGTCAAAGGCACTCCGGGTAAAAATTCTATTCAAGACATCATTGATAACACCGCTCAGGCCAGTCAGACGCTTCGCAGACTACTCAAAGAAAAAGACGAAGACATGGTCAAGATCGTAACCAACATGCGAGTGATTACAGATTCTCTTCGTGGCGTAATGCAAGCCACTGGGCCCAACGATAAGACGCTTAGCGAAAGCGTTCGCGATACGATTGAAAAGATCGATCGAGTCGCTAGTAATTTAGATGCGATCACGAGCCGAATCGAGCGTGGCGAAGGCTCTGTCGGCAAGCTTCTTAAAGACGAGAAGACTGCCGAGAAAATCAATGATGCTTTGGACGGCGTCAATGAGTTGGTCGGAGGAGTTAAGCAGCTCGAACTTGGAATCGGCTTTAGGGCCGAGTTTATGGCGAGCGACAAAGAGCCTATTGCCGTGACTTCTTTTCGGTTAAAGCCGGCTTTTGATAAATATTTTTTGTTTGAATTTACGGACGGACCCCTCGGCTTTGGTAAACGGAGTAGTAAAGTCACCACTACTACTGATTTGGATCCCAAGGGCAATCCCACCGTCGTCGAAGAGAAGGTTTCGAAGCAGACATTTAGTGTTACGGCTATTTTTGCAAGACGTTTTGGTTTCTTGACCGGAAGTGCCGGCTTGTTTCGTTCAAGCGGAGGATTTGGGGCAGAGATTCATTTGCTCCGCGATCATTTAGACTTTGGATTTCAGGCTTTTGATTTTAATCGCGACACTCATCCTCATTTAAGACTTTATGCGAAAGCGAATATGTTCCGCATCTTCTATTTGAACGCTGGCGCCGACGATATTCTGCACCGCGACAAAGACTTTAACTTCTTTGGTGGCGCTGGATTCATTCTTACCGATGACGACGTGAAGCGCTTGCTCGGTTTATCTTCGATCGCTACTTCGATCCGTTAACCTAATTAGTTTTTGATTTTTTTGAATATATAAAAAAGGGGGTCATCTCTGACCCCCTTTTAAACGGGCTGTTTTAAAGTTTACTTTCTAGCGAGATGTTTGAAGTGCCGCAATCCCATGGCACACCTAGCAAAAAAACCGGGAGATTTCGAAGCCGTGGTTTTAGCCTTAGCGGACCAAGATTTCTCAGACGTTTCTTTCAGTATTAAAAGTCTTGTCGTAAGTTCGGCAGCATCGATAGCGCCATCAGCGTGAAGTTTCTCTAACGCGGTCATTTGTTGAATTCTCTCCTTTAAAAATTCCTCGGAACTTCCCAGGAGTCCTAGGGATTCGGCTCGAGCTAAATCACGGGCAGTCCTTAAGCGTCTGATAAGAGTGTCTGCTCCTGATTTCTTCATCACCAAGTCGTAAGCCCAGAACATTCGATCTAAGCCTCCATAGCCCGCAAGACCCAAAGCCCCCAACCCAATTTGGAGAGCGGGATTCGCAATCGAAAGGGTCAGAATCATAAATGTGATTCCCATAATCGTAGTAGGAATTCCGCCTAGCACGAAGCCGATGAATTTCTCTAAGCCTGGGCTAACGTTCTTCTCAACGGCAGGTTTTGTGTTCACGTAATTCAAAAGGCGAAGGAGATCTTCGTTGGAGAGCCGGTAAAGTCCATTTGTTCTAATAAATTCTGCTATCGGAAGTTTTCGACCGCTCTTTTGATAAATTTTTACCAACTCGCCTGCCGCTAATTGCGCGGTCTCAGTTTTACCGCTAGCCAGTGATGCCTCGAGAGCGCTTCTCACGGTCACAAACTCACGATACCGTTTTCCAATTTTAGTGGAGTGATGGTCCATTCCAAGAAATAGCGGACTCCAGGGCCAGGCATAAGCGTAATACTTTAAGCCAGCGAAGAAAATAAACGCTGGAATAGCGAGCAAAGGATTGGCACCAGTAAATGCAACCATGCAAATGCTAAACAATAAATATCTAGGTTGAAACAATTTGAAGATATTCAGAAATTTATTCTGGATGTGTCGCTTGTAATTGTACTCGCGAACATGAAGGGATGACCAAAGAAGTCCTTTCAAAGACCCTACAAAACCTTCGGTTATTTCGTGGCCGGGGACCTTAGTTGTTGCTGCATAGAGGTCGGCAACGCGACTGCCAGCGCCAACCTCAGTTAGATTGGCAGCGTTAGCTTCTCCGATATAAGCAAGATGCTGAAAGCTTAAGCTCACCATTTCTTGGGGGTGAGTATTCAAAAGCATGAGTGAAGCGCCTTCATTACCAGAAAACGCCCGACTGCCGTCCGCTTGAGTAAGCCATGCATTCGGTTGCGCAAACAAAGACTCGGGAGTTTCTGGATTTCCTCTTACAAACAGACCTTGTTCATAAAAAGCTCCACCCGGAGAAAATTCTTTTTGGAATGGAAATCCAGAATGGATTCCAAGAATGATGTACTGAGTAAGCATATCGCCTTGCCACGCGGCGAGGTTCGTCTGTCCAACATTTGCCTTGGGCATTGCTCTTCCGAGCTCTTCAAACGATCCGAGGGGATAATTCAAAAAGCCCGGAACCTTGTCGCGAACGAAATAGCGCACATAGCCAACAACCTCTTTGCTCCAAATGCCAAAGGCTGAGCTCTTCGAGTATTCATTGGCTAACTCGGAGGCTTTATTTGCCACCGCTTGTTTGATTCGGTCAGTCATTTTGAGTTGACTGAAATCGTATTTTTTACGATCCGAAAATTCGCTTTGAAGCCTACGCTTGACGACGATACCCAATCGACGAATTCGAATATTTTCTGCTTCAACTTTTTCGAGTTCCTGAATTCTTCGTTCCTCGTTTTCAAAAGCAATTCGGTTTATTTCGAAGGGAGCTTCTTTGCTTTTGGCTTGAGTCAGCTTTTCATTTAGTTCAGCCAAGAGAAGCCTATACCGAGTTAGTCTAAATTTTTCCCATTCCGCGCGAATTTTTTCACCGGGAATTTTGCTGAGGTCCGCACCCGATTCTCTGGCCACAACTCGAATCGCGTTTAGGTAGGCCAAGGACTCAGCGGTGGCTCTTTTAAAATTCGCCTCATTGGCGGTAGAAACGACTCTCTCGGTAGCCTCGGCTTGCGCTTCAGGCGATGCCAAATAAGAAGGAATCTGGAGCCCACCTCGAGGTGTGAATGGAAGAATTCCATTTTTTGCAGCGTATACGGAATTTTTTTGCCCCAATAATTTTTGAAAGAAGAAAGAACCGAAAGGAAAACAAAACCACTTGAAGCCTTCTTTTCCAACTTGGTTAAAAAACCAACCGACAGGCTTATTTTGCAAAGCGGCCCCTACAGTGAATGCTAAATGAATTCCAAAATACAAAGAGAGCTGAAGAGTGAACGTTAGCAGAAGTTGAGGAATGTATTGAGTTTCTCGCCAAACCGGCACAACATCAGTCACCCATTTTGTGGCATTAACGAAAGCTTCAGATTCATTGAAAGTCAAAAAGCTAGCGCTGATAGCCATTAATCCAAACATGATCCCGTGGGGGACATCTATAAATTGTTTTAGGTAAGCGTTAACAGCTTTCACTTTTGGTGAAGCAGCCATTTTACGAATCCACGATTCGTGCTTGAAGGTCAAAATGCCGGCCTCGCGAACATAGGTCACGTAAGCTTGGTTCCCTGATTGAATAGCTTGAGATGCGACTAAAAGGTCCGCCAAACCAACGGTGGGGCCATCTTTCTCTATAGTCGAATGAAGTGCTTTAAGAACGCGAGCCAAGTCTTCTTCGGATCTAACGCCGTCAATCGCAGCAATTTTTGAGAATAGGTTTTCAAACTGCGCTGAGTAAGTCTTATCGGCGCTACTATCTTTGACGACTGGGTTAGCTTCGGCAAAAGAATTTAAAGCGTCTCTTAACTCAACCAAAGCTCCAGCTAATAGCAGAGACGAGGCTTTCCACGCGCCTGTTTCGTCCGAACGACGGGATGCTATCACCCGAATTAAATTCTTTTCCGCCGACGATAGCCCAGGGCGATCATTAGCCCACTCGGAAATTACGTTGGCCATGTCGTCAGTGAAAATGACTTCAACGAGTTGATCGGCGTTTGTGGCTTGGTTTCTTTGAAACACACTTACAAGGTGTTCCAGCGCAGGCTTGAACTTTCCCACCCGCATGTCTTCACTGCGGCTCGCTTGATCAGCCAGCTTTGCCATGGTCGACTTCAAGAGCTCAGTAAGTTCCCCTTTCTCGAAAACACTTGAAAGAATCGTCCGAGTAATTTGGCTTAACTCGAGTTGAGATTTTCTTACTAGTTCAGATAAAACAACACCTCGGGCTTTTTCATCATTAGAGATCTGAGTAAGTATTGACCCAATGGCCTGTACACTGCCTGGCCCCTCGAAGCTGGCTAAGATATTTAAAAGCCTTTCATCGAACTTGGCGGCGTCGTTGCCTTGAGCCAACGCATGCTCGCCGATTTGTTGTTGAATCGCTGCAATTGCGCTGCGGTAATCTTGATACTCCCGTGAGCCAGAACCCGGCTTCAATTGAAGGATGAGCGAAGTTAATAAGTCTTCTTTTCCTAGCAAAGCAGTGAGGAGATTTCTCCGGGAGTACAAATCAATTAGAGTCTTCGATCCATCCGGGCCTTCTTCTATAACCATCAAAGCGCCTTCACGCACGTTCTTGATGCCTAGATCAGAGCGGAGCGATTCGTTATCAATCTTCAAGTCTCTGATGCTGACGGGGCCTTTGAAAACTCTGAGACTATATTTCTTCTCTTCGTCCAAGCCTTTTACTTTAAAAAGTGGATATACTTTGGGGTAAGACTTTCCAAATCTATCTCGTAAATCATCTTTATTTAGACCGTAAACAATTCCATTTGAGTCGAGTGCCAAAGAAAGATTCGTATCTTCGGTTGCGGATACAAATTTACCGTCGTTTCCAGCTTTAACTAAGTAGTGGGAGCCATCATATTGTTTGCCTGGAGTGTGCAAAGAAATTTTTAACTGCCCAACTTCTGAGAGTATTGTCGAAATTTGTTTGCCAGAGCCAACCGCGATGTCAAAAAAACGAAAGCCTGTGTAGTTTGGTTTTTCTGAAAAGTCTAACTGGAATTCGGTGGTGCTTGCCCACGGGCGAAGCTTTCTGGCAAATCCATTATCGATTAACGTAAAAGTTGCCGAACTTATTTCGCTGAGGTCGGTTTTTGCAATGGGTTCGAACGAAAGATTTCCTAGTGTCGTTTGGGCGAAGACCTGGGTAATCATCAGCTGGCTGACGACAAGATAGGCCAGTAAGAAGTTTTTTCCAGCATCTACCGATAAGCGATGAATCAATCGACCCGACGAACGTATAATTTTTTTCACAGAAAACCCTTATTTTCTCAAAGAGAGCCCATTTACCAGAAACCCTAGAAAACCCGAACTCCAAGATCTCTACCCTTATTTTTTTCCCTTCTTTTCCGTCCGTAGCGTTAGCATGGCCCACCCTATGGCACAATACCGGCTTAAATTCCCCGATGATTTCCCCAGATAAGCTCCCCAGGTATTTCTGAAAATCAGCGCTTAGCACTTAGGAAGAAGTCGGTTGAATCTAGAGACAGACCCACAAAAATCAAGCGAATTCAATCTTCGGGCAAAGGTTTCTATTCTATTTTTCGACAGTGCTAAAAAAGCTTTTGATTGAGAAAAATGCTCAAACTCATGGAATTGTTGAGGAGAATTTCTGTCTGGCTGTAGTGAGACTTAGGCTGAATGGGAGTGTTTGCAAAAAAAATAGCCTGGTTCTGATTCAAATATTCAATAATACTACGAAGTATGAAATCGCTTTGGCCAGTACTTATGTTTTTGATATTCGGACTCTCGGCTTGTGTTGCAAAGACCACTTATCAAGATCAAGAGGCGAAGTTGAAAGACAGCGAGGCTCAGCTTAAAAGCTTGGAGCAAACTCAAGAGGTTTGCGATCCAGACACGATGATTCAACTTCGAGAACAGACTCAAAGCTTGGACGTGCTTACTCAAGAGTTGGTCGAACGAAACACTCAACTTTCAAATGAAGTGGGTCGACTGCGCCCGTTTGAAGCCCGATTTCGAGATCAAGAGATGCAATGCAAGAAGCAGGGGGACGAGATTCGGAATTCGTTTGAGGGGCAGTTGCAAAGAACCAAGGCCACTTACGAGGATCTAATTAAAGAGCTTGAGTCTAGGGCCAAGAAGCTTGAAGAAGAGCTCGAAGCAAAAAAGGCCGAGAAGCCTAAGAAACCGTCTGCAAAAGCCGAAAATCCAGCTCCTAGGCCCAAGCGTCAGGCGCCCCCGGCTAAGCCTTAAGCCGCTGAAGTAAAAACTCAGAATCCTAATGCACCAAAATCTCCACGCAATGAATGGACTCCATTAACCATTTGGGGCAGTTTTGGTCGTCTTTCAGCAAGGTTTGCTGAGAAGCCTAAACCCTGCGGATTTACCCCCATGCGATCCGCCTCGAAACTGAAATTGGGATAACGAAGGACTCCGGATTGAGGCGAAGGCTTTGGTCGAATGAGTTCTGACACGAATAAGGAACGAAAAATCGAATGAGCTCTGAAGCTGCTGCTAATCAATCTGATCTAAACGTAAATTTACGAGAGTTGATGGAAGTCGGCGCTCACTTTGGACATCCCACGGCGAAGTGGAATCCTAAAATGAAGCGTTATATTCATACTGCCCGAAACGGGGTTTACATCATTAATCTCAATCAGACCGTGGGCCTTTTTAAGAATGCTCTCGATGTGGTGAAGAGAATCACCTCGAGTGGTCAAAAAGTTTTGTTTGTTGGAACTAAAAGACAAGCGCAAGAAGTGATTAAGGCCGAAGCCGATCGTTCCAAAATGCCTTATGTGACTGAACGATGGATTGGTGGCTGCTTAACAAATTTTCATACCATCAAGAGATCGGTTTCGATGATGAAAACTCTTCAGCGTATGAATGAAGAGCAAAATTATGGAACTCGTAAAAAGAAAGAGATCCTCATTCTCGAGAAACAGCGCGGAAAGCTCGAGAAATATTATTTTGGAATCAAAGATATGCACGATTTGCCAGGCGCACTTTTCATTGTTGATCCGCATGAAGAACACATTGCGGTAAACGAAGCTCGTACTTTGGGCATTCCGATTATCGCGACTCTAGATACCAACTGCGATCCCGATCGTGTCGACTACCCAATTCCCGGAAACGACGACTCGATTCGAGCCATTCGATTGTATGCCACGAAGATTGCCGATGCGATCTTGATGGGTACCAAAATGCGTAGCGATAATTTGCAAAAATCTGGCCAGGCCACCGGTGAAATTTCGTTCGAAGAGAAAGCTAAGAAAGAAGCTCAAATCGGTGATGTTCGCGAAGTCAAAATTCGTGGCGGCGGCGAAAGCACTGAGGGAGTTAAAAAGTAATGAGCGCGATTTCAGCATCGACAGTACAAGATCTTCGCAGCCGGACCGGCGCGGGGATGATGGATTGCAAGAAAGCTTTGACTGAAACCAATGGCGACATCGAAAAGGCTGTCGACTATCTGAGAAAAAAGGGCATTTCGTCGGCAGAGAAAAAAGCTGGTCGCGAAACTAAACAGGGCTCGATTATCTCTTACATTCACGGGGGCGGTCGAATTGGAGTTTTGCTAGAAATTAATTGCGAAACAGATTTCGTAGCGCGAAACGAGAGCTTTCAAGGTTTTGCTCGCGACTTAGCCATGCATGTGGCGGCTTCGAATCCTCCATTTTTAAATAGAGAAGCGGTTCCCGCTGATTTACTGAAAAAAGAGAAAGATATTCATCGCGATCAAATGAAAGATCAAAAGAAGCCTGAAAACATTATCGAGAAGATTATCGAAGGTAAAATTAATCGATTTTACGAAGAGAACTGCTTGCTTGAGCAGGCTTTCGTAAAAAATCCTGATATTACTGTCGGGGATTATCTGAAAGAAACCATCGGCAAGATCGGCGAGAATATCGTTGTTTCTCGATACGTTCGATTTGAACTCGGACAAGCGGCAGCCTAAAGTGAGCAAAGAAACCAAACACGGTGGAAAGTACACTCGCGTCCTTCTAAAATTATCGGGCGAAGCATTTATAGGTGAAAAGCCCTATGGAATTGATCCAAAAATTCTAGAAGGAATTTCGGCTGAACTGAAAGAAGTCGTGGATCTTGGTATTGAGCTCGCGGTGGTTATAGGGGGCGGAAATATTTTTCGCGGAATGTCCGGAGCTTCTCAGGGGATGGATCGAGCGAGTGCTGACTATATGGGCATGTTGGCGACAGTCATGAACTCCTTAGCCTTGCAAGACAGTCTAGAAAAGATAGGCGTCTACACACGAGTGCTTTCGGCTCTTCCCATCGATGCGGTAGCAGAGCCTTACATTCGACGACGAGCCATTCGACACTTGGAGAAAGGTCGAATCGTAATTTTTGCGGCTGGTACCGGGAACCCTTATTTCTCAACCGATACGGCAGCTAGTCTCAGAGCGATGGAGATTGAAGCCGGAGCCGTTTTGAAGGCAACCAAAGTCGACGGGGTTTATGATAAAGATCCCATGAAGTATAAAGATGCGGTTCGCCACGAAAAGCTCACTTACATTGAAGTTTTGCAAAAAGGGTTGCAGGTAATGGATAATACCGCGGTGTCACTTTGCATGGACCATAATTTACCCATCATTGTCTTTAATATGACCAAGCACGGAAACATTAAAAGAGCGATCCTCGGAGAGAGTCTGGGGACGGTTGTGAGTAAAGGCTAGGAGGAAGAATGAGTACCGATTTTTTCATGAAACCTTTGAAAGAATCTAACGACAAAGCGTTGGAGTCTT
>Ga0105049_10011435_pt1 | contig 10168 bp, 6 predicted proteins | sample MAT06_FD_78087 | JGI IMG/M metagenome (GOLD analysis project Ga0105049, IMG submission 78087) | Freshwater microbial communities from Lake Fryxell liftoff mats and glacier meltwater in Antarctica - MAT-06 | ecosystem: Environmental > Aquatic > Freshwater > Ice > Liftoff microbial mat | place... | reverse complement strand
GGATGGCGATGATGGCCACCACGATCAGCAGCTCGATGAGGGTGAATCCCTTCTTCGTCGGGGGGTGAATGTTTTTCAATGTAAGTGTCCTCGGTTGTTGGCGCGCGGGCCGAATTAAGTGGGGCTTCTTTTTCAGCCTCATTGAAAACACCATCGGTCCAATGCCGTCGGATGTCAACGGTTGCGTTGGGAAGACGTCTCTATTCTGTCGGTGGAGGCGCCGCGTCCACGGCTTGGAATCCGGAGGCGCGATAGTCGATTCGCCCCGCAATGTCGGCGATCGCCGCGACGCCGTGCTGGATCATTAATGGCGCCAGCAGTCCGATGGATCGCTCTTGGGCAAGGCCATCGGGAAAAAGGGCATGGGTGATCTTCTCGCGGGCGCGTGCCTTGTCGGTATCAAGGGTCCCCAGCCATGCGCGGGCGCGCTCGCGGAGGCGGGCAAGGTTGCCTTCGGCGCCCTCCTTCAGCTTGTCCATCGCCTTGGTCGTTCCCGTGTCGCGCGTCACAGCGGCAATGCGCGACTCGATGTGGTCGATGGCCTGGGCGAAGCGGGCGAATTCGCGCTCAAGGGATTCGCCGACTTCCCCCGCGGGAAGGGCGTCGAACGCCGCAACCAGGGCCGCGTAGGTCGATGCGCCCAGCTGGCCGTGATCAAGTCCCAGCCTGCTGGCCGCGCGGCGCACGGCGGGTTCGACGAGTGCGACAGAGGGGCGCGGCGCGAGTGCAGGTCGCGGCACGCCGAAGACCGCGTAGAGATCGGCGATCTGGGCATGGTAGGCGAACTCGGTCGGCCCCGGTATATACGCGATGGTGGGAAGGACGGCGTCCTGCACGAGGGGACGAAGGAGCGCGTTGGGAGAGAAGCGGTGGGGCTCGGCGGAGAGGATCGCGAGGAGTTCCGCACGCGTATATACAGCGAGTTGCTCGCGGGTGCCCGGCGTCTCGATGGCAATGGAGTCGCCCTCCACGGTGGCCTTGCCGCGTATGTCCCCGACTTCGATGAAGAAGTTGGCCTCGTTTCCCGCGCGATGGACTGGGGGCTCCACGCCAAGGGCGGCGAGGCGGTCGGAGGCGCGCGCGATGTGATCGTTGGTGGCGGGGGCGGTTTCGATCTCGGCCCGCATGATGGCGGTGGCGCCCTGGCGGACGAATCCGAGGCGCGGCGCAAGCGGCACGATTCCCAATGGCAGCAGCCAGCGGCAGAAGAGGGAGAGGAATTGGCTTTCGAAGGTGGCGCCGGGCGAGAGCAGCGCCGCCGAAAGGTCGTCGAGGAGTGCCGGGCGGAACTCCGTCTCCGCGGTGGTGGTGCTAAGGAGATCGATGAACTGCTCCGCGCGGGGTATATCGACCGGAACGCGCCAAACTGCGCGCGTGTTGCCAATGGCATCGGGCGCGACAGATGCGGCGCGTCGTTGCCCGTCGGCGCCGAGCCACTGGACCGGGGCGATCTCCGCCAGATCGTGGTCGTCGCTGGCGATCCAGAAGACGGGGACGCAGGGGCGCCCGGTTTCGGCCTCGACCTGCCGTGCCCAGTGGCGCGCGGCGAGGGCCTTCCAGAGCGCCATCATCGGGCCCAGCCCGGCGCCCGCCTGCTGTCCGGTGACAACCACCAGCGCGCGTGGGTCCGCGAGCCGGTCCAGAGGGGCGAGATGGGTGGCATCTGTGACGTATGGAGTAAGGAATACGCGCCACTCGGCCAACGCCGCGGGAGTAATCGGGTTGGGTCGCTGAAGGGCCTCCGCTGGCCATTGCCACGGCCCCGCGGCATAGAGTGCCGCCACGGCGGGATCGCCCGCCTTGTAGGCCTCCTGCAGCTCGAACGGGGTCAGGCGAAGGGCGGCTGGCTGTGCCATGCGTCGGAAACTCCGTGATTTGCGCAGTAATCTGCTGATCTGGATTTCGAGGGGCAAGAAGCGAGCCGAGGAGAGCTGAATAGGCTGGCGCGTTTTTTTTCCTGAGTCATTTGGCGCCTGAGAATCGTCCTATGCCGCTTGACGCATCGGGACCGAGGGACCAGATTGCCACTCCGGTATCCGGTGGCTGAAATCCAGAATCCTGCGGGAGCCCCAATGGACCCGAACGTACTCATCGGGATTGTCGTTCTGCTGATCTTCCTTGCTGGCGCAGCGACGATGGTCACGAGAAAGCTGCCCGCGATCCTCACGCTTCCGCTGATGGGAGTCGCGATCGTTTGCTTCACGGCGCTGATCCAGCGCGTGCTGATGGTCGCGCCAGAGAAGCAAATATCCGCGATGGACATCCTGGGCGGTGTACTGACCGAGGGGTCGCTGATGCTGCACGTGGCGATGATCGTCGCGTTCTTTGGCGGTGTGATTTCCTTCGTGATGCAGAAGTCGGGAACAGCGGAGGCGCTGGTCAAGCAGGGGGCCGAGCTGATCGGCGACAACCCGCTGGCGGTGGCCGTGTTCTCGATGGGGTTGATCGCGCTGCTCTTCACCAGCATCGGCGGACTCGGCGCGATCATCATGGTGGCGATGGTGGTGCTTCCGATGCTGGCCACGGTGGGGATTCACCCGGTGGTTGCGGGCGGCATCATGCTGATGGGCATCAGCCTGGGCGGGATTCTGAACGCGGGAAATTGGGTGATCTATACCCAGGCGCCGCTGAGCGTGCCGATCGAGAGCGTGAAGAGCTTTGCCATCATCGTGTTCCTCCTGACCGCGGTGGCCGGCGTCACCTTCATCAGCGTGGAGCTTTACCGCAATGGCACGATCCGATCTCTGTTCCGCGTGATCGGCACCATCGTAGCGAGCGCGGGCGCCGGCGGGCTGGCGGTGTTTCTCTTCAGCCTGATCGGCAGCGCCCAGAAACCCGTCGCGTTCACAATTCCGGTCACGGATCCCGCGAAGAGCGCCCATCTCACACACTGGGCGCCCGATCGCGTGCAGTCGCTCTCCACGACCAATCAACTCGTGTTTCGGGTCGAGCCCGCCGTCGGCGGCGCGCCGACACCGTTCATCGGAATCGACGACCGGCCGACCAACGATCCTGAGGGGTCGGCGATTTTCCCCGAGGACTGGAGCGCCTACCGCGAACTCGAGTTTGCATATAGCTCCACCCAGCCGGGAATTCTGGCGATCTCCTTCGTGGGCAAGTCCGGAACGAAGGTGGTGGACTTCCGCGTGCAGGACGACAGCGTAGGCAAGCCCCACACGGGGCGGCTCCGCCTGGCGCCCGTCGTCGGCGCCACGGGCACATCCGTCCAGGCGATCTCCGCTTCATTCAGGCCGGAGTCCACCAAGGGCATCGACTTGGCTGGCCCGTTCACGGTGTCGATCGGGGGGCTGAAACTGAATCCGCCGCCGATGACGCCGGGATGGCTCAAGATTGTGCGCGGCGGCGTCGGAGTCATGCTGCTCCTGCTGGTGCTCGCGATCGCCGTGGATGTGAAGGCGCGCGTGCGGCGCTGGCGGCATCAGGAGGTCCGCGTGCGGTGGTTCGCGTATCTGATTCCGGTGATTCCGCTGGTGCTGATTCTGGTTTTCGAGGTGCCGCCGCTTACGGCGTTCGTGATCGGAGTGCTCTATGCGATCGTGAGCACGCTGAGGCCCGGCTCCATCAGCCTCACGATTCAGAGCCTGATTCAGGGAAGCTCCACCGTGATGCCCGCGGTGATGCTGATGGTGGGCATCGGCATTCTGATCCGCTCGGTGCTCGGGCCCAGCGGCTGGTCGGAGGCCCACGGCGGCTCGTCATGGCCGGTGCTGGAATCGATCGGGCCGATCTTCCGCTCGGTTGTGCCGGAGACCAGGCTGGGCTACGTGTTGTTCTTCGGGGCGCTGGCGCCGCTGGCGCTCTATCGGGGGCCGCTGAACGTGTGGGGGCTCGGCTATGGAATCGCGGCGCTCCTGATGGCCAGCGGCAATATCGCAGGGTCCGCGGTGATGGCGATGTTGCTGACAGTGGGTCAAGTTCAGGGCATCTGCGATCCGACGAATACCCACAACGTGTGGCTGGCGAACGAGTTGCGCGTGGATGTCCAGGCGCTGATGTGGCGGACAATCCCGTATGTGTGGGCGATGGTCTTCATCGGCCTCGCGGTGGCGGCGTTCACGCCCGGTATCTGGGGGACGCCATGACGCTCGACGCAGGGAAGCTCCGCATCAAGATCGGCATCGACGTGGGCGGGACGTTCACCCACGCCGTAGCGGTGGACATCGAGACGATGGAACTGGTGGGCAAGGCCGTGGTGCCAACGACCCACAAGGCGGACGTGGGTGTGGCGCGCGGCGTGGTGGAGTCGATGGAGAAGCTGCTGGCGGAGACGAAGATCCGCGGCGACGAGATTCTCCTGATCGCGCACTCCACGACTCAGGCGACCAACGCCCTGATCGAGGGCGACGTGGCCCGCGTGGGGATTGTCGGCATGGCCACGGGCCCGGGCGCCGTCCGCGCCAAGTCCGAGGCCAACATCGGGAACATCGAGCTGTCGGAGGGAAAGTTCCTCCAGACGCGGTTCCGGTTCCTGGACACGGCGAAGCACTTCGACGAGGCGTATATACGCCAGCTCGTCAAGGAACTGCGCGACGAAGGCTGCGAGACGATCGTGGCCTCGGAGTCGTTCGGCGTGGACAACCCCGCTCGCGAGGAGCGCGTGGCGGCCATCGCCATGGAGATGGGCCTCCCCTCCAGCGCCAGCAGCGCGCTCTCCCAGCTCTACGGCCTTCGCGTCCGCACGCGCACCGCCGTCATCAACGCGAGCATGCTGCCCAAGATGCTCGAGACCGCCAACCGGACGGAGCAGGCCGTCCGCCAGGCGGGCATCACCGCGCCGCTGATGGTGATGCGGTCCGACGGCGGCATCATGGACATCGAGGCGATGCGAAAGCGCCCGATCCTCACAATGCTCTCCGGCCCGGCGGCGGGCGTGGCGGCGGCGCTGATGTACGAGCGCATTTCCGACGGCTCGATGATCGAGGTCGGCGGCACGACATCGGACATCTGCGTCATCAAGAATGGCCGCCCGATCATCACCCACGGAGAGGTTGGCGGCCACCGGCTCTTCATCCGCACGCTGGACGTGCGGACCGTCGGCATCGCGGGCGGATCCATTGCTCGCGTGAAGGGCGGTCGCCTGATCGACGTCGGCCCGCGCAGCGCCCACATCGCCGGCCTTGGATACGAGGCATTCGCCAAGGACATCCGCAGCGCGGAGGTGGCCAACGTGCAGCCGCGCGACGGCGATCCCGCAGACTATCTGGCGCTGCGCATCAACGGCGAGGCCAAGCCGTCGATCACGCTGACGCCCACGGGCGCGTCGAATCTGCTGGGCTTGGTGACGGGATATGCGAAGGGCGACGAGGCCAGTATCCGCGTGTGCTTCGAGGCTGTCGCCAAGACGTGCCGCATGGAGGCGGTGGCCTTTGCCGACAAGTTGATGGACGTGGCCTCGCGTCGCGTGATCGCGGTGGTGAAGCGGATGCTGGAGGAGCACAAGCTTGGCCAGCGGCAGGTCACGCTGGTCGGCGGCGGCGGGGGAGCGGAGGCCATCGTTCCCTATGTGGCGCGCAAGATGAAGATGGAGTACCGAATCGCCCGCAACAACGAGGTGATCTCCGCCATCGGCGTGGCGCTCGGCATCATCCAGGACACCGTCGAGAGGTCCATCATGAACCCGAGCGAGCAGGATCTGATTCAGATCCGGCGCGAGGCGTTCGACTCGGTGCAGGCGATGGGGGCCGACTCGAGCAGCATCGAGGTCCTTGTTGAAGTGGATCGCCAGACGAAACGTGTCAGCGCGACGGCGCGCGGCACGCCGGAGCTTCGCACGCGCCTGCTGGGCGGCCAGCTTCCCTCCGACGACGATCTGAGGGAGAAGGCCGGCAAGGTCTTCGGTTCTCCCGCGTCGGCAGTCAGCATGATCAGCGAATCTGGGTGGATGCGTGTGTTCACGGCGGAACAGGAGAAGCGTATTCTTCTGGGCCTGCTAACGACGGTGCGGACGCCGATCGCCGTGATCGACCGGGAGGGGATCGTGCGGTTGCAACTGCCCGATGCGCTCGTGGACTACGTGGCGGCCTCGCAGGTGGAGGCGATCCTCCAGAAGCGGCTGGATACCCTGACGACGTATGGCGACGGGGGGATGGTGATGCCCGATGTGTTTCTGGTAAAGCCCGGCCAGATTGCGGACTTGACCGGGCTGGTGGAGGCAAACCAGATGCTCGGCGTCGCAAGAATCGAAATGCAGAGCCTGGGGGCGGACGAGAAAGTGGCCCTTGTCAGCTCCAGAAAGTCGGCGTGATGAATCGGATATTGCTCATTCTGGCGATGCTGGCTGTCGCGATCTCCGCCGCGGGCGCCGCCATCGGCTCCAAGGCAGATGGCGACCCCGAGGCCTGGACTGTCTATACAGAGACCGCCGACCTCCACACCACGCACTCCCTCACTTCGACGATCTCCGGCCAGATCATGCGCGGCACCAGGGCGGCGGGGGAGCTGCTCGTGGATCCCGAGACGGACATCGAGTGGCTGAAGGTCGATGCCGATGGCGAAATCGCCTTTCTGCGGCGCTCCGCCATCCACCGGGTCCATCCACGCAACATCGTCCAGGGGAACCTCCCCTACGGAACCGAAGTGGTGAACCGCTGGTGGGGAGTGCCGCTCGACTACGAGCCGGATGATTTGGTGGAGGTTCCCACGGAGTTCAGCAACAACAGCCGCGACGGATACCGCCTCCGATCAGAGGCTCGCGACGCCCTCGTCGCGATGCTCACCGCTGCGAAGGGCGAGTCCGGCGTCGGCATCGTGGTTGCCTCCGCCTACCGTTCTGGCCCCACGCAGATAAACATCTACGGCCGCAACACGCGCCGCGCGCCGGCACAGCGGTTCTCCGCGCCGCCCGGCCACAGCGAGCACCAGCTTGGTACCACTCTGGACCTCACGGACCCCGAAGGACGCCACCTCTTTTCCCGCACCTATGACCGCACCGACGGCGGCGCATGGCTCGAGAACAATGGCGCCCGCTTCGGTTTCGTCCGGTCATACTATCCCCGCAACGAGGCCGAGACCGGCTACATTTCGGAACCGTGGCATTGGAGGTATGTGGGGAGGAAAAAGGCGGGAACGGCGGAGAAGACGGGAACTACGAAAAAGACGGATAACGCGGTGAGCGGAAAATAAGCTGGCGCGAGGGGAACTGACTGGCATCGGCGAACCTTTTGTTCCCGTCTTTTCCGTCGTTCCCGTTTTTCCCGCCTTTCCCCATCTGCCTCCCTCCCTCCCTCCTTCCCACTACTTCGCCTCCAAATACTCCTCTACCAGCGCCTTCGTGTACTCCACCGATGCCTGCTTGCCGAGGTGGAAGCGATCGGGAAAGTCCTCGTCCGAGTAGGCGAAATCGGAGTGCAGGTAGGGTGTTCCCCACTTCGCGGCTTGCGCGCGGAAGGCGGCGAGGTCCTCGACGCGCTCGGCGAAGTAGGCCTCCTGGCGCTCCGTCTGGGGAATGTGGTAGAAATAGACGCGCCCGCCATTGGCGCGGACCATGTCGATCAGGTCGGCGAGGATCGTCTTGTCCCAATCGCGCCATTCGCGGTCGAGATTCCACTTATCCTGGGACTTCCAGATGTTGAAGAAGTAGTCCTCGTTACGGACCACGTCCATGTCGGGGCCTTGGCCGGTGCGCATATCGGCGCCCTTCCCCTCGTCGAGGACTGCCTTGGTGCGCTCCGGTGCGATGAGCATATAGGCGCTATTGACGGCGGCGATTCCGCGCAGGAGGAAGATCGCCCGGACGGTTCCGCGCTTGGTGAAGATCACCGACGAGAATCCGATGAACCGAACCGTGAGGTCCAACTTCTCCTCCCTCGTCATCGACGACGACCACAGGCGACCCATGTCGCTCCACCGCAGGTGCGGAACAATGGCCCCCTCCATCGTGGGATAGAACCAGATGTCATTCCACGTGTTGTACATTGGCATGCCGCCGGGGCACTCGATGAAGAGGTCGAGCCGCTGGGTCTGGGCGGGCGAGCGCTCCAGCAGGTTCCGCAGGCCGAAGTAGCTGTACATCAGGCGCGTGCCCCCGCTCCCCATGTTGACCACATAGGGCGCCCGCCCCGTGGCGGCGCCGACCCCTTGGGCGAAAACGTCCTGGTCGATGCCATAGAGCGTGCGGGATGTGCCGATGAAGACCTTCTCGATCGGCTTACTCCCGGCCACCTTGTCCATGCCCCCCCAGTCATACTGTTCCTGCCATCTCCACTCGCGGACCTTATATTCCACTCCGAGGAGCACGAGCGCGGGGATGATCAGATAGGGGAGAACCATCCTGATCGCGGCGCGGACTGGTCGCGGATCGCGAGGCGTGGCGGATTGCTGGGTCTTGTTTCTGGCTGCCACGGCGGCCTCCTTTCTCCTTAGAACTGGAAGTAGATGAATGGTTTCCCCGTGGGGGCGGCGAGGAGGACGAGCGAGAGGATCATAGCGCCGACCACGACGTAGCCAATTCCCTTTCGCCATCCCGGCGCCCCACGAGGGTCGTCGGCATTTCTCACATAGAGTTCCACCGCAAGGAGACCAGCGACAAAGGCGAGCACATAGAACATAGTCTCCGCCGACAGCGGATCAAAGGCCCAGTCGGTAAGGATCTTGTAGTGGAATTGAAGTGTCCGCGAGATCGTCAGGCAGGGGTGGACGATGAACCCCGCCGCAGTGATGTGGAACATGATGATGCCATAGACGATTCGGCGCGCGCGCGTCTTGGGCGACTTGATGTACTTGTTGAGCACGGCCCAGTAGTAGACAACAAAGACCAACGCGTTGTAGAGCCCCCAAACCACGTAGATCCAGGCCGCTCCGTGCCACGCGCCGATCAGAAAGAAGACCAGGAAGAAATTGCGGTAGGTCTTGAATCCGCCGCGGACTCCGCCGCCCAGCGCATAGAACAGGTAGTCGCGGACCCAGTGGCTGAGGCTGATGTGCCACCGGTTCCAGAAATCCACGGGATCAGTGGAGAATAGGGGGAGATTGAAGTTTAGGACCAGATCGATTCCCAAGAGCTTGGCCATGCCACGCGCCATATCGGAGTACCCGCTGAAATCGGCGTAAGTCTGGAACACAAAGGCATACATCGTAAGCAGGCACATCAAGCCGCTCGGCATCTCGGGCCCGCCAAAGGTCTTTCCCACGACCAAATCCAGATTGTCTGCGATGACGCATTTCTTGAACAGCCCCAGCAGGATCAGCCATGCCCCTGAGAAGATCTGGTCCTGGTGCAGGACGCGCGGATTGACAAGCTGGGGGATCAGGCTGGAGGCGCGCTCAATCGGGCCGGCGATGAGCTGGGGAAAAAAGGCCACGAAAAGGGCGAAGTCGAGCATGCTGTGCTCTGGCTTCGCCTTTCCGCGATACACGTCGATCGTGTAGCCAAGCGTCTGGATTGTATAGAAAGATATACCGATAGGCAGGATGACGTTGAGTCGCCAGTTTTCCGCCGCGAAGCCGAAGCTGCCGAACAGAACCTCCATGTTGTCGACGAAGAAGTCGAAGTACTTGAACGTGCAGAGAATGCCCAAGTTGCCGACGACGCTCATCATCAAGAGGAGCTTGCGTCGGCGGGTATCACCCGAGGCGGCAATGCCCCTTGAACAATAGTAGTCAAGGAACGTGGAGAAGAAGAGGAGAGAGAGGAAGCGCCAGTCCCACGCGGCATAGAAGGCGTAGCTCGAAATGAGCAGCAGGATATTCTGGGATCGGACGGTCTTGAGCTGGTAATAGAGGGTGAAGACAATCGCGGCGAGAACGAAGAACGACCATGAGTTAAAGAGCATGTTCTTGGTTCCGGCGCCCAGTGGCGACGTGCGTGTCGGATGATAAATTTTCTGCGTGCATGGTGCGCGGTCGACGCTTCCATCGCCTGATGGACGACAATGCAATCAGGCTTGTAAGCGGCCCCCGGACGCGCAACGGGAAAACCGGGCTCTCGCAAATACTCACTGCGACCCGGACTGCCCCGCACCTCCCCTTCATCCCGCAAAAGTGTGGGATCGCATCGGGAAAAACGGCAACCTGTGGCGGGTGGTAATTCTGCTAGCCGGCGGACATCACAACGATGGCGACGCCAAAGCCAATGGCAAGGGCGACGACCGAGCAGATCACGATGATGATAATGAGCTGCTTCTGGCTGATGCCCGATGCCTGTGCCGGG